>Ga0272441_10006409_pt1 | contig 19746 bp, 19 predicted proteins | sample SSMProp6N_FD_193582 | JGI IMG/M metagenome (GOLD analysis project Ga0272441, IMG submission 193582) | Marine sediment archaeal communities from Little Sippewissett salt marsh, Falmouth, MA, United States - SSM-Prop-6N | ecosystem: Environmental > Aquatic > Marine > Wetlands > Sediment ... | reverse complement strand
CGTACGGCGCCGACACCGAGCGGCTCTACACGATGTTCATGGGCCCGCCGGATCGCGACATCGATTGGTCGGACGAGGGGATCCGCGGATCCTTCCGGTTCCTGAAGCGCGTCTGGGCGCTGACGCTCGAACACGCCAGCCGCTTGGCCCCGATCGACAGCGCGATCGAAACCGGCTCGCTCACCGAAGCGGGACGCGCCCTTTGGCAGCGCTACCACCGCACGGTGAAGAAGGTCACCGAGGACATCGAGAAGCGGTTCAGCTTCAACACGGCCGTTGCCGCGATCATGGAGTTCGTCAATGAGCTCGTTCCCTATGCTTCCGAGGCACCAGACGCCGCGCTTCTTCGCGAGATGTTTGACGGGCTGATCCTGCTTCTCTCGCCGATTACGCCGTTCATCTGCGAAGAACTCTGGCGTCGCATCGGCCATGAAGACGCGGTGCTCGAACAGCCCTGGCCGCTCTTCGATGAGAGGGCTCTGGAGGCCGAAACGGTCGAGATCCCCGTCCAGATCAACGGCAAGGTTCGGGCGCGGATCCAAGTCAGCGCGGAGGATGCACACGACAAGGCCGCGCTCGAGACAGCGGCGCGCGGCGACACGCGGATTGCCGAACGGCTGGAGGGCGTCGAGGTCGTCAAGACGATCGCCATCCCCGGCAAGATGATCAGCTTCGTGGTCAAGTCGTGAGGGTCCGCGCCTACACGATTGGCAACGGTACCCTCGCCGTCCGAATCCGCGAGATGGCCGACAGCTCATCAGACGGCGCGCGCAAGCTCGCCAACGGCGACACATCAGACGGTCCCGGTGTCGCCGAAGGCCTCCGCGCAGCATTCCTCGACCGCGACGGCGTGATCAACAACAGCGGCCACTACGTGAACAGCGAAGCCGACTTCCATCTCCTTCCCGGCGCCGCCGCTGCGATTCGCCGGCTGAACGAGGCGGACCTCCCCGTCGTCGTCGTGACGAACCAGGGGAGCATCGCACTCGAGTACCTGACGCTCGACGAACTCGGGCGGATTCACGACAAGATGGATTCCCTCCTCGCTGCCGAGGGCGCCCACGTCGACGCTGTCTACGCGGCGCTGACCTACCCCACGGGGACGATGCCCGACCTCGCGTGCGAGTCGCACTATCGGAAGCCGTCGCCGGGGATGCTCGAGCAAGCCCGCGAGGATCTCGGAATCGACCTGGATCGATCGACGATGGTCGGCGATGCAACGACCGACATCCTCGCCGGTCAGCGCGCCGGGTGCCGGACAATCCTCGTGCAGACGGGATTCGGCGGTGAGGACGGCTGGACCAAAGCGGAGCCCGATGCCGTCGTCGCCGATCTCACCGCCGCGGTCCGGCTCATTCTCGGCGAAGTCCCCACCCCTAGCGGATGACCTCCTCGTAACGCGCCGGCGGCATGGTCTCCACGCTGAACGGCAGTGTGAACGTGTCGATTCGATCTCCGCGCGTGTTCTCTACGCGGATTGTCAGCCGATCCTCGCCGGATGAAGACTTCCCAACGCGGGCCGTCGCGATCACCGGATGTCCCGCGGCGGCGGCAATCCAATCCCGGACCTGGCACGAGTCGCCTTCGGCGAGAATGTTCGGCGGCGCGCCCCACGCGCCATGCGTGATATAGGTGATACCCTCAGAGGAGTCACCCGTCAGATTCTCGGCGGTCGTCCTTAGCATCGCGATGTCTTCGTCGCTGAGGAAGATCGGCCAGCTGCGCGTGTAATTGTGCGTGTGCCCCATCAGGACCAGATCGACGCCCGAGTCCTGGAAGAGCTTTGTCCACGCCCGGAGATACGCGTCGCTCGGATAGTCGACCCCCGCCACATAGCAGCCGAAGTAGTTCGCGTGGAAGGCCACGATCCGCCATGCGGCATCCGTCGCCTGCTCGCTGGCCAGGTCTGCCTCCAGCCACGCGCGTTGCGCCTCGATCTCGGCCTCGCTCTTCCTCCACGCGCTCGAGCTGCTGACCTGGCGGAACGTCGCCGCCAGGACCGTGATGTGGAGGTTGGGGAAGTCGAGTGCGAACCACGGATCATCGCTCGGAAAGGCGAACTGGTCCATACACCACTCGTAGGATGAGTTGACATTCGGGTGGCTGCCCATCTCGTGGTTGCCGATCACCGGAACGATCGGGATCATCCGCCCCGCCGGGGAGACGGCATTCTCCTGCCATCCGCGCAGCCAGTGCGTCCACTCGTCTTGACGATCGCCGCTGTTGACGAAGTCCCCGAGGAAGAGCATGAAGTCCGGCCTCTTGGCAGCTGCTCCCCTCGTGACGAAGTCGCGCATCTGCGGCCAGTTCGTCGCCGCATCAGGCTTGCTGCGCAGCTCCGCGAACGGAACGCCGGCATCCTCGTAGGGGCGCCTCGAATCTCCGCCGAAGGCGAACATCACCTCCTGGTCCGGTGCGATCGTCTCGAACCACCACTCACGCGTTGCAGCCCCCTGCCCGTCCACGACGCGGAAGAAATACCGTGCACCCGGCTCGAGGCCTTCCAGTTCCGCCGTGTAGTAGAGACCGTCGAATGCGCTCGTCGTGATCGCAGAGCCGTCCGGTCCTCGGGTCGGATGGATGACCTTCGCCGAGCCGATGACCTCTGACTCGTACAGATTCCGCGCTTCGGTCTCCGTCAGGTCCCCTGGATGCCGGCTGGTGGAGTAGACGACCCGCTGCGACGTTCCCGCCGGCGCGTCGGAGAACCACATTGCCGTGATCGTCCGATAGACGTCGTTCGTCGCCCAGCCGAGGTGTATCTGCTCGACACAGGCTCCGCCCGGCGCATCGACGGCTTTCCCATCCGAGAACAGATCGAGGTTCCCCGCAAGTCCTGCGAGCAGGACGCCCGCCGCCACACCCACCGCAATCCAGAGCCAGTCTCTCATCGTCGCCCTCCCTGTCGTTGGCAACCCGAACGCCGCATTCTCACGACATCCCGCGCCTCTTACAAACCAAGCCCGTCGAAGCCTCCCCAAGGCTCCATTCCATGAGATGCTTCGGCCAAGCTACCGGTCTGGAATCGGCAGCCGTTGAACAATCCCCGACGATCTGCGAGAATGGGCCACCAACCGGGGCCTTAGCTCAGCTGGGAGAGCGCTTGCATGGCATGCAAGAGGTCAGGGGTTCGAATCCCCTAGGCTCCAGAGCGATCAACACACCCCCGATGGTATCAGTCTTCCCGGCACTTCAGGTGTTCCGTGGTCAACCCAGTCATTCCTGTATTCGTAGACAGCGCGGGCGGTTTCGAGTTCGAGTCCCCTAGGGTTTGTGTCATGCGCAGTGCATTCGACCGCCCCGCCGATCCGCCTACCAGCTCTGCATCTGGATCGGCGTCAGGTCAAGCGAGCAGTCCGGCATGCTCGCGTTTCAGGTCGTTGATGCGCCGATCCAGGCTGTGGAGACGTCCTACAGCACGAATGATCAGGTAGCTCGCCAACGCGACTAGTCCCGCACTGATCACAGCCACCAGGATCAAGAAGTGCAGCACTTGTGCTGCGTTGTAGTATCTCGACGTTGCGATTAGAACACTGAACACGGAGAGAGGAAGGGCGAGGACCGCGATTCCCGTTCGCATTATGGAGAGAGCCGTTCTCTTCTCCGAGAGCAGGAGCTGCATCTCGTTCAACAGCAGGAGAGAGTCTCTTCCCTGCGAGGATCCCTCGGACGACACCGTGCCCCCTCTTTCGCCTGCGCTCCCGTTCATGTCGGTCCTCCCCTGGACGCAACTCGACTCGTCCTCGCACATCATAGATCTGGCGTCAGCGGTTATCTAGGGCGTCCTCTCCAAGGACGCAAAGAAGTGTCCCCAACTGCAGCCCCTTCATCACGTTGTGCCTGAAGGAGGCTCCACCCTTCAGTCCGAGCGCCCCTGGTGCGGCCGAATGTCGTCACCAGACGCTAGGGCTTTGGAACGAAGTCCACGACCACTGAGCCACCGGCGAATTCCCGCAGGATCGACTCGCCGGGAACGAACTCCAATCCGCATGGATCGAACCAGGTCAGCAAATCTAGCAGTCGTCGCGCTTCAGGGTACTCCGGGGAATCGGGCTCCACCTGGCGCAGCTGAGGCTCCGCCAGAGGGCGGAGCACGGACAGCTCATGCGGCATCGCAGAGTTGAACATTGCGTCCACGTTCTCTTGGTATGGGAAGATGTTGCGCTCTTCACCGCAGCGAACGCTTGGCCAGAGCTCGAGTGTTTGCTGAGCATTGTGACCTCGCTGTTCGGCGTCACGGACGATGCGCCTGATCACTCGCGTATCCGTTGTGGGAATCCTCGTCACTCGATCAAGCCGCAATTGAGTCAACGCTGAGACGTAGATGCGAAAGATGCTCTCCTGCGGAATCCTCGGCACAAGCGAAGGATTCAGTCCGTGGAGTCCCTCAATCAGCAAGACGTGTTCCCGGCCAAGTCGGACGCTAGCGCCCTTCTCGCGCTCACCTGTACGGAAGTTGTAGTGGGGCAGCGAGACCGGCTCGCCTGCAAGGAGGTCTAGAAGATGTTCGTTGAGGAGCCTGATGTCCAGGGCCGCCAAGGAGTCAAAATCGGGCTTGCCAGACGGATCCCGAGGCGAACGAACGCGCGGAAGGAAGTAGTCATCCAGACTCAGCGGAAATGGCCGGCGACCGTTTGAGAGCAACTGCACTGCAAGTCGTTTCGCGAAGCTGGTCTTCCCCGCTGAACTTGGCCCAGCTATGAGCACAACTCGGATGTGCTCCTCCCGGCCAATGATCTGATGTGCGATTTCAGCGATCCGTTGGGCGTGCAATGATTCACCGATAAGCATGAGTTCTCGCCCCCGGCCACTGCGCAACGCTGCATTCAGCGCTCCTGTATCCTGGACGCCTAAGAGGCTCAGATGTCGACTGTACTCGGCGAAGACTCGAGCGAGCTTCGGGTATTCCTGAACCGGTGAAAGCTCAAGACGCTTCCGTTGAGGAAGGCGGAGAATGAAGCCAGGAGAGTGCAAACAGAGACCGAAATGGAGAATCCTCCCTGCTGAGGGGAGAAGCGGCGTGTAGGATGGGATTGCCGCCTTCCCCAGAAGGCGCAGTGTGATCTTCCCTTTGCCGTGATTCTCGAACAACCGCAGGCGCCCCACGTCTCCCTCTTCCCGAAAACGCTGTAGGGCCTCCTCCAAAGACATCGTGTCTCTGCCGATCGGCTCGTTGGAAGCGGCAAAGGTTCCCATGCGCCGTTCAATCTCGTTCAGCTCATCCGAGGTCAAGGCCTTGCGATGGCTTATCTCGCAGAACAGGCCGCCGAAAGGGACGGAATGCTCAACTTCCAGCCTCGCTTCCGGGAACAACTCCCGAATGGCTGCCTCCAGCAGCAAGATCGCACTGGCTTGGTAGAGGCGATACCCTGGTTCCTCAGCCAAGGAGATGGGTTGCGCGGCGCAGTCGTGTTCAACTGGCCAATCAAGCTCTCGAAGGTGATTCTCTACCAAGCCTGCCAGCACGGGAAGCTCCCCGCTATCCGAGGTGTCGAGGAACTCGCCGAGAGGAGTGCCCGGTTTCCCACATAAGGCGCGTCCGTCAGGGAGGCGCACTTGGACGTCACACCGGGGAGGGCAGGGCTCAGTCTGTGGCATGGTGCCCTCAGTATACCTGCGCTACATCGAGCGCAGAACCAGGAGAGCGAGCCACGTCCTGTCAAGGGGGCTTCGGCGGTGGTAACTCACGCGCGCCGGAAAGAGGCTCGCCCTCAGTGCCCTCACACGCCACCAGTGAGAAACCAGCGCAGCAGAGAAAGGATGCCTTCCAATGCGAGGTCACACAACGCCTCATCTCGCCCGCTCCGCCCAGGGCTGCAGGCAAGTCCAGATCATCACGGACAAGCTGGCAAACGTGATCGACCTTCCAGTCTCCGGACCGCGCCGTGCGGACGCCACAACAGCCTCATGGGACTCGTGGTAGACTCCTGACATGAAGCGAGTCGCAGTGCTAACGAGTGGGGGAGATGCCCCGGGAATGAACGCCGCAATTCGGTCAGTCGTGCGAGCTGGGCTTTCACGCAACTGGGATATGGTCGGTGTACGGAATGGCTTTGCGGGCTTGATCATGGACGAAATGGCGGTGCTCGGACAGCGGGACGTCGGAGGGATCATCCAGCAGGGCGGGACCTTCCTAGGCAGTTCGCGCTGCCCGGAACTGAGGACCGAGGAGGGACGCCGGCAGGCGATTGACTCGCTATCACGCCAATCGATCGACGCACTGGTTGTTATCGGAGGCAACGGCTCACAGACAGGCGCGAACGCTCTATCAGAGATGGGCGTGCCCATCGTCGGGATCGGCTCCACGATTGACAACGATCTCGTCGGTGCAGACATGACCATCGGAGTCGACACCGCCCTCAACATCGCCCTGGAAGCCATCGATCGCCTGAAGGTCACGGCGTCCTCGCATCATCGCGCGTTTCTTGTCGAGGTGATGGGCCGCGAATGTGGCTACCTCGCTCTGGTCGCGGCAATCACGGGCGGAGCCGAAGCAGTTGTCCTCCCTGGCACGCCGTTTGACCCTGACGAACTCGCTCAATCCCTTCACGATTGCTATGATCTGGGCAAGCGCCACGCGCTCGTGGTCGTGGCAGAAGGAGCCGAGTGGAATGGTCGGAGGCTTGTGTCGCACTTCAAGCAGCATCACGCTCGGCTTGGATTCGATCTGCGGTTGACGACTCTGGGCCACGTCCAACGCGGCGGCTCGCCAGATTCGTTCGACAGGCTGCTGGGAAGTCGCCTCGGCGCTGCAGCGATCGAACGTCTAGCCGTGGGCGAAGACGGCGTTCTGCTGGGACTCGTCGAGGGCCGCATCGCGGTGACTGCCCTCTCGGATGTTGCCGGGAAGTTCAGGCCGCTCGATCCCTCGCTGATTGAGCTTGCCGAAGTCCTCGCTCGCTAGGAGCTAGAACCTGCTGCAGCCTTTCTCCAGCCATCCCACACGAACCCGGGGATTGCGCCTAGGCTTGTGCCCAACGCCTCTCCACCCTACAAGCGGTGCGATGCCCTTGAACACAGATAGCCGACCCGCCACCGGCAACAGGGATCGGCTGCAATGATTGGTCCTGGTTCTGATCAGAGAAACGAGTATCCGATCAGCCCGCTGAGTAGCTGGTCAACTCTGCATCATGCGGAGCGCCGACGGCCGCCGATTGCAGTACTGGCTTTCCCCGATTCCCGGAAGAGTAGCAGAGGGTAACACGTCGCCGTCAGACGGGATTTGCGCCTCTACGCCAAGTGGCCGATTTCACAGCACGTGTTTGAAGAGATCAACTCGTCGAATGATCCCGATCAGCTTTCCGTCATCGTCGACAACAGGTGGAAGTCGCAGCTTGTGGCGCAGCATCAGGGCTGCCACTTGGAGATCTTGCTCATCATCATGCACCGTGATGACCTCCCTTGACATGTACTTCTCCACCGGATGCCCAGCAATCCGCTTGAGGCCTTTCGTAAGCCCATGAAGGTTCGGCATGAAACCCGCATCATGCAACATCTGTATGTATTCCGGGAGCGCGGCGGCGATTACGTCTCGTTCTGAGAGTATCCCGACAAGTCTCTGTTTCTTATCCACCACAGGGACACTGCTGGTTCCCGCCGCCTCGATGGCATCGACTGCGTCTTGAATCGTGTCGCATGGCGCAACCGACGCCAGATCAGTGATCATCATACTGCTCGCGTTCATCTCGCCGCTCCTTCGTGCCATCACGCGATCTTCTTCACCCTGACACCGGGCTCTACATCCAGAGGCACTGCGCACTTCTTGAAGCTCGAATCACGTACATGGATACGAAGCCTAGACCCTATCTGTAGTCCTCATCTCGCACAGACGCAGCCAGCCCAAGATCCCAGGTCTGAGTGTTGCTGGCCTGAGATCTGGACATCCCTACTGCGCCAGCTTGACGACCAGCACGGGACATGTTGCTCCTTCCAGTACCCGTTCGGTAACCGAGCCTATGAGGATGCGTCGAGGTCCACGCTGTCCGACCTTCCCGATCAGGATCAGATCGACGTCCTCTTCATCGGCCACTGCAACGATGATCCGATGCGCTTTGCCCTCTTTGATCAGTCCTACAAAGTCCACGCCTTCCTCCTCGGCTCGAAGCTGCAGTGCATGCAGGCAGTTCTTGCCTTCACGGAGAAGGTTCGCCTCTAGCCCAGGCATTTCTCCCTTGGCTGCACCTGGCGGTGATGCTGCCGGTGGCTCATCGATCACGTATAGGGCAATGACATGCATTCCGTAGGCTTTGGCAAGCTCTAGGCCGAAGTTGCCGACCCTCATTGAGTTGCTCGACCCATCCACCGGGACAAGAATCTTACTGAAGGGACCGGTCACGTCGTCCTCTCTTCTTGCTCTTGAGAAGCTTCATCTGGAAGACCGTCTCTCGTTCTACTTCCTCCAAACGCTCTTCGATGAAGTGGATCGTCTCCTCATACTGGGGGATGATGATGTTCTCGAGGGCATTCACACGTCGCTGCGTCTTCTTCAACTCGATCGCCAAGTGCCACGCCGTCCGCTCCGTCTCAGCTAGCTGCAGTATGCTCTCCAGCACACCGTGGAAGCGCCGCAGAGCTTCGTCAAGAGAGTACACTGTTCCCAGCAGCCCGTACTGTGGCTCAAGTTTGAGCATCTTCCGCTTCAGCAGAGGGAGGGGGACTCCCATCACCATCCGCTCAGTGAGATCTATCCGTGCCTCCGCGTGGCAGGCAAGCGCGGTTCGCTCAACCTGCTCTGCACCCAGCAACTGCACCGCTTGTATCAGCATTCCGTAGGCCGCCTCAAGCTTCTCGTTTACCGTCTTGCGCAGCTCCTCTGCATCATCAATGATGTTCAAGAGCTCGCTGGCAAGAACCTCACGTTTCTCTTCCAGCAAGTCATGGCCATTGCGGGCCACGGCAAGCTGATCTCTCTGCTCGAGAAGGCTCGCTTTGGTCAGTGGAGTGTCTATCAGAGACATTCTAGGCCGCCTCGTAGTACTTCCCGAGTTGCTCCTTCTTGAGTCGGTTAAGCGCTTCTTCTGGAAGAAGCCCGAGCCCCTTCCAGCCGAGTTCCAGAGTCTTCTCCATTGCTCGATTCTCTGTTCCTTGGTTGAGAAACTCATTCTCGAAGAAATCCCCGAACGAGAGGTATGCCCTGTCCACCGAGGATAGCTCTTCTTGCCCGATAATCGAAGCGATGTTCCGAATCTGCTCAACGTGCGCGTAGCTACCGTACAGCTGGTTCGCCAAGCCGGGATGATCCTCCCGGGTATAGCCCTCTCCAATCCCGTCCTTCATCAGCCGCGACAAGGAAGGGAGGACGGCGATCGGTGGATAGATCCCTTGGCGGTGAAGCATGGGGTCGAGAACGATTTGCCCCTCAGAGATGTATCCAGTCAGATCGGGGATAGGGTGCGTGATGTCGTTGTTCGGCATGCTGACGATCGGGATTTGGGTGATCGATCCTTCGGAGCCAAGAACGCAACCGGTTCGTTCGTACAGCGAGGCAAGGTCGCTATACAAGTAGCCCGGGTATCCCTTGCGAGTCGGAACGTCCCCGCGAGCGCTCGCCACCTCACGAAGAGCCTCGCAGTAGTTGGTCATGTCGGTCATGATGACCAGGACATGCTTGTCCCGGTCGAACGCGAGGTACTCTGCAACCGTGAGTGCAACACGCGGGGTAATGGTCCGCTCGATCGATGGATCATCGGCAAGATTCAGGAACATGACCACATTCTCAAGGGCCCCACTCTCGCGGAATGTCTCCTCGAAGAAGGCGGCATCGTCGTGCTTCACGCCCATTGCGACGAAGACAATTGCGAAGTTCGATTCTCCTCCTTGAATCGTTGCCTGACGCACGATTTGTGCCGTAAGTTGGTTGTGCGGGAGGCCGCTACTTGAGAAGATGGGGAGTTTCTGGCCACGAATGAGCGTGTTCAGTCCATCGATTGCCGAGATCCCGGTTTGGATCAGATTGCTCGGGTAGATGCGACTTACCGGATTGATTGCCGCTCCGTTGATGTCGCGCTCTTCACCGCCAATGGGCATCGGCGCCCCGTCTAGAGGGCGCCCGGTTCCATCGAGTACCCGGCCAAGCATCTCCTCCGAAGCTTTCACCGTGAACGATCGGCCGCTGAATCTCACCTTGGTGTCATCGGCAGAGAAATCGCTTGTTCCCTCGAAGACCTGGATAGCTACGGTGTCTCCCTCGATCATGACGACGCGTCCCCGCCGAGCTTCGCCGAATGAGGTAACCACTTCTGCAATCTCCCCATAGCTCACTCCCTTGACCCCGTCCACATAGACCAACGGGCCAGTCACTCGGGCGATACCCAGATGGACGCGTCTCCCGCTCAATCTCTCTCTCCTGCTTCCGCTGTTGCAGTCAAGGTTTGCTCCAGCTCATCGAACTCTCGACAGATCTCCCCTCCCAGGTCCTCGAGCACTTGGAGGTCGTCATTGGGAATCTCGTGCTTCATCGTGAGTAGCATGGCATTCACCTTCATCTGCTGAATGCGATACATGGGAAGGCCGCGCTGAACGAGCCTCTCGGCCCGATCTCCGTATTGAGTGAGAAGCTCAAGCATCTTCAGCTCTTTCTCGGGCGTGGAGTAGCGATCGATCTCATCCATCGCATTCTGCTGAAGGAACCCTTCCTTGATCAGGGAAGCGACGTGCAGGACCAGTTGTTGGTCGCTTGGTAGCGCATCGGAGCCCATGATTTGGACGATCTTCTGCAGTTTGCTCTCCTGCGACAGGATGGCGAGTACATGCTGTCGTAGATCTCGCCAATTGCTGTTCTCATTCTGCGCTTTCCACCACGTCTCCATCTCATCGATGTACTCGCTGTAGGTCTCAATCCAGGAAATGGCCGGGAAGTGGCGAGCAAATGCCAGTCGCTTGTCAAGCGCCCAAAACGTGCGGATGAACCGTTTCGTGTACTGGGTCACTGGCTCCGTGAAGTCGCCTCCAGGGGGGGACACCGCCCCGATAATCGTGATTGATCCATGTCGATCCGGACCGACCTTGCCATGGCCAGCTCGCTCGTAGAACTCCGCGATCCGTGCCGGAAGGTGGGCAGGGAAACCTTCTTCTACAGGCATTTCCTCCAGTCGACCAGCAATCTCGCGCACCGCCTCCGCCCAGCGGGAGGTGGAATCGGCCATGACAGCGACATGATGGCCCATGTCGCGAAAATACTCGGCGATTGTCACTCCAGTGTAGATCGAGCTTTCGCGAGCCGTCACCGGCATGTTCGACGTATTGGCGATGAGGATCGTTCGCTCCATCAGCGGGCGCCCTGAGAGTGGATCCTCCAGCTCCGTGAACTCGGCAAGAACGTCGGTCATCTCGTTCCCGCGCTCACCGCAGCCGATGTAGATAATCAGATCGGCGTCGGACCATCTCGCCAACTGATGCTGCAGGACTGTCTTCCCCGCACCGAAACCACCGGGAATCGCAGCGGTGCCCCCCTTGGCGAGAGGAAAGAGCAAGTCGATGACACGTTGCCCGGTGAGAAGAGGGAGAGAGGGCTTCATTCTCTCCTGCAGCGGGTGTGCACGCCTCACCGGCCAGCGCTGTAGCATGCTGATCTCCTTCAGGCCAGTCTCGCTCTTGACCTGCGCTACCGGCTCAGCGACCGCGTACTCTCCTGCGGAAGCAATCGTCATGACTTCTCCCGTGATCCCCCGTGGAACAACAATACGGTGCTCCAGGAGAGACGTTTCCTGAACTGCTCCTAGCACTTGGCCGGGAACTACGGTGTCTCCGGCCTTCACTTCGGGAACGAATGGCCACTTCCTCAGCTTGTCGACCGTCTCGAGCTGTATTCCACGACCAATGAACACGCCCTGCTGTTCTCGAATCAGATCGAGTGGACGGGCAATCCCATCGAGCGCTTTCCCCACCAGACCTGGACCAAGCTCAACCGACAGTGGGTGACCGGATCGATAGATCCGCACGCCGGGACACAGTCCTGTTGTGTCCTCGTAGACCTGGATGGTCGCGACATCTCCATCAATGCCAATGACCTCTCCGGCAAGGCGCTGTTCCGATACGTAGACGAGTTCCATCACGTTCGCCTCCGCCATCCCGGCTGCCTTGATGACAGGGCCATTGATCGCGTTGATTGCGGTGATGACCCCAGAACTCGTCTTCTCGCTGCTCATCTTCCTACCCTGCCTCGCCTCTCCGTTGCGCCTCATTCACTTCTGCGGTCGAGAAGATCTCCTCCTCTACCACCCGCTCGATCGCGCTTGCCGCTTCGCGCAGCAACTGGTCGAAGGAGGCATCGATCTGCAAGTGACGAGTGGCGATCTCAACGATCACTCCACCTCTGATCTCGCTTGAGCGGATCTCCACCCTCTTCAACCCGATCTCGGCCGCAAGTGCTTCAGATAGGTGCGTCTCGAAGTGCTTGGCATCCTGCGCAGAGAGGTAGATGACGACTTCGTCTCCTTCCTCCCCCTCACTCTCGCTGCCCACAAGTTCTACAACCGAACGAACGAAGGCCTCGCCCTCCTCGGCAGAGAAGCGTTGCAGGCGGCTCTCGGTCTCGGTGAGAATCCGGTCGAGGATCTGATTTCGTGCTTCGAGGATCTCTCTCTTGAGCCGAAGTCGCGCTTGAGACACGATCTTCCTGTGGATGCTTTGCACGTCGACGGTCCCCACTCGGACAAGGTCATCCTCCGCCTCCTGTGACTGCTTCTCGCCTTGAGCAGTGATCTGGTCAGCCTTTGTCTGACCACGAGCGATGATGGCTTCGGCGGCCTGCCTCGCGCGATCGACCACATGGTCCGTGAGGGCGTTCAGATTTCCCGTCATTTCCGTCACGGTCGCATGCCGATCGCACCAGCGATGTACCCTCTCAGGCTCTGCTGTTCCATCGCTCCCTGTGGCCCGGGGATTTCGACAACAAGCGGGAACTCCTTTCGTCCTTGCATGTTGGAGACAACGCCAGCGGCCTGGGCTGCGATCCGGTCTTCGATGAGGATCAGTGCCATCTGAGGGTCGGCGAACCCCTCTTGGAGTAGGCGCACCAGGTCCTCGTGACTGGCCGGGCTCTCGCCGTCGATTCCCAACAGAGAGAACCCCAACACAGTCTCTCGACCACCGATGACGCGGATCCGTTCCCGTGCCATCCTAGAGTTTCCCGAGCATCATGATTGAGATGATCACACCGTAGATCGCGATCCCTTCAGCTAGGCCCACGTAGACCAGGCTTCGCCCGAACAGTTCCGGCTTCTCGGTTACGGCGCCAAGGGCGGCCGATCCCACACGAGCGAGGGCCCAGCCTGAGGCCAGCGTACTTCCCAGGGTCGCCAATGCAACGGCAAGAAGTCCAATCCCTGTTCCCGCAGATGCCCCGGCCGGTGCAGCTTCAGCCGCCTGAGCCATTACCTGAGGGTGGTAGGCGACAAGCGCAAACGCGAGAAGCGACAGCCCCGTCAGGAACATCACTCCGTTGAATCCCAACAGACTGTAGATGACCTTCCGCATGCTTACCTCCTTTTCACTGCCATATTGTACGTGAAGGGCCCATACGGCTTACCTTCTTCCTGGAAGAACTTGGAGAAGAATTCGTAGAAGCCCAACCGCAAGGTCTGAATGGCTACAATCCCGCCTTCCAGAATAAGAATCAACAGGTTGCCACCAGCAATGGCCAAAGCATACCACAGTCCTCCTGCCGGGAGGCTCCGCAACATGGATCCCAATTGGAAGATCGCGAGCGAAAGCGCGGCATGGTTGAGAGCAAAAGCGGCAACACGAACAAACGATATCGAGTTGCTCAGATAGACAAGCAACCCTTCAAGCAGGTCGACTCCAGCGACGACGAGCCCAGTGAATCCGTGTTCCTCATCATCCTGTGTGCTGCTCTTCCCAAGCCATCTGCAAGTGAACTTCACGATCGGCATCAATAGCAGCGGCAGGAGCGCCAGAGCAATCAGAAATGGACTGCTCATTTCGCCACCCTGAGTCAGCTTGACTGCCAGTGCGACCGCCGCAACGTAGAACCACAGCCCCAGCAATCCAAACCGCTCGTAGAGCAGCTGCCTGTAGCGGCCGCGGATGAGCATCGTCAGAATGTTGGCGAGGATCCCCACGACGATCACCCCCGCACCGAAAATCATCGCATACAATAGGAGCCGGCCTATCCCGCCCATAGGCCGAAACCACAGTGCAGACAGGATGTCCTCGTAGCCGAAGACACTCCCGTAAAGCAATCCGAACACTGCCGACGAAGTCCCCACTCCCATCAGGATCATGCCAGCTCTCTTGAGTCCAACACGAAGCCGCGGCCAGAAACGAAGGACGATGCCTACGAGAGCGAGCAGTCCTCCGTGCCCCACATCGCCGAACATCATCCCGAACACGAGAGCATAGAGCGCCGTGAATACGATCGTCGGATCGAAGCCTCCGTAGACCGGTGCACCATAGACCAGGATCAGTCCTTCGAAAGCGCGGAAGAATGGAGGGTTTCGCAACTTCGCTGGGATTGGACAACCGAGATCAGTGGGCGAGTTCGCGTAGGGGAGATCGGTTATCTCCACAACCCACTTCTGTTCCTGGGAGAGGATGGTCTTGAGGCGGGAAATGTCACTCTTGGGGACCCAGCCAACAGCAACTCCAACGGTGTCGGTCTGACCTGTAAGCGTGATCGCGGCGAGCGTCGCTGCATTGATCCTGAGAAAGTTCGCCAACTCGTTGCTTCTGCTTGCCCTCCAGTCCTCAAACCGCACGATCTCCTTCTCTGTCTCCAATAGACGCTCGTTCAGCTGCTGCTCCTGACGTGCGATCTCGTGCAGGGCATCCCGTGGGGCGCCGTGCAGATCCTCCGGGATCTCGGTCTCTCTGAAGAGCGCCGACTCAAGAACCCTCCGAAACTGCACTAGATGTTGCGGAAGGCAAACCGCAAACAGCTCAACCCGATGCCGATCTCTGCGGTAGGGGAGAAGCGAGTGTGGGATCTGAGACAAGCTGCGCTCCAGCGGTTCCAAGCTCTCCCGCGGCAGTGTCCCCACCATGACACGGAATCGCTCAAGTGCCTGCAGCGCCCCAATGTCGAGTTCTAGGGGTTCGAGCATCTCCACGTGCGTACGTTTCAGCTGAATGTGGTCTAGGTCTCTGTGCAGTCGTCTTTCGCTCTCCAGTAAGGCTCGCTGCTTCTCGCGCGCTTCGTCGATCTCTCTGCTGACATCGCCCATCCTCTCCCTAAGCAGGGGTAGGTTCAAAGGCGAGATCTCCCAGTCACTGAGCGGCGCCGATAAGTCCACACTGAGGAATTCGGCGGCCTCCAGCATGACTCGCTCCAGCTCGCCGACGTCGACGAATGAGAGATGTCTGGCAAGACCCGGCGCCTGTCTGAATTCGCCCGGGTGAAGCCTGCCGAACCGCCCCAGCGTGTCCCACAAGCGCACTTCATCCTCACGCGGGAACAGAAGCTCGACACGACACATCCTCTCTGTTATGAGCATTACACGCTCGCCATTCGAGCTCTTTCGGCAACCCCGGTCAGCCAACCGAGTTCGATTTCCTTCATGTAGACATAGCCCAGGATGAGGGCCATCCGGGGGCGAGAAACGATGAGCTGGCGCCGCACGAGTTGAATGAGCTGCCGATCGAACAAGGAGTCAGCAAGCTCCGTATCGAACGTGACTGCCTCTTGCCATTCACGGGCAAGATCGTTGCCAAAAACGCGGGCCAATCGTCGCCATCCGTCTCCATCCTCGACAATGCCGCGTAATTCGTGCTGCGAGATGAGAGGCCGGATGTCTGGGAGGAGGTTGACGGTCTCGGGGAACGAGTAGCCGTATTCCCTAAGTCGGAACGTCCAGGACAAGACCCTTCGCAGCAGTCGATTCCGCAGCAGGTCACGCACGTCCGCCTCACGTCGCTCGTACTCCCAGATGAGAGACTCCAGGTAGACGTTGTCGGCCGCCGCCTCGTAGGCCAGTGCACTGGCCGTTTCCCCGAGTTGCCGGTGCACCGCTTCAAGCCTGATACGGTAGGCTGGCCACGGTATCTGATGCAGCATCTCCTCCAAGCCAGGGAGCGCCAGCAACTGGTCATAGTCTATCGGTTCCCATGGGAGGTGAAGAATCCGTTCCTTGGCCCGCTCTGGTGGAAACTGGTGGAACTGCGTGCGGATGAGCGTCTTCAGATTCTCCACCCGGTAGCAGGACAGAGCAGAGGAAAGAAGCTCGCGGTCATCACCCTGTAGCGGGCGGAAGAGATCCTTCACATCGGTCAAGAAACCGCGGAGGAGCCCGTCGGACATTCGCTTCGATGCCCCCTCGCCAAGTGAATCTTCATAGCTCGTATCCTGCAACCGCTGGATTATTGCATCCATCTCCGCGTTCTCAAGGGTCTGCACATCGGCGCGCGTCAGCATTCGTGAGAGCTTGCCGTGAATCCTTGCGAGAAGGAAGTCGTATTCAGCCATGTCACTCCTCGATAGAGGGAGGAACGAGCTCAATCGCGTCCAGCACCCTGGTCACGACTTGTTCGTGGCGCTCCGAATACCGCCTCTCCAATTCCACAATGAGCCGCGAGTGCTCTCGTTCCATCTCAGCGACCTGAGCGTGCGCTTGTTCCTCCGCCTGCGTTTGCAGCTTCGCCAGTCTTTCCCGCGCCCTCTCTTCGGCCTTGTGCAACCCCTTTTCGGTCTGCGCCCTCGCGTCGGCGATGATCCGCTCCGCCTCCGCGTGTGCATTCTGCTCGAGCATGTGGGCCTCTTTCTCGGCCCTCAGAATCTCCTCCAGATACCTTTCCATTCACAATCCTCTTCAACACGTGGAGCCAGGCAGGAGAATCAGGTCGCCAGCCCAGGCCATTGTCCTTGTAGAAAGTCAACTTCTGGGCTCATTCTAGCTACAATGGGCCCTCAGGGACCAACTAAGGAGCGACCATGAAGATCACGTTCTGCGGCGCAGCGGAAACGGTTACTGGTTCCTGTCATCTGATCGAAGCCGACGGGATGCGGCTTGTTCTCGACTGCGGCCTCTTTCAGGGAGGACACTACGAGAGCGATCGTAATCGCGATCCCTTCCCGTTCGATCCCAAGAGCATCGATGCCGTTCTCCTGTCCCACGCCCACCTCGATCACTGCGGACGGCTTCCCCTGCTGGTCCGCCAAGGGTTCTCGGGGAAGATCCTGTGCACGCCGCCGACCGCCGAGATCGCGAAGCTGATGCTGGCCGATTCCGCCCATCTGCAAGTCGAAGAGGCGTCGTATCGCGCCCGGAAGGCGCGGCGGCGAGGGAAAGAAGCCCCGCCACCGTTGTACGACATGGCCGACGTCCTCCGTTGCGCAGAGCTGTTCCGCCCTGTGAAGGGCTACGACCAATCGACGAAACTTAACAACCACGTCTCCGGCGTCTTCCATGACGCAGGCCACATCCTCGGGTCGGCGGCGATCGAGCTTCGGACGTCGAACGGGCGCCTACTCTTCAGCGGCGACCTCGGGAACCGGCACCAACCGATCGTCAGGGATCCCGCCCCGCCCCCGGCCGTCGACGTCTTGCTGGTCGAATCGACGTACGGGGATCGAGCGCACCGATCGATGGACGACACGGTCGCCGAATTCAAGACAGCCATAGAGACCGTGATCCCCAACAGCGGAAACCTGTTGATTCCCTCGTTCGCGCTGGAGCGGGCGCAGGAAGTCCTCTACGAGCTGTTCCTGTTGTGGAAGGACGGCGCGTTGCCGCGCTGCCGGATCTTCCTGGACAGCCCGCTGGCCATCTCAACGACCCGGGTCTTCGAGCGGTACCCCGAGTACTTCGACGCAGAGGGGCAGAGGATCTTCGCCGCGCGCCCGAATCCGTTCGACTTCACCCCGCTTCGCTACACCCAAACGACGGACGAATCGAAGGAGATCAACAAGACATCGCGTGGGAACATCATCATCGCGGGAAGCGGGATGTGCACCGGCGGCCGGATCATCCATCATCTTCGCCACAACCTCTGGCACAAAGACTCTGGCGTCCTATTTGTCGGATACCAGGCCATCGGCACGCTCGGACGACGGATCGTCGACGGGGCGGAGCAAGTCCGCATCTACGGAGAGGAAGTCGCCGCTGCCGCCCGCGTTTGGACCGTCAACGGCTTCTCCTCTCACGCCGACCAGCCGATTCTCCTCGATTGGATCCGGCAGGCCGCGCCCAAGCACCTCATCCTCGTCCACGGCGAGCAAGAAACACTCCAGGCATTCGCAGACAGGATCCGGCAAGACCTGTCCCTCGAATCGCATATCGCCGAGTGGAAGGAGACCATCGAGATCTAGGCTCGGTGAGGCCAGCCCACATCAGGTTCTGGTCCAATCTGTTCCACAGTTATCCCGTTCGCCCGGCTCATCAGCACCACAGGCATAGTCGGTGATGCGCTGATCAGCATACTGCTGTTCACAGCTGACCTTCACCCCGAAATCCGGTCCAAACATAATGTCGAAATCGACATGGACTAGCGTTTAGGGGAGGCCAAGGAGCATGCGAACGACAAGGTTCTCCGAGACCGAGATCGTCTACGCTGTCAAGCAGATAGAGGCGGGGATCTCGATCAAGGAGATCGCACGCAAGTACGGAGTCTGTGAGAACACCGTCTACCGGTGGCGTCGGAAGTACGACGGGTTGAGTCCCAGCGAACTGAAGCGTCTCAAGGAACTGGAGCGAGAGAACAGCCAGCTCAAGAAGCTGGTCGCCGAGCTGAGCCTGGACAAGCAGATCCTCCAGGATGTCCTGCAGCGAAAACTCTGAAGCCTGCACGCAAGCGGGAACTGCTCTTGGAGGTTCGCGAGGACTACGAGGTCTCCGAGCGTAGGGCGTGCAGGCTGCTCGTACTGCACCGGTCGGTGTGTCGCTACGAGTCCCGCAAGAAGGATGACAGGGCGCTGCGAATGCGGCTGAAGGAGTTGGCCTACGCTCGTCCCAGGTACGGGTATCGTCGGCTGACTGTGCTACTGCAGCGGGATGGCTGGCTGGTGAACCACAAACGCGTCTACCGCATCTACGGAGAGGAAGGGCTGCTGGTCCGGACGAAGCGGCGCAAGAAGCGAGCAGCTCAGAGACGGTTACCGCTACTGCCCGCGACGGCGCGGGGAGAGCGTTGGAGTATCGACTTCGTGAGCGACCAGCTGGCCGATGGTCGTAGGTTCCGAGTTCTCACTGCGATCGATCAGGTGAGCCGAGAGTGCGTGTGTCTGGAGGTCGCACAGCGTCTGCCCGCAGAGGCAGTCACTCGAGCACTTGACGATGCAGTGGAGGTCTACGGACAGCCACGGGTGATCACCTCAGACAACGGAACAGAGTTCACAAGTAACGTCTTCGATCAGTGGGCGTACAGACAAGGAATCGAGCTCGACTTCATCGCTCCAGGTCGGCCGATGGACAACGGATTCATCGAGAGCTTCAACGGCAAGCTGCGCGACGAATGCCTGAATATGCACTGGTTCGAGACCTTGGTCGAGGCGAGGTCGATCATCGAGCGCTGGCGGGTCGAGTACAATGAAACGCGACCGCATTCCAGTCTAGGAAACCGGGCGCCGGCAGCCTACGTTGCAGAGCTGCTGGGCGTTGGCTCAAGTTCGTCAGTCCGAGAACGGCCGATTCCGACATTATGACTGGACCTAAGACGGGGGCAGGGTCACTCTGATCTCAATCTCGCCATCTGTCCTGCCCCGAAGTAGCTCCGAGCGGTCCGTTTCCCCTGTGGACTCGAAATGCTCAAGCGCCGCACTGGGAGTCATCACGGCTCTCGTGATCGCCTCGTCTC
>Ga0272441_10006408_pt1 | contig 19749 bp, 23 predicted proteins | sample SSMProp6N_FD_193582 | JGI IMG/M metagenome (GOLD analysis project Ga0272441, IMG submission 193582) | Marine sediment archaeal communities from Little Sippewissett salt marsh, Falmouth, MA, United States - SSM-Prop-6N | ecosystem: Environmental > Aquatic > Marine > Wetlands > Sediment ... | reverse complement strand
CGTCCTCGCTTGTCTTTCAAGGACTGTGTCAATCGGGGACGATTGACCTACTGGGCACAGCACGCTGTGCTCCTACAAACACATCTGATTGAAAATAACGGAAATTGTTTTTGAGAATCAGTATAACTTAGAATGGCATATCTGAAAAAAAAATCTAAATTTTCTTTTCAATCGCTCTTATATTAATCTGAACGTTTTGATGGGGAAAAAAAATGTCGGAATTCACGAAGGATCTCATCATAATTTAGAAGACTTTTTACCATATATTTCGGATCGAATCTCAAACATGGTTCTACCTGACACCCCATAAGACATCCAGAACAAATTCCTTTTCTTATTTTTTGTCTGACACTGATCATTTCAGTACTATTCCATATGGATGCGAAACTCTCTTTTTTTAAATCTCCGATTGGTGGCATAGCCCAGCATGGAGCAACCCTGCCGATATTATCTATAATGCATCCTACGTAACCAGCATAGCATGGGAAATGCATTTTCTTGGGATTTCTGAAATATTCCCTGAAGGATTTTAGATATATAGATGAATAAGTATGAACTTGATGTTTTTTACACTTTTCAATGAACTTGTCTATTCTTCGGTCGATTCTTTCACCTTGTCTATCTATCTTTGATATCATTTCAAAAATAGACTTTCTGTGTTCTGGAAGCGGTGAAACTGGATGTAAAGGCATCAAGCGAACGCTCTGTGCTCCAAGTTCATGCGCTAAATCGACAATATCCGGTATCTCATCCATTGTTTCCAGCATAAAAACCGAATTTGTCCCTACATGAAATCTCCCTTTACCAACTTCAATAGCTGTTTTTACACCTTCAACTGCTTTTTCAAAAGCATTTTTATATCCTCTAAGTGAATTATGCGTTGAAGCTTTCGCTCCATCAATAGATATAGTTATAGAATCAAGACCAGCTTCCACTAAACCTTTGACCATATCTCGGTTCAAAAGAGACCCATTTGAAACAATATGAACATTCATACCTGCATTCTTTATAATTCCAACTACTTCAAGAATATCTTCCCTGATTAATGGTTCCCCTCCCGTAAGTGAGATAATTTGAACATTTTGAGATGCTATCTGCTTCATTACATCTTCAATTTCACGAGTTGTTAACTCATCATTTTTATATTTACCGAATTCTTCCCAATTATTGCACATACGACAACGTTGATTGCATTTTTTTGTAATCTCGTATGAAACAATTATTGGTCCTCTCAAAGGCTTTTTGAATAAATACCACCCCAGCATAAATTTATAGGAAAAATCAAAAAAATTGTAAAATTGTTTTGCTTTACCCATGTTGTGCCTTTTTTATTTATTAAAACTCAGGAGGAACTGAATCCGGTATATCCTCGAAATTAATTGGGAGATTCAAAGGATTTGCAGAAAAAATCTCCTTACATTTTCTACACATTACGAAAGTAAAATTCTGATAGACATCTGACTCGATTAGAGAAGACTGGATGTGATCAAGATCATTTATGATTTTCTCTATTTCCTTGTCTATCTTTTCAACAGAACCGGAATCCTCAATATAATTGTCCCACTGAGATCTAATTACGATATGAACCTTGTAGGATGTGCTTCCTTTTTTTATTTTCCTATTACACTTATCACAGAATAGGGGTAAGTCATTCACAATTTTAAAAAGCTATTTACCAGTTATGCGCAAAAGCATAGGTCAAACCTAATGTCACAGCATGAAAAGTTTGATCACGCCATAACTCTTTACCGGTTATCTGATCAAATGAATAACCAAGAGTAGCAATAAGATTTACATTTTTCATAAAATCCGCAGGAATTTTCGCAAGCAGATTTTTCATATTATACCTGACACCGAATTCACCCTGATAACCCCATAATTTACCAGATACAGCATTGAATTGTTGATCTTTGACATACCAGTAATTTGCTTCCTCGTCATGTTTAATCAATGTCTGATTGGATTGACCATTATATTTAGCTTTAAGTGCTGGTTGATATGCTAACCTGAAATAAATGCTGCAACCTTTTTTAGACTTGGTAGCTCCTGATAAACCAAATTCCACACCGGTAACATCCGTATGGAGTATATTTCCACCATCTTCCACAAGATCAGTTTCATCAGACCATGGTAAACGATTAATTACTACCTGATAGACTCTGTCTTTCTCAAATCCTTGAAAACCTGCTATTGTAAGATCCTCTATGTCAACTTTTCTATCATACCTTAATGAAAGTAATCTATATCCTACAAAAAATTCCAGGTTGAAATTCTTGAACTCGTTTTTTTCTTCCTCTATATAGGGTTCGAAATTCATTCCAACCCTTTCTAAAAACTTGTATAAATTGAATGATAATCCAACATGATAATCTTCTCTTGTATCCTCACTCCATGTTTTATATGACACCTTTCTCAATCCTGAAGCACCGGGATCATTATTAACACGAATATTATCAGTACCAGAAATGCTTTCTCGTTTATATTCTCCGACCTCAAACGAACCGTAAAAGGCGAAAAGGTCTTTATAAAAACCTGCTCTTGCGAATACCTGAAAGGAACCCCATTGAGGTCTTTCTGCTATATGTTCCCAGTCTTCTACATCCCAGAATCCATTGAGATATTTAAAACTAATGTAGGATACACTTGGTCTGTCAGCTACAAACATATCCCTATAAGTTTTTTCTTCTTGGCAATAAGCCGACCAAGGTGAAGAAATGATAGCTGAATACAATATCACAATGAATAAAAATATATTAACAATAGTTTTCATCATAACACTCCTAAATTATAACTAAAATGAACTCCTGAAATGCGAATTTTTTCTTTCGTTATAAGTACCTAATCAAAAAAATCCAATCAATAGTCGATATCATTTAAACTGCAAAAGAATATATCATTTACCTCTAAGCATGTCAAGGGAAATTTATCAACTAAAAGCCAATACCCAATTTGATAAAAATATAGACATTCAAACTATTTACTTTGTATATCTATATTCCATGTTGTCGAATCATTTGTCCGGAGACCACACAAGTTTCGGTTTTCTTGCTGCAAAAGTCTCATCTAACCGTCGGTGTTTTGTAACGTGAGGAGCTTTTTTAATTAATTCCGGTTGATTTTCAGCTTCATCTGCTATTTGAAGCCATGCAGAAATGAAATCATCAAGGGTTTGTTTACTTTCAGACTCCGTTGGCTCTATCATGATAGCTCCCGGAACGATCAATGGAAAATATACAACAGGAGGATGAAAACCGAAATCAATAAGCCTCTTGACCATGTCCATCGTGGTTATATGGTTTTCTTTCTGGAATTTATCACTCAAAACTGATTCATGTTTGCAAAATCGATCATATGTCAAATGAAATCTTTCCTTCAATGATGCTTGAATATAATTAGCATTGACCACTGCAGTTTCACTTGCTTTCTTCAAACCGATTGCTCCCATTGTTCTTATATAAGAATATGCTTTGAGAAGAACTCCGAAATTACCATAAAATGAATGAATCTTACCAATTGAATCGGGTATTAGAAAATCGAGATCATATCTATCCTTATCTTTTTTCACTTTGGGTACCGGTAAATAAGGGGCTAATTCCTGATTGACAGCAACTGGTCCAGCGCCTGGACCTCCTCCTCCGTGAGGTGTTGAAAAGGTCTTATGAAGATTGATATGAAGGACATCAACACCCATAGATCCAGGTAAAACCTTACCCATCAATGCATTGAGATTTGCACCATCCATATAAACAAATCCACCCTTTGAATGGACAATTTTAACTACTTCAAGTATCGATTCCTCGAATAATCCAAGCGTGTTTGGAATTGTCAGCATGATAGCAGCAACTTCATCTGTCATCAAATCAGATAATGCTTTAAGGTCAACACACCCTCTCTCATCGGATTTCAACTGTAATATCTGATAACCACATAACGAAGCAGAAGCAGGATTTGTTCCATGAGCAGAATCCGGAATGATTATAAATTTCCTTGGGTTACCTCGCTTTTCAAGGCATTTATGTATCATCTTCATACCGGTAAATTCACCATGTGCTCCCGCTGCTGGCTGTAAGGTAATATCTTCAAGACCAGTAATAATGCATAAATATCTTCCAAGTTCATACATTATCTGTAAAGCGCCCTGGGAAATTTCCGCACCCTGAAAGGGATGGCATCTTGCGAAACCGTTAATCCTGGCAGCATCTTCATTTATTTTAGGGTTGTATTTCATTGTACACGAACCCAGTGGATATAGGTTCATATCAACAGCAAAATTGAGTTGACTTAATCTCGTATAATGCCTGACTACATCCACTTCACTTACTTCAGGAAATTTCCTTAATTCATCTCTTATCGATTCCTTAGGAAGAATTTCAGTGATATCTTTTTCCGGTACATCAAGTTCAGGAAGGGAATAACCCTTTCTCCCTTTGATGCTTCTTTCGAAGATCAATCCTTCATCAATAACTAATCCCGTATTTGATAGGGGTTTCATTTAGCCACCTCCTCGAGTATTTCACATAGTCTGTCAATATCATCTTTAGACACCAGTTCAGTCATTGTAAAAAGCATACAATCCGATAATTCTGGGTAATAACACGAAATATCCAATCCTCCAACCATTTTGTTCTCGAGTAGTTTTCGATTTATATCTTGTGTCGGTTTCGGACATTTAACAAGAAATTCATTGAAAGATGGAGTTTCAAATACGAGTTCATAACCTTTAACATTCCTGATTTTTTCTCGTGCATAATTTGCTTTTTGAAGATTTATGGTTGCGACTTCTCGCATCCCTTGCTTACCCATTGTGGACATATATATAGCTGTCATTAGAGCACATAACCCTTGGTTAGAGCATATATTTGAAGTTGCTTTCTCTCTTCTTATGTGCTGTTCTCTCGTTGATATGGTCAGAACAAAACCTCTTTTCCCATCCGTATCCAGCGTTTCACCACATAATCTACCAGGTACCTGCCTCATATATTCTTTCTTTGAAGCGAATAGTCCAAGATAAGGTCCTCCAAAAGAAACAGGGATGCCGAGACTTTGCCCCTCGCCGACCAGAATATCCGCGCCATAATGACCCGGAGACTTCAATAATCCAAGCGACAATGCTTCAGTAACTATACCAATCAAAAAGCTCTTACCCTGTTTTAAAACTTCTGCAATAGAAGACAGATCTTCGATGCAACCAAAATAATTTGGATTCTGAACCGAAACAGATATGGTTTCATTATCGAGATTATTCTTCAGAAAATCCAGATCGAGTTGACCTTGCTTGTTGTATGGAATTTCAATAACCTTAATACCAGTATTATTAGTATATGTATCCATAACTTGCCTATAAGCAGGATTCAAGGATTTCGGTATTAAGACTTTATTCCCTTTTTTCCTTATCCTCGACGACATCAATACAGCCTCTGCAAAAGCTGATGCTCCATCATACATTGAAGCATTTGCTAAATCCATCTCAAGAAGATCAGAGATCATTGTCTGGTATTCGAATATACCCTGAAGTGTTCCCTGACTGACTTCGGGTTGATATGGTGTATAAGCTGTATAAAACTCTGCTCGGGAAATCAGGTGATTCACTATACTAGGAATATAATGGTTATATGCGCCACCACCTGTGAAATATTTGTATTCCGAAGCATCTGCATTCTTCGATGATATTTCCTTAAGTTCTCTTTCGAGTTCGATCTCGGAAAGAGGAGCTGGAAGATTAAGGGGTTTCTGCAATCTTAAACTCTCTGGTATATCCGAAAATAAATCATCGACACTTTCAACCCCTATCTTCTCGAGCATTTTTGAAATGTCGTCGTCAGTATTAGGTATATATTTAAACAATTTTAGCTGACCTCTTCCAAATATTTTTTATAATCATCACCGCTCATAAGTTTTTCAATTTCTGAAGCATCGGAAAAATCGATTTGTATAATCCAGCCTTCATCATACGGAGATGTATTCAATAATGATGGATCGTCTGTAAGGGATTCATTGACTGACTTCACAACACCATTAACCGGCGAGAAACAATCACTGACTGATTTTACAGACTCGATAACACCAAAAACGTCATCTAAAGCCAATTCTTTTCCTTCATCTGGTAATTCGACAAAAACAATATCACCTAATTGTTCCTGAGCGTAATTAGTGATACCAATTTTACCTGATTCCGGATCGATCCATTCATGCTGTTCTGTGTATTTTAAATTATTTGGATACATCTTAATCTCCTATCCTATTATCAATTTAATCTAAAGTAAATTTTAACATTGTTCAATAAAAAAATGAAGAATAATATTCAATTGATAAAATTTGTTATCGATATATTCTTAAAAATAAAACTTCCCTTTTTTAAAAAAATTCATACCCTTAAAATTTTCTTTTTAACATGCGTCAGAACTATATATAGACTATAATAGAATGATGAGTTTAAATATTTCGACTAAAAAATTTTTTTTAATTCTCTCTGGATTCGCATTAATATTATCTTTAATCTCATTCTATTCCACTCTTGATGTACCGTTGTCTCCTGAAGATTTAAGTGTTTATCTCGGGTATTTTTATTTTACGGGTGACTATAATATTCCACATTGTTTTTACTGGAACTCTTTTGGAGTACTTCCGGGAGAATTCGTATATAAGTATGGATTCGATATCGATGATATCGGTGGAGCTTACAGACCTCTGACAACTGTTGTATTTGCTCTGAATTTTATTTTGAGTGGTTTTAATCCAATTACTTACCATATTACAAATATTATTCTTCATTTACTTGTCAGCATTTCTGTTGGCTATCTTGTTTATCTCATGTCAAGAAAACATGGACTGGCAGCATTCGCTGCGATTTTCTTTTTGATGAATCCGTTACATACCGAACAAACAATAGTTATTATTCAAGTCTCAGATATATTATGTACTCTTTTCTACACAACAGGCTTTATCTTCTTCTGGCATTACATGGAATCTGAAAAAAGGAAATTTTTACTCTATGCCATCATTTCGTACATATTCTCTATCATGGGCAAAGAGATGAGTGTCACATTTCCTCTTATACTTAGTATCTCATATCCTTTATTATTTAGAAAACTTCAATTCAAAATAGGATATATCAAAGAAGGAATCAAGAAATTAGGCTGGTTCTGGGTGATTTTATTTTGTTATCTTTTATTCAGAATAATTATTTTCGGATCTGTCGGAGGTTACCCCGGAATATATGCATCCCATGATAATCCTGAATCTCCCCATTTGAAAATCGGATGGTTTGTAATTGATAATGTAGCAGAAGGTATCAACAAGCTATTCTTGATTCCAGGAAATTTATTACCCTCGAGATACTTGTGGTTGGTTTTACTGATAATACCTTTATTCCTTAAATTGCCGAGAATTTTGAAAGTATCAATTTTATGGATTTTTATATCCATCGCTCCAATATCCAATCTATACCTGATGTCATGGTATTTATACCTTCCTTCCGTTGGTTTCACAGCAGCAGTCACTATTACAATTGGTTTGCTTTGGAATCAATTTTTTAAAGACCCGAAACAAGTTAATCGAAGATCCCCCTTAAAACCATATTTCATTATCCCTTTGATAGCTATGAACATTGGACTATTTACTCTGTTCTTCATCAGGATCCAAAACAAAATTGAAAAATACAGGATTGCAACAGAATACAGTTATAACATCACAGATGAATTCAAAGAGATTAAACCAGAATTTCCAAAAGGCTCAAAGATTTATCTGATAGTCAATTCAATGGATCGAACTGATGGAAACATCGATTATAATCCCGCTTTACAATTTGTGATGCGAATAGCATACGATGATCTATATATGAATTTATTGCCAATACCCCTAAACCTCGAGTCCGATTATTTCATAGAACTCAATAAAGCAGCCATTTTAGATATGAGTACGATTTCAATCGACTATAAAACTTTTTTCTTTGATTACACTAACTGGAACTTAGAGCTAAGGAATGACATCCTAGAAAATTTCAATCTAAAAAACGAAATTCAAAGAAACCCAATCTCAGAGAATACGCTATTCTCATGGGATTTCACATCAGAAAACCAATTCAATTCCTGGAAAATTCACCCCAAAAAGTTGTCATTATTGTCATCAAAAGGTCATATAATGACAGTTTCCACTCACAAACAGATCGATTTGCGATCTCCATTCGACAATTTCGACTCAGTGTTTGTTAACAAAGTTTCGGTTTCTTTAAATTTTAAAACTCAAAATCCAGTCAAAGCTTATCTTTATTGGAAAAACAAAGGCGATCTGGATTTTTCAGAATACAAAAAAAGAACTTTAACAATCAATCCTGAACCTGGATATAATGTGATCGAATTTCCAGTAGCTAAGGATATTTCCTGGATTATAGATCGGGATGTTAGTGAATTGAGACTATTGTTCTCTGAAGAAATCAAAGAATTAATAATAAAATCAATTGAATTGAATTGAAGAAAAAAGCAAGGGATATAACAGAGGGTAACATCCTCTTCAATATTCTTTATATGGGAATACCGTCTATGATCGGTTTCGGTGCCATGACCATATACGGAATAATAGATATGTTCTGGGTAGGACGCCTGGGTACACCACAGGTAGCAGCAGTAACTCTCATGGGCTCCATATTATGGGTTTTTAGCTCTGTTAATCAAATAGTAGGAACCGGTTCGGTAGCTCTCATATCGAGGAGATTTGGAGAAAAAAAATATGAAATGACATCAAAAGTTATCAAGCAGACAATGTTATTAAAAATAATAATTCCTGTTATTATGGTTTATCCTCTTGTCATATTCCTGGAAAAAGTTCTAATAATGATGAAAGCCGAGGATGAGGTCATTCATTATGGTCTTATTTATGGAAAGATCATGCTTCTAGGTCTTCCTGTAATATTCCTGATGTATACAATATACACAGCTTTCAGGGGAGTTGGTGATGCCCCAAAATCCATGTATCTCATGTTATTTTCAACATTTCTCAACCTTGTATTAGATCCCATATTCATTTTCGATTTCGGTCTGGGACTTGGTATAGCAGGAGCGGCATATGCAACAGTTGTTTCAGCTTTTATACCGATTTTTATCGGACTTGTTTTGCTTACAAAAGGTATGATCAATATCGAATTCCCTTTGAAAAGTCATTGGTTGCCAAACCCAAGAATCATGATAGATATCATGAAAATAGGAATTCCATCCGGAATCGAGAATCTCATGAGGAGTTTTGCTGCATGGATTATAATGATATTTGTCTCATCATTCGGAGCTGTGGTTTTAGCCTCATTCGGATTCGCACGAAGGATTATTGAAATGGGTATCATGTTCTCCATCGGTATGGGTATGGGAAATTCTGCAATTGTCGGTCAATGTCTTGGAGCTGAAAAGCCAACAAGAGCTGGTACTTCTGCCAAAACAGCTGCAATAACTATATTCTTATTTTTGGCAGTTGTTGCATCAGTTGAGATCTTTTTTGCCGAATATATCATGGCTTTTTTCAGTAAAGACCCTGCTGTCATTGAAAAGGGTAAAGTTATATTAACAATAATGTCTTTGCTTCAGCCTTTCGTTGGAGCCCAAATAGTAATTAATAGCACATTCAAAGGTGCTGGAAATACTATCCCTCCCCTGTTTATAACAATATTCACTTATTGGGTTGTTGAAATCCCTCTCGTCTATTATTTAATCAAAATATTGCACTTTAATTCTAATTTTATCTTCTGGTCTATTGTAGCGTCACAATTAATAGGATTTATCAATATCAGTCTTTGGTTTAGCCGGGGTCAATGGAAAAATCAGAAAGTGTGAAAACCATACATTTAAACTCAGTTTCCAAAGAGAAAATGACTTAACTCTTAAATAAGCATTAACTTAAAAAGTTTAATATTTTCTTAATCAACAGTAAGGGTGCTGACCTTATTAAAGAGATGAATTTGGGTTTGAGGTGCTTGATACGGTTTGACAATTTTCCATTATGTGTAAATATCCAATCAGCAATTTGATTCACCTTTGAATTGAAAACTTCGGGGGATATTACTTTAGCATAGTGTGTATCGGGCCAAAGTGGAAAGTTCAACCAGTCTATAGGTTCTTTCAATTGACCGGTCATTATCATATCATTAAATATTTCACTACCTGGCATTGGATCAAATACGTTGAGAACTATTTCAGTAGCATTTATCTTCCTCATGTAATCGAAAGTTTCATCAAGGTCTTCCACAGTTTCTTCAGGGAATCCCGCCATGAAAAAAGCCCCCGAAGCAATTCCAACGTTGTTAATTAACTTGATTGATTTCGATACTGCTTTGAGATCCAGGTCTTTTTTTATTTTTTTTGCCATTTTTTTAGAACCCGACTCCACGCCAAGCTCCAGTTGAAAGCAACCGGATCTTTTCATCAGCAAAAGTGTTTCTCTATCAAGTAAATCAGCCCGGGTTGCGGTCCTCCAAGAAATCCTTATATTTTGAAGAAGTAAACTTTCGCACATTTCTTTTATCACACTTTTGTTCAATGAAAACGAATCATCCCAGAATGTAAAGAATCTAGTACCAAAATCCTCTATAACTGTTTTAATCTCTTGAAGAACGTTTTCGGCAGATCTATTCCTTACTTTTCGATGCCAGAACTCTTGAGATGAGCAAAATGCACATCGATAAGGACATCCCCGACTTGTGATGATGCTTCCCATCACATCATTTTGACCCTTTTGGTAGTTTATAAGAGAATTTCGATCCGGTAGAGGTAATGAATCAAGATTATTGATAAAACCTCCAGATTCATTTATAAATAAACCTTCCCGATCCTTATATACAAGACCTTTAATCGAGGATAACTCTTTATTTGTTACACCAGATATACTCTTCAAAAGTTCAATTATTGCATCCTCGCCTTCCCCACGGATTACATAATCTACTTCATTGAAATTCAAGCAATCTTCGGGAAGAAAAGTCGGATGAATCCCGCCCCAAATGATTTTAATCTCCGGGTTGAAATCCTTCACGATTCGACTTATTTTGTAACCGGAACCAACTTCGACTGAAAGTAAAGAAATACCCACCACATCAGGATTAAAATCCTTGATATAACCTGAGATCTCCTTCCAGACAGGATGATTGGGATCATTCAAGGATTCGATGTAATTCTTTTGAGCTTCGGAGCGGGAATAGAATATATTTTTCTTATCGATCCTGGGAATCTCACCCTTATCCTTACATATCTCACCATTATAGATCCCAACAGAATGATTATTTTTCTTCAATACAGAAGCAAGATATCCCAATCCCAGAGGAAAAAACGGAGCCTGACCTGTTTTTCTCAAGCGTGTATAAGGAGGTCGGATTAATAGAATCTTCAATAACTTTTCTCACATTTGCAATCAATAATCAGAAGAAAAAAGAATACCAGTTTAATAGATAAAAATCCATAAATTTAAATTAAACAGTGAGTAAAATAATGTAATGAAGGTTAAATAATCTCGATTTTTCCAGGATTGCTATCTGTAAAATGACCGATAAGGGCAGCTTTTTCAATCCCTTTTGTTTCGAGTTTATTTAAAATCGATTCTATCCTCTCAGGTGGTACTGCGATTAAAAGACCACCGGAGGTTTGAGGATCATTGAAGACATCAACCACGAAATTTGCAACATTTGATATAACGGAATTTTTGTAATAAACCCTGTTTTTTATTGCTCCTCCGGGTAAAATGCCTTTCCTGGCAAGCTCTATGACTTCGGGAAATATTGGAACTTTATCTGAAATAATTCTTGCACCGATAGAACATCCTGTCATTTCAAGCAGATGTCCAACCAATCCAAAACCTGTGACATCTGTACAAGCGTTAGCTCCTACTTCCATCATGATTTCAGAAGGAACATTGTTTAATGTTGACATCGATTTCATGACTAAATCTGTAATCTCTTTTCCTGCTATGTTCCCCTTGATAGCAGTTGTGAAAATTCCTGTTCCTAATGGTTTCGTCAATATAATGCCATCTCCGGGTTTCCCACCTTTGTTAGTCTTGAACCTATTCGGATGAACTATACCAGTTACTGAAAGCCCATATTTCAGTTCTGCATCGTTAACACTGTGACCACCGAGAAGAGAAGCACCTGCCTCCTGGACTTTATCTGCACCACCCTTGATTATCTGTTTCAAAATGGACAAATCCATAGTACCTGATGGAAAACATACAATATTGAGTGCTGTTAGAGGTTTGGCGCCCATTGCATAAATATCGCTCAGGGAATTCGCTGCGGCAATCTGACCAAAAATATAGGGATCATCTGCTATGGGTGTGAAAAAATCGAGTGTCTGAACCAGAGCGATATCATCATTAATTTTGTACACACCCGCATCATCTGATGTATCAAAACCAACCAGAAGATTAGAATCTTCAGGAAGCTTCAATCCTTCAAGAGCCTTTTCCAGGTCACCCGGACCCATTTTTGCTGCTCAACCGGCAGCCTTTACTTTCTGGGTCAGTCTTATTTCTTTTCTCGAGTTCATATTTATATTTTAGCAAAAGTATCTGTACAAAGAAATGGATTTTGTCGAAAATTCTTACTTTTTAGATTTGAGTCAGTTCTGCAGATGAGAAATTTGAAAGAGAAATTACTTCTTTTTAGTTTTTTCTTTATTCTCTGTTTTCTCAATTACTCCCGGAATAAGAGTAATAGCAGCCATTGGAGCTCCATCACCTTTTCTTGGTGGGATCTTTATAATACGAGTATAACCGCCAGGTTTATTTTGATATCTGGCTGAATATACGTCAAATATCTTTTTCAACAACTCATTATCTTTTATATCACGCGCAACAAGCCGCCTTGCATGTAAATCCTCACGTTTTGCAATAGTAATAATCTTCTCGACAACGCTTCGAAGTATTTTAGCTCTCTTCAATGTAGTGTTGATCTTCTCGAACCTAAAGAGAGCAGTTGCCATATTTCTCATCATCGCTTTCTGGTGGCTGGAAGTAACATTCAACCGCATCTTAGATTTTCTGTGTCTCAATTTCAAATCCCCTATAGCAACATATAATTCAAAATTCCTAAAGAATTATCAATCTTCTTTCTTTTTTGTCTTTGGTTTCTTTTTAACTTTTTCATCAATTTCAACTTCTTCAATTTCTTCAACAGGTTCTTTTGAAAACTGTGATAAACCATCAAGTTTCATTCCGAGATGTAAATTCATCTCATGCAAAACTTCTTTTATTTCATTTAATGATTTTCTTCCAAAATTCCTTGTTTTAAGCATTTCCACGTCTGATCTTTGAACAAGATCCGCTATTGTAAGTATATTGGCATTTTTTAAGCAGTTATGCGACCTAACTGATAATTCTAATTCTTCTATCGGTTTGGCAAGAAGTTCCAAAATCTTTTCTGAATCCTCTTCTATAAGTTCGATTTCCTCTGAAACTCCTTCTTCATAACGTATGAAGATATCAACAAGATCTTTTAATATCTTTGCAGATTCAACAAGAGCATCTTTTGGTTGAATACTACCATTAGTCCATAATTCCAATATCAGGCAATCATAATCAGTTCTCTGACCGATTCTAGTCTCATGAACCCGATAATTGACTTTTCTTAATGGAGAAAAGGCAGCATCAATCGGTATCCATCCAATAGAAAGATCCTGTATAAACTCGTTTCTTTCAGAAGGGATATATCCATAACCTTTCAAAACCAATAACTCCATTGATAGTGCTGCTTTACCTCCCAGAGTTGCAATATGAACTTCTGGATTTAGAATTTCTACATCTGCATCGGCTTCTATATCACCTGCTTTTATATCGCCTTTTTTCTTTGTATCAAGCTTCAGATATTTGGGTTCATCTGTATGCATTTTAAAAACAATTTTTTTTAAATTGAATATAATGTCCGTAACATCCTCTTTAATACCATTAATAATCGAGAATTCATGTTCGACACCCTCAATTTTTATAGCAACTATAGCTGCTCCACTAATAGAAGATAGCAAAATTCTTCTCAAGGAATTACCTAGCGTATGCCCGAACCCTCTTTCGAAAGGTTCAGCAATGAATTTGCCATATGTTTCTGTAAGAGTTTCATTATCAGAAACAATCTGTTTGGGTTTTTGTGATGGCTCAAAGTGCATCGAATTAAAACCTCCTTGAGGATTTCGGTTAAACTATTTGGAGTAAAGCTCCACAATCAAGTGTTCTTTGATATCTTCTTCGATATCTTCTCTTGTCGGTTCAGCAACAACCCGGGAGATCAATTTTTCACCGTCCAGTTCAATCCACTTGGGTACTTTTCTCGATGTAAAAGACTCCATTGCTACTCTTATTGGGAGAAGATCTTTACTCTTTTCCTGCACAGTAACAATATCTCCTTTTTTAACCAAATACGAAGGGATATTAACCTTCTTATTGTTTACTAAAAAATGTGAATGATTAACTAATTGTCTTGCCTGGAAACGTGATGATGCAAAATTAGATCTGAAAATAAAGTTATCCAAGCGTCTTTCGAGAAATATTAAAAGAGTTTCACCTGTAATTCCCCGAGCTTTTTCTGCCCTGTTGAAGAAAAGATGAAATTGTCTTTCAAGTAAACCATACATGAATTTAACTTTCTGTTTTTCTCTTAACTGCAATCCATAAGATGATCTTTTCCTCATCCTCGAACCGTGCTCTCCTGGAGGAAAGTTTCTTTTATTAATTGCACAACTGTCTTTATAGCACCTATCTCCCTTGAGAAATAGCTTAACTCCTTCTCTCCGGCAAATCTTGCATACTGAATCTTTATATTTTGCCAATTCTAACCTCCGAATAAAGATCTTCTACATTATTAAGATTCAATTTTCAAACTCTCCTGCGTTTGGGTGGACGACATCCGTTGAATGGAATGGGAGTTACATCTTTTATAACCTTAATCTCTAATCCTGCTGCCTGTAAAGATCTTATAGCCGCTTCTCTTCCTGCTCCAGGTCCTTTCACAAAGACCTCTATACTCTTCATTCCTTGTTCCATTGCTTTCTGAGCAGAACTTTTAGCTGCAAGTTGAGCCGCAAAAGGCGTACTTTTTCGAGAGCCCTTGAATCCAACTGTACCAGAACTTGCCCATGTAATTACATTCCCGGACATATCAGTAATGGTTACAATAGTATTGTTAAAAGTGGATTGAATATGAGCTATCCCTTCCCTGACATTCCTTTGAATCTTTTTCCTTGTTGCTGTTCTCTTTTTCTTTTTTGCCATAATATCCTGTTTACCAATTTAAAATGATTCAAAAATTAAACATTACTTTTCTTTTTAATACCAATAGAACGCTTTGGACCACCTTTTCTTGTTCTAGCATTAGTTTTCGTTCTTTGACCTCTAACTGGAAGAGATCGTCTGTGTCGCATTCCTCTATATGAGCTAATATCCATCAACCTTTTTATGTTCATAGATATTTCTTGCCTCAGCGTCCCCTCTATCTTATATTCATGTTCCAATAAAGTCCTTAAACGTGCTACTTCCTCATCCGTAAGATCACCGACTTTTTTGGTCTTATCAATCTGAGATTTGGAAATCACTTTTTTTGCTGTAGCCATTCCAATACCATAAATATAGGTCAATCCAATCTCAAGTCTTTTGTTTCTTGGTAAATCTACTCCTGCTATACGAGCCATACTATCCCCTTATATCAACCCTGTCTTTGCTTGTGTTTCGGATTGCTGCATATAACTCTAACTACTCCTTTACGTTTTATGATTTTACATCTATCACAAATTTTTTTTACTGAAGGTCTTACTTTCATCTATTCATTCCCAATTTATTTAAATCTATAAATAATTCTACCCCTGGACAAATCATAAGGTGACAATTCTACAGTAACCTTATCACCCGGTAAAATCCTGATAAAATTCTTTCTCATCTTTCCAGATATATGTGCAAGAACCTTATGACCGTTTTCGAGTTCTACTCTGAACATGGTATTAGGTAATGGCTCAACCACAGTACCTTCAACTTCTATTGGTTCTTCTTTAGCCATAAAAAATCTCCAAGACTATTCTTGAATACTTACCTTCTTCTCCCGCGTATTTTTCCTTTTTTAGCGAAACCGCTATAATGACGCATCAATAACTGAGATTCAATCTGCTGAACAGTGTCTAAAGCAACTCCAACGACTATCAACAAAGCAGTTCCTCCAAAAAAGAACTGTACTCTGAATCCATGCCTCAAGAAGTCGGGAAAGAAATTATACAGATAATATCCAATAAATGGAATATCTCTCACCGGAATTCCTGAAATCAAGAACTGAGGTAAAATTGAAACCGCTGAAAGAAAAATTGCTCCAGCCAACGTAACTCTCGAAAGAACTCTGTTAATATGTTCAGCAGTATTCTTCCCTGCTCTATAAGATGGAACAGTACCGCCACTTTTTCTCAAATTCTCGGCGATATCTTCCGGATTGAAAATTATCGATGTGTAAAAATAACAGAAGAAAATTATTGCAAGGACATATAATGCATCGTAAACCAATCTTCCAGGAGAAAGATTTGATGCAATTGCTGTCATGATTGGATGATCGATAAACTTGGCAATTGCTGCGGGAAACATGATAATTGATGATGCAAATATAACAGGGATAACACCAGCAGTATTAATTTTCAAAGGTAAATGATGTGAATGACCACCATAGATCCTTCGTCCTCTGACTCTCTTTGCATATTGAATTGGAATCCTTCTCTCCGCCTGTTGCATAATAACGACACCAGCTGTTACAACAACTATTATTGCAAGAATGACTGCTATGACAAATGGTTTTTGCTCACCCGTTATCAACTGTTGAACAGTCTTTATTACTGCATCGGGTAGTCTTGCAACAATTCCAGCCATTATAATCAAAGAAATCCCGTTGCCAATCCCCCTGTCGGATATTTGTTCACCAATCCACATTATAAATGCTGTACCAGCAGTGAGAGTCAAAACTGTCATAGCCATAAACCGCCAGCTAGGACTCAAGACTATCTGACGTCCACCACCCATTGTCATCAATCCCCAGCTTATTCCAGCAGCTTGAATTGCACTAAGAACGACCGTGCCATACCTGGTGTACTGAGTTATTTTTTTTCTACCCTGCTCTCCCTCTTTAGATAGCTTCTCTAAATATGGTACAACGACTGTCAAGAGCTGTAAAATAATCGATGCACTAATATAAGGCATAATACCCAGAGCAAAAACTGTCATCTGTGAGAATGTGCCACCGGAGAAAAGGTCGATCATTCCAAGCAAAGAGCCCTGAAATTGAGTCATAAACTCTTTGAGAGCATCTACATTAATGCCAGGAATCGGTATATGTGCTCCCAGGCGATATATCATCAGCATAAAAGCTGTAAATATTATTCGCTTTCGGAGCTCTTTTATTTTGAAAATATTTCCGATGGTTTCGAACATTAAACCAGCACCTTCACAGTCCCACCGGCATCTTCAATTTTCGCTTTTGCAGATTTACTGAATTTATGAGCTTCGACAACCAGCGATTTGGTTAATTCTTCATTTCCAAGAATTTTTACCAACGAATTTTTACCTTTAATAATCTTCTTTTCATATAAAACCGACGGATTCACAACGCTTCCTGATTCAAACCTATCCAGAACATCGAGGTTAACAACTTTGTATTCTTTTTTAAATATATTGGTAAATCCTCTTTTTGGTATACGTCTTATCAAAGGCATTTGTCCACCTTCAAATCCATACCTTCGAGAATATCCAGATCTCGACTTCTGTCCTTTATGTCCTCGTCCGCAGGTCTTTCCCACACCAGAACCCGGACCTCTTCCCACGCGCTTTCTTTTCTTATAGCTCGGATTTCTTGTAAGGTTATGTAATTGCACTGCGTTTTCTTTAACCTCTACCTCATCCATTTTATCAACCATTACTCTATAACCTCGACAAGATGAATTACTTTTTTTATCATACCCCGTATTGATGGAGTATTTTCAACTTCTATGATTTGATTAAGTTTTTTGAATCCAAGACACTTCACCGTGTTCTTCTGATCTTTGGACTTTCCTATCTCACTTTTATACTGTCTAATTTTCAAAGTTTTAGTCTTTTGTTTCATGATTCACCATAACATCAGAAATTTTCGATTCCTCTTGATTTTGCAACCTGCTCCGGACTTCTTAAACTTGTTAATCCTGAAACTGTGGCTTTTGTAAGATTATTTGGATTAGTAGTACCAAGAGATTTTGTCAATATGTCTGTTATCCCAACAAGTTCTACTATGGCTCGGACGGGACCTCCAGCTATAACCCCGGTACCGGGTGATGCAGGTTTCAAAAGTACTTTACCAGCACCAAACCTTCCAATAACTTCGTGGGGTATTGTTCCGTCTATGATAGGAATATTAATCAAATTTTTTCTGGCTTTTTCTATTCCTTTTCGAATTGCTTCAGGCACTTGACTAGCTTTTCCCAAACCTATTCCAATCTTACTTCTCTTATCTCCAACAGCAACTAGAGCACTGAAATTGAATCTTCTGCCTCCACTTACTACTTTTGCGACACGATTGATAAAGATCACACGATCTTCAAGTTCAACCTCATCTTTTTCCAAATCACCGTCAGTTTGTTTAAAGAAATCTATCAAATTATACTCCTATCATAAAATCAAAATAATAGACCGTTATCTCTGGCTGATTCTGCAAGAGCCTTTATGCGACCATGAAATTTATATCCACTTCTATCGAAAACCACTCTTCTAATTCCTATTTTACTGGCATTATCAGCAAGTATTTTTCCTACAGCCTTTGCTCTTTCGATCTTTTTCATTGACTTTATATCAATTTGTAAATTCTTATCTAAAGTTGAAGAAGAGCAAAGTGTAATCCCTTTATTGTCATCAATAATTTGAGCATAAATATGAATATTACTTCTATACACACTCAATCTTGGACGTTCTGATGTCCCAGAAATTTTTGCTTTAATTCTCAGATGCCTGAGTAACCTTTTATTTTGTCTCTGATTCTTAGTTAGCACAAACATTCTCCTCTAATAGATCATGCACCTGATTTACCTGCTTTGTGCTTGACAACCTCGTTAATATAGCGAATACCTTTTCCTTTGTATGGTTCTGGTTTTCTATATCCTCTAATTATTGCAGCTACCTGACCTACTAACTGTTTGTCGATACCATACACATCTATCAAATCCTGCTTTTCACATACAATAGATATTCCTTCAGGAGGCTCATATCTTATAGGATGAGAATGACCAACATTCAAAACCAAAGTTTTACCTTCCATTTTTGCTCTATAACCAATACCAATAATTGTCAAACTACTCTTGAAACCAATGCTAACACCAGTAATCATGTTAGCTATCAAAGCCCTGTATAATCCATGAAAAGCCCTGTGTAATCTTTGATCTGTAAATCTTTTGAGATATATGAAATTATCTTTTATTTCAACTTCTATCTTGGGATCCACTTTCTGAGATAATTCTCCTTTAGGACCTTTGACATTTACTTCGTTTTTAGCCAATTTAACGGATACACCATCAGGTATCTCGATCGGTTTTTTTCCTATTCTCGACATATTATCCTCGACATCTATTCATTACCATACAAAACAAAGTATTTCTCCACCGACTTTTAGTCGTCGAGATTCCCTATCAGACAAGATTCCCATTGAAGTTGAAATAATAGCAATTCCCAAACCATTCAAAACCTTCGGTAATTCGTCCCATCCTGAATAGACCCGTCGGCTTGGTTTACTTACTCTTTTAAAACTTT
>Ga0272441_10006407_pt1 | contig 19749 bp, 17 predicted proteins | sample SSMProp6N_FD_193582 | JGI IMG/M metagenome (GOLD analysis project Ga0272441, IMG submission 193582) | Marine sediment archaeal communities from Little Sippewissett salt marsh, Falmouth, MA, United States - SSM-Prop-6N | ecosystem: Environmental > Aquatic > Marine > Wetlands > Sediment ... | reverse complement strand
TCATACTCACCGTAGCCGAATCGACGCCCGAAGAGTAGCGGTTCGGTGAATCGGTTCGGACGGATGGCGAAGGATCGATGTCGGTGGCGTTTGCTCTGAGCAGTTCCTTGTGTCAGAATGGGTTGCGCCGCATTGCTTGACCCCTCTGCACGCCGCATTCCTCAAGGTTTCACCGATTCATCGGGAGGCGATCGCGATGATGAAATGGCGGTCGGCGCTGGTTCTGGTCTCTCTCTTGTTCCTTTGGTGTGTGGCTTCCGCGGGAGCGGACGTCGCGCTTCACTTCTCCGGACATCTGACGACGGGGCAAGGCACGTGCCAACAGATCTCCGATTCGCAGATTCGCTGTCAGGTGCCGCCGGGAGCACCGGCGACGCTCGAGTTGACGGCCACCGTGTCCCCGTCGAGCTACGGAGTCGCGATCGATGCTTGGGAGCTGCCCCCGTGGGTTGAGTTCTCTCCCGTCTCCGGCACGGGCACGGTGACCACACAGGCGCACATCACTCCTCCGCTCTCGGTTGACGGGTTCGCCGTCACGCTGGTGTTCACGGCTACGACGGCGTACGAGCTCACAGTCAGTCTGGAGGTGGAGTTGGTCGTCGTCGAAGAGGAACCGTACGAAGGCGAAGAGCCTGAGACTCCGTACGACGTCCCGGGGGGCGAGGAGACGGATCAGGGAATCGAGTTCGAGATTCCGTTCATGCCCGACTTCTCCAGCTTCGTGCTCGGCGACGTCACGAACTGCGATACGGGAGAGCCGATCGATCCGTCGGCGCTGACGACCGAGTTCTCGTTCCCGCCAGGAGCGCAGGAGCCGTACGAGTTGAGCGATCTCGAGAGCGTCATCGTACGCTCCCCGGGATACGAGTCCCTGCAGATCACGCAGTTCAAGCCGGTCACGTTCTCGCTCTTCTTCTTTGACATCACGCTGCTGATGCCGGCACAGCCGGACATCTGCCTGGAGCCGATGGGAGAGCCGATCCTCGAAGCGACGACACCCACGGGCCCCTGCGTCAGCAACGTGACGACCTCGGTCTCATCTGGGCAGACGCCGTTCAGCTGGTCGGCGAGCGGCCCGTTCCTCTGGTACGAGATCCTCGTGTACGACAATCCGTGCGGGCAGTACCCACCGCCGACTCCGACGCCTACCCCTACGCCAACGCCGACCCCAACTCCAACTCCAACGCCAACGCCGACTCCGACGCCCACGCCAACTCCGGGCGAGCCGGTCACCACGCCCGCAGGGGCATGGGAACCGCTGTGGGAGCGGCTGACGCCGGAGCAGCGGGAAGAGCTGGCCGGGCGCGGACTGTCAGGCTGGGGATGGGTCAAGGCAGCGCGGGAGATCCTCGGCGAAGGAGACGAGGAGATCCCCGTCGAAGGTTTGATCGATGAATCGGAGGACGTGCTCCTGCCGGACACGGAGCTTCTCGCGCGCTTTGGGCCGATCGAAGCGGAGGCTACGGAGACCGTTCTTCCGCTTGATTGGCTTCTCGATCCGGGGCAGGCGTTCATCTGGCAGCTCCTCGGCGTGTATGAGGACGCCGACGGAGAGCTCGGCGCTCTCCTCTCCGCTCCCGAGTGTGTGAGGTATCAGCCGATCGACTCGGAGACCGGCTTCCCGGCCGAGCCGATCTCCTGCATTCCTCCGGAGTGCAACATCCACGTCGAGGAGAACGTCAATCCGGCCATGGACGGCGGACTCGACCCGGTCTCCGAGACGATGACGATCAACCGGGACGACTTCGTTCCGCTCAAGGCGGTCGGCCTCGACTTCGACCAGCTCTGGTGGCAGTGCGAGCCGTGCGTGCGCTGTCCCGAAGAGGGTTCCCTCCGCATGGCGCTCCTTACCGGGAAGGTTCGATTCGAGTGGCAGATCCAGCAGGGCGAGGGCGACTTCGTCGAGATCGGCTGCATGACGCCGGTGAAAGCGGACGTCGGCGATCGCGTCATCTTCATGCCGCCGTACGTCGAGAAGGGGAAGACGAAGACGACGAAGATCCTCCTCCAAGTCATCGATGACAACCCGTCTCAGCCGATCGACAACACGGTCAAGCGGTGGGTCACCATCGAGACCAAGCGTGACAACGAGAGCGGGAACCCGAACGTCTACCGGATTACGATCACGTCGGACGCCTACAACCTTCCGGCGGCGCTCGTCATCACGCCGGATCTCGGCGACTGCCACGCCGAGCCGCCCGACTGGAAGAAGCCGTGCCAAGACCTGAAGGCGGAGATCCTGACGCCGCCCGACGACACCCTGGCGGAGAAGGAGTGGGTCCGGCTCGAGGCGATCGACCTCCAGGATCCCGATCCCGTCGATCTCTACTGCACGTCGATTCAGTGCACGCCTAGTAAGGACTCCAAATGCTTCAACGATGACCTCCAGTGGACGTGGTCGATCGTCAGCGGCGGCGGGCGGTTCGTGAAAGGGAATCTCGGGCGGTTCGTGATCTACGAGGCGCCGGAGCAAGAGACGGAGGTCGAGATCGAGGTTACGGTGCTCAATCCGTACGCCTTCCAATGCGAGGACGACGTCCCCGCGCCGGACAGGATCAAGCTTCGGATTGTCAAGCCTGGCGTTCGAATGGAGCAAACCGATGCGTCTTGGCTCCCGCAAGGCGGGGCGGCGGCGAACACCGTCAAGAAGCGGTCCTACCTCGTCTACAAGAACGGCGACCAGTGGGTTCCGGCGCTGCCGCACATGTGCCGAATCCTCAAGTTCGAGCTCCTGAACACGTCGACCGAGCTCGGCTATTGCCTCAACGGAGGGGAGACGCTCGACGCGAGCCACGATTTGTGGATCCCCGAGGGCGACGGCCACGAATGCTCGGACGACCAACCGTTCCCTCTCATTCTGGAGTTCGATCCTTTGCCGGCAGTTGCCTTCGCCGGTAGGGCGGAGATGTTCTACCAGAAGGCGGAGACGAAGCGACCCGTACGCGAATACACGCTCACCGTCGAGTGCGAGGACTACGGGGCATGGGCGTTCATCCGCTCGACGGCGAACGCGCCATACGAATCGGTGCCGTGGAAGAAGAGCGAGGTCAAGAGCGTCGCGGAGGTGTCCTTCGCTTTTCCTGTCGTGGGAGTCATCTCCGTGATGAGCCCCGGCCTGAAGACCGAGTACGGGGACAATCGCGTGACGATCCCGTTCGACGCCGACGAGAACCACATCGCCGACGCGACGAAGCACAACGACCGTGGCCAGGCGGCGAACCGGGACGAGGATTCCATCCCAGCCGGCGACGGAACGGGCGACGGTCTCTCGAACTACGAGGAGTACCGCGGCTTCCTCGTCAAGGGAGTCCACACGAGGACCGACATCTGGAAGAAGGACCTGTTCGTCTATGATGAGCACAACCTGAAGCTCGGTTACTTCCCGACGGCGTCGACCATTGCTTGCCACCTGATCAACCCTCAGGAATACGGCGGAAACGATACACGTGTCGTGAACTTCAATCGTGGATACGCATCACGATGTGAGCAACACGGCATTCGCCTCGTCAGAAACGATGGCATAAGGGGCTACGGGTACACAGCCGGCTGCTGGCCCAATGCGCCGACAGTGCAAAGCGATGCTGCTCCCATCGGGCCTCCGAAGTACATCCTGGAGGTTCGCATCAACAAGACATCGATTGACGGAGCGGGGTTCAAGAAGGTCGCGTCTGTGGTCGGCCACGAACTTGGCCACTGCGTGACGATGGTGCATCACGGTGTTGGCTCGGGCCGCTGGGTCACGGTACTGAAGCTGGATGGATCGGGGGCAGCCGAGAATCTGTTTGTGATCGATCGCAACGGCGTCACCAGCGGCATGCAGGACTGCCTCATGCGGTACAACTGGAAGGACTACTACTGGGTGAATGCCGCCGGAGGCGTAGAGTACCAGCTCGCTGGGGGTGGCACGATCCGCCTCACCAAGGAGGGCGACGGTGCGGCCCGTTCTGTGTTCTGCACGAGCAGCGCTGGGACCGGAGTCAACGCAGGAGGTCGTGCCGCCGGCGACGCCACCCGAGGGGATTGCATGAGCCAAATCCACGTGAGCGACGAATAGGAGGCGACCCAAGATGCGTGAATGCAAGTCGGCTTTGCTGGCAATCGTCCTTGCACTGTGCGTTGGGACTGCGTCGATCGGCCAGACTCTTGACGTCGGCCTCTACGTGCTCGGCACGGAAGGTGCGGTCCTCTACTCCGGATGGCCGCTGTTGCTGAACGTTAGCTTCGCCAATCAGCAGGCGTACAACGACTACCTCTACAACCTGGACGTGGAGACGCAGTTGAATGATCTCGCTGAACTCGTTGACGCCGGTACCGTCACTGAGGCAGAAGCCGCGTCGCTGCGCGAAGCGCTCGCCCTTCGCGAGATCACACCGGTCGTCCTCGGAACAGAGAGCAACCCGTGGACGGAGTTCATCTCGTTCGAGTCATCGGATGGAGCGCTGCCTTGGGCGATCGAGTTGCTGGCAGAGGATGTCTCGTCCGTTCTGGTCCTGGACGAGACGGGGTCTGCGGACGCTTGGTATGGCCTGGACGCGGATGCGAGCGCGGAAGTCTCACCAGGCGTCTACGAGGTCTCCGTTGTCGTGTCTACCGAGCTCGTGTCGTCCTTGCCAGCCGGTACGTGGACGGGCCGCGCTAGCTCACAGCCGGTGCGAATCGACGTTCGAGCTGAGCCTGAGCTGACAGAGGTTGTCCTTGCTCGCAAGTGGGTTGTCTTCGGCCAGGATGCACTCTACCGCGGGACGTTCGAAGCAGCGGAAGCGTATCTTGCCGATGCTGTCGCGCTGGACCCGACGTCACTCGATGCGTGGTGCCTCCTCGGGGAGGCACAGGCGGCGCTCGGCAAGCTCGAGGAAGCGTTGGATTCGTTCCGTCGAGCCCTCGAACTCGCGCTGCTGGAACCTGCCTACCTCTACCGTGATGAGCCTCCCGACTATCTGTATGACCGGATCGCGTGGCTCCAGGAGGAGCTAGGAGTGATGCCGACGCCGGAGGAAGAGCCGTGAGCTAGGACGTCAGCCTTTGGGAGTCCGGGCGCGTCGGGTCCCGGAGGTGCCCGTTCACGTGGGTCTCAGAGTCTCTTCTCGAAGTAGACGCGCGGGTGGCCGGGCGCGTAATCCGGGAGTTCGGCGAACGGCTCGTAGCCGAGACGTTCGTAGAAGCCGGGGGCCTGGAATCCGAGCGTGTCGACGTGCGTCCGGCGACAGCCGCGCCGTCGCCCGAGGTCCTCGATCGCCGTCATCAGCCGACGTCCGAGTCCACATCCTCGCAGCTCGGGGGCGACCCAGAGGAGCTTGATCGAGAGCCAAGTCCAGTTGACCGTTCCGGTCACGCCGCCAACGATCTCGCCCGTTTCGTCCTCGGCGAAGACGGCGATCGGGTGGAACCCGGGATCGTCGAGCGCATCCGTCGCATGCGCTGCGATGCCATCGACGAGCCGCCGGATCTCCTCCGGCGATGCCTCCTCCTTCTCGATGAGCCGGATGGTTGGCTCCGTGGGGCGCTCGGACGTTCGGCGATCGCTCACGAGGCGCGCCCCTTCTCCCATTCCTCTCGCGTGATCTGGTACACGTAGTGAGGCACCTCTGTCATCCAGTCCTTCAGCAGGCCGCCCGGCTCGAAGAGGCCCTGGCGAATTCGGGACATCCCGCATCCCTCCATCATCCGAATGGAGGCCGTGTTGGCGATGTTCGGCGTTCCTTGAACGAAGGAACAGTCGGACTCGGCGAACAGGTGGTCGATCATTGCACCCCACAGCTCCCGACCGTAACCCTGCCCCCAGTGATCCGGGAAGAGCTTGATGTCCGGCTCGCAGATTCCCGACCCGTCTGGCTCTCCCAGTTTGACCTGGCCGACCGCGTTGCCATCCTCCGAGGTCTCCGCGATGAGAAGCCGGCGAAGCGGCCGATTCTCGTCCCGTTCGATTTGCTCGCGGACCTCCTCGGGGCTTGTCGGGATGCCTCGTGGGAATCCCACAAAGCGGGTCACGCGCGGATCCGTCCATAGGGCGTGGACCAGCTCGACGTCGCTCGACGTCGCCAGACGAACGCGGAGTCGACGCGTCCGGAGGACCTCCGTTCTGTCATTGCTCATGGGCAGAGGATACGGGACAGAGCGGATGCGTATACTCGCGCGCGATCGGAAGGAGGACGTGTGATCGCTGCGGTCTTGCTCGCGCTCGCATCCGGCGGCACGTGGGCGATCGGAATGACGGTCGCCAAGCCGGCGCTGCGTCACATCGACATCCTCTCCTACATGGTCCTGCGGTGGATTCTCGTTACGGCCTTGGCTCTCCTCTTCGGTGCTGCGACCGGCTCGCTCGCCTTCCCCAGTGTGTATGCCGTCGGCCTGGCAGCACTGGCCGGCTTTGTCGATTCGACGCTCGGCGGGTTCTTCTACTTGTTGGCGATGGAGCGGGCTCCCGCGTACCAGACGACGACCCTCTCCAGTACGGCGCCGGTTTGGGGCGTCGCCTTCGCCATTCTGATTCTCGGCGAGCCGCTTCGGTGGCAGGTCCTCGTTGCCGCGTTGCTCGCGGTTCTCGGTGCGTACTTCCTCGTCGGGCGAAAGCTGCGGATCCGCGAGCACATGGCCGGGACACTGCTCGCGCTTCTGACAGGGCTCTTATGGGGGTTCGCGGAGACGATCCCGTCGAAGCTGGCGCTCGAAGCCGGCCTGCCGCCGGCGACGCTCCTCTTCGTCTTCGCGGCGAGCGGGGCAGTGACGATGCTGGGATTCGTGCCGATTCTCCGGTCTCGCTTCCCGCGAAAGGTTGAGACGCGTGGGCTCTGGCTGACGCTTCTCTCCGGGGCCGGAGGCGCGTTCCTCGGGTGGCTCCTGTGGCTCGCGGCACTCAGTCGGGCGCCGGCGAGCGTCATCTCGCCGATTCGCGGCTCGACCCTGGTGTTTGCCCTTCTCTACTCGATGCTCTTCCTTCGCGAGCGGCCGAGTCGTGGGGCACTCGTCGGCGTCGCGCTCGTCCTCTGCGGCGTCGTGCTCGTCTCGACGGCGGGGTGAACTCTACTCGGCCCTTGACGACGCGATGCTGCGGCCGAGAGCGAATGCCTCTTCGAGTTTTCCCGGCACATCGCTGATCGGGACGTCCTCCCCCGTCTCCGGATCGAACGTCTGAGCGAGCACGGCGTGCGAGCGGCTGCCGAACGCCTTCGTGATTCGCTCCATCCATTCGACCATCGATCCGTAGTAGTGCCGATAGCCAATCAGAAGGACGAAGTCCTTCTTTCCGAAGTAGGTCGGCGAGACGACCGCCTCGAAGCGGTCGAACAGCGTCTTCAGCTGCGACGTCATGTAGCCCCAGAACATCGGAGTAGCCATCACGACGACATCGGCATCCCGAAAGACGGGATAGACGGCCTGCATGTCGTCCTCAATCACGCAGCCGCTCCCCGAGGAACATCCCATGCACTCGGCGCCCCGGCAGTGAGCGATCTCCATCTCGATTGGGCGAAAGTGCGTGACCTCGTGGGCCTTTTCGCCGCCCAACCCACGAAGGAACTGCTCGGCGAGCGTGTCGGTGTCGCCGCCCTTCCGGGCGCTTCCGTGCAAGACGATGACCTTCATTGCGTGGCCTCCTCGGCATCGATGGATGACGACATTAGTCTCCGAATGCGCGTCTCAGGGCCGTCTCGTCGAGGGCGGAAGACGAGCGGGCGTGGCGCGTCCCCGCGATGGTGTGGAGACGTCTCAGCAGGTAGAGTCGGTCGTCGGAAGGTCAGGAGGTCGTCATGCGTCTTGTGCTCTCGCTCCTCGCCACGGGGCTCGCCGCCCTGCTCGCGTCGGTCACTGTGCTCGCGGAGTCCGACGTGCCGTTTCGTGAACTCGGAAGCGGCTACGGCCAGGCGACGACGTTCCAGGTGGCGCTCGGCGATCTTGACGGAGACGGCGACCTCGACGCGGTCTTCGCCAATCAGGGGATCTACGACAGTCGTGTGCTGCTGAACGACGGAACCGGCCGGTTCGAGTACACCGATCAGCGCCTGACCCGGCAGGGCCACGGCGTCGACGTCGGCGATCTCGACGGTGACGGCGACCTCGACCTGTTCATCACGTGCGCCCACTACAGCAACCGGGGCCTTCCGAGCCGCGTCTACTTCAACGACGGGACCGGCGCGTTCACCGAGTCGGATCAGGATCTCGGAGACGTCGACATCAGCGGGAACCTCGTGCAACTCGTCGACATCGACGGCGACGGCGATCTCGACGCGTTCGTCGCGTACCTCACGGTTCCGCGAATGGACCTCGTCAGCCGGATCTACCTGAACGACGGGCTCGGGAGTTTCACGCTTTCCGAGCTCGAGCTTCCGTTCGGGACGCTGTTCGCCGATCTCGATGATGACGGCGACGCCGACGCGTTCGTCGAGGTCTCTGGACAGGGCTACCGCGGGCTCGCGAACGACGGGACCGGCGCGTTCGCCGAGACCTGGCGGCTCGACGATCCGACCGCCGACTACAGCTTGTGGGGCGCGGCGTTCGGAGACGTCGACGGGGACGGGCACCTGGACGTGCTCGATACGAACGGCTCGTGGACGGTCGCGGGGGCTCCTGTCCTCCTTCGAGCAGGCGGGGCCGGCGGGTTCGATCGGGAATCGACAGACCTTTCGGAGATCCGTGCCGCGTGGCCGATCTTGGCCGACTTCGACGGGGACGGCGCGCTCGATCTCTTCCTCTCGCTCGTTACGGACGAAGATCGGCTCTGGCTTGGCGACGGGACCGGGCGATTCGTCGATTCGGGCGTCCGCCTTGGGGGGAACGACTCCCGCGGAGCGGCCGCCGGCGATCTGGACGGCGACGGAGATCTCGACCTGTTCGTTCCGGTCTACGGCATGCGCGGCGGCCCAAACCGGGTTTGGGAGAATGTCTCAGGCTCCTGACGTAGCGCGGACCCCGCGCCGAGTCTCTCGGTATCCGTTCGGCGTTTTGCTTGGGCGAATCTCTCTCCGCTAGGCTGGCTCATTCGCACCGTGAGGAAGGAGCCGCTTGAAGGAGAGTCGCGCCCACTGCCGCCGCTGTCTGCTTCCCGAGGGAATGTTCCACGTACGGCTCGACGCGTCCGGGCTCTGCAACTACTGCCGCCACTGGGACGAGACGAGATCGGCTATCTTCGACTTCGAGAAGAATCGACCTCTCCTCCTCGACCGGCTGGCGCGCTACCGCGGCAGGCTGCACTACGACGCCGCCGTAGGCCTGAGCGGAGGGAAGGACAGCACGTACGTCCTCCATTGCCTGAAGAAAGGCTACGGTGCGAATGTGTTGGCCATCACATTCGACAACGGGTTCTTCACTGACTACGCGTGGCAGAACATCCGCAGCATCCAGCGGGCGACCGGCGTCGATCACGTCGTCTACAGGCCCGACTGGGAGGTCTACGCCGACCTCTACCGCGCAGCGATCCGGCGCTTCGGCGATCCCTGTTTTGCCTGTTCTGTCGGCGGATACGTCCTCTCCGTTCGCGGATGTCGCGATCTGCGAATCCCGTTCTTCATCCACGGGCGGTCGCCGATGCAGATGCTCCGTCACTGGCGTTCGGGGACCCGTGACCTCGGGATGGGCATTCTCGCGGCTAACCTGCTGCCGCACGACCCAGAGGTGCTTCGGGCGCGATACCGAGCGCTCATTCGACGGCTCAAGATGCTGCTCGTCTACCTGATGCCGAACCCGACGCGGCGGCGGCGCGTCTTGCGAGAGCTGCTCGGGGCGGGTATTCGGCGAGGCGACGTCGTGCCGGAGTTCCTCGCGTTCTTCCTGTTCGAGCCGTACGACGAGGTCGCGATCGTTGATCATCTCGAGCGGCTCGACGTCGGCTACCGGCGGCCGGAGAACCACGCGATCCTCGGACACGGAGACTGCTTGATCCACGACTCGGCGGCCGACCTGTACCGGAGGCAGCACGGGGTGAGTCGCGTTCTGCCGGATGTCGCGGCGATGCTTCGCCAAGGAGCGACGACGCAGGAGGAGGCACGCGAAATCCTGACAGCCAACACGCCGTCCGAGGAGGACGTGGAGACGTCGATTGGACATCTGTTGGAGCGAATCGACATGTCGAGAGCGGAATACGATCGGATCGCAAACCGACTGAGCCGCCGAGCCGGTCGGATGCCGCTCGCCTGACGGTGAAGGGAGGGCGGAGATGAGGAACGCCTGGCTCACGGGATTGACTGTCGTGTTAGGAGCGCTTGCCGCCTACCTGCTCCTTTGGCCGGTGCCGATCGAGCCGGCGCGTTGGTCGCCGCCGGAGGCGCCGGCGCTCGAGGGCGTCTACGCACCGAACGATGCGCTTTCGGAGACGGAGCGGATCGACGTCGGATTTGCGCCGGAGAGCGTCGCGGTCGATCCGACCGGCGGGATCGTTTGCGGTCTGGAGGACGGGTCAATCGTGCGGTGGTCCGGCGGGGCCGTCGAAGAGCTCGTCTGGCTCGACGGACGCGCCCTCGGGCTCGCCTACGACGAGGACGGTCGGTTGATCGCGTGCGACCTGTACGGCCGACTTCTGGCCATCACCGCAGAGGCCGGAGTGGAGGAGCTCGACACGGAGGTCGACGGCCGTCCGCTCGGACTCGTCAACGACGTCGACATCGCCGCCGACGGGACGATCTACTTCAGCGAGTCTTCGACCCAGACGACCGATACGCTCCTCGACCTGCTCGAGCATCGCGGGAACGGCCGCCTACTGGCCTACCGGCCTGAGATGGGGGGAACCGACGTGCTGATGGACGGCCTCTACTACGCGAACGGCGTCGCGGTCAGCGCCGACGGATCGTTCGTCCTCGTCGTCGAGACGACCGAGTATCGGGTGGCTCGCCTCTGGCTCACCGGTCCGCGCGCCGGAGGAACCGACGTCTTCGTCGACAACCTTCCCGGCTTCCCCGACGGGATCTCGTGCGATGCGGACGGCGTGTTCTGGCTGGCGCTGATGAATCCGCGCAACGGGTTCATCGACTGGGCGCTCGAGCGACCTTGGATCCGGAAGGTCGCGGCACGGCTCCCGCTCGCGTGGTTCGCCGGCGCCGCGCCGCGATACGGCTTCGTCCTCGGACTCAACGAAGACGGAATGGTGATCCACAACCTGCAGGATCCCTCCGGCGACGTCTACGCTGGCATCTCGTGTGTCGTCCGCGATGGCGACTCCCTCTACTTCGGCAGCCTGCTCGAGAGCGCGATCGGAAGACGGGCCGCTCCCTAGCGCTTCGCACGAGCCTCCAGTCGTGTCCACCAGTCGAGTCGGTTGACATGCCGATCTCGGGAGCGTATAGTTCGCGACCTAACGATTAGGTTCAAGACGATCTGGGGGCTAAGAAATGCACGAGAGGAGAGACTCGAACCGGGGTCTGACGGTCGGTCAGTTGCTGTCGCAGGTGTGTCGGCTGACCGGCCACCACCTGCGGTCGCACATGGTGAAGCTCGGCCTTCACCGCGGCCAAGGCTTCGCGTTGATGCACTTGTGGCATCACGATGGGATTCCGCAGCATGAATTGGCCCGCGCGATGCACATCCGGCCGGCGTCCGTCACCAGCATGCTTCAGCGGATGGAGCGCGACGGCTGGATCTCCCGCGAGCGGGACGCGGAGGACCAACGCCTTGTCCGCGTCTTCACCACCGACAAGGCGAAGGGATTGCAGAAGCAAGCGGGCCGAGTCTTCCGGCAGATGGAGGAGGAGCTGAGCGCGATCTACACCGAGGAGGAGCAGGCGACGCTTCGGGCGCTCCTCCGGAAGCTTCACGACCATCTTGTCCCGAATGCGGAGGCGGACTTCCATCATCCTCCGTTCTTCGGAGAGAGCGAGGAGGCTGACGCGTGAGATCGATCGGGAGGCTCCTTCGTTTCGTCAAGCCGTATCGATGGCAAGCAGTCACGGCGCTCGTGCTTCTTCTCGGGATGGTGGCGAGCGATCTTCTGATTCCGCGTCTGACGCAGCGCATCATCGACCAAGGGATCGGCAGGGGCGACATGACGGTGGTCCTGACGACGGCGCTCATGATGTTCGGCGCGGCGATCCTGGCTGCGCTGTTCGCGCTGGGGAACAACTACTTCTCCGTTCGGGTCGGGCAGTCGTTCGCTCACGACATCCGTAGCGCTCTCGTTCGCAAGGTCCAGTCGTTCTCGTTCGGGAACCTCGATCGACTCAAGACCGGCAACCTGATCACGCGCTCGACGAGCGACGTTCACATGGTGCAGATGATCGTGATGATGTCGCTTCGCATCCTGACGCGTGCTCCCGTCTGGATCATCGGTGCAGTGGTCCTCCTCGTTCTCACCAGCCCTCAGTTGGCGCTGATGATGGCCGCCTTTATTCCCGTCATTGCCGTATTCGTCTTCCTGTTCGCGCGGAAAGCGCAACCGATGTTCCGCTGGGTTCAGGAGAAACTGGATCGGCTGAACACGGTCCTCCAGGAGAACCTCGCTGGCGTGCGCGTTGTCAAGGCGTTCGTCCGCGAGCAGCACGAGGTCGAGCGATTCGAACGGGCGAACGTTGACCTGATGGACCGAAACATCCGGATCATGCGGCTGGTCGCGGTTCTGCTTCCCTCGATGACGCTGCTGATGAATCTCGGTGTCGCCGGCGCGATCTGGATCGGCGGTGCCACGACCCTCGCCGGTGGGATGACCGTCGGGGAGGTCGTTGCGTCGATCAACTACCTGATGTTCGCTATGTTCCCGCTGATGATGCTCGCGAGCATGCTCGGCCCGATCGCGGCGGCGAACGCGTCGGCCGGGCGGATTCTCGAGGTCCTCGAGGACGAGGCCGACGTCGTCGAGAGGCCGGACGCTCGCGCGCTGGACACGCTGGCCGGGCGCGTCACCTTCGAGAACGTCTCCTTCGCCTACGGCGGGAACGGCGCCGAGCCGGTCCTCTGCGGCGTCGATTTCACCGCGGAGCCGGGGGAGACGGTCGCCCTGCTTGGCGCCACCGGATCCGGCAAGTCGACACTGATCCATCTCATCCCGCGGTTCTACGACCCGACTGAAGGTCGAGTCACCCTCGACGGCGTCGACCTGAGGGACCTTCAGACTCGGTCTCTGCGGTCGCACATCGGGGTGGCGTTGCAGGAAGCGGTCCTCTTCGGCGGCACGATCCGCGAGAACATCACGTACGGTCGACCGGATGCGACGGACGAAGAGGTCCGTGCGGCGGCGGCCGCCGCTCAAGCGGCCGACTTCATCGAGACGTTCGATGATGGTTACGATACTCAGATCGGCCAACGAGGCGTGACCCTCTCCGGCGGTCAGCGACAGCGGATCGCGATCGCCCGCGCGCTCCTCGTCAAGCCGAAGGTCCTGATCCTCGACGACTCGACGAGCGCCGTCGACATCGAGACCGAGGTCAGATTGCAGGATGCGCTCGATCGGCTGATTGCCGAATCGGAGCACACGACGACACGGTTCATCGTCGCGCAGCGCATCTCGACGGTTCTCCTCGCGGACAAGATCCTCGTCCTCGACCGAGGACGGATCGAGTCGTGCGGCACGCACGCCGATCTCCTCGAGCGAAGCCCGATCTACCGAGAGATCTACGAGTCACAGCTCGGCCGAGGGGGGGATCTATCGTGAGTCAGCACAACGCACCGCAAAGGGCGCAGCAACGGGGTCCCGCATTGCGCCCCGGCCGCGGAGGTCACCGGTTCGGCGGCGAACGGCCGAAGGATTCTCGCGGGACGTTGCGGCGATTGGTCGCGTATCTGCAGGCGCATCGAGGAACGATCGTCCTCGTCTTCATCCTCGCGACCTTCGGTGCCGGGATGGCCCTTGCCGGACCGTATCTCATGGGCGTGGCAATTGACCAGATCGTCGCCAAGAAGGCACTCGCGGACGTCTTGCGTGTCGTCGGCCTGATGCTCGGTTCCTACGCGATCACGTGGATCGCCAACACCGGACAAGGCATCCTGATTGCGACGGCGGCGCAGAAGGCGATGCGTCGCATGCGGGGGGACCTGTTCCATCAGCTGCAGCGGCTCTCGCTCAAGTTTCACGACAGCCGCCGCTCGGGCGAGACGATGAGCCGACTGACGAACGACATCGACGCGATCAGTCGGGTCCTCAGTCAGAACGTGACGCAGCTCTTCTCAGGCATCCTGACGATGGTCGGCATCCTGATCGTCATGTTCATCCTCAGCCCGTGGCTGGCGTTGGCTTCGATGCTCGTCTTGCCGCTCATGTTCGGGCTCGTCATCCTTATCGGAAAGAAGACGCGAAGCGCGTTCCGCGCCTACCAGACGAACCTAGGAACGCTCAATGGAACGCTTGAGGAGACGTACAGCGGCCAGCGCATCGTGATGGCATTCGGGCAGGAGGATCGGATCCTCGAACGGTTCGACGAGCACAACGCGACGGTGCGGCGTATCGGTATCTATGCGATGACCTACGCTCTGTTCGTGATGCCGATGATGGGGATCCTCTCGAACATGAACGTCGCCATCGTCGCCGGCATCGGCGGGTGGCTGACGATTCGCGGGATCGCTTCGATCGGCCTGATCGCGACGTTCATCACCTACTCGCGCCGGTTCGCCGAGCCGCTTCGCCAGCTCGGCGGGCTGTACAACCAGATTCAGCAGTCGCTGGCCGGCGCCGAGCGGATCTTCGAGGTTCTCGACGAAGAGCCTGACCTGCCGGATCGCGAGGGAGCGGTCGACTTGGAGCAGATCCAGGGGACCGTCGAGCTCGATCAGGTCACCTTTGCCTACCTTCCCGGTGTGCCGGTCCTGCACGACGTCAGCCTGCGAGCCGAGCCGGGGCAGGCGATCGCGCTGGTCGGCCCCACCGGAGCGGGAAAGACGACGATCGTCAACCTCCTCTCCCGCTTCTACGAGGTTGAAGACGGCGCGGCGCGGATCGACGGAACCGACATTCGACAAGCGACGAAGGCGTCGCTGCGGAGACAGCTCGGCGTCGTCCTGCAGCAGACGTTCCTGTTTGCCGAGAGCGTGATGGAGAACATCCGCTACGGCCGACTGGACGCGACCGACGAGGAGATCGTCGAAGCGGCACGGTTGGCGAACGCCGACGAGTTCATCCGCCGTCTCCCGCAGGGATACGACACGGAGCTCTCCGAGCGCGGGGCGAACCTCTCCGAAGGACAGCGGCAGCTGATCGCGATCGCGCGAGCGATTCTGGCCGACCCGCGTGTGCTGATCCTCGACGAAGCGACGAGCTCGGTCGACACGCGGACCGAGGTGCAGATTCAGGCGGCGCTGCGAGAGCTGATGAAGGGGCGCACGAGCTTCGTGATCGCCCACCGCCTCTCGACGATCCGCAACGCCGATCGCATCGTCGTGATCGAAGAGGGACGGATTGTCGAGCAGGGAAGCCACGAGGAGCTCCTGGAGCGTGACGGTGCGTACCGGCGCCTCTACCTGAGCCAGTTCAGAGGAAACGATCACGAGGAAGTCGGATGAAGCGTGCAGTGACGGTTCTCTTGATCGTGGCCGCGTGTGCGGCCGTGCTCGTCGGGTGCGACGACTTCCAGCATCGCGCGGCCGAGATTCAGACGCGGACGGAGACCGCCGAGGAGAACGCGAAGGCTGCCGCCGACGCCGCGGCGCGGAACAGCGCGAGGATTCTCGAGTTGGAACAGCGGGTGAGCGACCTGGAAGCGGCGCTCAACGCGCTGCAAACCGGAAGTGCCCGGATGAGCGACGAACCGTAGACGAACCCTACACAGGTTCTTCAACGTCGGCGGATACGATCGCAGAGAAGATGGGTGTAAGGAGGAGCCATGAAGCGATTTGGATACTGGGTCGTGGGGATCGCGATTCTTGCTGTTGGATTCGGAGCGTTCGGTCAATCGGACATCGACGTCTTCCCCGTCGGTACGACGAGGATGCTCTACGCCGTCACCGCTGAAGACATGGCCGAGGCACAGAGCCTCGAACTCACCGTGACCGCTCACGAGGATGATCGATACACGGTGCGGATGGTCACCGAGCAGACGGGAACGGAAGACGAGCTTGCGACCGGGTTCGGGTTTCTGTTCGGGTCGGCGCAGGTTTCGTCCGGCAGCGGCCACGATGTGAGCTACGACTCCCTCGAAGCACTGATGGAGCAGCGCAGCCGCCTCCAGGAGGGGCAGGACTACCTCTTGCCGAGCGGCGGGACGTTCACGGACATCGTCGGCGTGACCATCGCCGGCGTGTGGTGCCTCGAGGGAACGCTGGTCGACGAGGAAGATCCGAGCGAGCGGCTGACGATCGCGTTTGCGCTGACGCACCCGGTCTACATCTCTCCACGGATCCGCGCCGAAGAACTGCGCGACGGCGAGTGGGTCCAGACGTTCCTTCTCGAGCTCGTTGAGTACACGGTACCGGAGGGTGGATAGCGTGACGCTTCTTCGGATGCAGGGGATCACCAAGGACTACCATCTGGGCAAGACGATCGTCCGTGCCTTGCGGGGCTTGGATCTTGAGATCTCGCAGGGTGAGATCGTGGCGATCATGGGGCCTTCGGGGTCCGGCAAGTCGACGTTGATGCACATCCTCGGCGCGCTCGACACGCCGACGGACGGAACGGCGACCATCGACGGAGAAGACCTGCAGGCGCTGAAGGAGCGCCAGTTGGTGACGCTTCGTGGACGGAAGGTCGGGTTTGTGTTCCAGACGTTCAATCTGATCCAGACGCTGTCGGCGCAGCGGAACGTCGAGCTTCCGATGATCTTCCAGGGACTGGCACCCGGGGAGCGACATCGCCGCGCCTCCGAGCTTCTGGAGCGCGTCGGCCTCGGCGACCGCGTGCGTCACCGTCCGAACGAGCTGTCAGGCGGGGAGCGGCAGCGCGTCGCCGTCGCTCGGGCGCTCGCGAACGACCCGGAGATCATCCTCGCCGACGAGCCGACCGGGAATCTCGACACCGAGACGGGAAACGCGATTCTCTCTCTGCTCAAGGATCTCAGCGACAACGACGGCAAGACGGTCATCTTGGTGACGCACGATCCGGAGGCGGCGGCGATCGCCGACCGCGTCGTGAGGCTTCGTGACGGATGTGTAGCGTCGGAGTCGGGAGGTGGTCGCTGATGTTGCTCGAGTTCTTCCGGCTTGCCGGGCAGAGCATCCTCCACCGACGGCTACGGAGCTGGCTCACCGTGATCGGCGTCTTCATCGGCATCACCGCCGTGGTCGCGCTGATCTCGATCGGCCTCGGCCTCGAGCAAACGATCAGCGATCAGGTCGCCGGCGTCTTCGGCGTCGACAATTTCGTGATCATGGACGAAAGCATGTTCGGTTCAGAAGCGCATGGCGGGAGTGCGGAGGAGTACGCGCTCGACCTCGACCTGCTCAAGTCGATCGAGGGGGTCAAGGTCGCGGCCGCCCTGCGCCAGCACAACGGCTTCATTCAGGCACCGCCGGATGAGAACGGCGTCTATCCCCCCGCGGCAATCATGCCGGTCGTGGGACTCTCGCCGGAGCTGATGACGGAATTCACGTCATTCACCGGGGAACTCGAGGTCATGTCGGGCGGGCGTCTGTTCGAGCCTGGAGACATCGACGTGGCCGTCCTCGACTACGAAATCTCACAGCGCCTCGGCGTGGACGTGGGCGACACGATCCTCATCGCAGGCGACGAGGACTCGGAGCTGAATGTGACGATCATCGGCATCATCGCGCCGCCGGAAGAGGAGGAGAGCGACAGCGACGAGTCGAGCGGCGGATTCGGCATGCAGTTCGAAGCAGGCTCCGAGGGCGACACGATCAGCGTTCCGTACGACACGATGGAACTCCTGTGGGGACCGGCCGACGACGTGCTGGTCACGCTTGTTCGGACGGAGCCCGGCTACGACGTCGACGACGTCGCCGACCGCGCCGAGAAGGCGCTGAAGGAGCGCGGCTCCGACGTTGCCGCGATCACCTACAGCGACATCAGCGACATGATCGGAACGGTCATGTCGACAGTCAGCGCATTCCTCGCCGGCATCGCCGGGATCTCGCTTCTCGTCGGAGGCGTTGGCGTGATGAACACGATGTTCACGTCGGTCCTCGAGCGAACGAAGGAGATCGGCGTCATGAAGGCGGTTGGCGCGAAGAACGGCCACGTCTGGACGATCTTCCTGATCGAGTCCGGTCTGATGGGGCTCGTCGGCGGAATCGTCGGGACGATCCTCGGTCTCGGGCTGAGCGCCGTTGCATCGTTCTTCATCGGGCGGTTCTTCGGGGTCGACATGGCGGTCGTCGCGAGCTGGGTGCTGATCCTGGTTACGCTCGTCGGATCGTTCGCTCTCGGTGCGTTCGCCGGTCTCTGGCCGGCGCGGCGCGCGGCGAAGCTTCCCGTCGTCGACGCCCTGCGGTACGAGTAGCGGCAAACGATACAAGGCTGTGCTGTGCTGCGGTGCGGACCCCTCGGGTTCGCACCGCTTTCTCTGTGCTTGGAGGCTCTACTTCTCCTCGCCCGACGTGTCGAGTCCGTAGACGCGGAGGATCGTCCAGAGGCCTGGAACGGTCGAGTGTCCGGCCGGCCGCTCGTAGGCTGCGGCGAGGAAGGCGTAGACCCGGCGCATCTCCTCGGAGGCGGTCTCGAGGCGCCGCTGCCTGAGGCTCCTGAGGGCCGCCTCGAGGGCCATCTCGAGGTAAGAAGTCATGTTCCGGGTTGCCGTCGCGATGCGCGTGCGGGTTTCCTGCTCGAATGATGCCTTCTCGAACGAGTCGACCAGTGCGGACAGGTCGGAGCGGAGGCCGCGCACGATCTCGTCGGCCCCTTCCGGGGGGACGTAGTGCGCTCCTTCGCTCCCTTCGAGGAGATTGACGATCTGCTGAGCGTGTAGATGAAGATCGGCGATGCTCGGAGCGTAGACCGCGAACGAGGAGAGGGAGAGCGCGAGGCGGAGCCTTCCGGAGACGGCGACGAGGCGATCCTCGATGCCCCCGTCTGCGCTCACCGCTTGCGACAGGCCGGCCAACGTGACGGCGAGGACGAGAAGCTGGAAGGTACGGCGCGTTCGTCGGCTAGGCATGTTCGTTTCTCCTTTCGCGATCGGCAGTCTCTCCGATTCACTCCGTCGTGACCATCACGATTCTGTCAATTCCCTGTCAACGCTCTCCACGGCCAGGCGGTATCCGAAGCCGGGGACGGTTTCGATCAGGTTCCGCGCTTTGGCATCGACCGCCGCAAGGCGTTTTCGCACGAGATAGACGTACTGCTTGATGTCCTTCGAGTCAGCGTACGGCGAATCGGGCCAGGCCGTTTCGAGGATCTCACGCTCGGAGAAGACGCGCCCAGGCGCGCCGGCGAGAAGCTCGAGGAGCACGTACTGCTTCGGCGTCAACCGGACGGCGTGCGATCCGAAGCGGACGGTCTTCCGATTCGGGTCGACCGTCAGTCGGCCGACGACGAGCGTCGGACGTGCCTCCTCCGGCCGCGCTGCGGTTCCCCACGAACTCGTCCTGCGCCGCCGGGAGAGGCCGAGGGCCAGGATCGAGAGGACGAGGAGGTCGAAGCCGAAGGCGCTCCCCGACGCGACGGCAATCGCACCGATCGCTTGACCGTTGACGGCGGCCCGGTCGATCCCGATTCGAGCCATGCCGAAGCCTGAGGGAAAGGCCGCCACGATGTCGAGGTGCGATCCTCCCGATTCGATCCGCGATGATCCGAGCGTGATCGGGTCTGCCTCCTCGAGATCGAGCGCGAGCGCGGCGGGTGACCGCTCGTCGATCCGCAGTCCCTCGTCCGTTTCGATGCGAACGTAGATCGCGCTTCCGGCGAGGAGCAGCTGAGCCGCCGAGCGAAGCATGTCGATCTCCCCCTGCTCGATC
>Ga0272441_10006405_pt1 | contig 19752 bp, 19 predicted proteins | sample SSMProp6N_FD_193582 | JGI IMG/M metagenome (GOLD analysis project Ga0272441, IMG submission 193582) | Marine sediment archaeal communities from Little Sippewissett salt marsh, Falmouth, MA, United States - SSM-Prop-6N | ecosystem: Environmental > Aquatic > Marine > Wetlands > Sediment ... | reverse complement strand
GACACGCCCCGCAACACTTCCCCATTTTAGCCAGACGCTTCCCTCCTGGCTACGGCAAGTATAGCATGAAAATCGCGTTAAGGCAAATCGGGACCGGTCCGAAAACCGGGCCCGCGGGCGGGAAGCGGGGCGCACGGCAACTGGACCGCTGCGTCGATCCACGCCCGCTTCTCGGCACGGATTGCGGAGAGGAGAACGTCCGTGTGGCCCGCCCTGCGACATCCCGTGTCTCACGGGTGCTTGCCGTTCGGGACATCCGCCCCGGCAACGGGTCGCTTCGGGCTACGCGGTTGGCCGTCGAAATCTACCGGGACAGTCTGGCTGATATCAACGCCTGCGCCTCGGGCGATGGAGTCCTTCTGCGCGAGGTGCAGGTCACCCGCCGCGGGATCAACGAAGAGCGGCGTACCTCTCCTGGAGTGGACGTCCTGGCGCGTGGCGGCTTTCCATGCCGCAAGCGCTACGGATTCCCAGTGTTTGCGGTTGTTCCAGCGAAATCCTGCGTCGGCGTCATAGACGTTGCCGTCCGCGATAAGCCTCTGGGGCGCATAATCGACAGCCACGTTGAGGCCGTCGCCGGCATTCGCAATCAGGTTGTTCTTGATGACAAAGCGCTGGTGGCGGTACGCCCCGAGTTGGGCAGCCTCGATGGCGATTGCTGCGCGGGCCTTGGCGAATGGACCGAGCATGGTGTTGCCGGCAATCGCGATGGTGCCGTGCTGCGGCCCGCCGCCGTTGCACGCCGTGCACAGGACGGCGGCACCCCAGCCAGCAGGGCCGCAGAAGAAGTTATTCGCAATGACGACGTCCTCCACGCTCTGATGTGCCGGCGCGTCCTTGTAGCCCTGGATGTGGACCCCGATGCGGGGCCAGGCCCATCCGCTGTACGTGCTGCGGAAGATGTTCCTGCCGATCAGGATGTTGTCGAGCCTCCGCTCAAAGGGAAAGCCTTTCGCAAACGGCTGGAGCGTGATGCCCAGGTCGAGGAAGACGTTGCCCCGGATCATCCAGTCCTGGGTCCCTTGGCACACGCCGACGCCGCTCACGTGGCCGAGCGGCCGCCAGGCCGCGGCATTGCAGTCGAGCACGTTGTCCAGAATCTCGACCGTGCGATGGTGTCCCCACAGTTTCCACCCCGTGACGAAGCTGCCCCCGCGCATGCCGTACATCCTCAGCGTGTTGTTCTGAAACCGAAAGCGGCCGGCCCGGTCCGGCGGCGCGCCACGGCAGAAGTACGAGGAGTACTCGTCCACGAGGTTATTGATGATCGCCACGTCGGTCATCGGCCCGCCCCAGAAGTTGATGACGATCTTGCTGGACGCGTCCTTCTCCGCCTTGTTGATCGCGTGCATCTCCACATCGTGGATGTAGACGTGGCTTTGGGACCCGGTGCCCCACCGGAAGAGTTTCAGCGCTCCGCCGATCTTTTCCTTGTAGCCGTAGTTCCTGATCGTCAGGTGGGCGATCTCGATGTGGCTGAGTTTATCCTGGTTCGCGATCGCCCAGGCGAGAGTCCGCTGGCCGTCGAGCACGGCCGTGTCGTCCTGGTCGTAGGGCGGGTACACCCCGTCACCGTCCTTGTCCCACCCGATGATCATGGTCGGGTTCTTGGGGAACTGGAATCCGTCGCGGGTATAGTGACCGGGCACGCCTCCCTTTCGCATCACCAGGGCCTCGTGGAATGTACCGGAGATGCAGACGATGTCTTCCGCCCCGTCTTCCGGTCCATCGGCCAGGTCAAGCGCCTGCTGGATCGTCTTGAGCGGTTTGCCCGGTGAGCCGTCGCCGGCCTGGTCGCTGCCTGCATCCGCGTCCACATACAGGATGTCCTCGTTCACGCCGTCGGCGTCGGGGTCCCGAGTCTTCCCGTCCCCGACGCGGCGGTCCGGGGCCTCCCCGATGGCGCCGTTCCGATCCATATCGAAGCCGCAGGGGCGCGGGACGTAGCCCTTCCTGCGACCCGTGATGAACGTCGCGGCGAAGTCACGCTCAAGTTGAGCCGCCGTCCGGTCGGCCTCGCGTGCCTCGGCGAAGACCGCCGCCGATAACAGGATCAAGATCCCCCAGATCACGCGAACGCCCCCACCTGTTTCCCTGCAAGTTGCCCGACCTCTCATCCGAGATTCCCCATCTGGTCCATGGCCAACGCCCTTGGCGTCAACAACAGCCGTGTCCTCGATGTCAATGGCGGCAGCGTGACGAACAACGGGCCGACCCGCATCAATGCCACCCGTGGCGGTTCAGCCTTGCGTTGAAGGTTTGCTGGAGCGCCCCGAGGCATATAGCCGTTACTTTTTCGACATGACACACCGGTGAGCGCGTTCCAAGACGCCGGGAGTGTATACTTCAGTTGCCCTCGCTCCGCCCCTCCGGCGGAGGCGGGGCTATCCGATAGAAGACCGTCGCTTCAGCTCCATTGAGGTCGCACTCAACGACCTGCCAGAAATCCCGCGTCAGGTGGCGTTCCAGGTGCCATTGCGTATCTGTCTTCGTCAGCTTCCAGCACGCAGGATCGATGGGCTCGACCGAGATCGGCTTGTAGTCCGGCCCGGTGATAGGCGCCCCGGTCTTCTGGCGTTCGACCAGCCGCCTGTACGCGAGGGCGCTTGCCACCTGCCGCACCTTCGCTTCACTCAGTTCGGCCCCGGAGACCGGACACATCCCACCAGCACAAGCCCGTGGGTCATTGCATCCAATTGCCGAAAAGCAAACCAGCATTGCTCCGACGAACAGGAGGTTTCTTGCGTTCCGTAGCATTATCGGATTTCATTTCGTATATTAACAATGGGGCGATGTATGGCCGCGTTTGGCAATCCAGTAGCCTCCCCGGTCGGCATAAACCGAACCTTTACCGAGCCCGATGGTAAATCCAGCGTGCTCAAGAAGCAAGCCTGCCGTTTTGCGCGGGCGGGCTTTCTGTTCTCCCGCTCTACCACGCGAAAAGCCGCCCGAAGGCGGCTTTTCGCATGGTCGGGGCGACTGTACAGAGTTCGGACCGCGCCGGCTGCGGGTTTGGGCAGAGGCCTTTGGAAGCGATTGCACGGGCGTGGCTTGCGCGGCGGGGTCCTGCCGGGCGCACCTTCACACGACCTGACTGGATTCGAACGGCCATCGGCGGCGCAAGAAACGGGCGGCCACAAGGGCCGCCCGCTTGTGTCCGTTAAGGAACAGGTGAGGTCTACTTCCGCCGGCGACGGAACACCAAGCCGAAGCCACCCACGGCCACGAGCGCCAGCGTGGCCGGCTCGGGCGTCAGTTGGATGTTATCGAATGCCGCCACGTTCTGGACGGTGCTGTACTCCCAGCCGCCGATCCGGATTCGGATCTCGTCCAGGCCGGCCATGCAGGTGGTCGCATAGGTCTTGTTGATGCTGCCGCCCTCGGTTACGAACGACCATTCGGTGGGCGTGACGGTCATGGTGAAGTCCGTCAGGGTGGTCGGCAGGCTGGAGCGGGTCACCGGGTCGGAACCCCCGGTATACGACGCGCGCCACATCTTGTTGGGCCAGTTGACGTACGCGGCCTGGACGTACGTGCTGGTATTGTGCGGATCGCCGAGGCGGAGGATTGCCTCACCGAGTCCCTGCGTCGGGAAAGCCCACTGGCCACTCAGGACAAACTCGGACCATCCGGTGGGCAGGGCGATGTCGAAGGAATCGACAAGGGCGTATCTCGGGCTGTTCTGGCCGATGTACTGGGCATAGAGAACGCCTGCCGACAGGGACACGCTGCAATTGCTGTCTTCGGTTTGCGTCCACTTGGCCGGGTCGGGCTCCGTCCCGGTGCCGAAGTCATCCGAGAAAAGAACTCCTGCCCGCAGGGTTCCCGTCGCGAGGACGACTACCACTGCCAGGACCACCCATTGGTGAATGTGCCGCATGACGCCCCTCTCATACACCCTTCGGCCGCCCTTTCTGACCGTTCCGGCACGGCCCAAGTGTGTATTCTACCCCCGATAAAGGATGATACCGATACTATAGCCCATGAACCCCGGGAAGTCAAACGGACCGGCGGTGGATTCTGGATCGCGTGAGTTCGAACCGCGCCCTGGGCGACGTAAGGCCGGTTTTGACAAAGAGAAAGCCGTTCGACGTTCTCGCCGAACGGCCCTCTTTGAAGGATGGTCGGGGCGACTGGACAAACGTCGAACGGCGTACGCCCGCCGTCAGACGCTTCGTGCCCACCTTCTGCGGACCGTCTGAGCCTATCTCCTCACGGCGGCGAGGCTTAGGCGCGGGCTCCCTTAAGACAGCCGCCTGTGAGCCATCGCGGTCTGCGAGGCAGTGACCGTCCTATCGGCGCTTCCGGCGGGCCAGCAGGCCCAGCCCGCCCAAGGCCAGGAGCGCTAGCGTCCCCGGCTCAGGGACGATACTGAACTGGCCGCTCTGCATGTCGTAGGCGACCAGGCCGGGGTTCAGATTGTGGACCTCGAGGCTGGCGAAGGCGCCATCGAATCCGGCAGCCGTGAGGAACGTGTACGCGTCACCGGGGTGTGGGTCCGGAAACGAGGAGAAATCCAACGTCAACGTTCCGCCAAGGATCGCCGCGCCCGTGACGTCCAGAAGATCGCACGGGGCGGCCGCCGACGACCTGTCCCGAACAAAGATCAACAGGTTGCCGCTGTCGGCTTGCTCGTAATCGCCCTCCACCTTCAGCCAGAGTGACGGCGTCGTCTGCCCATGGTTGAAGACGTCGGCAATCACCGTGCCTCCTCCGCCGAACAACCTGCCGCCGTCGGCCCCGACGACCAGTTGCCCCTGGCCGCCCACGGACACCTCCCCGCTATCTGTGACCCTGAGAGCGCCGCTCAGGTAGGTCGAGGCGTAACAATCGAGCCTGGAGTTGTTCCCCACTTCGATGGACGATCCTTCCTGGGAGCCGACATCCTGAGCGAAAACGTCGGTCCCGTTGGTGATCCGGAAGGTACCTCCGCCCCGAACAACCAGGCTGCTCGCCGTAAGGTTGCCGAGACTGTGCACATACGCGCCGTGCACGTCGATGTCCCAGGCGATGTCGATCAAGTCCAACGTGGAATCCCGGTCCTGGCCGATGTTGCCCGCCTTGAAGACCGTCTCGCCGATGGTGTACTGGATGCCCAGCTTTCCCTGGTCCGGCCACCACGCGCTGGGAACCAGCGTGGCATATACCTGCGCATGCTGAAGTTCGGTCACGACCTGCCTGTCGAGCCCCGTCGCGATAGGTACAGGAACGGGCGTGGGCAGGTACCATGCCGTGGGTTCGTAGACCAGCTGCATGTTCTTCAGAGTGGCGGAACTGGCACCGCTGACCACGAGCAGATCGAAGCCCGGGTACGCGGTATCGTCGGGCATAGTCGTACGCAGGCTCACCACCGGGCACTCGCTGGAAGGGTTCAGGTCTAGGTCAAGGAACGCACTCCAGGGCGTCAGCCCCGAGGCATAGGGCCCGCCGGCCAGATCAGGAATCCGTGGCGTCATGGTTCCGCCGGTGTACTCATTGGCCACCCACAGGCCCGCCGCCTGGCCCGATCCGACCGCTTGGGTGCCCACGCTGACGGGACCTGCCAATTCACCGGCGTCGTTGCACAGAGCCAGGTGACCATCGCTGCCGGCCTGGTCGCCATCGCCTCCTGTAGCGAGGATGCTCGCCTGGACGTCCAGCACCGAGGCCGCAAACTTGATCATGCCGCCGGCCCCGCCGCCACCGGGGCCCCCATAGCCACCTGCGGGGCTTGCGACGGCGGCCCCGCCATGGCCACCGTTGCCTCCGTTGCCCGCGAACTCCCCATCGCCCCCCGACTGTCCGGACGCACCGGGTCTAATCAGACCTCCGGGATATGACCTCCCCCCCGCCTGCCCATCCCCGCCTCGGGCATCGAACTGGATATCTGACGCCAGCGTTGTGATACGTCCGAGGGCCACCAACTCCACAGCACCTCCCCCGGAACCGCCAGCGCCCCCATCGCCCCCCTCCATACCCGGACCTCCCGAACCACCGGCGCCCCCACCTCCGCCGTTCGCCCCGTCGGTAGGAATAATACCGAAGAGGCCGCCGCCCCCGCCCCCACCCCCGCCACCCCCGCCGCCACCACCTCTGCCGCCGGTGCCTCCGCCGCCGCCACCGCCGCCGCCACCACCACCGGCGAAAAGATCAAAGGTCGTGGTGTCAGCGGGCATGGCGCCCCCGCTGCCGGCGGCACCCGCGGTTCCGCTTCCCGCCGGACTGCTCGTGCCGCCCGCCCCGCCATCGCCGCCGTCGCGCCACCACCCGCGGGCCGCCCCTGCGCTGCCCGCCGATCCTCCAGCGCCGCCGACTCCGCCGTCACCACCTTGGCCGCCGGGGGCCGCGACAGCATCGCCGGCGCCCGGCGAGCCGCTGCCGCCAGCGCCGCCGGCTCCACCCGACGAGCCGTCGCCTCCCGCGGTGCCGGGAGACCCCCAGTTGCCGCCTTCGGCATTACCGCTGCCACCGCTGCCGCCGGCCCCAGCGGCTCCGCCTGCCCCACCCGTGCCGCCTGCACCCCCGGCGCCCCCGGCGCCTCCACCGGCGGCGGGTGCCACCCCGCGGCCGGAAACGTCGATGACCGTCGGCCCGCTCCCCGCGCCCGCGCCGATGAGGATGTTGTTCAGCGCATAGAGGGACAGCATGTTGCTGCCGGTCGCGCTGACCGTATCGCCGGCATTGATGACCAGGTTGCCATCGAAGGTCCATCGACAGACATGATGGATCGGGTCGATCGACACGGTCCAGGCGCCCGTTCCAGCGCCGAGCGAACCGCTGACCGTGCCGGTGTCCGTATCGAACAGGATCGGCCCCGCCGGTGCTTGGCCCACAAGCACGAAGAGCCCTGCCAAGACGAGGGCCTGTGCCGCTGTCCGCATCGCCGCCGTGCGGGCGGCTTGGCCCCGCCGCGGAGGGACACCTCGGGAAACGTCTCCCAACACAGAGGACCGAGAGATGGGACCGGCTAGGGAAGCGGACTCCATGGCCACCCTCCTTCCGCAGGAAGGGCGGAACCGGGGCGGACGGCTTGCGGCCGAGGACCGGCGGCGCCTCTAACGAGTCATGCCGACGGCATCACCCTCTCAGGACCGAGGCGCAGGCCATGCGCGTGAACGTAGCCGGAAAGACCCCCAGTATGCCCTCCCCATACCGTGCATTATACCCCGGAAAAGGGGGAGCGTCAAACGCATTGGGCCTCTGCGGGAGCAGGGGGGAAACCGCGTCATGGGGCCTGGCTGCGGCACGCGGCTGCAGTCAGGACGCCACCTGTGCAACGCGCGCGGAGAAGGCGTTTGGCGCCCTTGCCGAAAGGGCCTTCTTACAGATTGGTCGGGGCGACCCGGCTTCGCCGACCTACTCCGCCGTAGCCGCCTCGGCTGCGAACGCCGGAAGGCCACGCCGGGCAGACTGGATTTCTGCGGCGCGGCTGCGCCGCTTGCAGGCTCCTTCGGGGTGAAGCAGCGAGGGCCCGCTCGCTCTGCTCGCGCGGGTGTCGCTGGTTCAAATTGGGCCTGCCGCCCAACGCGAAAGACCGGCCCAGTAGGACCGGTCTCTCGCATGGTCGGGGCGACTGGATTTGAACCAGCGACCTCTTGACCCCCAGTTACGTACAGGGGGTGCGCACCTTTGATGACGAAAATAGATTTTCCTTGATTTCCCTTGCTTATACCGGCTTCCGGTGCTATACTGTAATAGCACGGGATGGACGAAAATGGACGGCCACTATAGCACCAGACTAGCACAGGGGGCAAATCATGGCGCGGAAGAAGCCGGAGAAGATCGCGTTCAGCAAGCGGCGTCTGCAAGCCCTGGAGCCGCCGGAGAAGGGCCGCCGGTACGTGTACGATGAGCGGACGCCCCACCTGGCGATGGCCATCACGCCCGCCGGCGGGCGAGTGTTCTACTGGTACAAGAGCGTCGGCGGCCGGCCCGTGCGATACAGGATTGGCAGTTTCCCGGAAATCACTGTGGAGCAGGCCCGCCGCGAGGCCACCCGGCTAAACGCCGAAGCCGCCGAGGGCGGGAACCCTCAAGCCCGCCGCCGAGCCAAGCGGGGCGAGGCAACCCTCGGCGAGGCGTTCGCCGAGTACCTTGAGCGCCACGCCAAGCCGCACAAGCGGACGTGGAAGGCAGACGACGAGATATTTGAGCGCCACCTGAAGCCCCTGGCGGACCGCCGCATATCGACGATCACGCGCGAGGACGTGGAACGCCTGAAGGCCCGCATCGGCGGGCAGAAGGGCGACGACCGGCCGTACATGGCGAACCGCGTGTTGGCCCTCTTGAGCGTCATCTACAGCAAGGCCGCCCCCGACGCGAAGAACCCGACGCGCGGCGTGCAGCGATTCCCGGAAGAGTCGCGCGACCGGCACATGACGAAGGACGAGATCCGCCGGTTCTTCTCGGCCCTGGCCGACGAAGCGCCGCTCTGGGCCGATTTCTTCAGCCTGGCCATCTTCACCGGGGCCCGCCGCGGCAACCTCTTTTCGATGCGATGGGCCGACGTGGACCTGGGAAGCCGAAAGTGGACCGTGCCCGGCCGGGAATCGAAGAGCGGCAAGCCTATGCCGATCCCGCTCTCCGACCCCGCGGCGGAAATCCTGCGCCGACGCGCCGAGGCCGACGGCGAGTCCGATTTCGTCTTTCCTTCCGAAACCAGCAACAGCGGCCACGTCGAGGATTCGCGGAAGGCGTGGCGGCGGGTGGTCAAGCGGGCCGACCTTGCGGACCTGCGGATTCACGATCTCCGGCGGTCTCTGGCGTCGGTCATGGTGGCCGAAGGTGTCCCCCTCGTCACCATCGCCAAGACGCTCGGACACCGCGACCTGAAGGCAACGGAGGTTTACGCCCGCCTCGACTTCGGCCCGCAACTTGACGCGGTTGAGCAGGCGGCGCAGACGATCCAGGGCATCGTCGGCGACACGCCGAAGGCCCTGGCGGAAGGCGAAGCGGACCCCTCAGCCGAAGGTGCGAAATGAGCAAACCCAAGACCCCGGAGTCGAAACTGACGGCGAAGCGCCCGGCAGGCAAGTACGCTGACCCGGAGTTGGCACAGGCGCTGCACGCCGCATCGACCGAACGCGACCCCGATCTTGCCGCCCCCCTCTATGAAAAGGCCCTCGCCCTACTCCAAGTCCGGGGGGTGGGTTTTTCAATCGGCGGCTTTCACGGGGGAGTCCCCCGAGCGGCAAAAACCCGCGAGGCTCGGCGTCGCCAGACGATGCTCGACAACGCGGTTTGGGTTCTCACGTCGGCCCAATCGATGGGCAAAATGGCCGATGACTACCGGGAAACCCTGTCTGAGTGCGCCCGCTTCTTCGACGCACCACCCGCGCTTAGCCCGACTGAGGCCAAGGCCCTCGACTACATCCAGCGGCACCCCGGCGCGCACTCGGACGAGATTGCGAAGAATTGCGGCATCGAACCCGGCACCTTCCGCAACATGGTCAAGCGGCTGAAAGCGCCCGACGTGGGCGTTACGTCGCGCCGAGGCTGCACGGGCGGATACTGGCCGCCGCCCCGCGCCAGGTAGCCCCTGCCCCCCACCTTTCCCCCCACCTCACGCCCCCGCCCGAATTGTCACATGATATTAAGTGATATATACCCTCTGTTCTCGTCGTTCCGTCGCTCGTATAGTTGAGTAGGCACTGAGCGAAAAGGAGCGACGGATGGATATCTCGACGGACGAACGGCTTTTGACCCGCGAAGAGGCGGCCGCGATTCTCGGCGTCCGGCCGCAGACGCTGGCGGTCTGGGCATCGGCCCAGCGCTACGACTTGCCCTTCATCAAGGTAGGTCGATGCGTCAGGTATCGCATGCGCGACCTTCAGGCGTTCATCGACCGCCGGACCGTCGGCCAGGCAGGGGGCTGATCATGGCCCCCGGCGCGGAACAGAACTCTGGCGGCGCCCCCGCGGGAGCCGACGTGGCCGCGACCTTGGCAGACGTCCCCCCGCAGGAACCGGAGGCCGAGCGGGCCGTCTTGGGCGCGATGCTGTTGGATGCCGAGGCCCTGGCCGTCGCGCAGCGGCTCGTGCGGGCGTCCGACTTCATCGACCCCGCGCTTGGCCGCCTCTTCCGCGAGATCGTCGAGGTGGCCCGTGGCCTGGAGGCCGAGGAACGCCTGGACCTGCCGATGGTGGTATCGGCCTTGCGGGCCGGCGGGTGCCTTGAAGAACTCGGCGGGCAAGCGTTCCTGGTGGACCTGGCCGACGACTGCGCCGCGCCCGGGAACGTCCGTTATCACTGCGAGACGGTGCGGCGGGCGGCCGTCCAGCGGGAAGCGCAGCAGGCGGGCCTCGCCCTGGCACGGGCGGCCACAGCGCCGCAGGCGGACCCGGCGGCGGTCCTGGCCGACGCACAGGCCCGGCTCGAGCGCCTCTCGGCCCGCGTGCGGCCCGCGGGCGGCCGGTCTTTGCGGAAACTCATCGAGGAGCACCCCGAAATGCGGCCCGCCGTCGTGCACGGCCTTTTGAGGGAAGGCGAGACGGGGAACATCATCGCCCCCACAAAGGCCGGGAAGTCCTGGCTGGCGGCGGCGCTGGCTGTGAACGTGGGCGACGGCCGGCCGTTCCTAGGCATGTACCCGACCGAACGCGGCAACGTCTTGATGGTGGACAACGAACTTCACGGCGAGACTTTGGCCAATCGGCTTCCGCGCGTCGCGTCCGCCCTCGGCATCGCGTTGACCGACGTGGAGGACCGGATCTTCGTCGAGGTCGTCCGGGGGCGCGGCATGGATATTCATGCCCTGGCCGACCACCTGGCCGACGTGCCGCCCGGCCGGTTCAAACTCGTCATCCTCGATGCGTTGTATAGATTCCTGCCGCGCGGCTCGGACGAAAACTCGAACGCCGACGTGGCCGGCATCTATGACGTGGTGGACGGCCTCGCCGACCGCCTCGCCTGCGGGTTCGTCCTCATTCACCACAGCAGCAAGGGCGTGCAGAGTTCCAAGAGCGTGACCGACGTCGGTTCCGGGGCCGGGGCCCAATCCCGCGCGGCCGATACGCACTTGATCCTGCGGGCGCATCAAGAGGACGGGGCCTTCGTGCTCGACGCGGCAGCCCGGTCCTGGCCGCCGATCGCGCCGGTCTGCCTGCGCTGGGATTTCCCGATCTTCACGCCCGCCCCGGACCTGGATCCCGCCGACCTGCGCCCCGACCGGCCCCGGCGGAAGAAGGCCGAGAAACCGCCGGAACCCGTCTGGACGCCGGCGGATTTCGTTGAGCGGTTCCTGGACGGCCCGCAGGTCAAGGACACCATCATCGAGGCCGCTCGCGCGGAAGGGTTGTCGGCAGCCCACGCCAAGCGGCTTCTGGCGGCTGCTGAGGACCAGAAACTCGCCCACCGCTGGGACGCGGGACCCCGGCAAAAGGTCCGTTTTTCCACAGAACCCCAACCCGCGCCAGAGGGGGAAAATCCATGATTTCGTGTGTGCGCGCGCGCCCCCCGTACCCCCCCTCGGTGCGCGCTTACGCGCCGCACCTCAGGGGGGGCCGGGTACAGCGCGACCGTTGCAGCACGAAAAACGACACGGACGTATCACGAAGCCGGCGCAACGTGCTACGCCAAAGGGAGTTACAGACATGAAGTCTGAAAACAGCCTGCGAAACCGAGCGCGGCAAGGCGACCTGCCGGGCCTCGGCGCGCCGCTTGGGGCGGCTGAGGGCCGCCGCCGGCATCTGGTGGCATCTCCTGGCGGTCGGGCGGGCGTGCTGGCCGCGATGTCGGATTTCCTGGCGGGCCGCAACCCGCAGGGCGGGGCGCGGGGCCCCGGCCGAGAGCCGAAATCGAGGGGCCGTTGACAGTGCATCAAAGGGGCGCGTCGTGAAAAGGCCGAAAAACAGGCGTTGCATGGTCGAAAACGGGCATACGGTGACAGGTGCCCCGGACGGTGCTACTGACGTGCTAGCGCATGGCGCAAAAGGTCCCTGTGATCGACGCCCTCGCGTTGCCGGAGGCCGTGGCCGTCGTGGTCTGCTGGCCGGTGCCCCGGCCATCGTGACGCCGCGCCAGACGCACGAGGTTTGCGCAGGACGCACGATCTCCGCTGCACTCGACGGGGGGGGCAGGCCGTTCGTGCGCCAGGGGCCTTCCTCGCCCGCCTCGGCACCGCGCAGCGGACCGCTCCGGGGCCGTGGTCGTGGCACGCCGGGCGAACCCGTGTTACCCGCGCGCCTGGCCGCGAGCGGGCGAGCGGCATGCTGTGGTCCATCCGTGCCGTTCACCTTCTCGTCGTGGCCGTGGCCGTTCGCCGTCGGCCGTTGCCCGTCGCACCGCCGCATCCGGGGGGGGGGTATAACCCCCCAGGGGGGCGGGGGCTCTATCTACACCATCCCCTCTCCCCTGCGGCGCTGCTTGGAACTGTATTGACGAACCTGCATACGAAAGGACAAGACGATGCCTGACGACCACGAGGTTGAACCGGCCAGCGGCCCCGACGGGGATGCGATGCTGGCCCTGACGGGTCTGACTGACAAGGAGTCCGCTTTCGTCCTGGCGTACCTGAAACCGGGGGAGCCGACCTTCGGCCACAAGACGAAAGCCGCCGAGGCGGCCGGGTACGCCTCGCCTCGTGATTCGGGTTGGAAGGTGGCGAATCGGCCCCGTGTGCGCGAGGCGATCGCGGCGTTCGCCGAGTCCCAGCGGCCGACGCTCGACGCCTGCATGCTCGCCATCGAGCACTTGAGGCAGAAGGCCGAGGAAGCCGGGGACCTCTCGACGGCCTTGCGCGCGGCGGAACTCTTGGCGAAGCGGGCGGGGGCGTTCGTGGAGCGGTTGATGATCGGCATGGATCAGGCGGACGCGCGCCGGGAGTATACGGAAGAAGAAGTTGCCGAGGCCCAGCGGTTGGCGCGCCTGCTGACCGACGATGACGGGCGCCCGGCCCTGCCGGCGGCGGCGGCCGTGGGGCCATCCGCGAGTGCGGTTCAATCCGGGGTCCTCAGCGGCCCCGATGCCCCGACAGACTCAGAAAGGAGACGGTGATGAGCGATGAAACAGCAGCGGCCGACACTGGCCAAGAGACGGGCGGCGGCGGCGGAATGGCCCCCGACGCAGCCCGCGCGAAGATGGACGAAATCAGCGCGACGCTCGCCGACGAACCCGAAATGAAGGGCAAGGAGCCGTACCGTTTCAAGTCCTTGATGGACGAACGCCGGCGGCTCGCCGGAATCGTGGTTGATGCCGAAGAGCGGGAAAACCCCACCGAATTCGAGACGGAAGAAGAGGCCCGCGCGTACCTCGAAAAGCGGCAGAAGGCCGCCGCGATCCGGAAGGATGACATGGAGGGCGGGGAACAGCGCTTGACCGAAACGCACGCCGCCCTGGACGACTTGCGCGACGCGACCGGCTCAACGGACCTCGGCCTCGGCTGGCTCGATGACGCCGAAATGATCCCGCCGGGCGTCGATGCCGCCGTGCGGGCCCTCGGCCACGTCACGAAAGGCGATCTCGGCCAGGTGGGGCCGCTGCTGGACGAAGCCCTGGACGGCATGCACGCATCCGCTGAAGCGCGGGATGCCGTGCGGCAGGTGATGGGGGCCGACCTGCCGGAAGGGTTGCGGGCCATGCTCGCCGCCGACGTGCTCTTCTGGGCGCTCGACGCCCACGCACCCCAACCCGCAGAAAGGAGCGAGTGACGATGACCGACTACGGAACGATGATGCAGGACGCCGCCGGGCCGACCGCCGGGCCGCTGAAAGAGGAAGTGGAGAAGTGCGAGAAGGCCCTCGCCGAGGTCAAGGAGCGGATCGCCGCGACGGAGCAGGACATCGGCCGGAAGCAGGACGCCTTGGAACGGCACCGCGCGTCAAGCACGGAAAAGTTGGCATCGAGCACGTCGGCTTTCCAGGAGTGGCAGGGCCGGCTCCGGCGGATCGAGCGCGAACTGGCCTCGGCCAAGGAAGCCCTGGACCTGCTGCGCCGCGAAGTCGAACCGAAGGCCCGCCAGGACCGCGAGGCGGCCCGTAAGGGGCTACGCGGGGCCCTCGTCGTCGCCTGCCACAAAGCACGCGCCGAGGCCGAGCGGCTCATGGGGCAGGCGTTCGCCGATGCCGTCGCCGAGCACGACGAGTTTCTCGCCGCCCGCGCGGACCTGTTCCACGAATTTGACGTGTCGCCGGAGCGCGACGATCCGCCCGTCATCCGAAGTGACCGCCTCGGCGGGCACGCACTCCACAAGAAACTGACGGGCCCCAACTGGCTGACGCTGACGCCGCCGCCGAAGCCGTAGCCGTCGGATGCCGCCCCCGTCCTGCCGCGTCCGCGCCCGGCCGGCGGGGGCGCACCGGCGGGGCCGAGCCATGGCGCGGTCCACTAACGGTCTCGGCCCATCTGTCGCACAACGTGCCAGACGCAGACGGCGCCGAACGATGCCACCACCGCGGAGGCCGCTTGGCGATCTGTCAGACCGAGAAGGCGGAACAGGGCCCCGCCGAGCATGACGACGGCGATCACGATGGCGTAGAACAGGAGATAGGCGACGACGGGAGACCGGGCGTACAGCCGATCCCAGAAACGCGGGGCGGGCTTGAACATGACGGACCCCCTTTCAGCCGGGGAAGTATAGACGCGCTAGGCCCGGTGCTTGAAGCATCGCGACAGAAGGGCGTTTAAGCACCAGAAGAAACCGAAGAAAACCGCGGCACACACAAGGAACTCGACGACGCGGAAGGCGAACACAAATGGCCATGCCAGGAGACAGGCGACGCCGTCCCGCGCCCAAGAGCCAGCAAGACCCAACACGCCCCAGATACCGTTATCGGCGGCAGCGCGGGTAACGGTCTCCGCGAACCAGAGACCCTCGCGGACGGCCACGTATATCATGCCCAACATCATGGCGAGGCCGAACACGCGAACGACAATCCAGAAGGCGCGGCTGTTCATCCAGGCAGGCGTGCGGTTGGAATAGAACATGAGGGGCCCCCCTTTCGCACGGTCAATCATAGGCCCGCAGCGAAACACGTCAAGTGCGAAGCCCCTACTGCGCCTCCAGGTGTCCAGCCACACCCGCCCCCAAGATCCGGCCCCGCATAGCACCGGCATAGCACCGGCCCCCGAATCCTGCGAGCACAGAAAACGGCCGCAACGCCTAAGTGACGCTGCGGCCGTAACTTACATGGTCGGGGCGACTGGATTTGAACCAGCGACCTCTTGACCCCCAGTCAAGCGCGCTGCCAGGCTGCGCTACGCCCCGAGTACCGTGTTGTCGGGCCCGGACGGTCCCATGTGCCCTCGTCCGGCGCCCGCGGCTTGGTAGGGGGGTCACGCGGACGCGACCCCCTTCGTTCTCATCCCGAGCCTTCCGCTCCCAACGCGTCCAGCCGGCCGGCGGGAGACTCGGCTCATGCCACCATTATGCACGGGACCGGCCGGCTGTCAAGCGCCATCGCGCGGGGGACGCCTCACGCGTCGGCGGGCTCCTCGCCGTTCAGGAACTCCCCGGGATCGGCCAGAAACTGCCGCGCCACCCGGACCTGCGGCGTGTCCTCGTAACGGACGGGGGCCACCGGCACCCGGTCGAAACTGTACAGGCGGGCCCCGGGGCACGCCAGCAGGATCGGCGAATGGGTGGCCACGATGAACTGGGCCTGGCCGTTGCGGCCGACGTCGCGGAGCAGCCGGACGAGGTCCACCTGGGTCCGCGGCGAGAGGGCGGTCTCCGGCTCGTCCAGCAGGTACAGCCCTCGCCGGGCGTACCGCGACCGGAAGAACGCCATCAGCGACTGCCCGTGCGATTGGGTCATCAGCGACCGCCCGCCGAAGAGGTCCAGTTGCCCCGGGTCCGCCGCCGCCCATTCCTCCAGCAGCCGCGCAAAGTGCCGGAACGTCTGCGACGCGAAGAACGAGCCCGGCACGGGGCCGTCGGCCCACGCGAGGTCCATGCACAGATGGAGCCGCTCCTCGTGCGGATTGTGCTCCGTCCGGGTCCGGGCCTCGCGCCGCCATATGTGGATGCGGCATCGGCGGGCGATTGCCTCCAGCAGCGTCGACTTGCCCGTCCCGTTTTCCCCCACGAAGCACGTGACGGGGGCGTCCAGCGCCACCTCCCCCATCGCCTGGAAGATCGGCAGGCTGAACGGGTACGCCTCGTGCGTGGGGTACCGCTCGGGATGCAGCGTGATGTGCTCGAGATGGATCGGCATGGTCGGCCTCGTCCGGCGTCGGGTTACTCGGGTGGTTTCGGCAGGGGCAGCCAGGCCAGGACCCGCTGAATCTGCCGGTCCCAGCACACCCACACGTGCTCGCCGGGCCCTTCCTCGTAGGTGAGGTCGAGGCCCAGGCCGCGGGCGTGGTCGCGGAACCGCACGCTGTCCTCGTACAGGAAATCCTCCGTCCCGCACCAGGCGTACAGGGCCGGCCGGGGACGGCCGGAGGCCACGAGCCGCTGGGCCAGGCGCATCAGGTCGTGGTCTGAGCCGGCGAGGCGGTCGAGGCGGCCGAAGATGTTCTCCATCTCCGGTTGGGCCTCGGGCCCGAGGCGCTCGGGGGCGGTGGCCACGTCCAGGACGCCCGACAAACTCGCCGCCGCCGCGAACTGCTCCGGCCGCGAGAGTGCCCACTTGAACGCCCCGTACCCGCCCATCGAGAGGCCCGCCACGGCGTTCGCCTCCCGCGCCTCGCCGAGCGGGAACAGCGACCGGGCCACGCGCGGCAGTTCTTCCGTGAGGAACGTCCAGTACGGCAGGCCGCGGGCCATGTCGGCGTAGAAACTGCGGCCCGCCGCCGGCATCACCACCGCCAGGCCCGCCGCCGCCGCGTACCGCTCGATGCTCGTCCGCCGCTGCCAGATCGTGTGATCGTCCGACATCCCGTGCAGCAGCCACAGCACCGGGTACGTGCCGTCCGGACCCGTCCGGGCCACGCCGTACGGCCCGTCGTCGACCTGCGGCAGGACGACGGTCATGGAGGTCGAGAGGCGGAGGACCTCGCTCTCGAAGTCGCAGTGGATCAGGGCCATCGAACCGGCTCCTTGTGTCTCCCGGTGGCGGGCCCCGTATCCTACCGCGCCGCGGCCGGCGGGGCGAGTGAAAGTACCGTGAAGACGTGGGGCGGCCGGGTGGCATGGCCACCTGACGTCGCGCGGACGCGCCGGGCAAGGCCGGCGGCTAAATGTGCACCCCGCGCTGCCGCCGCGTCACCGCGGCGTTGTTGCCGACCCCGTGGCCACGTGCCGGGCGAGGAAATCCTCCAGCCCGCCCGTGTACTGCGCCCCCGATTGCACGAAGCCGCTGCCGTGCGGGCCGTGTATCTCGAGGAACTGCTTCGGCGGGCTCGCCGCCTCGAACAACGCCCGGCCGTGGGCGTACGGCAGGAGGTCATCGCCCCGGCTGTGGATGATCAGGACGGGGCACGCCAGGCGACTGACGCGATCCAGCGTGCCGTACTCGTACCGTGCCAGCCACCGGACGGGCAGCCCGGGCCAGAGACGGGCGGCCGCGTCCGGCACGCTCGTGAAGGTGGATTCCAGGATCACAGCCTTCGGCGGGTGCTGGACGGCCACCCAGGCCGCCACGGCGCCGCCGAGGGAGCGGCCATGCACGAGGAGGTCGGTCCCTGCCACGCCGCGCTCGGCGGTCAGGTACTGCCAGGCCGCCTCGGCGTCGCGGTAGGTGCCTTCCTCATCGGGGCTGCCCTCACTTCGGCCGTAGCCGCGATAATCGAAAAGCAGAAGGTTCCACCCCAGGCCGTTCCAGACCTCGATCGTGCTCAAGCGGTGCGACATGTTCCCGGCGTTGCCGTGGCAGAAGAGGACGGTGCCCCGCGGCGCCTCGGCCGGGACGTACCACGCCGCCAGCCGGACGCCGTCCTCGGTCGTCAGGGTGACCTCGTCGTAGGCGAGACCCAGGCGCGCGGGGGTGTAAGCGATCTCATCGTCCGGGTAGTACAGGAGACGGCCCTGGAAAAGAAACAGCAGGACGCACAGGCCTACGTACACGCCGACGGCGATGCGCAGGATGGACCACAGCACGCGCCACACGGACCGTTTGCGGCCGGTTTCCGTTTTCGCTGCCGACGGCTCCATGGCGGGCACTGTACCGCCAGGCGGGACGGGCGTCCAGGGTCGGGCCGGGGGTGGCCCTTCAAGGCGGGGTTCAGGGCGCTTGCGGCTCCTGGAGATCCTTGGGGAAGTCGTCCGGCTTCAGCGGCCGGCCGCCCGCGTTCCCGCGCGACGTATAGGCCACCCGGACGGCGAACCGGACGCGGTCGCGCACCCGCGGGTCCGGACTCTCGAGCAGCCGCTTGAGCGCCGCCACGCCCGCGTCCGTCCGGTGCAGGGCCAGGGCGAAGACGGCCGTCTCCCACGCCCCTTTCGTCTTTTCGGTCGCCAGTTGGATGAGCCTCGGCACGAAGGCGTCCGACGGGTACTGATGGGCAAGCAGGGCCCCGGCCTGCCAGGCCGCCGGCCGGTCGGAGGCCAGCGACGCCTCGACCACCGTCCGCATCTTCTGTGCCTCCAGGCCCCAGCGGTTGAAGATGTACGGCATGTTGGTCGTCATGCCGCGCCGGCGGGCCTCGCCGTACACCGCGTCCTGGACCTCGGGTGTGCGCGGCAGGTAGTAGATGAAGGCCTCGGCCTCCCAGAAACCGTCGCCGCCGGCGTACATCGAGCGGACCAGGGCCGGCACGGTCCGTGGGTCGCACGTGTACATGAGGTGGCGGACGAGCCGCTTTTGGTTCTCGTCCTCGGCCGTGGCGAGTTGGGTGGAGAGGCTCCGGATGCGGGCGTCCATCTCGGCGTCGGACCGCGGCCCGACGGTCACCGTGATGGGGGCCGACCGCACGGATTCGGCGTCCTCCTGCCGGAACGGGCGCGTGTGGTAGACGCCGACGATGGTGTAGGTGCCGGGCTGTGTGACGAGCGCCCACCGGTTCAGGTCGATGGTCTTCGTGAATGCGTCGCCGGGCTTCAGGGTCCCGTCGGTGGACAGGCCGCCGCCCGGCCCGCCGGGCCAGGAGGCACGGGGGTCCGGCACGGCGTTGCCGGCGGCGTCGCGGGCATGCAGTTCGTACTCCGGCATCCGGCCGCTGCGATCGTAGTTGCGTTCCATGTATACGTAGTCGGCGTTGCCCGTGTTCGTAATGATGAACTCGATGGGGATGGGGTCGCCGGCCTTGAACGTGTCTCCGACCGGACGGATCACCAGGGCAAGTTGCGGCGATGGCTGCTCGCCGGCCGGGGAAAGATCCGGCGCGAGGGCGAGGGCGGCCACGGCTGCGAGGCAGACCGTTCGATGACTCATCGTCTCTCCTCCCCTGAACGTTTCGGCGGGCGCGGCGCGCGGAGCGTGCGCCGGCCTCTTCCGATTAGACGGACCTGCGGAGGCAAGGTTCCCTCGCTGCCGCCGGGTCGCCGCGGCTTTGTTGCTGACCTTGTCGCGGCGAGTCGATACACTCGCCCGCATGCGGCGACTGCGGATGACGGTCCAATACGACGGTACGGCCTACCACGGCTGGCAGGAGCAGCCGGGGCTGCCCACCGTCCAGGCCGCGCTGGCCGATACGCTGGCCACGTTCCTGGGCCACCGCCCGGCAGTCGACGGCGCGGGGCGGACCGACGCTGGCGTCCACGCCCTCGGGCAGGTGGCGGCGTTCTCGACGGAGCGCGAGATTGCGGCCGGCCGGATCGAGGCCGCCCTGAACAGCCGCCTCCCCGTCGACATCGCCGTCGCCGATCTGGCGGAGGTGCCGGAGGGCTTCGACCCCACCCGCGATGCCGTTGCCAAGCATTACCGGTACCGCCTGTGGCGGAGCCCGGCCAAGCCG
>Ga0272441_10006404_pt1 | contig 19753 bp, 11 predicted proteins | sample SSMProp6N_FD_193582 | JGI IMG/M metagenome (GOLD analysis project Ga0272441, IMG submission 193582) | Marine sediment archaeal communities from Little Sippewissett salt marsh, Falmouth, MA, United States - SSM-Prop-6N | ecosystem: Environmental > Aquatic > Marine > Wetlands > Sediment ... | reverse complement strand
TGATGTTCCGCGGCCTTGGGGTGATACGTGTGGGGGAAAAATTGCATGATAAAATTTTTTTTCGAGATATCCCCAAACCGTTTTCCATTTAAAGATGTAACGGGAGGAGAAATGAAAAATTTGAAATCCATCGGCATCATATGTTTGTTGTCAGCGACTTTATTGTTTGTATGCGTACCATCGGCATCGGCCCAGGCGGTTATGCAGACCCAGAAGCCGACAGTAGTGAACCCCGGGCTGCAATTGAAACTCGCGCTGCCGGATATCACCGTGGCGGTGAACATGAAACTGCGCCGCCCGCAGCCGGCATTCGCGGGTAAGGGCTTAGGCCTGGCTCCGGGAGTCCTTATCGGCAACCAGGTACAGATCGTGGTCAAAAATATCGGCAACGCGAAGTCGGGCGAATTTTTCGTGGACCTGGTCCTGTCTTCCGATACCCGGATCCCCGTCCAATTCGCGACCTATTCCCCAGTGTTTCAGGAAGATGTTCTGCTCAAGGGCGGACGGCTGTCGGTCCGGAACCTGGCCCCCGGCGGCACGCAGACCCTGAACCTGCCCGGGGACTGCAGGATCCCGGATAAGATTCGTCCCGGGACGTATTACCTGGCGGCGGTGGCGGATGCCGGCAAAACCGTCAAGGAAAGCAACGAACACAACAACCTGGCCACCCGGCGGATCACGATCCCCCCGGCTCCCGTCCCCATTACCATCAACACCATCGGACAGACCGGAGTGTGGCCCAGTGGATCCGGCCATTTCGAAGTATCGGTTGGTGGAAGCGGTTTCAGCGCGACCGTCGGCAACAAGGTGGTGCGCATCGGCACCCGGGATTTCGGTGCCGCCAACATGGAGGCCTGGTCCGATACCGGAGCCATTGTATGGCTTCCCTATGATTTCCCCCTGGGCACCCGCTACAACATCCGGGTGCGGGAAAACGGTCAGACCATCTCCAATGTGAAACAGAACGTTCTCCTGTACATGGATATTTCCGGTGGAGAATTCTGCATCCCCGGCGGCAACTGCGCCATTACCGAGGCACCGGCGGGGACCAATATCCAGATGAGCGGCCTGTTCGGCGCCACCCAGGGAAACTGCCTGGTGAAATTCGGCGGCGTATCCGCCCAGGTGGTTTCCTGGTCCAATCCCACCATTGAATTCGTTTTGCCCAATCTGCCTCCGGGGCAATACCCGGTATTCATCGAAAAGAACGGCGAACGGGTTTCCTTTCAGGTCAGCTTCGGGATCGCCGTGCCGTAAAGAAATACAGTTGAGGCAGTTGAGAAAGTTGAGGGCGGAAATTCAGCTGAAGGGTTGGGACGTCTCTCCAGACTTCCCGCCCTCCCTCAACCATGTTAACTTCTCTTTTCCCGGCGGCTCACTGTGGGTATGCCCATCACAAATTCGCAGGCGCTCGCATCACAAGGCCCGAAGGGCGTTATCATCACTGCCGCCGAAGTCGTTGAAAAACGACGAAGGCGGTTTATTTATCCGCCATCTCGAAAGCCGTCAGGTAGGTCATTTTCGTGATCATGGCGATCATTTCCGGGCTGACTTTTTCAATGGAATCCGAGGGCTGGTGGTAGTCGTCGGTGAAGCCCGCCATGAAATAGGTCCAGGGCACTTTCTTCATGGCGAAAGGCATGTGGTCGCTGCCGCCGCCGCCCTGGTACACGCCCTTGCTGGGCCGCAGGTACAGGGACATGCCCACGTATTGGTTGTTCTTTTCCAGCATTTCCCGGTACACTTTGTTTTTCCCGCCGAATGAGGCAGTGGCCAGCTTCTTGATGTCGATCTTTTCCAATTCTTCCTTGGAGATCTTTCCGCCCATGAAGCCGAGCATCATCTTCAGGCGTTTTTTGTCCCACAGCCGGCCGACCATGTCCAGGTTGACCAGGCCAATGGTTTTCTCAATGGGGAATTCCGGGTGATCCACGTAATAGCGGGAGCCAAGCAGGCCTTTTTCCTCTCCGGTCCACAGGGCGAACAAAACGCTGCGCTTGGGCTTGCGGGGATTGAGGACGAAAGCCTGGGCGGCTTCCATTACCGTTACGGAACCGGAACCGTTGTCATCGGCGCCGTTGTAGATGTAATCGCCCCGCTTGCCCAGGTGGTCCAGGTGGGCGCCGATCACCACCACTTCATGCCTGAGTTTGGGATCGGATCCCTCCACGTAGCCCAGCACGTTCTGGCTGTTGATCAGCTTGGATTCGGCCCGGCATTTGAGTTTGAAAGTTAAGCCCTCGAGCTGGAAGGATTGGGGCTTGTAGGTGGAAGAGATCTTTTTCTTCAAGCCTTCCACACTGTGACCGGAGAAGTCCAGAATCTCATCGGCCATCTCACGGGAGATGCGCAAGGTAGGGGGCGGAAAGAATTGCTTCTTAAGTTGGGAATGTTGCAGCAGGGTGATGATCCGCCGTTTCCCGGGGATAATGGGCTTTTCGTCGTTGACTGCGCGAGCGTTCACCAGGGAGCGGGCCACGTCCTTTCGGGAATCCGGAGTATTTTCCACCATGAGAATGGCCAGGGCGCCCATTTTTTTGGCCAACCCGGTTTTGGGAGAGGAACTCATGTGTCCGCGGGAAAACCTGGAAGGTTTGTACTTTTCTTTGATCTCCTCCTTGTTGAAAGGAGAATCGGGATCATCCACGCCCGGGGTTTCGGTGAGCATCATGACGATTTTGCCGCGGACGTCGACGTTCTTATATTCGTTGTACTTGAGGGATTTCTCGTTGATGCCGTAGCCGATGAAAACCACCGGAGCTTCCATGGTCATGGAATCCGTTGAGGTGAAACGGTAATCCACGTCCTGGGCGTAATCCCGGGTTTCAGACCGGACGGCGCCGCGCCATTTGACGGTGACCGCGCTGTGGCTGTCGGTGATCTCCCGCAGCACCACCTGTTGCAGGAAACTCCTTTCCGGGTGCCTTCTCGTTTGCTTGGGATTCATCATCATGCTGCGGAAGTCCGGGGATGGCGGCATGTCGCCGGCGGGTTTGAGGCCCCAGATCTTGAACATGGATGCCGCGTACTCCGCGGCGATCCGGTGTCCCGGAGAACCAGTGTCCCTGCCCTCCAGCGCGTCGGACGCGATAAAATCCAGGTAGGCCAAAAGATCCTTCTCGAGAATTGAATCGAACCCGGTTTTCAAGTGCTCCGGCGGCGGAACGGTTTCCTTTACACGGATCAGGTTGCTTTTCTCTGTTTCTTCTTTTTCATTATTTGCGACTTCCTGAGCGGTGACGGTTCCGGAAAGCAAAAGAAACGCGGTAACCAGAACGAGAAACAAATTTTTCATGAGAACCTCCAGGCTTGATGAATTGGTTGGAAGAGATCAAAGTCTCTATTTTGTCCTAACATAGATTTTACGAAAAATCCCGGACTTGGTTTCGGCATAAGAAAGTTGGAATACCCTCTACGGGTACATTGAGTTGAAGAGTTGAAAGGTTGAAGAGGGAAAACCAAGTGAAAAGATAAAAGGCTAAAGTGAAAAGTAGGGCCAGACCTATGTGTATGTCCAAATCAGTTGAGCAGAGGTGACAGGAGAATCCTCATGATCTTCAAGAGAGATCACTCCATAGATCTCCTGAGACGATCAACCGCGATTTCCTGTCACCTGCCACCTGTTCCTCTATTGTTCGGCCGGGTGAAAATCCACCTGGAGATAGGGGATCATGTTGCCCTTTTCAGTGACGGCGGAATCCTTATCAGAACCCACCTGAATGCGGGCCTCGGTGCGCTGGTACAAGCCGCTGGGCCAGAAGTGGGTCTCCACCCGTACGCGGTATTCTCCGGGCTTGACCGTTTGTCCGTTGAAGTCCTTCAGGTCCCATACGTAGATGTGGTGACCCCGGTCGATGCTGGCTCCGGTCACGCCGTCCACGTCGCGGAACTCAGACTTCTTACCCCATTGCGGCAGGTCGACCTGTTTCTCTTTGGCAAAGCCGCAGAAGCCCGACACGTAAATGGTTTTTACGAATTCTCCGTCCGCGTCTTCGATCCAGACCGCGGTCTGTGGGGCCAGTTCATCCCGGAAACCCAGGACGAAATCGATGGTGACACATGGCGTGGTCAGCTTGGCGGGATCCAGGCGTTGCATGGCGGGACGCAGGCTTTTGAACACCTCTCCGGCGGCTCTGGTCCCGCGGTATTTTTTGGCTACCTTGATCCAATAGGTGGTCATCTTCTTCTGGTGGGCCTTGCCCAGGTAGTAAAGGGCCCGGGCTTTCTGCGCGTCGCTGCTTTCCCCTTCCAGGACCATGTTCAAATCCTTGATCCCCTGGTCGAGCCGGTTGACGAAAAAGGGCATTTCCACATTGACCGTGCCTTTCTGAAGTCGCATTTCAATGTTTTCCGGCTCCAGCTCGCAGAGCTTTTCCATCAGCCGAACCACCTCGAAGGCCAGGTTGGTGCGGTAATCCGTGTCATGGTAGACGTTCTCGTCGTATCCTTTACCCGCCAGTTCACCCACTACCCGGAGTTGCGTTTTCAACGCCGCCAGGTTCCCCGGCTCTTTTTCCAGCAGGGTTTTCAACAGGGCCCGGGCCTTTTCCCATTCTTTCGCATTGATCAGGTCCCGGGCCGCGTTCAGGGCGGTGGCGGGATCCATGCTCTTTCCTTTTTCCGCCGCAGCGAAAGAAACCGGACGGCTCTTCTGGTCGGTGATTTTCTTTTTCAGATTTTCGATGGAAGCGCTGATCCTGGATTTCATTTCTCCGGGACCCGCCAGCGGGCGGGCTTTCGTATAGGTGTCCAGGGCCTTTGAAAATTCTTTGCGTTTTTCATATCCCCGGGCCAGGTGGAGCAAGCCCGGACCCAGCAGTTCGTTGCGGGATTGTCGCGGGGATTTTTCGGCGAGTTTCACCAACAACTCGAGGTCACTGATCCCCTGGTCCCACTTTCCCAGGAACTCCGGAGTGTTGATGGACAGGATCCCCCGGTAAAAACGGGGCAGGGGAGAATCGGGAGCCATGGCTACGGCCTTGTCCAGGAGGGTGAACGCCTCGCCAACCCATTTGCCGGCTTCCATGAAATCCTGGGTCTTGCCGGCCATCATACCCTTGTAGAATCCAAGGGTGGCACAGATTTCCAGGTGTTGCGGTTCCCCGGCGTAGGCCTTTTCCAGCAGGCCGATGGCCTCTTCGGTTCTGCCTTCCTGTTGCAGTTGACGGGCCTTTTTCAGGGCATCCTGCGGGTTTTCCTGGGCCCGCAGGGCACTGAAGGATGCGCAGACCAGAACACATAGAATAATGATGGCGGTGTTTTTCATAACTCTTCTCCCGGTTTATCTCAAGTTTTCGGAATAAGAAAACGCTATGAATTTTACGCCATTGCCCGCCGGAACGCAAGGTGGAATGGGGGATATGAAATTTCTTATTATGACTTTCCGGAGACTACCACGCCCAGGGCCAGGCTGTTCAGTTTGGTGGCGGCGGAATCGGAGCGACTCAGCATCACCACCGGCGCCGCCGCGCCGGCGATCAGTCCGCCTGCCTCCGTGTGGGTCATGTACATGAAGCCCTTGGCGAAGATGTTTCCGCAGGCGATATCGGGAGTGACCAGCACATTGGCGTTCCCCGCTACCGGGCCGGTCATTTTCTTGATGGCCGCGGCTTCCGGATCCATGGCTCCGTCCACCGCAACCGGTCCGGCGACATCCATGCCTTCGATCCCTTCCTGAGCGAGTGTCCGCCACAAGATTGTCTCCGGCATCTTGTCGTTGACCACTTCCACGGCGGCCAGCAGTGCGATGCGGGCGCGATCGGCACCGAGACGGATCATGATATCTCCGGCGTTGGCCGCGATCTGACGGGCCTGTTCCAGATCGGGGCGGATATTCATGCCGCCGTCGGTAACCGCTACCAGACGGTCCTGGCGGGGAGCGTGTACAACCGCCACGTGGCTGAGTACCCGGCCGGTGCGCAGTCCCACCTCTTTGTCCAGGATTGCTTTCTGAAAAATCGAGGTTTTAATCAGTCCCTTCATCAACATGCCGGCTTCTCCACTGCTGACCAGCTCGACGGCGCGGATGGCCGCTTCTTCCGGATCCATGCAGTTCACGATCGAGATATCCGCGGGCAATTCCCGCCCCAGGGTGGCCAGGGATTCATTTACTTTGAATTCGGGGGCGATGATCACGCTGCCGGCCAGCCCCGTTTCCGCGGCTTCGATCAAGGCGGAGAGGGAGGATGGATCATGGCCCATGGGTACGGCAACCCGGGCCCCGGAAATGGAGCGGGCGGCTTCACGAATCTCGATAAAATCACTATACATGGGATACCTCCGAAAATACATGCATGAAGGCTGATTGTATGTCAGGAACGGAAAAGAATCAAACGGCGGGTAAGGGCAAGCGGCCAGGGGCGAGTGGGGCGAGCTACAGGAAAATTACGAGAGGTGGCCAGGATCGTATCCACTGGCCCCTTGCCACTCGCCAATCTGCACTACTCCCGGTTGTTCGTGTACTTGACGATCAATTCGTCCCGGAGCTCCAGAAACATGCCGGTGACCCGGCGCATCTGCCGGTTTGAGAAATCGGTCAACAGTTTACGCGCTTTGCGGGGATTCTTTTTGAGCAGCGCCGCGGCATGTTCTTCCAACTTTTCCATTTCCCGGAACATCTTCTCCTCGAAGGGATCACGCCGGGCGCGTACATCGGCAATGGCGTCCTGAAACCTGAGGTTCGCCAGGTTGTCCACGAAATCGATGGCCCATCGCGCCGACTCCGGATCGTATTTTTCCGGATTGTACGTATTGTAGGATGGATCCACCGACAGGTTGCCGGCGTAGATGGGTACATAGGGGGAGAAATAGGGGTTGTCCAGGTAGACGTAGTAGATTCCGCCGACCGCCGCGGGCAGCCAGCTCCTGAGTTGGGCGATCATGCCGTAATGGCCCCGATGCCGGGCCACGGGCCGACGGTAGGTGATGCGCAGCAGGCGGCGCAGGTCCCGGCCGGGAAAAGGTGTCGCCAGGGGGCTTTTTTCCAATCCGCCTTTGCCGTCATGAACATACCAGGCCGGGTCCTCGCTCATATCGTATACCGATCCCTCGTGTACCGAGCGCTGGAAGGCCATGAAATCCCGGGGGGTCAATTTCTTTTCCGGTTTTACCGAGAAAGGGTAGAAAGCAAGCGGTTCGACGACCTGGAAGTATTGGTTGAGTCCTTTATGGGGATCGTTGCCGATCGTGCGGTCCGGCAACAGGTCCAGGGCATGGGGAGCAAAAGTTCCGAAGAAGGACCAGTAGCGGCTGGTGGCCCATTCCAGTGGTAGGGGAGCGTAAGCGTCCTGCCAGATGAAGGGTTTGCCCGAAGCCGGATCATACCAGCCCCGGTCAATGGCGGCCTGCATGTAGTTGTCGGATACCATGAAATTGGTTTTATCCTCCGGGTCGATCCGCTTAATCGTACTCCAATTGGGAATCATCACCGCGTGGTCATCTGGAAGGCGCCGGGCCGCCCAGATGGCTCCGGGACTACCGCTTTCCGGGGTCCAGCCGGGCCCGACGCTGAACACCTCGAAGATCCAGGCTTCATCGGGATCCGCAATGATCAACGCTTCGGAACCGTCGGCACCGCTGGAGGGCAGGAATCCATATTCGGTACACAGATTGCCGATGAACTCCGTGGCCGGCCGGGCTTTCCGAAATCGTTGCAGGGCGAAGATCATGGCCTGCTCGATGGTCATGATCTGTTTGCCTGTTTCATGCGTTACCGCCAGTTCACGGCGCTGCATGGTGGTACTCTCGCCGATGGCCAGCTGGTGCTCGTTGATGTGGGAATAAGCGGAGTGGAAGTAGGCGTAGGTGCTGGCAACCTGGGGTATATACCCGATGACGCGTCCGTCGTTCCGCAGGGGCAGGGTGGCGTCCTGGATATCCAGGTAAACCGGTGCCATGGCTCCGGGTTTGTATGTTGCCGCCGCAACCCGGTAGATCCGGGAGTCCTGTCCCGTATCGGTGTGGGAAACCAGCACGGAGCCGTCCCGGGTGGCGTTTTTCCCCGCCGCCATCAGGGTGCAGGCGTCGGTGCCGACCGGTGCCAACAATAGCATGAGCAGTAGAAATCCCGTGAATATTTTCATGTTTCCTCCCGAATCGCGCGGCGGAGAAGCGGTTTTCAGTCTGCCTCAAAGCCCGCGGGCGTGGCTCTACTCTAGCCCCCCGGGCGACCAAAGTCAACAACGTGGGAGGCATGGAACTTATTTGCGCATGTGGATTTCTTTCGGCAAGACTTTCTTAACAATATTGTTAAGGTTTGTGGAAAAATTCGGAACCTGTCCCATGCGGAAGAACCTATGGGTTTGGCGGGACGTAGAAACATATTGTGCGCCGATGCCCGCGGCTTGAATCCCCGGGAATGTCGGTAATGAAAAAGGAGAGTGAAAATGCGTGGCATGATCCCGAGCGTCCTGGGTGCGCTGATGTTGTTGACAACCTGCCTGGTCGGAGCTGAAGAAACCCGCGTGTTGCGGAATCCCGATATATCCGGAGACAAGGTGGCCTTTGTATACGCCCAGGATATCTGGGTGGCGTCCTGCCGCGGCGGTGACGCCCGAAGGTTGACCACTTTTCCGGGTCGGGAATCGGATCCCTGCTTTTCACCGGATGGCAAATGGATCGCCTTTTCAGGTGAATACGACGGCAATCGCGATGTTTACCTCATCCCCGCGGAAGGGGGAGAACCTCGCCGCCTAACCTGGCACCCGGGCATGGACATGGCCCGTGGCTGGACTCCGGCCGGCGATAAAGTGGTTTTCGCCTCCAATCGGGACGCGGCTCCAAACGCGGGGATTGTCAAGTTCTGGACCATCGGCATTCATGATGCCGTGCCGGTTCCTTTGCCGATTCCCCGAATCAGTGAAGGCAAGTTCTCGCCCGACGGCAAACGAATGGCGTACCGGATGGTCCTTCCCTGGGAAACCGAGTGGCGGAACTACCGGGGGGGACAGAACAATCCGGTACGTGTGATTGACCTCCAATCCCTGGCCGTCACCAAACTGCCCTGGGAAGGATCCAACGATCAGCGGCCTGTATGGATCGGTGATACCGTGTATTTCCTCAGTGACCGGGATTTCTGCATGAATGTATGGTCCTGCCATCTGCCCAGCGGCAGATTGAACCAGGAAACCAGCTTCAAGGAGTTTGACTGCAAAAACCTGGAAAGTGATGACTCCCGCCTGGTATTCGAGAACGGGGGGTGGCTCTACCTGCTGGAACCGGGGAAGGATTCACCCCGCCGCTTAACCATCAACGTGCGCGGGGATTTCCCCTGGGCCAGGCCCCATTGGGAGAATGTGGGCGCCTTGATCACCGCGGCGGCTGTCTCGCCTTCGGGAAAAAGGGCGCTTTTCGAAGCCCGGGGAGAAATTTTTTCCGTTCCCGCGGAAAAAGGCGAAATCCGTAATATATCCCGGAATTCCGCCGCCGCGGACCGCAGCCCCGCCTGGTCCCCGGATGGTTCAAAAATCAGCTGGTTCAGTGATCAGGGTGGAGAATACCGCCTTGTCATAGCGGATCAGCAGGGCGCCCATCGCCGGATCATCGATTTGCGGAATCCGACATTTTACTATACACCGGTATGGTCTCCCGACGGCAAGTGGCTCAGTTTCAGCGACGCGGACCGTAACCTCTGGTTGATGAACGTGGCCGAGGGCTCGGCCATGCTTGTAGACAATGCGGGTACCGCCCATCCGGAGCGGACCATTTATCCCGAGTGGTCATCAGACTCACGCTGGATCGCTTACACAAAAAGATTGGGGAATGAATTCAACGCCATTTTCGTCTACTCCCTGGATCAAAAAAAGTCTTTCCGGATCACCGACGGTATGGCGGACTGCCGGGAACCGGCCTGGGATACGAACGGAAAATATCTCTACTTCCTGGCCAGTACCAACTACGCCCTCAATGTGGGCTGGCTGGACATGAGTTCCATGGAGCGACCGGTACGCCGGGCGATATATGCCGCGGCGCTGGCAGCGGACACGCCCTGGCCCCTGCTGCCGGAGAGCGACGAGGAAGCCGAACCATCCGCTCAGAAGAGTGAGAAAAAAAAGGACGAAAAAGCCAAAACCGATCCCGCCAAACGCGGGGTTCGTATTGATTTCTCTGGCTTGACGGAGCGCATCAAACCCCTTGACCTGCCTCTCAGACACTACGGAAACCTGCAGGCGGGCGCGGAGGGCACTTTTTATTTCATTGAAAATCAGGAGCATTCAGCCGGCGGTGTTTTGAAAGCCTACTCCATCCGGAAGCGCAAGACTGAAACCATATTGAGCGGGGTGCTGGCTTATCGCATTTCCCGGGACGGCAAAAAGCTGCTTTACCTGCAGCCGGGAAGAAAATGGGGCCTGGCTCCGGCGGGTGGTGAGATCAAGCCCGGAACCGGTTTGCTGAAAACCGCGGCCATGCGTATGAAGGTGGATCCAGCCGCCGAATGGAAGCAGATTTTCCGCGAAGCCTGGCGTTTTCAACGGGATTACTTTTACGTAGACAACGTCCATGGGCTGGACATGGATTGGGCGTTCCGGGCGTATGCCCCCTGGGTGGAACATGTCCGTCACCGTGAGGACCTTACCTATATTCTGGATATCCTTGGCGGAGAAACGGCGGTGGGTCACTCCTTTACCGGCGGCGGCGACACACCCGACATCGAGCGCGTACCCATCGGACTGCTGGGTGCCGATTACGTGCTGGAAAACAGGCGCTATCGGATTCAGAAGATATACGACGGCGAAAGCTGGAATCCCGGATTGAAAGCTCCCCTGGGTGTTCCGGGGGTTGCGGTCAACGAAGGCGATTATCTGCTCGCGGTAAACGGTGTCGAATTGGACGCCTCGCGGAACCTGTACAGTTTGTTTGACGGACTGGCCGGCAGACAGACCCGGATAACGGTAAACGCCTCTCCGGAAATGATGGGCGCGCGCACCGTTACCGTGATTCCGGTAGCCAATGAATTGAGATTGCGCCGCACCGCCTGGATCGAGAACAACCGCAAACGCGTGGACGAATTGTCTGGTGGAAAACTGGCTTATGTCTGGGTACCCGATACGGGGTCAGGCGGATACACCCAGTTCAACCGCTACTATTTCGCGCAAAAAGACCGTAAGGGCGCGGTGATCGACGAGAGATTCAATACCGGTGGTTCCGTGGCTGACTATATCGTTGACTTGATGGCCCGTGACCTGATGGGCTATTTCAATAATCCTGTTGATAAACAGAGGCCTTTCCCAACTCCCAATGCGGCCCTGTTCGGACCCAAGGTGATGGTTATCAATGAAATGTGCGGTTCCGGCGGTGATATGCTGCCCTTCATGTTCCGAAAACGCAAGATCGGCCCGCTGGTCGGCACCCGCACCTGGGGCGGACTGGTGGGTATCTGGGACGTGCCCGCCCTGATTGACGGAGGATACATTACCGCTCCCCGGGGCGGATTCATTAATACCAGGGGAGAATGGGACGTGGAAAACAAAGGCATCGCGCCGGATATACAGGTGGAGCAGGATCCCGCGGCCCTGGCTCGCGGTGAGGATCCTCAGCTTGATGCGGCCGTGCGGACGGCCTTGAAACTGCTTGAAAAAGGGGAGTATGCGGTGCCGCCGCAGCCGGCCGATCCGGTGCGGGCCAAGCGTCCGAAATAGTCTGTTTGACATCCGCCCCTCCGGGGTGACCGCAATAGCCATGGTACAGCCCGGAGGGGATGATTTCCCCTGCGGGATATTGTTGACACCCCGGTCAGGAACCTTTAGAATGAAACCGCGGTATGGGCGGGAACCTCTGCCGCGCTTTTGAATCCCCTCTTAGCGGGTTTCGGGTACCTTGGTCAGAACACGGGGAGAATCCATCAAGGGTCTCCCAATGATCAAGGAGGATCTGTTCATGAAAGCCGCATATTATGAAGAATTCAAGGGTCCGATTTCCATCCGCACACTGCCGGACCCAACCCCCAAACCCCATGGAGTGGTTGTGAAGGTAAGCGCAACCGGCCTGTGCCGCAGTGACTGGCATGGCTGGATGGGGCACGACCCGGATATCACCCTGCCCCATGTGCCGGGACATGAACTGGCCGGCACCATTGTGGAGGCGGGCCGGGACGTCCGCCTCTGGAAAAAGGGTGACCGTGTCACCGTCCCCTTTGTGTGCGGGTGCGGAGCATGCCCCCAATGTGCAACCGGCAACCATCAGGTATGTGATCATCAGTCCCAGCCGGGATTCACCCATTGGGGCTCTTTCGCCGAATACGTGGCCCTGGACTACGCCGATGTAAACCTGGTGGCCCTGCCGGAAGAGATTGACGACGTAACCGCCGCCAGCCTGGGCTGCCGCTTCGTGACCTCCTTCCGAGCCGTGGTGGACCAGGGAAGGGTGTCCGCGGGTCAGTGGGTGGCGGTACACGGGTGCGGCGGAGTGGGCCTCTCGGCCATCATGATCGCCGACGCGCTGGGAGCCAATGTGATCGGAGTCGATATCAAGGCCGATCACCTGGAGCTGGCGCGGGATGTTGGCGCCGTACATACGGTGAACGCGGCTGAGGAGAAAGACGTGGTCCGGGCGGTGCGGGAGATCTCCGGTGGCGGCGCCCATGTTTCCCTGGACGCTCTCGGCAGCCCGGTGACCTGTTTCAACTCGGTGGCCAATCTGCGCAAACGGGGGCGGCATATCCAGGTGGGTCTGACCGTAGGCGACCAGAGCCGGCCGGCGGTGCCCATGGACCAGGTCGTGGCCAATGAACTGGAAATATTCGGCAGTCACGGGATCCAGGCTTTCCGGTATCGGGAGTTGTTCGCCATGATCAGCGCGGGAAAGCTCGCTCCGGAAAAACTGATCCACGGCACCATCAGCCTTGAGGAATCAACCGATGCCCTGACCGGGATGAACAATTTCGCCTGGACCGGCATCAAGGTTATCGACCGGTTTTAAACGGAGAACCGGCGGCTCGCAAAAAAAAACCGCCTCCCCCGGGATTTTTTCGAGATATCCCACCCATAGTTCTATTTATGGAGTGAATCCTTGTTTCATTTCAAACATCTTGGGAGGTAAAATGAAAAAAGCGAGAACCGCAATTTTGGTGATGGGACTGGCGGCGGTGATGCTCTGCGCCCAGACGGGGATTGTCAAAGAACCCCCGGTGGCAGGAAAAAATTGGGTGCGGGGCGGCAATGAGATAATCAAATGGTCCTGCAACGGGTATTCCGGCCAGGTACGCCTGGTGTTGATGCGCAACGGAGCCAAGGTCGGGAGAATCCACAAGGGCGTTCCCGCGGCGTCCGGACAATATCCCTGGAAGGTCGGGCAGCACGAAGGGGGCTTGGCCCCGGTGGGCAAGGGGTACTCTATCCGCCTCAACCTCTTGAGCGCCAAGAAAATCGTGGACGGAAAACCTTTCGAGATTATTCAGGCTACCGGAACGCCGGGCTTTCCACCCCAGCAGAATCCCAGCATCGTTACGAATCAACTGGACCCCAAGTACCGCCCCAAGCGTACTACTCTGGGAGACCTTCCCCCAACGCAGGTAAAGGACCCGGAAATCGTCTATTTCCGCGCAATACCGGATACGGTTGAGCCCGGAGACAAGGTGCGACTGGAATACCATTTCAAGGAAGGCACCACAACTGCGGTCATAAAAATCCAGACAAGTCCCGGGATTTTTGACAAGGTCGTCGATCTGCCCAAGGGAACGGACAGGACCGGGAGTTATACTGTTGAACCCAAAAGCGAAAAATCCAACTACGTTCTGGAAGTGGGCAATGATGCAAAAAGCCTGTCGGAATTTGTGTGGGTTACTTCGCGGTACCGTCTTAAGATTTACAAATTCAATATGTGGCATTCCCAATTCCCCCAGCAGCCCGTCATTTTCTACTATCACTTCAAGGGGGCCGAGGAAGCCTTTATCCAGGCATACAACAAGGACAAGGGCAAATGGGAGGACCGGGTCAACCTGCAACCGGCCAACACCGGAGAGATTAACGATTCCATCAAGTTGAACTGGGACTTCAAAATGGTTCCCGCCCGGGCCCGGCTGATTATTCGCAGCAAGTACGGATTCGAGTTCAGCCAGGAAGTGCCGCCGTTTATGCCTTGACCGGGAATCACTCGGATAGTTGTGAGTGCTTTAATGAATACGTGCGCCGGCACCGGGGAAACGGTTTTTCCCCGGCGCCGTCCGCAAGTGAATCGTCGTACAGTGGTTTCCTGAGCGGAATGAATCGCCTCTTCTGACCCGCCTGTTATGCACGGAATCAGGATTGTTCGAATTCCCGGGTATTTCTTGACTTGGTAGCCGGAGAGGCGTATAATACTCGGTTTTTCAGGAAACACGCATGCCTCAAATAGATCTCTTACACGCTCCCGATGACAGGGAAGTCACGGTAAAGGACATTCTGGCCGGACCGTGCCCCCGCCGGCGTCTGATATCCATGGGAATTCACCCTGGGGACCGATTGATCAAGTACAGGTCGGCCCACTGGGGGCCAGTCCTGGTGCGGAATGTGACGCAGAACGCCACCCGCATCGCCATCGGCAGGGGGCTGGCCAGGAAGATCATCGTGACGCCATGAAGAAGGCGTTTACCATCGCTTTGGTGGGACAGCCGAATTCAGGAAAAAGCACCCTGTTCAATGTCCTGGCCGACCGCAAAGCCATGGCATCGAATTTCTCGGGAACATCCGTTGAAATAAGCCGAACCGAAATGATGGCCCGGGGGCGGATTTTTCATGTGGTGGATCTGCCGGGGATATACTCGCTCAATCCAGGTGACGAAGCTGAGAACGTAACTCTTCGGTACCTGATGGAACAGCCGGTGGACTTGATCGTAAATGTAGTGGATGCCTCCCTGCTTTCCCGCAGCCTGGAACTGACAGTGGAGCTGGGGGAACTGGGAATCCCCATGGTGATTGCCTTGAACATGTGGGACGAAGCCGGACGCAAGGGATTGCGGATCTATCCGGAAAAACTCGAAGAACGTCTGGGTATCCGGGTCCGACCCACTTCGGCTCTATATGGAAAAGGGGTGACACGCCTGGTTGAGACTTCATACCGCTGCCTGGTGGGTGGGTGCGAGGCACCCCGCCTGCTGCGGTATACCTCTCATGTCGAAGACCTGGTGCGTAATCTGGAGGAACGGATCAAACCCATGGTTCGTCCTCCCATGCGGGGAACATCCCGGTTTTACGCCATAAAGCTTCTCGAGAATCCGGACTTTTTCGCTCTACCTAGCAGTGAAGCTCTGGCGGCATACGCGAAAGGATTGCGCCGGAGTATCCAGGCCTCCCACCACGTGGACGCGTACGAGGCGGTTTCGTACGAGCGTCATCACCTTTCCATGAAACTGACGGAAGAGATTTCTCATTTTGTGGATCGGCGCAGCCGCTCACTGCGGGATAAGTTGGATCGTTACCTGCTGCATCCCATTGCCGGCCAGTTCTTCATGTTGCTTTATCTGGTCTTTTTTTTCTCCATGATTTTTCTGGTGGGCAATTTGCTCAGCGGTTTAATGGAACCGCTGCTGCAGCGAATCCCCGCCCTTTACGCGGGATTGGCAAACACTTCCCCCTTCTGGTGGCATACGGTAAACGGCGCGTATCAGGGGTTTGCCGGTGCCCTGGGTATCGTGTTGCCGTACTTCCTTCCCCTCAGTTTCCTGACCGCCCTGTTTATGGATACCGGCTACCTGGCGCGTATGGCGTTCCTCATGGATGGAGTAATGCACCGTGTCGGCCTGCATGGGAAATCGGTGGCTCCCTTTATCATGGGGCTGGGATGCTCGGTGCCCGCAATCTATGCAACCCGAATTCTGGAAAACCGTCGTGATCGAACCCTTACGGCGTTGTTGATTCCATTTATTCCCTGTTCCGCCAGGACCGCGGTGATTTTCGCCCTGGCCGCGGCCTTCGCCGGGCCCTGGGGCGCGGTTTTTGTCTACCTGCTGGTTGCGGTGGTGATCGGATTGACGGGGAAATGGTTGACCCTTTTCCTCGGCAAACCCATCGGACTTGTACTGGAAATACCGGAACTGCGTGTGCCTTCGCCCGGCGTATCATTGAACAAGACCTGGTCGATGATCCGGGAATTCATATTTGTAGCGGTTCCTTTCCTGGTGGCCGGAAGCATTGGTATGTCCTGGCTGGAGATGGCGGGTGTCGATTCGGTGGTCAATGATTCCCTGTCGCCTTTCGTCAACTCGTTGCTCGGACTGCCCGTGGCCCTGGGAGCCGTACTGCTTTTCGCTTTTTTCCGCAAGGAGCTGGTCCTGATCATGGCCGTGACGGCCCTGGGCGCCGGTTCCCTGACGGACCTGCCCATGACCGCAACCCAGGTGATGGTTTTCGTTGTGTTCGTAACCTTCTATTTTCCATGCTTCTCCACATTTGTGGTGATGTGGCGGGAATTCGGTGCCCGGATCGCCTGGGCATCAGCGGTCGTGAGCCTGACCGTCGCGACCCTGGCGGCCCTGGCGGTACGTTTCTTATGGTAAATCGTCGGTGACGGCCGGAATCGCCATCAGTCTGAGACCTTCGGGTATTTTCATGATTCTCATGACCGGGTAACGTCCAGGTTGGCGTGACCATTGGCGTTGAATCACCCGGCTGAAATGTCCCCATTGTAGCAGGCCGTGAGCGGCGTCGGGTTCCAGAAGCTCCGGGATCAGGCGGGCCAGTGGTTGATCCATGGAAACCATCCAGCTGCCGGCGGGAATTTTTTCTTTTTTCACGATGTATTCGCCTTGCAGGCGGATGGGAGGATGCCCCTGATACAGACCGGGACGTACCTCAAGCTTTTCAATGGCGAAGGATTCAACCTCAATTTCCGCGGGTTTCTCCAGGCGTTCCACCATCAGGCCATGTCGGAGGAGGAGGTCTTTCGTGGGGGCAAATTCCGGTTCCAGCAGATACGCCTCGGGCAATCGGCGGGTTTTGGTGGCCCGGGTGGCGGCGTAATAGGTGAGCGGGTAATCCCGGTGTTCGCTGGTCGGACTGACCAGCATGTTGCCATACCAGGACGGGTATTTGTCGCGTTCTTCCGGAGGTATGGGGGTTATGGAAAAACGGTAACTCTTGATGGTGAAATTCAGCAGGGGAGTGACATCGTAATCCAACACGAATTGTTTTCCCGGGATATCCCCGGCGGTTCGCCGGTCGGCCTCCCGGGTCATGGCGCTCATGCGCGGTAGGTGAGTGGCGGTATAGGTGATGACGGATCGCAGGAAAGCGTGGCAGGCCAGTACACGGGTGCGGAAATCCGTGTGGGAATAGTTTTCGTCCAGAATGGTAAAACGGTTGCGCAGTCCCACGTAATTGGTGGAATACAATGCTCCGAAAGCGTGGTTGGACCACCCCTTTTCAGGCTTGCTGCGGTCCATGAAGTTGCCGTAGGGAATACTGTCAAAGCCGTATTCCTCTTTGAGGGTTTTCCGGACAGCCGGGAACATTTCATTCCACATGTAGTCCCGCAGAGTGGAATCGGAATTGGGATTGGAAAGAGTGGTATAGGTGACGGGTTCCCGGTGATAGGAGCCGTTTGTGGTGTGCAGATCCATGAAAAGCACGGGATCCCAGCGACGCAGCACGCGAACCAGACTTCTTACCTCCGGGCTTTCCAGCTTGAGGAAATCCCTGTTGAGGTCCAGATTCTGCCCATTGGCCCGGGTACCCGCAAGTTCCGGTCCGTTATCTCCGCGGTTGCGACCGAAACTGTCGTTGCCGTCGGGATTGAAATCGGGAATGATCAACAGAACCTGGTTTTCCAGAAAATCTGGGGAAGGCGCCAGCGCCAGGTCGCGGATCAGCATGAGCGCGGCGGCCTTGCCCTCAACTTCACCCGCGTGAATGTTGGCGTTGATAAGAACCGCTGAACGGCCATCCATACGCATTCCATCGGGTGAAATCACTCCGTCCCGGCTGACTACCACCAGGGGGATCGCCCGGCCGCGGGTCGATACGCCCATTTGAATGACCCGCACCCGTGGTGAAGATTCACTCAGGCGATATACCAGTTCCATTACTTCCGCATGGGTGGATGTGCGGGTATAGCCGCTGGATTCAGCTGTTGTCAGCAACTCGTCCGGAGGATCAGCGGCGGGTAGAAAGGAAAAGAGAAAGACAACAATCAAAAACAATGATGTCCGGTGCATCAGGACCTCCCAATGTGGAATACCCTGATTCTGGCATTGGAAATGCTAACTGTCAAGGTGGCGTTTCGAGATTGGCGATAACAGGCGCTTTCCCCGAAAAAGTAAATATATAGGTATTTTAGGTCATCGGAAAGTGTGCAAGTCAAGAACATGCCGAAGGGTATTGGATTATCACTCTTTCTAAAGCAAGATTTCCACACGAATAGTGAATTCCTCGTTGAGAAATAGAGTTTTCTAGAGATCTAAAGGATCGACTGTCGGGTGAAGAGGTCGGGATATTTTCCTATCATCTGTTCGATAAAGTACTCTTCCGCATCCGCCCGGGTGGGAAACCCAACGAGCCTGCGCACAATCCGGCGGAGAAATCCATAATCCACCTGGGTGAAAAGACGCTTGATTTCAATCAAGGAAACCGGATTCATGGAAAAATGGGTATACCCCATGCCCAGCAGCATCAATGCGGTATATCCCTGACCGGCAAGTTCGCCGCAAACATTCACTTCTTTATCAATCGCCGTGGCGGATTTTATGATTTCCATGAGAGTGTGGATGACCGCGGGATGGAAGGGATTGTACAGGTGGGATACCGAAGGATTGTTCCGGTCCACAGCCAGCAGGTATTGGATCAGGTCGTTGGTGCCCACGGAAAAGAAATCCACTAAATCTTTAAGGTGAGGAATAAGTTGCACCGCCCCTGGAATTTCAACCATGATACCCAGGGGGGTGGGGCGCAGGTCCGTATGGCCCTGGGCCGCGAGTTCATGACGGCAGTTCTCCACAAGGCGACGAACCGAGTTGATCTCTTCGATTTCCGTTACCATGGGGAACAGGATACGCAGGTTACCGCTTTCATTGGCTTTTAACGCCGCTCTAAGTTGAATGCGGAAGAGTTCCGGCTCTTTGAGGAACAGGCGGACCGCCATGGTGCCCAGGGCGGGATTGGGTTCATGGCGTTGCGAAAACGTGCCGTATTGCTTGTCCCGGCCCACATCGAAGGTACGCAGGATCAGGGGCTTCGGGTAGACCCGGCGGGCCATGCTCCGGTATATTTGGAACTGGGCATCTTCGGAGCGGACCACTTTGGGATCGGTAAGCAGGAATTCGGTGCGGAACAATCCGATGCCGAACGATCCGTAAGCCTGGAGCAGGTCAACTTCCATGGGAAGTTCAATGTTGGCTGAAAGGGTGAAATCCCGGTCGTCCCGGGTCTTGTCGGGCAGGGTAAGCACCTGGCGGCTGGTTTCCCGGTAACTGGCGTACTTTTCCCGCTTGATACGGTAGGATTGTCTGGTTCTGGTGTCGGGATTAACCAGAATTTCACCGGAGAGACCGTCAACAATCAGTGGATCTCCTGTGTTGATAAGGATATGCGCCTGCTCAACACCCATGACCGCGGGAATTTCCAATGTACGGGCCAGGATGACCGTGTGGGATGTCTCGCCGCCTTCTGATAGCACCAGGCCGCGAAGGTTTCCCCGGGACATCAGGTTGGCCGCTTCCGAAGGGGCAATATCCCGGGCCACCAGCACGACATTCTCATTCAGGAGATCGGATTCTCCCGTATTGTGAGATAGATTTCGCAGCAATCGTTGCAGAAGGTCGGAGATATCATTGACCCGTTCACGGAAA
>Ga0272441_10006403_pt1 | contig 19757 bp, 19 predicted proteins | sample SSMProp6N_FD_193582 | JGI IMG/M metagenome (GOLD analysis project Ga0272441, IMG submission 193582) | Marine sediment archaeal communities from Little Sippewissett salt marsh, Falmouth, MA, United States - SSM-Prop-6N | ecosystem: Environmental > Aquatic > Marine > Wetlands > Sediment ... | reverse complement strand
CTGTGGCTGGCGGTGGCGCTGGCGCTGGTGAGCGGAGCCCAGTACCTGCTCCGGGCCCGGCGACTCGAAGCGGTCGTCCCGTCGACCGCCTCCGATCCGGTCGGGCGATCGGCGACCGCTGAATGACCCTTCGCTGCGACGTCCTCGCCGTCGGCACCGAGCTGCTGCTCGGCCAGATCATCGATTCCAACTCGGCGTGGATCGGCGGGGAGCTGGCGGCGAACGGCATCGACTCGCTCGTCCAGGTGAAGGTCGGTGACAACGTCGGGCGGATCGAGACCCAACTGCGGCGTCTCCTCGAGTCCGCCGATGCGGTGATCATGTGCGGCGGTCTCGGCCCCACCCACGACGACCTCACGCGTGATGCGATCGCTGCGGTGATGGGCGTCGATCTGGTCACCGACGATGCCGTCGCCGACGTGATCCGGGAGATGTTCGCCGCCCGGGGACGACGAATGGCGGAGAACAACCTGCGCCAGGCCCAGGTGCCGGTGGGCGCGACGATCATCCCGCAGACCCGCGGCACCGCTCCGGGGCTGATCTGCCCCGTCACGGTGAACGGCGTCGACAAGGTCGTGTACGCGGTGCCCGGCGTGCCGCACGAGATGTACGACATGGTGCACCGGGCGATCTTGCCGGACCTGCGCCGCCGCAGCGGTGACGACTCGGTGATCGCCAGCCGGGTGCTGCGCACGTGGGGTGAGAGCGAGAGCGGGTTGAACGAGCGCCTCGACCACGTGATCGAGCAACTGGAGGGGCCGGACACGCCCACGCTCGCGTTCCTCGCGAGCGGTTGGGAGGGCCTCAAGGTCCGCCTGACCCACAAGGCGCCCACACTCGGTGAGTGCACCGAACAGCTCGATCGCTGGGAGCGGGTCGTCCGCGACGAGCTCGGCGACCTCGTGTTCGGCACCGATGGCGACACGATGGAGTCGGTGGTACTCGACCTCTGCCGACAGCGCGGGCTGACGCTCGCCACCGCCGAGTCGGTCACCGGCGGGCTCGTCGGCGCCCGGCTGACGGCGATCCCCGGCGCGAGCGACGTGTTCCGTGGGGCGATCGTCAGCTACGCCACCGAGGTGAAGCAGACCCTGCTCGGCGTGGGGGAGGGGCCGGTCGTGAGCGAGGTCGCCGCTCGCCGGATGGCCCACGGCGTGCGGGAACGTCTCGGCGCCGACATCGGGCTGTCGCTCACCGGTGTCGCGGGTCCCGACGAGCAGGACGGCCAACCGGTCGGAACCCTCTACATGGGGCTGGTCGGCCCCGGTTTCGACGAAGTGCGTCACGCCCGCGTTCCCGGCCAGCGTGAACAGATGCGCCAGTTCTCGGTGATCACCGCCCTCGGCCTCCTGCGCACCGAACTGGCCGCCCGCTAGCGTTGCGGCAAAGCCCTCGTAGCTCAGTTGGATAGAGCAACGGCCTTCTAATCCGTAGCGCGCACGTTCGAATCGTGCCGAGGGCGCAGCACGACATCGAGAAGTCCCTTCTCATGACACGGTCGCAGGTTCGAATCCTGCCGGGGGCGCTGTAGCCTGGGATGGCGCTGCGTGCACCCGCGGCCCCCACCCCCGACCAGGCGAGGTTCTGCGTGAAGTTCAAGAAGGGCGAGACCGTCATCTATCCCCAGCACGGCGCATGCGTCGTCATGGGGACCAAGAAGATGGAGTTCTTCGGCGAGAAGCAGGACTACCTGATCCTGAAGACCGTCATCAACGAGATGACGCTCAAGGTGCCGATCTCGAGCACCGAGGAGGTCGGCGTACGGCCGCCCGTGTCGGCCGACGAACTCGAAGACCTCGTGGCAGTGCTCGCGAAGCCCGACCCCCGCGTGCCGTCCAACTGGAGCCGTCGCTTCAAGAACCACCAGGAGAAGCTCAAGAGCGGCGACGTGTACCAGGTTGCCGAAGTCGTCCGTAACCTCGCCGCTCGCAACCGAGACGCGTCGCTGTCGGCGGCCGAGCGCACGATGTACGAGCGTGCCCGTGTCAACCTGATCTCGGAGATCTCGCCGGCGCTGAAGGTGTCGGCCGAGGAGGCCGAGGCCTACCTCGACGACGCCTTGGCCAAGGGTGTCCTCAAGGCTCCGCCCGCCGAGGCCAAGAAGAAGAAGTGACCGTTACATCTGGGGTCTGACCCCGGATGTAACGCTCGGCAGGGTGAAGCGGACGGTCACGGGAAGGTGATCCGAGATCGCCGCCCACTCCGGCCCGCCCGTAGGCACGGTGACCGACACGCCGGTTGCGTTCGCTGGAAGCAGGACGTGATCGAGCAACTGGTTCGGTGACTCCGACGGATTCGTGTCCGCTGGGCGCTCGTGTTCGACGCCGGGAAGCGCCTCGATGATCGACGGGTCGTCGGCGTCGTTGAAGTCGCCGGCGACGATCGGCGGCGGGTCGTCACCGATCTCGTCGACGATCCCCGCCACTCGCCGCGCCTCGGAGCGTCGGGAGTCGGCGTCCTGGTGCGGTGAGAGGTGCAGGTTGTAGATCATCGCCATGCTGCGGTCGGCGCGACCGACGAGCGCCCATTGAGCGATGCGCCGCCGCCAGCTCCGCATCGGTTGGTCGTCGGAGATCTCCGTGTGTCCCACGGCGTCGAGCAGGTGCGGCGTCAGGATCGCCATTCCCTCCGACCGCCACCACATCGCACGCGTGTAGGGCGCATGCTTGAGCGCCCAGGCATAGCGCATCGTCAGCGCTCGGCCGATGGCCTCGGCCTGATGCTTGCGGACCTCCTGGAGCACCACGATGTCGGGCGCCTGCGCGCGGATCGATCGAGTGGCGGCCTCGATGTCGGGCCGTGCCGAGCCGTGCAGGTTCCAGGTCAACACGCTCCAGGGCGCCGGTGGTGTTGAAGTCACGTCGGCAGTGTCGCGCGTCGGTGGGGATGGGGCGTGCCAGACTCGGCGACGATGAGCAGGATCGCGTTTCTCGGAATGGGCGTCATGGGCGCCCCGATGGCCCGTCACCTCGCCAAGGCGGGGCACGAGGTGGTGGTCTACAACCGCACGGCGGCGAAGGCGCTCGCCTGGGTTGCGCTCAACGGCAACCAGGCTGCACCCACGCCCGCAGAAGCCTCCGACGGTGCCGAGTTCGTTGCGCTCTGCGTCGGCAACGACGACGACGTCCGCGAGGTCGTCCTCGGGCCCAACGGTGCGCTCGATTCGATGGCGCCCGGGACCGTGCTCGTCGACCACACGACCGCGTCGGCGGAACTCGCCCGCGAGCTGTCGGCAGCGTGCGCCGAGCGAGGCATCGGCTTCGTCGACGCCCCGGTCTCCGGCGGGCAGGCCGGCGCCGAGAACGGCCAACTGACGGTGATGTGCGGATGCGACGACGGCGAGGTCTTCGATCGGGCTGCTGCCGTGATCGGCGCCTACGCCAGGTCCTGCGTCCAGCTCGGCCCGGCCGGCTCGGGACAGCTCACGAAGATGGTCAACCAGATCTGCATCGCAGGTCTGCTCCAGGGCCTCGCCGAGGGCGTCAATTTCGCGAGGCTCGCCGGCCTCGACGTCGATCAGGTCGTCGACGTGATCGGCAAGGGTGCTGCCCAGAGCTGGCAGATGGACAATCGCGCACGAACGATGGCGGCGGACGAGTTCGACTTCGGCTTCGCCGTCGAATGGATGCGCAAGGACCTCGGGATCGTGCTCGACGAGGCCGACCGCAGCGGCGCCCGCCTGCCGGTGACGGCGCTGGTCGACCAGTTCTACAAACAGGTGGTCGCGATGGGCGGCGACCGGTGGGACACCAGCAGCCTCATCCGCCTGCTGAGCCCCTGACCGACGCGACCGCGCCGATCAGTCGGTGGGACGGACCGGATCGTCGCCGCGGAAGCCGTGCACGATCGCCGGCCGTCGGGGGTTGGGTTCCCAGGGGATCACGTCGGAAGTGTCGGCGATCCATCCGAGCAGTTCGTCACGGAGGTCGGCCTGGAGTGCGAGGTCTTCGGGTCGTCCGATCAGGTTGATCATCTCGTTCGGATCGGCGAGGCGGTCGTAGAACTCGTCGGATTCGTAGCGTCGATGGACGTAGGTGTGCGTCGGAGTCCGCAGCGCGATGGCGGTCCCGACGAGTTCCGGCCGTTCGCGTTGCAGCCGGCTCTTGGGCTCGTAGATCCCCTTCGCGCGTTCGAACCGAGGTTGGTCGGTGACGCGGAATCCGCCCTCGGAACAGGCGAACTCCCGGTGGGCGACCGTCGGGTCGTTCATCACGGGCAGCAGACTGCGCCCGAAGTGGGTGTGCTTCACCTCCGCCTCGCCGAGCTCACAGACGGTCGGCAACAGGTCGACGAGCTCCACCGGACGGTCGACGACGACGCCGGCCGGGAGTCCTGCGCCGGCGAGGATGAGGGGGTTGCGCAGGATGCAGGGGTCCATCGCCGATGGCCACTTCTCGACGAGTCCGAAGTCGCCCAGGTATTCACCGTGGTCAGCGAAGAAGCCGATCACGGTGTCGTCGGCTGCACCGATGTCGTCGACGGCATCGAGCACTCTGGCCAGCTGCGCGTCGACCCGGCTCACCATGCCGTGATACGTCGCGGCGATCTCGTGGAAGTCGTCGATCGACAGGTCACCCCAGCCGTAGATGTCCCGGTATGCGTCCATGAATCCAGGCTTGCCCACGGCGTCGGCGGCCGCGATCGGGTCGGGCATCGCCGAGCGGTCGTGCATCGAGAACCATGGCTCCTCGACCGTGAACGGTGGGTGCGGGAAGATCAGCGGCACCCACAGCACCCACGGCTGATCGGTCGGCGCGCCTTCGCGCAGCCAGCGTTCGGCGGTTCGGATCGTCGCTTCGTCGAAGTCGAGCGTGTCGCTGTCGCCCGATTCGCCGAAATACATCGCACGGTGCAGCCGGTGGTCGGTCGGGTACGGCGAGGTGTATCTCGTCATCGCATCGACGGGAGGTTCGAGAAAGCCACAGAAGTCGGAGCTCGACTCGGTCACGCCGGGCGCGAACACGTCGCCGCGATCGCCGGCGATCGCCACGTAGTAACCGGCTTCCCGGAGGATCTTGAACAGGTTGGGCTCGTGGTCGTCGATCAGGTTGTCGAGCGTCCGGTGGCCGGCGACGTGCGGATACCAACCGGTCAGCAGCGACACCCTGCTCGGTCCGCACACGGGATGTTGGGCCCAGGCGTCGTCGAAACGCACGCCGCGGGCGGCAAGTGCGTCGATGTTCGGTGTCGACGCGACGGGACTCCCGAAGCACCCGAGCGCATCCGCTCGGAGCTGATCGGGCATGAAGAGGACGATGTTCGGCCGGCTCATTGCGTCAGGAGACCGACAGCTCCATCCGATCGACACCGCGGATCGTCAGTCGGTCGCGGAACGTCGGCTCGGAGAGCAGGTCGATCCGTTCGAACCGCCGGATGAGCCGCCCGAGGGCCACCGTCGCTTCGAGGCGGGCGAGCGAGGCACCGAGGCAGTAGTGGATGCCTGCTGCGAACGCGAGATGGCGGTTGGCGTTGGGCCGGTCGAGGCGCAGCGTGTGGGGGTCGTCGAAGACCGCGGGATCGTGGTTGGCGGCGCCGAGCACCGTGAGCACCGACGTGCCGGGCTCGACGTCGACGCGCTGCTCGCCCTCGCCGAACGACATCGGGACCATCGGGATCCTGACGGTGTGCTGGACCGGGCCGTCGTAACGCAGGAGCTCGTCGACGGCGTTCGCGTCGAGCGCTGGATCACGTCGCCAGCGGTCGAGTTCGGTGGGGTTGCGGAGCAGGGCGAGCATGCCGTTGCCGATCAGGTTGACGGTCGTCTCGTGTCCGGCGACGTACAGCAGCACCACGAACGACAACAGCTCCTCGGTGGTGAGGCGATCGCCCTCCTCTTCGGCGACGATCAACGCCGAGAGCACGTCGTCGCCGAGATTCCGGCGGCGGTCCTCGACCACGCCGGCGAGGTAGGGGCCCATCTGGGCGAGTGCCCCCTCGGCCGCGTCGAGCGTCTCGAGGGTCGTCGTGGGTTCCAACGCCGCGGTGAGGAGCTGGCCCCACTCCCGCATCTCCACCGATCGGTCCTGCGGGATGTCGAGCAGATCCGAGATCACCTGGAACGGCACCGGGAAGGCGAGTTCGTCGACCAACTCCATCGAGCCACGCTCTGCTGCACGATCGAGCACGTCGTCGACCTGCTCCTCGATGCGCCCCCGCAGGGCGTTGATCGCGGTCGGCGTGAACGCCTTCGAGACCAGTCGGCGGAGTCGGGTGTGGTCGGGTGGGTCGAGGTTGAGGATCGACTTCGATCCCTGGGAGCGTCGGAGGCGCCGCCGCTGTGCGACGGGATCGTCGCTCGGGGTGCCGTTCGCGTCGATGTCGCGGCTGAAGTCGTTGCTGCGCAACACGTGGCCGACGTCGCTGTACCGGGTCAGCACGATCAGGCCGTACCCCGTGTCGTACGCCGGGGCCTGCTCGCGCAACACGTCGTAGAACGGGTACGGGTTCGCCCGGAATGCCGGGTCGAACGGGTTGTACACGGGTGCGGCGGCGGTGTCGGTCACCGCGCCATGATCTCACGTCGGCGCCGCCCCCGCTGGTGCGGACGTTCCCTACCGTCCTGTCAGCGTCGGCACCGATCGGAGAATCGGGCGCTGTTGCTGACGCAGAATCGGGGCTGCTCGTCAGTGTCGGCGACAAGTGCCGATCGGTGGAGTGCCGCTGACGTAGACGTCGGGGGCCTGACGCGTCACCCGCCGGGCTGGTCGGCGAGGGCGGTGGCGAGGGCGTCGACGATGCGGTCGACCTGTGCGTCGGTGGTCACGAACGGCGGGCAGAACGTGACGGTCTCGGTGCCGATCGCCCTGGTGATCACGCCGAGCTCCAGCATGCGGTCGCGAACGTGCATCGCGTTGTGGTGGTCGTGGAGTTGCACGCCGAAGATGGCGACGTCGCCGCGGACGTGATCGACCGCGCCGTCGGCTTCGAGCGCCCGCAGTCCTGCCCCCAGGCGGGTGCCGAGCCGGACCGCTTCGCCGAGGAGCCCTTCGCGTTCGATGATCTCCAGGTTGGCGAGCGCGCCGGCGCAGGCCGTCGGGTGACCCGAGTACGTGTAGCCGTGACGGAGGATGAAGTCGGCGTCGGCCTCGAGTGCGTCCCGAACGGCGCGGCCGACGATCACACCGCCGAGCGGCTGGTAGCCCGAGGTGACCCCCTTCGCGAACGTGGTCATGTCCGGCGTGACCCCGTAGTGGTCGGCGGCGAACCAGGTGCCCATCCGGCCGAATCCGGTGATCACCTCGTCGAAGATCAGCAGCGCATCGTGTTGGTCGCACAGGCGCCGGGCCTCGGCGAGGTATCCGTCGACGGGCGGGAACACCCCGGCTGCGCCCTGCACCGGCTCGGTGATCACCGCGCAGAGTTCGTCGGATCGCTGCGCCATGAGCACCGAGAGGGCTTCGATGTCGTCGCTCGGAACCTGCACCACGTCGGCGAGCAGCTCGCCGTACCCCTGCTTGTTGAGCGGCAGGCCCTGGGCGCTCGTGCCGCCGTAGTTGGTGCCGTGGTAGCCCCGCACCCGCGAGATGATCAGGCGTCGCTCGGGATGGCCCGCCTGCACCTGGGCGAGCCGTGCGAGCTTCATCGCCGAGTCGACCGCCTCGGAACCGGATCCGGCGAAGAACACCCGGGCATCCGGGATCGGCGTCAACTCGACGATCCGCTCGGCCAACGCGTCAGCCGGTGCGTTGGTGAACGGGTCGAAGCACGAATACGCCTCGATCGTGCCGATCTGGCGCGAGACGGCGTCGGCGATCTCGGTGCGGCCGTGCCCGACCTGGCAGTACCAGAGGCTCGCCATCGCGTCGACCAGTTCGTTGCCGTCGGTGTCCCACAGGAGCGATCCCTCGCCGCGCGCGATCGTGATGAACCGCTCACGGGTCGGCTTGGCGAACGGGTGGAGGAAGGCGCCGGGCATGGCCGCAGTCTGTCAGGCGCTCCGGTGCGCACGGGAGCCGACCGGTTGTGTCATCGTCGACGCATGTCCGCGTTCGCCGATGCCGTGGCCGCAGTCCGGTCGGGAGCCGATCATCACGATGCCGCCCGTGAGCTCGTCGCCCACATGACGCTCGAGGAGAAGCTGGGTTGCCTCGACGGCGACACCCCGCTGTGGCCCGGGCTGTTCGACATGACGTCGGGTGGGTACTACCAACACCCGTGGCCGGCGGCGAAGGTGCCTCGACTCGGGATTCCCGGAATCGACTTCGCCGATGGGCCACGCGGGTGTGTGATCGGTGACGCGACGGCGTTCCCGGTCAGCATGGCCCGCGGCGCAACGTTCGACCCCGAGCTGGAAGAACGCATCGGCGAGGCGATCGGCGCCGAGCTGCGCGCCAGCGGCGCCACCCACACCGGCGCGGTGTGCATGAACCTGCTCCGTCACCCCGCCTGGGGCCGGGCCCAGGAGACCTACGGCGAGGACCCGCACCACGTGGGCATGATGGCGGCGGCGCTCACCCGAGGACTGCAGCGCCACGTGATGGCGTGCATGAAGCACTTCGCACTCAACTCGATGGAGAACGCGCGCTTCAGCGTCGACGTCGAGGTCGAGGAGCGACCGTTGCACGAGGTGTACCTGCCGCACTTCCGTCGGGTCGCGGCGGAGGGCGTCGCCTCGGTGATGAGCGCGTACAACTCGGTCAACGGCGAGTGGTGCGGTGAGAACGCGACCCTCCTGACCGAGATCCTGCGCGACGAGTGGGGCTGGGACGGCTTCGTCATCTCCGACTTCATCTTCGGCCTTCGCGATGCGGTCAGGTCGGTCGAGGCCGGCCTCGACATCGAGATGCCGTTCCGGCAGCAGCGAGCGATGCGACTGCCGGACGCGGTGGAGTCGGGTCGCCTCGACCTCGCCACGGTCGACGCGGCCGTCGAACGAATCCTGGCGACCCTCCTGCGTTTCCCCCACGTGTACGAGTCGCAGCCCCCGCTGTCGGTCGTCGGCACCCCTGAGCATCGGGCGCTGGCGCGTGAGGCGGCGGTGGCATCCACGGTGATGCTGCGCAACGATGGCCTCCTGCCGATCGATCCGGCCCGCACCGGTCGCGTGGCGGTGCTGGGCCGCCTCGCCGCCATGCGCAATCTCGGCGACGGCGGCTCCAGCGACGTGAAGGCATCCGACGTCGTCACCCCACTCGATGGTCTCCGACGTGTGTTCGGCAACGAGATGGTCGACCACCACGAGTCCGACCTCGACATCGTCGACGGTGCCGACGTGGTGGTGGTCGTCGTCGGCTACACCAAGGACGACGAAGGCGAGTACATCGACAACACCGGAACGGCGCCGCTCGTCGTCGAGTTGTTCCCGCCGATGGACCACCCGACGCTCGGCACCGACGCGCCCCACGAGCGCCCCGGGCCGACCGGGCGGGTCCGGCCCGACACGGGCGGGTCCGTCCCGAACGATGACAGCGGGGCGATGGCGCCAGGCGGTGACCGGGCATCGCTCCGGCTGTCCGCCGCCGACGAATCCATGATCGCCGCCGCTACGGCACGTCATCGCCGGGTCGTCGTCGTGGTGGTCACCGGATCCGCGGTCGTGACGCCCTGGGTCGACTCGGTGTCCGCCACGCTCGTGACCTGGTATGCGGGCGTGGAGGGCGGCGACGCGCTCGCCGAGATCGTCACCGGGCGGGCGGAGCCCGGTGGTCGTCTCCCGTTCGCCATCCCGCTCGATCCCGACGATCTCGTCGGCTTCGATCGCAACGCCACCGTGGCCCGCTACGACCTGTTCCACGGCCAGTGGAAGCTCGACCGCGACGGTCGCCCTGCACACTTCCCCTTCGGGTGGGGCCTCGGGTACGGGCGTGCTCACATCGAGCGCGCCGAGCCGATCGACGCCGGCTCGATCCGGGTGACGGTGACCAATGCGAGCCCGTCCGATACGACGGTGGTGGTGTTCGCCTTCGCTGGCCTCGACGCAAGTGTGCACGAGCGACCGCATCGCCGCCTGGTGGGATTCGCACGCCGTCGGCTCGGCGCTGGAACCAGCGATCCGATCGACCTCTTGCTCGACTGGTCGGCGATCGATCTGCGGTTCGACGGCGCATGGGTGACCGAACCGGGGCGCTATGTCGTCGACGTCGGTCTCCACGCCCACGATCCCGACGCGATCTCGTTGGTGTTCGATCGTCACTGATCGGGTTCCGCCGCGGGTCGGGCCGGGTAGCGTCGTTGCCCATGCGCAAGCCAGAGGTCACGATCCCCGAAGGAACCCCGCCCACCGAACTCGTCATCGACGACGAGACGATCGGCGACGGCGACGAGGCCACCGCCGGCCAGAACGTCACGGTCCACTACGTCGGCGTGTCGTGGTCGACGGGCGAACAGTTCGACGCATCGTGGGACCGCATGGAGCCGTTCCAGTTCGGGCTCGGCCGCCGTCAGGTGATCCAGGGCTGGGACGACGGTGTGCAGGGGATGAAGGTCGGCGGTCGGCGCCGCCTCACCATCCCGCCTCACATGGGCTACGGCGCAGCCGGCGCCGGCGGGGTGATCGCCCCGAACGAGACCCTCGTCTTCGTCGTCGATCTCATCGCCGTCGGCTGAATCTCAGCAGGGGGCCGGGCCAGGATCGCTGGCCGCCGCCCGCCGGGCGTCGTCGATGCATGCGCGCAGCTCGTCGCGCGCCTCGACGTGGACGGCGATCAACGGTGCGAGCTCGTTCGTGTCGATGACCGGGCCCGGGCCCGACGTGCCGATCCGCACCCCGACCGGGTCGGTCACGGCATCGATCTCCACGGGGGCTGGCCCGGTGGGCTCGGGGCTCCCTCGCTCGCCGTTCCCGATCGCCAGGACCAAGGTCGTGGCTGCGGCGATGGCCGCGATCGACGCCAGTCCGATTCGAAGAGGTGAGTTGGCGAGCGCGGACATCCGAGGGTGAGCGTAGGCACGTCCGGCGTCGCCCGTCTCGTCGGTCAACGCCGGAATCTCACGGGGCCGACGTCGTAGGTGATCTCGTCGAGCTCGATCTCGACGTAGGCGAACTCGCCCTCCGGGGCAGGGGCGTGCCATCGGCCCTCGCCGTAGGACATCAGCCACCGGTCGCCGAAGCGTCGATACCGCCCGAGCGGGGTCGACCACCGTTGCAGGATCCGGTCGCGTCGCCGGTCGTCGGAGACGAAGTCGATCAGCTGGTCGGCGCCGTCGAAGTACAACGTGGCCGCCACGGTCTCGCCGAGCCGGGTGAACACGACCCGCGCGGCCCGGTCGTCGATCGATTCCCACGTGAATGCCGGGTCGGCGAGCGCACCCGGCGCCATGACACAGGCGTCGTTCAGGATCGTCACGGTCTCCGTCCGTGCGAGCTCCGGACCGTGCTGGTCGACCACCGTCACGATCGACAGGGCCTTGCCGCGCATCGTGGCGTCAGCGCCGACGAAGGAGTGGAACACCTCGACCGGCAGGCCCTTCATTCGCGCAACGATGAAGAAGAGCCGGCTCGGTTCTGGACCGTATGTGTTCAACTGCTCGCCGGTGAACGGCATCCAGCCGGCGTCGGCAGCGGAGCGGATCCGGCCGTGGATCCGTGCGTGGAAGTTCGACACCCGACGCTGCCCGACGGCGCCCGATCGGCGGATGTATCGGGCAACCGGATCGGGAAGTGCATCGAGATCGTTCTCGGTCAGCACGCCGTCGCGACGTGGACGGCCGGACTCGGTGGCGGCGCGTCGGAGATACTCGGCCCGGCTGCCGCGGCGGCCGATCACGATGACCTCAGGTGCTCGTCCAGGAACGAGACGACTCGCTCCTCCCACTCGACGGGCGAGGTGTCGAGTCCACCGGTGTGCGACGCGCCCTCGACGGTCCACACGGTCACGCGCTCCGGTGCAGCGGTGCGGAGGTACTCGGCTGCGTCGCCCTCGTCGGCGACGGCCGAGGCGGTGATCAGGAGGAACGGTGTGCCCACCGCGTCGCCGACGGCCGATCGGAGCGTTGTCGGAGGCGACGCGTCGGTCAGCAGGTCGGTGATGCCGAACTGGACCTTCTCGACCTGCTCCTGCAGCCACCCCCGCCAGCCGTAGGCGTCCGACAGCCACGCCTTGTCCTGGGCCGTTCGCGCCGTCGCCCCCTCGGCCACGACGGCGCGAACTCGAGTATCCGCCGCCGCCACACCGATCGTCTCCTCGCCGCCCATCGACAGTCCGAGCAGGCCGATGCGGTCGGGATCGACGTCGGTGCGCTCCGCCAGATGGTCGATCGCGGCGATGAGATCGGCGTCGCCGTACCAGCCGAAGTCCATCGCCGTGCCGTCGCTGTCGCCATGCCCACGGGCATCGACCAGGAGCACCCCGAAGCCGTTGCGGTTGAGGACCGCCGCCTGCTCCAGCGCGTCCGATCGCGTCGAGCCCGCCCCGTGGGCGACCACGATCGCTGCGTCGGAGGTGCCGGTCAGATACCAGCCGGCGAGTTCGACACCGTCGACGGTGCTCATGGTGACCGACTCGAACTCCACCCCGAGATCGCCGGGCGTGGCGGTGATCACCGAGGGTGGCACGTTCGTCGCCGCAACGCCAGGGGCGATCAACCACGTCGCCACGACGACCCCGAGGAGAGTGGCGACGGTTCCAGCCACCCTGGTGCCGACGGGCCGACCGTGGAGCATCATGCGTGCCCCCGCCACCACGGCGGCACCCCCACCCAGGATGCCGACCGCGCAGAGCAGTGCACCGGCCGACGGGAGGTTCTCGACGAACTGGGGGACGAGCCCGACGCCGACCGCCACGGCGAGCGCTCCGGCTGACGCAACCAGCGCACCCCGAGTGGTCGGGCGTAGGTGGACCCGTTCCGACTCGGCGATGAACCAGACCCCGACGGCCAGGTAGACCGGTTGGAACAGCGAGACGGCGCGGAGCACGATCACTTGGAGCGCGATCCAACCGATCACCGCGATGCCGACGAGGAAGGCGAGGGTGAGCGTCCGGGGGTTCCCGGTCCACGCCCACCATGCGAGCAATGTCATCGGCACGGCAACGATCAACGCGAGGCCGACTGCGGCGAGCACGAGACTCTCGAACGGGAGACGAGCGTCGAGCGTGTCGCCGAACTCGATGCCGCCGAGGGTGAGCCCGACAACCCCTGCCCACGCGGCGGCCGCGTTGAGCGCGGCGAACGCCGCCAGGGCCGGTCGCCGAGTGGCGGGATCCTCGGAGATCGGCATGTACTCCACTGTCTGCTCCAGGATCAGCGGTTCGCCAGGGACCGACGGCCTCTTCGCCTCGGGCTGTTGCGACGGTCGCAGTAACCTGCACCGGTGGACCGGAGAGCAGCGGCGGCCGTGCTGACCGGAATCATCGTGGTGGTGCTCCTGGCCGCCGTCGCGTCGGGGGGCGAGGTCGACTTGGCACAGCGAGCCCCCCGGTTCGTCACGGAACCGGCATCCGCCGAACCCGTCGCGACGCTCCCGCCGCTCGAGACCGACTTCGGGCAGCTCGAGCCGCGTCCGCCGCTCGAGCTGCCCGGATGGGTCGAGGTGATCGCCCGGATCCTGTTCTACCTCTGCCTCGCGATCTTCGCCGTCGTGGCGTCGGTGTTCCTGTGGCGCCACCGCCCTCGGCTGCGGTGGCCGCGATGGCGGCGGCGGGCCCGGGCCGACTTCGACGTGCTCGACGACGTGGCGGCAACCATCAGCGCCGACGCCGACGCGCAGCGAGCAGCGCTCGGTCGTGGCGCGCCACGCAATGCGATCGTCGAGTGCTGGCTCCGGTTGGAAGCGGCCGTGACCGACGCCGGCGTCGAACGCACCCCGGCCGACACGTCGGCGGAGCTCACTGAGCGCGTGTTGGCCACCCATCAATTGGACGGCGCCGCGATCTCGACCCTGGCCGCGCTGTACCGCGAGGCACGGTTCTCCGAGCATCCGATGGGGGAGGGGTCGCGACATGCGGCGATCGAGGCACTCGATGCCGTCCACGCCGGACTTCGGTCCGAACTCGAGTCGGCGGTGGTGACGGCATGACCTCGTGGAAGAAGGCCGTCGCGCTCATCGCCGGCGTCACCGTCGTCGTCGAGGTGCTGATGTTCACGACCGGCATGGGCCCGAACATCGTCCTGGTCGCAGCGCTGTGCGCACTGGTCGGCGTGGGGCTGTGGTTCGTGGTCGATCTCACCAGGGTGGCGGTCGGTTCGGGCGGTGCGGTCGCCTCGTTGCCGGTCGAGCCGGCGGCGCGACGCGATCGCCGGGTGATGCGCCTGCGCAGCGGCCTCGCCTACGGGCGCGCCGACGGCGCGTCACTCGAGAACCTGCGCCTGAGCCTCGTCGACCTCGTCGACGACCAGCTCCGTTCGGTCCACCGGATCGATCGCCGCGAGGATCCGGAGCGAGCGCGGGCAGTGCTGGGCCACGAACTCGACGCGTTCGTGAACGATCCGGACGCGGCGGCCGTACTCCTGAAGCCACGGTCACTCGACCGCATTCTCACGCTCATTGAACGACTCTGACCGGGAGGTCCCATGGAACAGCTCCAACTCGAGGACGTGTCACGTCTCGCCGCCGAGGTGCTCGACGAGGTCGAGGTGGCCGTGGTCGGCAAGCGTGAGGCGCTGACGCTCGTGCTCGCCGCGATCCTCGCTGGCGGACACGTGCTCCTGGAGGATTTCCCGGGTCTGGGCAAGACGCTCGCCGCCCGGTCGTTCGCCCAGACGCTCGGACTCGACTTCGCCCGGGCACAGTTCACGCCCGATCTGCTGCCTGCCGATCTGACGGGGTCGTTCGTGTACGACCAGCGCACCGGCGAGTTCGTGTTCCGCCACGGCCCGCTGTTCACCGGGCTGCTGCTCGCCGACGAGATCAACCGCACGCCGCCGCGCACGCAGGCCGCACTTCTCGAGGCGATGCAGGAGCACCAGATCACCGTTGAAGGTGAGACGTTCGTGCTCGAGCCGCCGTTCCACGTGCTCGCCACCGCCAATCCGGTCGAGTACGAGGGCACCTACCCGCTCCCCGAAGCGCAACTCGACCGGTTCATGATGCGGACCTCGTTCGGCTACCCGTCGGTCGACGACGAGTGGGTCGTGCTGCAGAAGCGCATGGACCGTCAACGCGAGGACCAGACGCTGCGCCAGATCGCCGATGCTTCCACCCTGCTCGCGATGCAGGCCGCCGTCGAGCGGGTGACGGTCGACGAGAGCGTCGGGCGGTACTGCGTCGCCTTGGCGACGGCGACACGATCCCACGCGCACGTCCTGATGGGGTCGTCGCCGCGCGGCGCGCTCGGGCTGCTGTTGGCGTCGCGGGCGTGGGCGATCATCGACGGACGCGACTACGTCACCCCGGAGGACGTCAAGGCGGTCGCCGTGCCCGTCCTCGCTCACCGCATCACGGTCAAGCCGGAGTTGTGGATGAGCCAGGTGTCGGGACGCACCGTCGTCGCCGAGGTCGTGGCGTCGGTCGCCACCCCGGGCCCGCTGGAGCCGGCCGCGGATCGCCCGTGACGACATCGGGGCGCTCGAGCCTGTGGTCGGGGAGGGAGGAGTGGAGGCCGACCGTCGCTCACCTGCGGGCGTCGGTGGGTGCCGTGGTGCTCACCACGATCGCGCTCGTCTGGCGGCGCCCCGACCTTCTCGTGATCGCGTCGCCGATGGCGGTCGTGACGGCCTGGTCGTTGATGACGCGGCCCGGCGGGGCGCCGACGTTCGAGGACCGGCTCGCCCATCCGACGATCCGCGAGGGCGACGCCACGACCTGGCACGGGGACGTGTCGGGCGAACCGATGCTCGACGTCGCCGTGGCGGCTGTGACGCCTTCGGCATGGGTCGAAACCCGCCCGTCGAGCGGTGTCGCGACGGCCGCAGCCATCGACGGCACCGCCCGTCTGGCGGTCGATCTCCGTTCGATTCGTTGGGGAACGCGTGCGATCGAGCCGGTGGACGTGTTGGCGGCGACGCCCTGGGGGGCGTTCCGCTGGCACACGCACACTGCGCGGCACCCGCTGACCACCCTGCCGCTGCCGGGCGTCTTCGATGTCAACGCCTCCGCGCGTCCGAGCGACGGGTTGGTCGGTCTGCACCGGTCGGCCCGCAACGGCGAGGGCAACGAGTTCTCCGGGATCCGCCCGTTCCAGGTCGGTGATCGGATGCGCCGGATCAACTGGGCGCGCTCGGCACGGTCCGGCGAGCTGCAGGTGAACGCCACACGGGCCGATCTCGACACCCACATCGCCCTCGTGATCGACGCCTCCGACGACTTCGGTGTCAGCGAGGGGATCGACGGCCTGGCGTCGAGTCTCGACGCGTCGGTTCGAGCTGCCGGGGCGATCGCCGAGCACTACGCGCCGCGCGGCGAACGGGTGTCGCTGCGAGCGTTCGGGACGCGGATCGCTCACACGGTGGCGCCGGGATCCGGGCGCGCCCAGCTGCGCCGGATTCTCGACACGCTCGCCCAGGTGCGGCCGGGCGATCCCGGTCGATCGGGCTACCGCACGCCGGCGTCACGTCAGCGCGGCGTCATCGGTGGCCAGATCACCGTGATGCTGTCACCGCTGGTCGCGCCCGACGCGCTCGATCTCGCAGTGTCGCTCGGCCGCCAGGGCATGACGGTGATCGTCGTGGACACGTTGCCCGCTCACGTGAGCGAGGACGACGACGAGTACACCGCCCTCGCATGGCGGATCCGGCTCCTCGAACGCCGCCGGGAGGTCCGGCTCGTCCTCACCGCCGGGATTCCGGTCATCGAGTGGCGCGGACCCGGGAGCCTCGACCAGGTGATCCGCGACATCGCCCGACGTTCCACGGGCCCGAGGATGGTGCAGCGATGAACGCCGGTCAGCTCCAGCAGTGGCTCGACCAGCTGGCCATGGTGTCGGCGCAACGCTGGGCGTTCGTCGCGTTGGCCGTGGTGTCCGCCACCGGGGCGTTCACCACGGCAGCGGTCGTCGGTGGCGACCAGGTCGGTTTCGTGCTCGTGTTCGTCGTGGGGCTCGCGGTTGCGGCGGCGATTCGCCCGGACTCCCACACGGCGTTGGTGCTGGAGACCGTGGTGGTGTGGCAGTGGCTGGCGGGCACCGATGACGTCACGAATCCAGCGGTCCTGGTGGTGGCATCGGGCATGTTCGGCTTCCACACGGTGATCGCCCTGATGGCGGTGACGCCGAGCTCCGCCGTCGTCGACAGGGTGGTGGTGTGGCGGTGGCTGCGTCGATGCGGCTGGGTGCTGATCGCCACCGGGGCGATGTGGCTGGTCGTGGTCGTGATGGTCGACCGGCGAGCACCGGGGAACGCGCTGTTGAGTTCCCTCGCGCTGCTCACGCTCGCGGCCTTCGCGTTGGCGATCCGTGCGCTCAGCGCTCCCGCTGGTGAGCGCTCCCGTCCCTGACACGTACTCAGGCGTTGGCCATCTCCGCTTCGTATCGCTGCGTGGCCTCGTCGACGGCTGTCAATTGCTTCTCGGCGAGTTCGGGGCGGGCCTGTCGTGCCCGGTCGGCTGCGCTGACGAGGCTGCCCACGCTGCCCTGGAAGCGCGGCATCACGTGACGGGCGAACAACTCGTAGCTCTTCTTGGTCGCCTGGTTGTTCGCCCAGTTGTGGCTCAGTGTCAGGTAGGCGCCGAATCCGCCGTTGGACTGTTCGAGCAACTCCTCGATCTGGGCGATGGCCTGGTCGGGTGTGCCGATCACGCCGAGGCCACCGTTCACGAAGTCGACCATCTCGTCGATGTCGCCGCCCTCGACGGCCATCTGTGGGAACGCTGCGACGTTCTGGAAGTACCGGAACCACTGCGTGATGCCGTACTCGACGTCCTGGCGTGCCTGTTCTTCGGTCTCGGCCAGGTGCATCAGCCCGACCAGGCGCCACTTGTCGCGGTCGGCCACCTGCCCGTGCTGTGCGGCGACGTCTTCCTGGATGGTCCAGTGGTGCGCCAGGACATCCATGCCGATCGCCACCGTCGCACCGAGCGACAACACACCGGCGCCGTACTTGCCGGCGAGCTTCGCACCCGAAGGAGACGCGACCGCGGCGACGGCGATGTCGAACAGGGGATCGGAAAAGGGGCGCAGGTGCAGGCGGGCGTCGTTGAGCGTCAGGCGATCGGAGGAGTAGTTGACCGGCTCGTCGCTGGTGAGGAGTTGCATCACGATTGCCATGTACTCCTCGAGCAGCGGGCGCATCTCGCTGGGTTCGAGGCCGAGCATCGCGGCGTCGGTCGGCAGTGCGCCGGGTCCGACCCCGAGCATGATGCGACCGCGCGTCAGATGGTCGAGGAGCACGATTCGCTCGGCCGTCCACAGCGGGTTGTGGTACGGCAGCGACACCACGCCGGTGCCGAGCTTGATGCGCCGGGTGCGGGCGGCTGCGGCAGCGATGAAGATCTCGGGGGAGGCGATGATCTCGCTGCCGGCGGAGTGGTGTTCACCGATCCACGCCTCGTCGAAGCCGAGCATGTCCATGTGTTGCAGGAGGTCGAGATCGGCCTCGAGGGACAGTGTGGGGTTGTGCTCCGGTGGGTGGAACGGTGCCATGAAGGTGCCGAAACGCAGGTGCATGATGAAGTCTCCGTACTGCTCTGATCGCCGATGGATGCCCGCCGGTGACCGACCTTATGTGCTCTTGTGAAACAACCTCGTGTCGGGCGATCCCGATCGTGTCCATGGGGTTCACTTCGGGACGTAGGTGTACGAAGAACGCCCGCTGGACGCCGAACCCGCCGAAGACGATGACCTCGGCGACTCGGAGGTCGTCGTCGGCCTCGGGAGCCGCTCGTCGGCGTTCGTCGTCACGCACGAAGTGCAAGCGCGTTCCTCTGAGCGACTGCGGGCGGTGCCGAGGCGGGCTCGCATCGCTCAGTGCCAGTACCTGGGGCGACCACAGCACCTCGAGATCGCCCGAGATCTGGACGAAGAGCCCTGTGCTGCCGGGCCCGTTCGGGGCAGCGTGGAGACATGGAGACGGAGTCGACCACCTCGTCGGATCCGGAGACCGAACACCGCGCTGACTGGATCCGCCTCGTCGCTGCGATCGCCGCGGCGCTGATGATCGTCCTTCTCGCGGCCGTCGTACTGGTCCAGATCGAGGTGACCGACGCTGAGGTTGCCGCCACCCGAAGTTGCGGTTCGGTGTTCGACAGCATCGTCGACCGATCGGGGTGGGAGCAGTGGTGGGCCCATGACCTCGATGAACCCGACGACGTCCGGTCGGCTCTCGTGCGTACCACTCGTTGCCCGGGAGCGGTCAACCAACGCGTGGCGATCGCCGCGGTGCTCGCCATCACCGCAGTGGTCTCGGGGACCGTGGCGATCGCGAGAAGGAGGGCGGACCGATCAGCGCACACGGCCGTATCGCCCTTCGGCCGCCAGGTCGTGCGGATCGGTCGGTTCACCTCTGCTCTTGGCGGCGCCCTCACGGCTCTCGGGATCATCGCCATCGTCATCCTCGTCGCCGATGCCGACTCGACACTGTTCCTCTACACGGATCGACTCGTCGTCGCGGTCGTCGGCTTCATCGTGCTCATCCCGACCATCACTCTCTTCGTGATCGGACGAGTGCTCGTCCTGGTCGGAGAGAACGTCCAACCGTCCGAACGGGATCGATCGGATGGGTAGTGCTCTGCGGATCTTCGTGATCGTGGCGACGCTGTTGGCTGGGTGCGCGTCGGAGGCCCCGAGCGAGATCCTGCAGCAGACGCAGCGCTACCCGACGGTGGTCGAACTCCCAGTGCCAGATCTGAACGGAACGCTGTCCCTGGAGCAGGCACTCCGGGAACGACGATCGGTGCGCGAGTACGCCACCGCCCGGCTGACGCTGGACGAAATCGGTCAACTCCTCTG
>Ga0272441_10006401_pt1 | contig 19764 bp, 20 predicted proteins | sample SSMProp6N_FD_193582 | JGI IMG/M metagenome (GOLD analysis project Ga0272441, IMG submission 193582) | Marine sediment archaeal communities from Little Sippewissett salt marsh, Falmouth, MA, United States - SSM-Prop-6N | ecosystem: Environmental > Aquatic > Marine > Wetlands > Sediment ... | reverse complement strand
TTCCCCGACCATGCGAGTGGGAGGTGCAGTGACAAAGAATTTTGAGACGGTAGTTCATGAGCATAGGATGTATTCATTGGATAACTCTTATTCCAAAGAAGAGTTATTGGATTGGGAAAAGCGAGTATTGCGTATTTTGGGAGATTCCGCAGTAAGTTTTACTTGTGAATTGAAGTATGATGGTGCTTCCATTAGCCTGACTTATGAAAATGGAGAACTTGTCAGAGGGGTTACAAGAGGTGATGGGTTTCAGGGCGATGACGTAACTGCAAACATAAGAACCATAAAGTCTGTGCCCCTAAAATTGCAGGGAGATTTTCCATCTAAATTTGATATTCGTGGTGAAATTGTACTACCCATAGATGGTTTCGCTAAAATGAATGAAGAGCGCATCAATAATGGGGAGGATCCTTATATGAATCCCCGGAATACTGCGGCCGGAAGCCTTAAATTGCAGGACAGTTCACTGGTTGCCGAAAGACCATTGGAATGCCTTCTTTATGGAATTACAGGAAGTAAACTAAATTTTTCATCCCAATTTGAAATGCTTCTAAAAGCGCGTGAATGGGGTTTTAAAGTACCTTCTGCAGCTAAGCTTTGTAAAACTACTGAAGAAGTGATGGAGTTTTTGGAGTATTGGGACACTGAGCGCCATAGTCTTCCTTATGAAACCGACGGTGTGGTGGTAAAGGTTAACAGCCTCCAGCAACAGGAAGAATTGGGTTATACCGCGAAGTCGCCCCGGTGGGCTCTGGCCTATAAATTTAAGACGGAACAAGCAGTAACAATTCTTAATAAAATCAGCTATCAGGTAGGCAGAACCGGGGCTATTACACCTGTAGCAAATTTAGAACCAGTTCTCTTGGCAGGAACAACGGTTAAAAGAGCTTCATTGCATAATGCTGATCAAATAGCCAAGCTTGATATACGAGAAGGGGATACCGTTTATGTAGAAAAAGGGGGTGAAATTATCCCTAAAATTGTCGGTGTTGATTTGTCAAAACGCCCTTTAAACTCTATACCCACCAGGTATATTACAAACTGCCCTGAATGTGCTACGGAGTTGATTAGAAAAGCAGGGGAGGCCCAGCATTTTTGTCCAAATGAAAGCGGCTGTCCGCCCCAGATTACCGGGAGAATTCAACATTTCATTTCCAGAAAAGCACTGGATATTGAAGGTCTGGGAAGTGAAACAGTAGAATTGCTATATAATGAGGGCCTAATTAAGAATTATGCCGATCTGTATACACTAACAAAAGATCAGCTAATGCCTTTGGAGCGTATGGCAGAAAAGTCTGCCGAAAATTTGATTAATGGTGTAGCTGCATCTGTTAATATTCCTTTTGAACGCGTGTTATTTGGACTTGGTATACGATATGTAGGGGAAACTGTAGCTAAGAAACTGGCCAAGGCTTATAAGAATATAGATGCATTAATGGTTGCCACCGCAAATGAGCTGGAAATGGTGGATGAAATAGGGGAGAGAATTGCAGAAAGTACGGTGAATTTCTTTAGTGAGGAAAAGAACAGAGACATCATAAACCGACTTAAGGAGTATGGTTTACAGTTTTCCCTTACGGATGAACAGCTAGAAGGCCAAACTGAAAAACTTAAGGGTCAGACTTTTGTGGTTTCCGGGGTATTTGAAAAAGTAAGTCGAACGGAATTGAAAAAGAATATTGAAGATAATGGGGGTAAAGTAAGTTCTTCCATTTCTTCAAAGACTTCTTACGTAGTGGCGGGCGCGAATATGGGTCCCAGTAAAAAAGAGAAAGCAGATAAATTGGGGATTCCAATTATTTCAGAAGACGATTTTTTGACAATGATCAATTAAAACCCTCTTTTTAGAGGAAAAAGAGGGTTTAAAAAGTGTGTTTTACAGAATATTAGTCTCCACTAAGCTCTTTATCGTATACCCATATTTCATCCCAACTATTATCCATTACCTGATCCATGTTTCGGACAAAGGCGTCCCATGAATCCTCTCCATGAACTTTAGAAAAAGTTTTCTTAAAGGTAGGTGCTTCATCGAACTCTGCCCAATTTTTATAAAAGCCTACAGTAGCAATGTGTCGGCCAATTTTTGACCCTTGTCTAAATTCGTTATAATAAACACCCCATGCATTGTTACCTTCCATAGCTTTAACAGTTTTGCTAATAATTGTTAACATACTCTCTGCGTTATGAGAGTGCTCAAGATTGACTTCCCAATATCTGATAAATTGAATAGGGTAGAGTGAAGGATCATCAGTTAACATATCTGTATTAGACAGTTTAACATCGCCTTTCCAATATTCTCCGTGTTCCATTTTCTTTACATAAGCCATTACGTTATCTCGCCAGTCTTCATCATGGCCTCCTGCAGCTGGTCTGGAATCAAGGTGTGCATATTTTAGTGGTCCCATCATCCATACAATTTTGCCAATATCCGGGCCACTGGATATGTGGTAAACGGTAGCCTTGTAAGGACCTTCTTTATGGTATTTTTGATTGTGAGCCTTCATGTTTGCACTAAGAACTTTTAACTTGGTGTTATCTGGAGTTAATACAATAGTCTCCCACATCGGGGCGTCTGCCTCCTGCGCCGTTGTTATTACTACTGTACCCAGAAGGAACGCAGCTATTAATAAATAAGAAATTGAAGTTTTTTTCATAATACTCGTGTTAAATTTTAGATTATTTTTATAGTAATTGTCAAGAACGGTTTATTCTCTTTTTAATTCAAATCAAAAAGGACCAAACAAGGGTAAAAATGTCCGAATTAACTATTTAATTTATCAAGGCTCAATATGAATACTCCAGGAAGTTTCCAGGAATTTTTAAAAACCCAACAAAATGAACATCCATCTGAGCTATGGCCATTGCCATTAAAAGCACTTTGGTATGATGCCAAAGGGGATTGGGAGGCATCTCATAATATTGCTCAGGATATTCCTTCTGATTTAGGTTCTTGGATACATGCATATCTGCATCGCAAGGAGGGGGATCGATTCAACGCCGATTATTGGTACAGAAGAGCAAAGAAGCACTATCCAAACTCGACATTATTGGAAGAATTCAGAGTTTTGGTAAAATATGTCCTAAACGGCTAGGTACTGAATCGGTCAGGTTAAGCCATAATCCCGATGGGAATGGATTTCTATAACTTAAACAACTGCAGTTGTTCATCTACAATTTCAATAGAAACCTTCATACCATACGAAACCCCGGAAATTCTTGGCAGAATTAACTCCAGAATTGCTAGTTCCTGAATATGATCAACCTTGGTAAGAGGATCAGGCATATAAATTAATCCTTTGTACTCCGTATCTCGGAAAAAAAGAATAACATCAAAAAAGTAAAAATTTTCAGGCGGGATATAATCAGACCATGGAACCCTTTCAAAATAATATTTTGGCTTTCCTATTTTATGATGATAAGGTGAAATATCCACATTTAGGGTCCCTAAAAAATAGACAGACAGATCTAATCCTTTTTCTTTAAAATAAGGAAGTTGTTTACGCAATGTTCCCCTCGGATATCTTTGATTATCAGATCTACCCGAAGCTACCCCATGTCCTTCACATATCAGACCATTTACTTTCATGACATTCAGAAAAATAACGATTTAGTAATTATTAGACAGTAATAGAAACTCCCTCTGTCTGAATATTCTTTTCAGAATCAAAATAAAAATCAATTCTCCCAAGATTTATTCCATAGCAGCCAACCTGATTCACCAAAACCGACTTATCTAAACGATTTTGTCTAATAACGGGTTTGTCTAAAAATGTATGCGTATGTCCGCCTATAATAAGATCAATATTATCTGTTTTTGCAGCTAGCTTTAAGTCACTTGGCCTTTGATCATCTTCGTAAGAGTAACCTAAATGTGATAAACAAATAACCAAATCACATTGTTCTTCTTTTTTTAATAAAGCGCTCATATCCTGCGCAATTTCAATAGGATTAAGATATACGGTCTCTTTAAAAAGGTCTTTACCAACAAGGCCTGCAAGTTTTATTCCCAATCCAAATACACCAATTTTAATGTCATTGACCATAAATGTATTGTAGGCTTCTACGAAGCCATTCATCACGGTATTGGTAAAATCATAATTGGCCGAGAGTAATTTAAACCTGGCAAATGGCAGCTGGGCTAAAAGGCCTTCAATACCATTGTCAAAGTCATGATTGCCAATTGTGGCCGCGTCATATTTAAGCATGCTCATCAATTTAAATTCCAATTCTCCACCATAAAAATTAAAATAAGGGGTGCCCTGGAAAATATCTCCGGCATCTAATAAAAGGGTATATGGATTTTCCTCTCGGATTTTTTGAATCAATGTTGCCCTTCTGGCAATACCACCCATATTCGGAAACGAATTATGTTCTTTGGGAAAAGGATCTATATGACTATGCACGTCATTGGTATGCAGTATCGTAATGCGTTTTGAATTCAGAAAATCACAACTATTCAAGCTAAGTCCACCCATGCCTATATATGCGCTGCTGGCTAATGAATTTGTTACAAATTCCCGTCTCTTCATTTTATTCAATTTTTATAAATCGGTCGTCCACTTTGGCAGTAAGGGTATCTACTTTTTTAAAATAATCAATCATTGCATTCCTAATCAAATAATTTAAATCAACCGTGTTGAGACCATCCCTAAAAAATCCCATCTCGTCACCTCCTTCTACCAGATAATTTGAAGTAGCCACGTAATAAGTTCTATTCTCATCAAAAGGCAACCCCTGAATATTTACATCCTTAAGGGTTTCGTTATTATTCAAAACAATCTGTATACCTGCTATTGGATGCGGATTTTTGGCGTTTATTAGAAAGGAAATCAAATCCCGGACAGACTTTCCTTTAATGGCAACAACCACTATTGAATTATCAAATGGCATTACTTCATAAGCTGTTCTCGCACTTACCTTGCCTTCAGAAATTATGCTTCGAATACCGCCGTAATTTGAAATTACAAAATCTATTTCATGTCCGGTTCTCGATTTAAAAACAGGATTAGCTTCGCTAAGCATAATATCAGCCATTAAGTTTCCTGCTGAGGTATTGTATTTACCATCTTTCTTGGTGATTTGAGTAGGAGCAAAGGCCAATGTACTATCCAAAACCTCGTTCACACGCTTTCGATAGGGGGCTACAAAAATATCTATTGAATCTGTAACATTTATAGAATCTGTTATTGGCAGCTGCTTACCAGATATTTTACTAAGTTTTTTCGGTGCGTCATTGCAAGCGGAGAGACAAGCAATTGTTACAAAAATAACAAAATGTTGTATTTTTAAAATCATTATCCTTCTTATCTTAGCGTCATAGTTGCTTGGATATTAATTACATTTGTCTAAAGGTAAAGGTACATGTTTTTAAAGGCACTCAAAGATAAATTTAAATACAAATCCGGGTTAAAATATTTAAAGGAACAATTTGAAAATCCGCCAGAAGCGGTTGTGCGCAAAAATGGTATTACGTCAATTGCCATTATTGTAGATCTGGATAAGTTTGATAATGCGGAATTGTTTTATGAATTTGTAGAAGACTTTAAACTAAGGCCCAATGCGGTTAAAATTATTGGTTATAAAAGCTATTATGATAAGAATTCACCTTATGCAACTCCTGTTTTTTCAGATAAGGACCTTGGCTGGCATGGAGCCATAGAGAACAGTTATGCCCTGGAGTTTTTGAGCAGGGAATATGACATGTTGGTAAATTATTATAATCAGGAGAATTTAATGCTCCAGTTAATGTCTATAAAGACCAGAGCAAGAATTAATGTTGGTTTTGCGGAGATAGACGAAAGACATAATGATCTAATATTAGAGACATCGCTCACAGACTTTAATATTTTTAAGAGAGAGCTTAAAAAATATCTTAAAGTGTTGGGCGAAATTGATGCTTGATTTAACTATGAAAAATTTATTAGGAACAGGGGTTGCTTTGATTACTCCCTTTAATCTTGATTTATCTATTGACATTGAAGCCTTAAAACGCGTCGTAAATTTTTGCATTGATGGAAATATTGATTACCTCGTTGTATTAGGTACTACAGGGGAATCTGTAACACTTACCAGTGCTGAAAAACAATTGGTAATTGATGTGGTAGTTGAAGAAAACGCCGGAAGACTTCCGCTTGTTGTTGGCATAGGAGGCAATAATACACATCTTTTAACTGAGGAATTACTTCAAACCAATCTTAAGGATTTTGCGGCGGTTTTATCCGTATCGCCTTACTACAATAAGCCTACTCAGGAGGGAATTTACCGCCATTATAAAACTTTGGCAAAAGCCTCTGAAAAGCCCCTCATTTTATACAATGTGCCTGGCAGAACTGGAAGTAATATTGAACCGGATACGGTTCTCAGACTGGCGAATGATTGTTCCAATATTGTTGGAATAAAAGAAGCATCAGGGGATATGACTCAGTTGAAAAGATTGATAAATATATTACCCTCAGATTTTTTGGTGATTTCAGGTGATGATTTTACAGCATTACCAACCGTTACAGAAGGTGGAGTAGGGGTTATATCTGTTTTGGGACAGGGTCTTCCAAATGAATTTTCCAGAATGATAAGGCTGGGATTACAAGGTAAGGAAAAAGAAGCCTATGCTTTGCACAATGCGATGATAGAGGGAATGAAATTAATTTTCCAGGAGGGAAATCCCGCAGGGATTAAATCGGTTTTGGAAACTCATGGTATTTGTGGACCAACAGTGCGTTTACCATTGGTAGAAGCATCATCAAAACTAAAAGGACATATAGCTGAGTTTATGAGGACTTTTGCTAAAATCAGAGCTTAAGTCAATGGTCGAATTTTATCTCGAAACCGCAATTTGTCGTAGTACAGTAGAAATGAAAAAGCCAAAATTGGGTTAAAACTTCATTAAAATTCCTTTTTAATGGCCTTTCAGGTAGTATCTTAGTGCTTAATTAATGTTTTTTATTCCGCCAATTATTACTAATTTTGCAAAATGTTTTTTAGAACCAAGAATCTTTTCTACTTACTCATAATCAGTATTAGCTTAAATGCATGTGGTGAATACCAAAAGGTATTAAAAAAGCCTGATACTAAGGCAAAGTATGAACTTGCAGAAAAGCTATATAATGAAGGGGATTTTAAAAAGGCCAATCGCTTATTAGAACAAATTGCTCCGGGATATGTGGGTAAACCACAGGGAGAGCGGGTAATGTTCTTTTTTGCCAAGAGTTACTATGAAATTAATGATTACAATTTTGCAGGTTATCAGTTTGAACGTTTTTTGAAGTCCTATCCAAAAAGTGATAAGGCCTCTGAAGCTGCATTCCTTGGAGCTAAAAGTTATTATATGCTTTCACCCAGGTATTCTGTAGACCAGACTGATACGGATAAGGCCTTAACAAAATTGCAGTTGTTTATTAATCTTTACCCTGAATCTGAGTACTTTGCTGAGGCAAATATTATGGCAAAGGAATTAACAACTAAGAAGGAAAAGAAAACTTTTGAAGTTGCCAAACAATTTACAAAACTTGGAAAGTCATATATTTTAGATTATAGTGTTTCCGCAATAGCGGCCTTAGATAATTTTATTTCAGATAACCCCGGATCAATTTATCACGAGGAGGCGCTTTATCTTAAAATCGAGGCAACAACGAATATAGCTTTAAACAGTACAGAGAATCGTAAAAAAGAGCGTCTGGAGGCTGCAAAAATGGCATATAATAATTTGTTCAAATACTTTCCGGAAACCAAATATGCAGAAGATGCCAATGATTTGATTGAAGAAGTAGATGAACAATTAAACAATTATTCCGAACAAGAAAACCTTTCAAAATGAACATGAACGATTTGAAGAATTCCAAAGCCCCGGTATCTACCGTAACCATCAACAGAAATGAGTTTGATGAAAAGACAGATAATATTTATGAGGCTATATCCATAACTGCTAAAAGAGCAATCCAGATTAATTCTGAAATTAAAAAGGAACTTCTGGAAAAGCTTGAAGAATTTGCAACTTATAGCGATAGCCTTGAGGAGGTATTTGAAAATAAGGAGCAAATTGAAGTTTCAAAATTTTATGAAAAACTTCCCAAACCACATGCTTTAGCGGTATTGGAATGGCTGGAAGATAAAATTTACTATAGGAATACAGAGAAAGACCAGCAGTAATATGTTAGGCGGCAAGAAAATCCTTTTGGGTATTACCGGGGGTATCGCTGCTTACAAAACCACTTTTCTGGTTAGATTGTTTATAAAAGCAGGCGCTGAAGTTAAGGTTATCTTAACTGAAAGCGCTCTTTCATTTGTTACCCCTCTTACCTTAGCTACCTTATCAAAGAATCCCGTACTTACCAGTTTTATCAGGGAAGAGGAAGCGAGCCTGGATTGGAACAACCATGTTGATCTTGGCTTGTGGGCTGATATAATGCTTATTGCTCCGGCTACAGCCAATACCCTGAGCAAAATGGCAAGTGGTACCTGCGATAATTTATTACTGGCTACCTACCTCTCCGCTAAATGCCCGGTATTCTTTGCTCCGGCAATGGATCTTGATATGTATAAACATCCAACAACAATAGCGAGTCTGAAAAAATTACAGACTTTTGGTAATATCATGATTCCAGCAGGTAAAGGTGAATTGGCAAGCGGATTATTTGGGGAAGGACGTATGGCAGAACCAGAAGATATTGTGCAGTTTATGCAGGAATATCTTTCTAGTAACTTGCCACTAAAAGGGAAAAAGCTGTTGATTACAGCCGGACCCACATACGAAGCCATAGACCCTGTGCGGTTCGTTGGCAATTATTCCTCTGGTCTTATGGGGTTTGAATTAGCGAAAGCAGCTGCCAGACTTGGGGGAGAAATTGTGTTGGTATCAGGCCCTTCCCATTTAATATTGGATAACCCGGCCATAGAAATAATTAGGGTGGTATCTGCTCAGGAAATGTTTAATGCCGTTCATAAGTATTATAAAGAATGCGATATTGCTATATGTGCTGCTGCAGTATCTGATTACAGGCCAAGTAAGGTATCCGAACAAAAAATAAAAAAAGAATCTGAAACCCTTCAAATTGATTTTGTTAAAAATAAAGATATTCTATTATCAATGGGAGATCAGAAGAAGGATCAATATTTAGTGGGCTTTGCATTGGAGACTGAAAACGAGCTTGAGAATGCCAAAAAGAAATTAAGAAAAAAGAACTTAGATGCCATTGTTCTGAATTCACTTAATGACGAAGATGCCGGGTTCGGGAAAACAACAAACAAAATAACATTTATAGATAAGAATTTAGAGATAAAAACGTTTGAAGTTAAGAATAAGGCTGAAGTAGCCATAGACATATTGAACGAAATCATCAGCAAGGGTCATGCGTAATTTTTTAATTCTCCTATTTAGCCTTCTTTGTGCTAATTATATCAGTGCCCAGGAACTTAATTGTACAATTACAGTTAATGCAGATCAGGTAAACCAGACAAATAGACAAATATTTGGAACTTTAGAACGTGCATTGAATGATTTTGTCAATAAAAGCCAATGGACGAATAGGGTTTACAATGAAAATGAGAAGGTTAATGCCAGAATGTTTATTACAGTAACTGACTACTAATCTGACAGATTTAGTGCAAATATTCAGATTCAGTCTTCTCGTCCCGTATTTAATACCTCTTATGAAAGCCCTATTTTTAATTATAAGGACAACCAGTTCAATTTTCGATATATAGAGTTTGAACCTTTGGTTTATAACCCGAATGTTTTTGATTCTAATTTGGTTGGCGTTATCTCCTATTATGTATACATAATACTCGGTCTGGACGCAGATACTTTTGCACTGGAGGGTGGTACGGAATTTTACAAAGAGGCACAGCAAATTGTAACCCAGGCTCAGGGCAGCAGTTTTTCGGGCTGGAGGCAAACAGCTTCTGATAATAGGACACGATTTGAATTGGTTGATAACCTCCTGTCAAATACTTTTAGAGAATATAGAATTGCCATGTATAATTATCACCGAAAGGGGTTAGATATTTTAGGGGACAATAATAGCACTGGCAAGCAAGTGATAGCAGGCTCTATGAGGTTGTTTGAGACTTTAACGCAAAGAAGGCCTAACGCATTTTTAATACAAACTTTCTTTGATGCCAAATCTGAGGAAATACAAGACATATTTTCCGATGGGCCTAAAGTAGATATTGTTGCCCTAAAAGAGACCTTAAATAAAGTAGCTCCATTTTATTCCACCACCTGGGATGAAATAACATATTAACCACTTCAATTTCATTCCAATAATAATTTATCTTTACAGACCATATTATATAATATAGCTGTGCTGATAAATCTGTCTATAAAAAATTATGCATTAATAGATAATCTCAATGTAAACTTCACTGGGGGGTTTACTACTATTACGGGTGAAACGGGAGCTGGAAAGTCAATTCTTTTAGGTGGCCTTTCCCTGGTTTTAGGGAAACGGGCAGATATGACTTCTCTAAAAGATAAAGGAAGTAGATGTGTTATTGAAGCTATTTTTGATATCAAAAATTATAATTTAGAATCATTTTTTAGTAAGCATGATCTGGAGTATGATTCCAATACTATTGTGCGCAGGGAAATTCATCCTGGTGGTAAATCGAGAGCATTTGTAAATGATTCTCCCCTTACATTGGATATATTAACACAACTGGGTAAACGACTTGTTGATATTCATTCACAGCACCAGACATTGCAGTTGACTGAGCACGATTTTCAGTTAAAATTGATTGATGCTTTTGCAGACAATACAAAGATCCTGAATTCATACAATACTAAACTGGCAAAATATAAAGCTACTTTACAAGAATTTGATGAGCTCATTGAGTTTCAAAAAAATGCTAACAAAGAACATGATTACAACACTTTCTTATTAAATGAATTGGATGCTGTGTATCTTGAAGATGGGCTTCAGGAAAAATTGGAGGATCAATACCAACAATTAAATAATGTTGAAGCTGTTCTAGAAAACCTATCCAAAGGAAATCACCTGTTGAGGGATGAACAAATAGGGATTGTAAGTTTGCTTCAGGAACTTAAACTTATATCAGGAAAGCTATCGGTAATAGGAAGCAAGTTTGCAAATCTTAAGGAACGAATTGATTCAGTTTTTATTGAATTAAAAGACATCGCCGAAGAAATACAAATTCTGCAGGAATCTATTGAACCTGATCCGGGGAAACTTGAGGAAATCAATACTAAATTACAGGTTATATATGACCTGCAAAGAAAACATGACGTATCCAATGTCTCTGAATTAATTGTTATAAGAGAATCACTTACAAACAAGGTTAGTGCCACACAAAATCTTGAAGACGAAATTCAAAATAAAAGAAATTTACTTGAGGCACAAAAGAATGAGTTGGATAAAGACGCCAATTTGTTATCTGTTCGACGAAAAACAGTCATTCCGGAAATAAAGGAAAAACTTGAACATTCTTTGCACTCCCTGGGTTTACCCAATGCTACTTTCAATATTGAGGTTATTCCAACTGAAGATTATAAAATTAACGGCATTGATACGCTGGTCTTTTTATTTTCAGCGAATAAAGGGTCGGATTATAATACTTTAAAAAAGGTTGCTTCCGGAGGAGAACTATCTCGTATTATGCTTGTAATTAAATCGATACTTGCCCGCTACGAACAATTACCGACTCTAATGTTTGATGAGATAGACAGTGGTGTTTCCGGTGAAATATCAAACCGAATGGGCGATATTATGCAAGAAATGAGCCGGAACATGCAGGTTTTTTCTATAACGCATCTTCCTCAAATTGCTTCCAAAGGGGATCATCATTTTAAAGTATTTAAAACAGATAAGGGCGATAGTACTCAAACGCAAATGAAAGAATTGCTGGAGGATGAAAGAGTATTTGAATTGGCGGAAATGCTTGGAGGAAAGAGCCTGTCAGAATCAGCTCTTGCTCATGCCCGGGAGCTTTTGAATTAAAAAGGTAAAACGGGCCTTTAGTTTTATTTTTCCCTTTCTTAGTGTGTTTCAAATATCCTAAGGGAGCGGTTTAGTTTCTACTTTTTTAGATATCTTTGACTTCAAATAAATACAAAGCACTTTAACATGGCATATAACTTATTAAAAGGGAAGAAGGGAATTATTTTTGGAGCACTTGATGAAAATTCAATTGCTTGGAAAACGGCCGAGCGTGTGCATGAAGAAGGAGGTATATTTGTTCTCACAAATGCTCCAATTGCCATGCGTATGGGTCAGATTAATGCCCTGGCAGAGAAAACGGGTTCACAAATAATTCCTGCAGATGCCACCAGTGAAGATGACTTGAATAATTTGGTTGCAAAGTCAATGGAAATTCTGGGGGGAAAACTGGATTTCGTTTTACATTCAATTGGTATGTCGGTTAATGTTCGTAAAGGTCGTTTATATACCGATGAAAAATATGATTTTACAACCAAAGGGTGGGATGTTTCTGCACTTTCATTCCATAAGGTTATGCAAAGTTTATACAAAGCAGATGCAATGAATTCATGGGGAAGTATAGTGGCATTGACCTATATGGCTGCGCAACGTACTTTTCCGGATTATAATGATATGGCAGATAATAAAGCTTATCTTGAATCTGTGGCCAGAAGTTTTGGCTACTTTTTTGGCAAAGAGAAAAAGGTAAGAGTTAATACAATTTCTCAATCTCCAACCCCGACTACTGCTGGCCAGGGTGTAAAAGGTTTTGATGGCTTTATTAATTATGCGGAAAAGATGTCTCCCTTAGGTAATGCAACCGCTCAGGATTGTGCAGATTATACCGTATCTCTCTTTTCAGATCTTACAAGAAAAGTGACGATGCAGAATTTGTTTCATGATGGTGGTTTTTCAAATACAGGTGTAAGCCAGGAGGTAATTGATCATTTTACTAAATAACAGCATCTAAAATATTAGAAAGCCATCCCAGTGCAGGATGGCTTTTATGTGTATACCCTTATTTAGATATGGAACTTTCTTTTTCTTTAATCATTCCTGTATTTAACAGACCTGATGAAATTCGCGAACTGCTGGAGAGTTTGTTGTATCAGTCTTATGATAAATCATATGAAATAGTCATTATTGAAGATGGCTCTGTTACAACGGCCAAATCTGTTATTGAAGATTATAAAGGATCATTAAATATCACTTATCTTTTCAAAGATAATACAGGGCCTGGAGATTCCAGAAATTACGGTATGCAGCGAGCTAAAGGGAATTATTTTATAATATTGGATTCTGATTGCGTAATTCCTGTCAATTATCTGGAAAAGGTAGCAGTTTCCTTAAACATCAAATACGTTGATTGTTTTGGTGGCCCTGATGCTGCACATGAGTCGTTCTCAAACATCCAGAAGGCCATAAATTATGCCATGACTTCTATTTTCACTACTGGAGGTATCAGGGGGAATAAGAAAACTGTCGATAAATTTCAGCCCAGAAGTTTTAATATGGGGATTTCCAAAAAGGCTTTTGAAGATTCGGGAGGCTTTGGAAATATACATCCGGGAGAAGACCCGGACCTAAGTATGCGGTTGTGGGAAAAAGGGTATGAAACCAAATTAATTAGAGAGGCTTTTGTTTACCATAAGCGAAGGATAAGTTTCAATAAATTCTTATTTCAGGTTAAAAAGTTTGGTATGGTACGTCCAATTCTTAATAGCTGGCATCCAGGTTCTTCCAGAATATTCTACTGGTTCCCTTCCCTTTTCTGTATAGGGTTTATACTATCTATAGCAGCAGGGTTGTTCATTGGATCGGGAAGATATCTATGGCCCATTATACTTTATGCTGCATATTTTTCGTTTATTTTTTTAGATGCCTTAATAAAGAATAAAAGCCTTGTAGTTGGCCTTTTGGCCATTATTGCCGTTATGATTCAATTTCTCGGCTATGGTTATGGTTTTCTAAAATCAGTAATCTTGGTTAATTTTACAAAAAGTAAACCACAGGAACTTTTTCCCGAATTGTTTTTTAAGCAAATTTAATGGAGCAGAAAGATATCAAAAGAAGTAATGACAAAAGAAAGATAAATATCTTTTTAATCTTCCTTCTGTGCTCTTTCCTGGCCTGGCTTGTAAGCAGATTATCTGAGACCTATGTTGACCGGACTACTTTTGACCTGGAGTATATCAATGTGCCGGACAGTCTCCTTTTAGCGGACAATTCTTTCAAAAATGTTGATGTAAGACTTAGAGCCAGTGGGTTTCAGTTCTTAGGGTTTTATTACAATAGAAAAAAAATTAAGATTGATCTATCTACTATGGCTAATAATCAATCAGATTTTTACGTTACCCAACTTGATTTCAGGAAACAGATAGAGAGCCAATTATCTGCTTCTATGACCCTTTTAGAATTAGATAGGGATACGCTGTTTATAGATTTTTACAAAGTTGAATCAAAAGAGGTTCCCATCACTCCAAATATTAGCTTAAACCCGGCCCAGAATTATCTTGTAGACGGGAAATTAAAGATAGAGCCTTCACTAATCTCAATAACAGGACCAAAAAAGGAGTTGGACATTGTAAATTCAATCTCAACGACGGAAGTTGAACTCAATGAAATTAGTGAGGATTTTTCCATAGTAGTTGACTTGGTTTTGCCGGAAGAACTAAAGAATTCTGTACTTACCATAAAAAAGGTAAGAATCTCCGGGAATGTTTTTCGATTCTCTGAAAAGTTACTAGAAATTCCAGTGGAGGTTATTAATCTCCCGGAAGGAACTCAGATAAAAACTTTTCCCAGCACAATTGCAGTACTTTGTAAGGCCAGAATAGATCGATTAAAGGATATTAACCCTTTAGACTTTAAAGTTGTGGCTGATTTTCAGGAATATAGAGGTGATAATCAAAATCTTCAGGTAAGCCTAATTGAACAACCCAACGATGTGTATAGTGTTCAACTAATGATGAATGAAGTGGAATTTATTCTGAAACGTCAATGAAGATTATAGGATTAACAGGTGGGATTGGCAGCGGAAAAACAACAGTGGCCAAAATGTTTAAAGAATTGGGTGTTCCTGTTTATAATTCAGATTTGAGAGCTAAAAAGTTAATGAATAATTCTAAAGAGATTAAAACTGCTGTTATTAATCTGTTGGGAAAGGATTCATATGTACTGGATAGCTTAAACAAAAAGTATATAGCTGATAAGGTTTTTAACAATAAGGAATTACTTCAAAAGCTGAACGCAATAGTGCATCCGGCTGTTAAAAAAGACTTCATGGCGTGGGTAAAAAGAAAAAAAACTCCATATGTGATCCAGGAGGCAGCAATACTTTTTGAAAACAATTCTTATACTAATTTTGATAAGATAATACTTGTAAAGGCCCCAAAGGAGGCCCGTTTAGAAAGAATAATGGCAAGAGATAATGGTTCAAAGGAAGAGATCTTGGCACGAATGGAGAATCAATGGGACGATTCTAAAAAAATTCCTTTATCTGATTACGTTATCGAAAATATAGACTTAGATCAGACTAAATTACAAGTTGAACAGATTCATCTCCAACTTACCAAAATAGTAGTCTAACGGCTTTTTTAACATTTTTGTTAAGGTTAGGTTAAACAGGCGATTCGCTAAATGTTAAATTTTTAAATTTACTAAATAGATGAATAAGAGATTATTTGTTAGTCTGGTCATATTAATGAGCCTCTCTCTTATTGGGATTATCTCTGTACAACTGTATTGGATAAAAAGTTCTGTTGAAGATAAAGAAGAACAATTTTCAAATGCGGTTTCAGAAGTTCTTAATAAAGTAACGGACAAAATTGAAGACCGTGAAATGGACGACTATTCTGAAAGATTTTTAAATCTTAAGGATAGCGTAGGGGAGTTTAAAAGTTCCCATTTGAGTAACATATTTTTTATTGATCGTGATTTAAATTCTAACGAGATTCTATTTTACTCGCATGGAATTTTGGAAGAAGATTATAATATCGGATCTACGTTCTTTGACAATAGCAATGGTAATGATACCACAACAATAAAAAATTACACCAGTAAACGCACGAAAACAGTTTATAAGGAGGATTTTGGATTGGATGGTAAAAGCTATAAACTAAATCCGATACAAAAATTGGAGAAAGTAGGTGGTTTATCATCCATAGACAAGGCAATTTTTGACGATGTCTATAGGGAATATGCAGAAAAAGTTCCAATTCATAAACGCGTTTCAAAACAAGAGATAGAATTATTACTGGATCGTGAGTTGGAAAACCGGAATATGGATATTGAATATGAGTATGGAGTCTATAGCAAGGGTCTGCCTACTAAAGTAAAGTCTAAAAGATTCAAATTTGGAGGCACAACGATTTATAAAGCTCCATTCTTTAAGAACAGTGAGGGAATAAGTAATTTTACACTCTTGTTGTCTTTTCCCAAAAAGAAGAAGTTCTTACTTCAAAATATTATGGGAATGGCCATTTTATCTTTGGTTTTCACTCTTATAATAGTTGTGGCATATTCGGGGGCAATTTATCAGTTAATTAGACAAAAGCAAATCTCAGAAATAAAGTCAGATTTCATTAATAATATGACACATGAGTTTAAAACACCCATTGCTACAATAAACTTGGCAGTTGAAGCTATCAAGAATCCTAAAATTATTGGAGATCAGGAAAAGGTACAACGGTACCTGCAAATGATAAAGGAAGAAAACAAAAGAATGCATGCTCAGGTTGAAAATGTACTTAGGATCTCGAAACTGGAAAAAAATCAATTAGATATAAGTAAGGACAGGGTTGATATTCACGACATTATTAATAAATCAATTACTCATGTTCAACTTCTTGTAACGGATAGGGGAGGATATATTCACACCCATTTAGATGCTATAAGATCTGAAGTGTTGGCAAATGAAATGCATTTTGGAAATGTGATAGTAAACATCCTGGATAATGCTGTGAAATATTCACCAGAGGCACCTAAAATTGATATTTTCACAGAAATTGCCAATAATTATATTGTCATTAAAATACAAGATCAGGGTGCAGGAATGAGTAAAGCGGTGTTGAAAAAAGTATTTGAAAAATTTTATAGAGAACACACCGGAGATATACATAACGTTAAAGGACATGGGCTAGGGTTGGCTTATGTAAAAAAAATAGTAGAGGATCACCAAGGGGAAGTTTATGCTGAAAGTGAAAAAGATAAAGGAAGTAGCTTCTATATTAAACTACCATTAATTTAATAATTTATGGAAACAGCAAACAAAAAAATACTTTTAGTCGAAGACGATCCTAACTTTGGAATCGTGTTAAAGGATTACCTATCCATGAACGATTTTGATGTTACTTTGGCAAAAAACGGCATGGAAGGTTTTGAAAAGTTTAAAAAAGACAATTATGACGTCTGTATATTGGATGTGATGATGCCTTATAAGGATGGGTTTACCCTGGCAAGGGAAATTCGGGAGAAGAATGAGAACGTTCCAATTGTTTTTCTCACAGCCAAAACTATGAAAGAAGACGTACTTAAAGGTTATAAAGCAGGTGCTGACGATTATTTGAACAAACCATTTGATTCAGAAGTTTTGCTTATGAAATTAAGGGCTATTCTTCAGAGAAAGGCTTCTAATACCTTAGCTGACAGTAAACAATTTGAATTTAATATTGGTAACTTTCACTTAAATTCTAAGTTAAGATTTCTAAAATATAAGGACGAAGAGCCAATAAAACTCTCGCCAAAGGAAAATGAATTATTGAGATTGCTGGCTTTGCATGAGAATGATCTTATGCCCAGGGAGTTGGCCTTGACTAAGATATGGCGTGATGACAATTATTTTACATCCAGAAGTATGGATGTTTATATCGCCAAATTGCGGAAGTATCTTAAAAGAGATGATGTGGTGGAGATCCTTAATATTCATGGCGAAGGATTCAGGCTGGTAGTAAAAACACAGTAAAATAAAATAGATAAAGTGAATTAGGCATCCGATAATGGATGCCTTTTTTATTAGTACTTTATTAACTCTAAGATTCGGTTAACTATTTTCTCAGGAGGCATATTTATGGAAACATTTATAGCTTTTTGGGGTACCTCCAGAGTTTCAAACTGAGACTTAAGAAGTTCTGCAGGCATAAAATGACCTTTTCTTTGGCGCAAGCGGTTCATTACATCTTCAAAAGAACCACTTAAATAAATCCACCTTGCATTTTCCTGAAGATTTGCGTCTAATATACGCCTGTAGGATTCTTTCAATGCAGAACAACCTATAATTGCACCTTCTTCACGCTTAGTAAGGGCTATTTCATTTAATCTTAATAACCAGCCCATTCGATCATTATCAGTTAACGGTTGCCCGGAGGCCATTTTTTTCACATTGGTTTTAGAATGAAAATCATCCCCATCATAAAAAGGTATTTTGAGTTCATTTGCCAGTAAACTCCCAATAGTGGATTTACCACAGCCTGAAACCCCCATAATAAAATAAACTTTTGGATCGGCCTTTATCATTCTAGATGGTGTTTTTTAAATGCATAATTTTATCCAGTATCTCATCAAATGGAGTAGTGAGGTCTACCCAAATAATATCCTTATTTTTTCCAAACCATGTCAATTGCCTTTTTGCAAACCGACGTGTATTTTTCTTTATTTCTGAAATAGCAAAATCAAGGTCCCATTTTCCATCAAAAGAGTTAAAAAGTTCCTTGTAACCTACAGTCTGTAAGGCATTTAAATGTTTATGTTTATATAATGATCTGGCTTCCTCAATAAGTCCGTTTTCTATCATGGTATCCACACGCCTGTTTATTCTATCATAAAGTATGCTTCTTTCTGTCGAAAGGCCTACTATAATGGATTTGAATGGTCGAGGAGGCTTTTCTTTATTAATAAAAGAAGAATAGGTTTCACCGGTACCAAGGCATATTTCCAGAGCGCGAATGACTCTATGGGGGTTTTGAATATCTACTTTAGCATAATATTCTGCGTCCAGTTCTTTAAGTTGATTTTGTAAAACTTCGATTCCTTCCTGTTTAAGAATTGAATTTAATTTGCTTCTGATTTCCTTATCAACCTCGGGAAAAGCATCTAAACCATAAATAACCGCATCAACATATAAGCCGCTGCCACCCACCATTATGGCAATATTGTATTTCTTAAAAAGGATATCGAGCACATTTAAGGCATCCTTTTCAAAATCCCCTACATTGTATATTTCCTGAATACTCTTATGTTGAATAAAATGATGAGGTACGGATTCTAATTCATGTCTGGAAGGAACCGCAGTGCCAATGGACATTTCCTGGTAAAATTGTCTGGAGTCCGCGGAGATGATCTCAGTTTTGAAATATGTTGCCAGGTCTATAGCTAATTTTGTTTTCCCTATTGCAGTGGGTCCTACAACTGTAAGAAGGTATTTACCCGACATTATTCATCACCTAATTTATGACCACAGCTTCTGCAATATTCAGCATCTCTTCGTAGAATTTCAGTGCCACAGGAAACACAACTCCTCCCCATATCGGCCTCCTTAGCATCCTTGTTCATTGTAGTATATTCGGCTGATACAATACCCGTTGGAACAGCGATAATACCATAACCTATAATCATAATGAAGGTGGCTATAATCTGTCCCAGTCCGGTTTCCGGAGAAATATCACCGTAGCCAACTGTAGTTAAGGTAACGATGGTCCAATATACGCTGTGTGGGATACTGTTGAACCCATGTTGTGGTCCTTCTACCAGGTACATAATAGTACCCAGCAAGATGGAAATTACCAAAACAAAAAATACAAAAACAAAGATCTTGGTCCTGCTGGCCCGCAAAGCCCGC
>Ga0272441_10006400_pt1 | contig 19764 bp, 9 predicted proteins | sample SSMProp6N_FD_193582 | JGI IMG/M metagenome (GOLD analysis project Ga0272441, IMG submission 193582) | Marine sediment archaeal communities from Little Sippewissett salt marsh, Falmouth, MA, United States - SSM-Prop-6N | ecosystem: Environmental > Aquatic > Marine > Wetlands > Sediment ... | reverse complement strand
GTAGGTCCGGTCGGAGAAGACCACAGCACCGTCCATCAGGCCGCCTTCTTCGGTAGCCAGCGGCGTCGTGGCGCCGTCGTAGGCGCCGATCGGATCGCGGTCGCCGCTAACACCGTTCGACCGAACCACGGAGGCGATAAGCGGAACCGGTGCGGGCTCCCGCTCGAAGACCAGATTGTCGTAGTAGATCGACGAGGCCTCGGCACCGTAGAGGTCAACGGCGCCGATGGTTCCGTGGTCATTGTCATCCCACTGGTCGGTGACAACGAATTCACCGTTGTAGTACTTGTCGACCGTGTTGTTGTCCAGATCGATCACGTACCTCAGTTCCACCCACTCGTCGTAGACGATGGTCCCGGCGCCGCCATGCCAGTAGCCGATGGTTCCGGCGGCCAAGTCGAACGTTGTTTGAGTCGACCAGTCCTGGTTTGCACCGTCATCGTAGCTGTTGAGCAGGATGAAATAGGTGGTGCCCGTCGTGCCGGAGGGAATGTACTGCATAACGGAGCACACCCAAACGCCGCCTTCCAGGTCGAACTCGTGTACGAGGTCGGCAGTGCCGATGACCTCGAGCGAATTCAAGCCACCAAAGGCCATCGCATCCGATACCGGGGCTCCGGCGGTGGCGGTGTTGTCCCAGCCTTTCCAGCCGCCCTGGCCGTGCAGATCACTGCCGACCTCGTAGGCCTCGAACGTCTCGACAAATCCAACTTCGCCCAGCAGCTCCACTTCGGCAATCTGCATGAGGCCCTCGGTTTCGCCGCGAAGAGTCGGGAACACGATCTGATAGTACTTGTACGCACTCGCGTTGGCAAACTCAATCGGCGTGGCGTTGGTGGTGAATCGCGGCCACTCCGTCTCTCCGGCAAAATCCACGACGTCGCCGGCGGCGATCAATACGTACGGCCCATCGATGCTCTCATTGGAACCGGAGAGCTCAAACGTGATGGGATCGCGGCCGGGCGAGTCGTTGGCCGTGGTGAGCCTCAACCCGGTGACGATGGTTGCGCCCACGGACGGCTCGATCTGCACGCCAGTAGCCATGGAACCACCTTTGCGATGCAGAAACTTCGAGCCGCTGTTGTCGTCGATGGCCAGGCCGGGATGTTCGCCGCCGGGCCAATCTCCGTCGTTCGGGACACCCACGACGAGGTCGCCGGGCATCGTGATGTCGGAGACGCCAGGGCTGAAGTACGCGTCGACATGCGCCTGGATCTCGCCTTCGGCAAGGGCGGTGTTGTAAATCGCCACGCCGAAGATCGTTCCGTCGAACGGATCGATGAAGTCACTGCCTTCTTCATCGCGCGTGGCGTAGCCGATCCCGACAATACCCGGCAGGGTAATCGCTGACTCTACGCTGCCTTCGAGGACACCGTTGACATACAGCGAGGTTGTCGCTGCATCTTCGCTGGAAACGAAGGCCAGGTGGGTGAACTCGCCCGGTGCGTTGGCCACGCCGAAATCATAGTCCGCCACGCCAAAAAGGGTCGCGCCGTAGGTTTCGGTGTTGTTCCACTGCTCGTACTTGAGCGCGGCTTTGGTTTCACCGAAGCCGATCCGTCCGATTAAGGCCATGCTGACCTCTTGCTCGTCAGGATTCGCACGGACGACGAACTCGTAGGTGATATCGCCGCTGAGGGCGCCGACATCGTATACGCCGGCTTCCACGAAGGTGGCGAGGAAGTTCGGTTCGGCAGCCGCCGCGGCCTCTTCCCAGCTCCTGGTGTTCAGGTCGGCCATGCGGAAGCTCGAGACGAGTCCGGGGATGACGGTGCCGTCTTCGACAACCTCATCGACCTTCCAGTAATACGTGACGCCGCGCACCAGCGGTCCGGCCGGCACGAGGCTGGTCTCTTCCACTGTGCCCAGCAGGACGTTGGGATCGGAGGCGGCCACGAGGTCCGCATCAGTGCTCATGTAGACGCTGTGCTGCACGGCCGTCTTACCGGCGAGCCAGCTCAGGATCACGTCCTCGGTCACGCCGGTCGCGCCGTTGGCCGGCGTGTTGCCGAAGGCCATCTCCGGAATCTGCAACGCACCCTGCGGAATGATCTCTTTGGCGATGCCCGGGCCTTCCCATCTCAGGTAGGCTGTGGCGCCGCCGCCGTTCTCGTACATCTCCATGACCAGGAGATACCGCTCTCCGGCGACCAGCTCCAGCGGGCCGGTGGTATCCTCGGTCGTGCCTCGGTCCCACCAGCCGGCGGCAACCTGCACGCCGTTGAGGAACATCCGCGAGCCGTCATCGGACGCCTCGTAGAGGGTGTACGTACCGGTGACCAGAACCTGCAGTTCGCCGGTCCAGCGACAGGAGAAGTGATCGATTGGGATGTCCGGATGAGGACTGCCGTCGCGATCCGCGTTGAAGTCGAAGTTGACTTCCGCTTCGGTCGTCACCACGGCGGGCTCACCGTCGAACGTCTGGTTGTCCCAGTACTGTGCCACGACGCCACCGTTCGGATCGATAGTGGAGAAGCTCCAGACCGGTCCGGGGGCGCCCGGCTCGTCCACCTTCCAGTAATACGTGGTCAGCGGAACGAGTCCTTCGGGGGCAAACGTGGTTTCCGCCTGTCCCGGCGAGACGGCGTCGAGAGCCTCGGGATCGGTGCCGAAGTACACGTCGTGCGCGGTCGCGCCCTGGCCCGCCGTCCAGCTAAGCTGCGTGTCGAGCTTGCGGTACATCGCGCCGTCGGGCGGCGAGGGGAAGTGGGCTTCCAACGGCATGACCGTGAAGCTCCAGAGGTCGCCTTCCGTAACGTTGGCGTCGGCGTCGACCTCATCGATACGCCAGTAGTACGTCTGGCCCGGCACGAGGGGGTCCATGTGGAAGTACATCAAGGCGGGCGTTTCCGTCTTGAGTTCCAGGGTCTCCGGGCTGTCGCCGAAATACACCTGGTGCAACTGCGCGCCGTAGCCGGCGCCCCACTCGAACAACGGCGTGAACACGTCCACCTCTCCGTCTGACGGAGTCGGGTTCCAGGCCGGCCCGCTGGGAATGACGCCGCCGGTGAGAACGAAGTTGTTAATCCATTCACTTAGAACTTCGCCGCGCGGGTCGTTGTCCTGGCTGGCTGTCTGGTAGAAAATGCCGATGCGACCGCCGGTAACCGTATTGACAACGATAACGGGGTCAGCTCTTGTTCCGGCATCATTCTGGGCGAGAATTAGCTCCGGCACCCAGTCGCCTTCAAGTGTATCAAGATGGAACGGACGGTCCGTTTGGAAATCGGCCAAAGACGGCGCTAACGCCCGACCTTCGGCTGTCGCAGTGACGGGGGTATTGTCCTCGCCCGCCACTGTAACGCCGGGAATGTCCATCATATTCTGTAATCCACTTGGGCCATTGTTTCCAGCAGAGCAGACGTAAAATATCCAGTCGCCCGTGTTGATAATGGTATTACCATCATCCAGGAACAACTCGGCGATGGAATCGTCAGGCTGTGCATTACCCGCTGGATAAATACTGTTTGGGAACTGCCCGCACAGAATCAAAATATCTGAGATACCGTCACCGGTGTGGGCAACCACCCAATCGGCAAGGGCATCCTGTTGATCGGCTGCGAATTGCTCAATCGCAACTCCCGTTACGTTGTCGACAATTTCCTGCATTTCGCGGTCAGCCGCGGCTTGCCCAAACCAGCCGGCCTGGGTGGAAATCGCGATGTCAGCCGCTGCCATCGAGCACGATGCCAGTGCGACAACACATGCCAATGCTAACTTCTTCATCGTTGTGCCTCCTTCTTCTAATTGAAGGCTGAAGGGAGATTTCGTTCTGGCTACACACCAGAACGTTGTTTCCTCCGCCCGCGCCGTCTCGGGTCCGTCCGCCGGCACAGCCTCGTCTTCAGCACTACTTTTAGAACTTCCTCGCAGGTCAAATCATGCTTGAATCAGCCTAAACCTCCTTCCTTCGCGAAACGACGTCAATATCGGATGCCCAGAACATACGGTTCTGCTGTTGAGACGTGGGTCCACAATGTCCTCCTGTGGCGGATTCACGTCACAAAAGCACGCGCCTCGCTTCCGGTGCATTTGGGCGGCCGGAAGAAAAGGCGACGATTGCTCCGCGGTTCCGGCGCCGGGAACGCTGCTGCCCCAACAACAGCATCCCGGGGCACACGTGGAGCTGCGGAGATGTCATGGAATGAACTTCCTGTACACGGTTTTCCTCCTTTCCCGTTGCGACTTGCGACACGCCATGTCACAACGCCGCGCCCATACGCTTTCGACTCCACGCCAACGAGCCCGTCTGCGGTCCGGCACCGCTCTACAGCAGCCAAACCGACAGACCGCTACGTCCTTCGTGAGTTACCCACGTCCGTTCTTGAGATGCTCGTATGTGCGGTGACTTGCACCTGGCACATGATTCTCCCGTCAGAGCCATCCGGCGTCCGCAGACCATGCGCCGGACCGCCCCATCGAGAATACCCATCCTGTGCTCCGAAACCGATCCTCCTTACGCGATGACGGGCCAATGCCGTTGCGCGGCCATCGCGGAAGCAAAAAGCCACTCTTGCAGTATAGCACGATGTGGCCGGAAAGGCACGGCTTTTATTGGAACTACGCACTTTTTGTCGTCTTTCTGCTGCCCGTTCGGAGGCCGCCTGTCGCCCGGTCGCAAATCGGCCCGGTATGCGGCCACACCGCGAAAAAGGGCTGTAAGCGATGCCTACAGCCCTTTTCCGATTCCTTTGTCATGTGGGCACTGAAGGCATCATTCAACCGTCCCGGGTCAGGAACCAGTCAGAATGATGTCATCGACGTACACAACGCCCGTTTCGCCGCCTTCGATGCCAATTGTCAGAGTCGTGATATTGGTCAGGCTCACGCCGACCGACGCCAGGTCGATTTCCCAGGCGATCCAGTCAGCGCTTGCGATGTCGGCCGGGTCGCCATCGTAGGGGACCTTGACGCCGTTGATCTCGACGTACAAATCGCCGGTGTTGTCAGGGGCTCCGCGGAAGTGCACGACCAGCGTGGTTACGCCCTCGACAGTCCAGTTCTGGCCCGGCGTGAAGGTGCGGTCGGCCTCGGAAACGGCCGGGGCCACTGTGTTGTCATAGTAGAGGGGCATGGCCTGGCCGCCACCGTGGACGTTGGCGGTCTCCATGAGATTGGTGAAGCCGCCGGTCCAGATGTCGTGCCCAACCGCCGCCCCGGTGCCGTTGCCCAGATCACCCGGCTCCGGCAGCGTAAAGCCGATGCCGTCGATCCATGCCTCGAACACGCGGGAGCCGACCTCGTTGGTGTAGCTCTCGAAGTCATCCACCACCAGGAAATCGGGCACGGTGAACATCCAGACGTTTCCGCCATGCACGGTTCCGTCGGCCTCGACCTCGTCGATCCGCCAGAAGTAGTCGCCGCCGCCGAACTCGACCCGGCCGGCCAGCGGGAAGCTCGTGCCCGGCTGATTGCCCTGGAACTCGGGCGCATCCTTGTCCGTGCCGAAGTACACATCATGCGAGACCGCTGTATCGCCCGCCTGCCAGATCAACGATGTGGCCTCTCGAATGTCCACGATCGCGTCACGACCGGGATCGGGACTCCAGGCCAGAAGTGGATCGCCGCGGAGAATCTGCTGGATCTCCGCCTCGGTCAGCAGGTCGTCGTAGATGCGGATGTCGTCCATCAGTCCATGGTAAAACCGCTGATTATTCGTCCAGGCCCCGAAGTTCAAAGGCCCCAGATAGGGCGCGCCCGCGGGTTCTGCCGTGGACTCCAGGACGCCGTTGACGTACAGTTGATTTTCCGTGCCCGTTGCGTCGATGAGGCTGGCGAAATGGTACCACTCGCCGGAGCGCAGGACCGTTGTTGAGGTCAGTGCCCCGCCGCCGTTGATATCCACGCCGTACACGCTTGTGCTGGCTCTCAGGTGAACGTGGACGGCGCCCGCATTCCACTGATCATCGTGCAGAACCGCATAGTAGCCCGTCGTGTACGGTATGTCTCGAGGCTTGAGCCACATCGCCAGCGTGAACGTGCTGTCCACCACCGCATCGTCCATGTCAATGCCCGTGGAATCGCCGTCGAAGTCCAGGGCGCCACCGTGAACTCCGTCCGCCCACAGAGGCTGACCAAAGATGCTCCCGTGATGCCCATGACCGGACCAGTCCACGGCTGTCGCTCCGTTGCCTTCGTCGAGCGTGTACCAGAGAATGAGATTCGGGTCGTCCGCGAGCGGGATTTCGGGCATCGTCGTGAAGCTCCAGACGTCGCCTTTGATAGTGCCGGTCTGGGCGAACTCGTCGACTCGCCAGTAGTACGTTTTGTCCGATTCCAGCGGGCTGGGATCGTAGCTCGCGCCGGCGGTCATGAAACCGTCTGCGACGGCATCGTTGACCTCGTCGAAGCTCTCGCCGAAGTAGACCGTGTGGAACAGCCCTCCCAGACCGGTCTGCCACGTCAACTGGACCTCCGGGTCCACGAACTCAATCGCATCGCCGGGAGTCGGATCCCAGGCCGTGGCCGGTTGAACGCGGAAGCTCCAGATCTCGCCCGTCCACGGACTGTCGGGATGATCGTCGCTGACCTCATCGACACGCCAGTAGTAGGTTGTGCCGGGAACCAGCGCTTCCGGATACGCATCTTGCGGCAGTCCGAGCGTAACGCTGGTGTCGGACGTGGAGGCCAGGAGAAGATCCGCGTCTTCTGGCGTCGCATTGGCGACGGCCTCGCGGTCCGTACCGAAATAGACGTTGTGGGATGTGGCGTAATCACCCGGCTTCCACTTCAACTCCGCCGTCGTTGCCGCGATCATGACTCCGTCGCCCGGCTCGGGACCATAGGCGAGCGGAAACGACACCGTGCCGCCCTGGAGGACCGTGGCCAGTTCGTCTTGCCCCAAGGCTCGGTTGTAGAGTTGGAAATCATCGATCATGCCATAGTACCATCCCTCCTGAAGACTCGGTTTGGTGCCGATTGTGAATTTCGTGACGCCGACCATCGGACGGACCATACCGGTGCCGCTGTGCCAGAGGACCCCGTTGATGTAGATCTGCTGGTCGCCGGTGTCGGCGTTCTTGATGAGCGCCCAATGTGTCCACGTACCTTCATAGTCGGCCGCGTCGCCAGCGAGGCTAATCCGGTCATAGGTGTCGGTCGTGCTGCCACCTGTGTCGAAATATATCGTACCATTGCTCCAGGGCACGTGGGCGGACAGGGCTCTGGACTCATTATTGTCAGGGTCTTGAAACGCCCCGCAGATAAAGTTCGACTGTGGCTGTGAATCCGGGTCGCCGTAGGCCCAGAATGCGACCGTGACCTGGGTTTCAATGGTGGACCACGCTTCGGCCGGGACGTCAACATACGCGGTGCCGTCGAATCCCAGGGCCTGGCCCAGTTGGCCGGTTTCCCATGTTGCGTTGGTAATCGTGCCGTCGTAGCCGTTCCCGGAGCTATCGGCGGCGACCGTTCCACTGCCTTCGTCGAACTTCCACCAGCCAACGAGACCGGCCGAAGTTATAGGAGCCAAGCCCAGAAGACAGGCAAGAACCAATAGAACAGGTTTCCTACACATGGTGAGTCCTCCTTACAAGTATAGTTGCCGTAGTGATTTGGAACGTGCGTTTGCCACTCAAACCTTCACACCTCGTCGTTTTCGAGCCGTAGCAACGATGACGTGCTCTTGCCTTGTGAACACACAGTCCGCCGAATGGGCCGGTTCCGGCGGGCGGTCGCGAAACCCGGACCGGCCACCGAGGGCCTCCTCCTATCCGGCGTAATCGGCATAAACCGCCCGGTACTTAAGAGACTGTTGTGGGCCTCCTGCCGTGAAGGGTGGCTTTGACCTGCGTTACCCGCGTTTATTGGCCGATGCGTCCTCCTCCTCATCCCAATCCGTTCGGTTTGCAGCCCAGGCGCCGTTTCACCCCGCCGCTCGAACGGCCCGATAATGCACACAATGTTCTTCTACGTCATGGTCGCGAAAGATCCGCCTCCTTCGACGGACAGATCGACGCGATCCAGTTCCTTCACCTCCAGGCTACTGCAAAGCCCGGTATGCATAGCCGTCCCGCATGATATCGAACTCCTCCCATTCCTGGTCATCGGCGGGCGTGCGATGGAAGTCAAACGCCTGCGGATCGTACAGCGATTTCTCGTTCCATTCGATAAGCCCTTTGCTGCGCCAGCGCTGGGGTGCGGCGTGGCCGTCGGCATAGCCCAGCATGCTGGTGTTGTCGCGGTGCCAGATCGCAAACGGGTCCACCCACCGTCGCGACTTCGGATACATCACCCACGAGCCGTTATTGTATCCGCGCTTGTCACATTCGGCCAAAAACACGTACTTGGTGGCCGGCTGCTTGATGTCGGTATAGATCAGGCAGGGCAGGATTTCCCAGTCGCCCGTGGCCTTCACCGCATTCATTCCGCCGGTGATCGAATAGGTGCGATAGCCGTATTGGTGCCAGGGGTTGTTCTTACGCCGGTCGGAGGGGCAGTGGTACACGTCCACGTCCTGTATGTACGTCCACAGTTGCCCCTTCTTGAGGTATTCCTTTTTCTCCGCAACGCTCGCATTCCGGGGATTCGGAGGCATGACAACCCAGGCCGGAGGGTCCGTGGGGCCCGGCGTCCACCCGCTGACCAGCTTCGCGTCGTTCTCATCCTTGTACATCAGCCACCCCAGCAGGAGGGTGCGCACGTTGCTGCGACAGTGAAGGCTGCGGGCCTGCTCCTTGGCGCGCTTCAGGGAAGGCATCAGAATGGCCATAAGAACGGCGATGATGGCGATGACCACCAATAATTCAATCAACGTGAAGGCTCTGCGTCGCACGGTTGTGTCTCCACTGAGACGACTCTTCTTCACCAGCGGCCGGAGTGTGTCGGCTTGAAGTCCTCCGGGCCTGCCTGTTGTTGAATTTCTTTCCGTCATTGTAACACGAGACCAGCCGGAGTGAACACCATTTTGCCATTTCTTTTTCCCGATTCTCCCCACTTTTGCGATTCTGCCCCCGGCGCGGGGTGGCCCCTGCGCCTGCGATAACAGAGCGAAATCACCGCCCGCGTGGGAAAGCGCGGTCTCCGGCTACTGCCCAGACGAGAGTCGGTTGACAATTGGCCGATCTATGGCGAAAATGGTTCTACTTCGCTCGAATCGATATTGTGTGAGCGAGATTTGCATTGGATTTGGATCGCAAGGAGATACATGAACCCGGAAGTATCCCGACGGCAATTCCTGCGGGTGGCCGGCGCCTCTCTGGCAGGAATTGGCTTGTCGCAGAAGGGGTGGGCTCAACGTCAAGATCAGACAAGGCCCAACATCGTACTGATCCTGGCTGACGATATGGGGTATTCGGATATCGGCTGCTACGGCGGAGAGATCGAGACGCCCAATCTGGACCGCTTGGCTGGCGGAGGGTTGCGCTTCACTCAATTCTACAATGCCGCTCGCTGCTGTCCCACGCGGGCGAGCCTGCTGACGGGATTGTACCCTCACCAGGCCGACGTCGGACACATGGTCTACAGAGACGAGGGGCCCGGCTATCGTGGGCGACTGAATCGCAACTGCGTGACTTTGGCGGAGGTGCTCAAAGGAGCCGGGTACCACACGGCCATGGCGGGCAAATGGCATGTCGGACACAACGACGGCGTGTATCCCTCACAACGCGGATTCGATCGATTCTACGGAATCCATCTTCACGTCGACAGCTACTTCAAAGTGCTTCCGGGCTGCCCCGTCTTTTTGAACGGGCAACAGCACATTGCTCCGACGGTTGATCCGCGCAATACGCTGCACCCTGAGCAGGAATGGTATACCACCGACGTGTTTACCGATCACGCCCTGGAATTCGTGGACGAGGCGGCGAACATCGACAGACCATTTTTCCTGTACGTCGCCTACAACAGTCCCCACTGGCCCCTGGAGGCCCCGGATAAGGATATTGCGAAATACCGCGGCCGCTACCGGGACGGTTGGGATGCCGTTCGCAAGGCTCGCCTCGATCGCATGCGGGCGATGGGCATCATCCGGAAAGACTGGGCGATGTCCGAGGGGTGCGGGCCGGATTGGGACAGCCTCTCCGAAGAGGATCGGGACAACCTGGATTTTCGCCGGGCGATCTACGCGGCGCAGATCGACAACATGGATCAGAACATCGGGCGATTGGTCCGGCGGCTCAAGAAACACGGTGTGTTCGACAATACGCTGATTCTCTTTCTCTCGGACAACGGTTGCAGCGCCGAACCGGAGCGGCAGATGTTCGGGTACAAGTTCGCCGAGAATCGAATCGCCAACTTCAGGCAATGGCGCAAGCAGTCGGGCCGGTCGAGCAGCCAGGGTATGGCCTGGGCCAACGCATCCAACACGCCGTTTCGCAAGTTCAAGAAGTGGACCCATGAGGGGGGCATCGCGACTCCGCTCATCGCCCACTGGCCTCGTGCCATCGAGCATAAGGGCCGGCTGGTTCATCAGCCGGGACACATCGTTGATATTATGGCGACCTGTCTGGAGGTCAGCGGTGGTCTCTACCCCAAACGATCCGATGGGCATGAAATCCATCATCCGGAAGGCGAGAGTCTGGTCCCGGCCTTTCAGGGGCGCCCGATCCAGCGAAAGCAGCCCATTTTCTGGGAGCACGAAGGCAACTGGGCGATACGAGAGGGCCGCTGGAAACTGGTTTGCGATGGCCCGGACGGTCCCCTGGAGCTGTATGACGTGCAAGCGGATCGAACCGAATTGGAGAATCTGACCGATCGCTATCCCGCGAAAGTCACGGAACTGGTCGGCAAGTGGAAAGCCTGGGCGCTCCGCGCGAGCGTCTTGCCGTGGCCCTACAAACCACCATGGACTGATCGACCACGCTCATAGGGCAACGCCAGCAGGAAAGACCCATCCAGGAGAGCCGAGCGCCTCCGGAAGCCTTCTCGGGCCCGCCAGGGTCTGCTACTGGTTTCGACCAACACCGATGGCTATTGCAAGGCCCGAGGCCGTCCAGGGAATGTGATTGACGCCTGTTGGTAAGAGAACGAGCGAGAGAGCGTTCCTCATTCAGTCTCCGGGATCATGGCGCGAGCGGTACGATCGTCGACGACGAAGTACCCGAGAGGCTTGTGCCGCAAGTCCGTTATGAGCCACACCGCACCCGGGCGAGTTCTCTGACGTTTACGCCGGCCGGGAGCAATAGCGCCGTAAGGTTTCGGTTCTCCCTGGCGGTCCATCCAGTAGAGATTGACCGGAGCCTCGCGCTCGTTGAAGAAGACCACGTCGAACGGATCGCCATCCGGCTTCGAGGCCGGCACCGTTGCGCCGGCTGCCGTGTGCCACTTCAATTTCGTCAGCGACTCGTCGGTGGGCGGGACCTTTGGTGCAAACCTCTGCGGTGCCAGCGCCCGAAGCTCTTTCAGCTTTGTCGCGTGATCCGCAGAGGCAGCCAGGTTGGTCCATTCGTAGGGATCCGTCTGAACATCGTACAGTTCCTCGTCACCGTTGGCGTAATGGATGTAGCGCCAACGCTCTGCACTGAGGCCATAGCTTCCGGGTTCAGAGAGGTACGTAACTGACACATGAGGCCAGTGGGCTTCCGGGTTCCTCAGCAGTGGGACAAGGCTGGGAGCGTCGTTATCCGACTTACGCGGCAAGCCGGCCAGTTCGGTCAGTGTCGGGAAGAGACTCAAGAGGTTCACCGGCTTGGTGCAGACAGTCCCGGGGCGCGTCCCGCCGGGCAGTCCGGCCGTGCCCTCGGGCACGCGCACGATCAGCGGAACGCGAGTGCAGACGCGCCAGGCGGTGTACTTCTGCCAGTGCTGCTTTTCGCCCAGATGCCAACCGTGATCGCTCCACAGCACTACGATCGTATCGGCGCGATTCGGACCGTTTTCAAGCGCCTCGACGACGCGGCCAACCATGGCATCGGCAAACGCAATCGATGCCAGGTAGCCCTGAATGCCTCGTTTCCACTGCTTGTGAGCACGGATATGAGCCAAATAGCGATTGGGACCGCGACGCCGACCCGCGGGAGGAAGATCGTCGAGATCGCTCTCCCTGTAGCCCGGAGGCAGTTGAATGTCTTCGATGGGAAAGAGATCAAAGTACTTCTTCGGAACAAACCACGGCTCATGGGGTCGATAGATGCCGCATGCTAAAAAGAACGGTTTGTCGTGCTTTCTGTGCAGTTGTTCGCCGATCCATTTCGAAACGAGCCAATCGCCACCGAACTCTTCGTCAGTCGCCTCGAGCGGTCCCCAGTCGGTTTCGACGTACTGCCAGGGGCCGCCGCGAGGTAGGCTGACGGGCCGCTGCTGCGGATATAGAGTACGAGGAAACGGATCCTCCGTCTCTTTTGCCGGGTAGTATTCATCCCACGATGGTGCATCGATGAAGTAGTGCAGGATTTTCCCAGACCCGGCAGCCCAGTAGCCGTGATTGACGAAGTACTTCGGTAATATTTCGGCATCCGGGAGGACCTGCCGCATCTTCTGGCGGTTGTCGTACAGGCCCGACTTGTGGGGTGAGATTCCTGTCATGATGGCCGTGCGCGAAGGATTGCACGCGGGCGCGGGACAATGAGAATTGGTGAACAGAACGCCGCTGGCCGCAAGTCGATCGATATTCGGTGTCTTGACCTGGGGATGCCCGCCGAGGCAGCCCGTCCAGTCATTGAGATCATCGAGAGCGATGAAGAGCACATTGGGAGGCCGCACGTTGTTAGCCGATGCATCCCCCGTGTTCGTCATTGCAAGGCTGAGCACCGTCAACGCAAGGCTCGCGTGTGTCCAAGAGATGTTCATGGTTTCTCCAATCTGCTCGATGCATATGCCTGGGCCGCACACGTGCAGGACTGGCTCGTCGCCTGCCTCGGGCAACCTGTTCAGGCAATCTTCAAGTAACTCCTGTTGCCAGTGTCTTGGCGGAAACTCGTCCACCTGAGAATTTAACGGAGTATTGCTTGGAAATCAATGGTTTCGCCCCAAAGGCTTACCGAAACAGAGAAACAGGACGTGCCATACAGGCCGGTCGATAATAGGGACGGTCGCATGTATTGGATAGAGAGAGACGGAATATCGGGGATGAGCAACTGTTGGCGGTAGCGGCGGGGGAGAGGGCGGCGTGCACGGAGCACTCTGCGCAACGACGCGCAAAAGAGATCTCCAGGCCCGGTTGCTCCCGAGGGATTCAGCGGGCCTGGAATCTCGACAACCGCTCAGCCATTGCCGTCCGGTGTGTTACTGGCCGGCACCCGGCGTGGCGTTTCCATGCTTGATGATGTAATTCACGACAAGGTAGGGCTGTACATTGTTGTGTGGCTGGCCGGAGCCGCTGTAACCCGCCGATACGCTGATGTCGGCATTTTCCACCGATGCGCTGACGTCGGCCTCCTCCAATGATACGGGGGCAGTGGAGTCCTGCACGCTGACGCCGGTTGTATGCGAGTTCACCACGATGCCCGTGGTCGCATTGCAGATGGATATGCCGGTCAGCGCACCTTTGGTATAGGCGCCTCCCGCGTTACTCTCGCACGCGTCGTCGACGCCGCCGCCGCCCCAGCCGTTGTCAAGGTCGATGCAGTGTTGGTGCCCGGGATCGTTTACATTGTGGCTGTGCCCGGGGTCATTGATCGTGTGGTCGTGCCCGGGATCCTCTACGCCGTGGCTGTGCGGAGAGACGTTGACCGTGTGGTTATGCGGGGAGACGCTGATGTCGTGGCTGTGACTGGCAGCACTGACATCGTGGTTGTGCTCGGGCATTTGGTCGAGGCCGAGCGCGACTTCCGTCTCGCCTCCCTTTCTTCCCAGTTCGTTGAATTGCCAGACCACACTAAGGCCGACCGGTACTCTTCCGGTCAAGTCGGGCACTCGAAAAGCGCTTGCGTCGGCGTTGCTTCCGTACGTGAACTCGATCAGCTCAAACAGTTCCGGATAGGCCAAGAGGTCATAGTATTGACCGTCGCACATGAGCCACCCGTCCGGCGGTGTCGTGCCGGCGTAGATGAGGATGGATCCTATGGGCATCTCGGCACCGAACTGCCCTCCGACGGCACTCATGGCTGCTCCATACGCTGGGACCGCGTCCACGTCCGCAACGACCGCCTCTATTGTCTGTGTGCCGACTCGCGCACCCAGTAGAACGATCGACAGAGCCAGCGCCAGGATCGTTACGATTCGTCGCGTTTTCATTTTTGCATCCTTTCAACTGAGATTTCCCTATGTTTTCTTCGGGCAGCGCTGCTGGACGCTGCAATACGCTTCTCGTCTGAATGATCCGCTCTATTCGACCGTCCGCAGATCGACCATGGGATGCACAAGCTCAGCTCATGGCCATTTGCGGTCTGTCACAAATGATGCATGTCGCGGCGGCAGACGGATCCCGTTCGTGCGGCCGCGCCAATCTTCCGGTTCTTGTGTATCCGCTTGCGCAAGTATACTGGACCCGGCAGGTCCCGCAATTGTGGTGACTACGTATTCTGCTGTCATCATTTCTGATGACACCGTCCCGCCGAAGGAAGGAGAAACCTGATGTGTCAGTATCGCCCGGGGTGCTCGGAGGCGTTTATCGCGCGGCGGGATCGGGCTGCCAGCCGATGCGCCGCAGCATTTCCTCGATCTCCGGGTTGGCCATGAACGTGCGCCAGCAGAGACCCGTGCGGTAGTTCTCGATCATGACCACGATGGGCCCCTGGTCGATGGCTAAGTAGCTCGGGGCAAACCAGTCTCTGTCGAGATTGAACGCGTCTCGGAAGCCGAACGGTCCCCAGAGGCGCGGGCCGTAGGTGTGATAGAAGTGTTTCAGGGTTGCGATCGATTCCTTCGGGACGTAGGGCATCGCGCTGATGGCGGCGGTGGGTGTGATCGTGCCGTTGTCGCGCCGGGGTTCGTGGGCTCGGTACCCGCCTGGTGTGTCACTGGCGGTCAGGCCCCAGCACAGCGCGCTGTATCCCTTGTGCTTGCCCGGGTTGGCGGCGCAGTAGGCCCGGTGGATCAGGCTGATGTTGCGGCTGTTCTCGAAGTAATTACAGTACCGGTCGCGCTTGTGTCGCGGGTCGAATCCGAGAAACGAGTAGTGCGTGAAGAACAGCGGCCCGCCCATCGGCCAGCCGACCCACTGTTTGTGCCCGTAGTAGGTATTGCCGTTGACGTATCCGCTGTCGTCGCGGCCGACCCACCCTTCGTAGTAGCAGGCCGGATCGATCCCGTGCGTCGGCGAGGCGATCGCCAGCAGATACGTGATCATGCACTCGTTGAAATGTCCCCCGATGGCGTGATTCATCCTCCATCCATAGCGCGGGGACCAGTGCCAGTACAATCGTTTCCCCTCCGGCTCGCGCAGGTACCAGTCCCACTCAACCTGCTCCCACAGACGCGTAATCGTCTCGCGCAGCTCGCGCTCGACCGCGTCGTCGCCGTCGAAGTACCGGCGCACCGTCAGCATGCCTTGGACCAGGTAGGCGGTCTCCACGAGATCGCCCCCGTCGTCGAATTTCGAGAACGGAATCGTCTTTCCGGTCCGCCCGCTGATCCAGTGCGACCACGCCCCGTGATAGCGGGGGGCTTTCGTTTCCAGAAACCTCACCATCTTCAGGAGATGTGCGGCCGCCTCTTTCCTCTCGACAAATCCGCGCTCGACGCCGACGCAGATCGCCATCATCCCGAACCCGGTCCCGCCGCTGGTGCAGGTGTCGCGGCTGCGGAGCCTTTCGCGAGCCAGTCCACTGACCGGGTCGGCGTAGTTCCAGAAGTAGCGCAGCGTCGCCTCCTGAACCGATGTAAGCAACTGCTCGTCGGTCATGGCGTACGAGCGGGCCGAGACGGTCTGCGAAGGCGCCGATTCGACTCCTCCGTGCTCGACGCTCGCAACGAGATAGTGATGCGTTCGCCCGTTCTCGCCGAGGAAATCACTGTAGACATTGAGCACCCACGGGTTGCGGGTTAGTTTTTCGAACGGCCCCTCGGCCGTCTCGCTGCGGTAGACGTGATACCCGGCGTGCCCGCCCGACCACGTCAGGTCGATCCGACTGTCATGCCCCGTCGCCGTCAGATCGAACCCCGACGCCGGCGCCGCCACCAACGCGAGCAATACCGCTAAGCCAAACCAGAAGCCTTTGTCTCTCATCATGACACTCCCATCAACGCAAACGTATCTGCTTTCACGGCCACACGACAAACGAATCAAGTAACACGTCCCCGGAATTACCCAGTTCCTTCAATACCGATGTTGGATGTGTCACACATCCGGATAGACATAAGGGATATTTGATTCGACGTAATCAAAAATCCACACTCTTTGGAATGAAGAACTCCTAATATTTGGGGGAACTAGCTTTCGGACCTTATCAAGCCAAGGGATCTCAGGCTGCAATGACTTCAGTCTGCTGTGAACTAAAAGATCGACCGGGAAATCACACTCGTACTTTTTTGCGAACTTCTGATTTATGCGTTCTGTGACTGTATTTCTGATATGCAAGGCAAGTCGAGATGCGCTAAACAATGGACCTACCATTTCGCCTCTGGCAACGGTTATACGTTCAATTCCTTCTGGCAGTAGTTCTCTTGCTAAATCACCTTCTGAATCGCTGGAACACTTGACCAGGGCAGCGAAAAGATCTAGAAGGAGACGAGTTGCTTTGTTCAACGACGCACCTTTCTGAAACGCTACAAATATAGCCGCATTTCCGAAGAGTGCATTTAGCTGGGTCTTTATTTCAGGCTCCATATCGGCATAATACTGATACATAGCATGCTTTATATCGAGACCAAAATTATAGTTTCTGGCTTGATTGGGATCAATGACTTCTGTCAGTTCAAATGCCAACTGTGTTCCATCTTCTAGTTTGCACAGGACATCTGGCTGTGGAGGATCTAGGGAAAAGATATTGCATGACTCGCAAGGCATTTGAGCAACATGGAGAAATGCTTCGACAATCCGTTTTTCCTCTGCTTGTTGTTGATCATGGTTTTCAGGCATGCCAGTGACCTTCCATTGCTATGAGCATCCAACAAGTTATTATCTGGTTTTACTGAGAACACCGGATAAGATACTCTTGAAATCAGCCCTTGAGAAGGGCATATGTGGGGGACACCATACTTAATTCGGGACCGAAATGAGTAAGGTGTCCCCGGAATGCGGAATGACCTAACTATTTTACTTTTTTCCCTTTTTTTATGCGTGAATCTATCTTTGCATTCTCCGATGAGTTGCTTACCGCAACAATTATCCAAATAATGATCCAAATACCGGCAGTAATAATTGACATAAGTAGATGAAGTACATGGCTAGTCTTTTTCTTTTTGCTTAGCATGACCGCGACTTCTTGATCTGTATAGGGAACTATATCTCCTTTTTTCGGTTTCGTTGCCGCCACTGGTGCGCCACATCCAGGGCAGGACGAAGCACTATCTGAAATTTCCTTTCCACATTCATGACAGTTTATTAACGCCATTTTCTCTCCTTCTCTTGCTTATTGGGGCGTATATGGGGCATATCTGGGGACACCATACTTAATTCAGGACCGACATGAGTAAGGTGTCCCCGGAATGACCGCGGAGATCTCGATCTCGCGGGCGATATCACATTCTCCCATCTTGGCTGACCTTTCCTGCATCGATCACAAAAACTCGGCCAGGGCTCGAATCCATGCATTGTAGCTTCATCCGCGGCGCTTCTCTGAAGAGGATTATTGCCGGAATGGACAGAGAAAGCAAGGGGGAATTTTGGGAATTCCAGCCGGGAATTCCCGGGCTTCTTGGATATCTGGGGACACCATACTAAATTCGGGACCGAAATGAGTAAGGTGTCCCCGGAATGACCTAAGGTGTTGGTACGCCGCCACTTCCGCCTGAAGTAGCGGCGGCACCACCTCCACTTGAACCAGAAGCACCAATAACAAAACCAAAATTATACCAGCGACCATTATTATTTGTTTCGTATATTCCCACGTCAGGATAAAAAAGACTGCCAATAAATGCGAGAGGCATGATAATCCCATGCCATAAGCCTACCCAAAATCCTGCGGGTTCAGCTCCTGGTTGCTGGTATTTTGAATTGGGTCCAGCGACTAATAGTCTATTTGGTGGTAATAGTCTATTTGGCATTGTAGATCGCTCCATTAAATGTCCGCTTCTAACGCCGCGAATCATGGCGGCCGAAGGCGTGCCAATGACTTCGCTTGTTAGATTTCTATAGTCTTCTCATGTTCAAACTGTGCTGCACAGCTTTTCTCTGGGATAATACCTTCGACCTCATAGACTTTCAAATAGCAGAAGGCAAAGGATGCATAAGCATCACTGACATTAAGTTTGCCCTTGTCGAATAACTCATACAATTGATCAATCGGCTTTGTGTAATGTCGCTCATGATCAGGTTCCTTGGTGCCATGGTAAAGATCAGTAAAGGCATAGGCATGGGCTACGTGGCAAAGATCTTCTACCTTACTAATGGGCAATGTGTTTGATAATAAGTCCTGTTTGGCTCGCACATATGCGGCTTGAATTATATTGGTAAACGGTATCTCAGACATTAGTGGCTTTCGACTTCATTTGAATCTAACAAGTGATTGTATGGTTTTCCTGATATCTCCTTGTCGGAGGTATTCAACCATCTCCCGGAATTCTGAAAGCCCCGCAGTTTGATGAGTGTCCTAACTCGATAGCACCAGCAGTTTGCATGTTGACCGGAAATCTCGATCTCGCCGGCGATATCACATTCTCCCATCTTGGCTGACCTTTCCTGCATCTATCACAAAGACTCGGCCAGGGCTCGAATCCGTCCGTTGTAGCTTCATCCGCGGTGCTTCTCTGAAGGGGATTATTGCCGGAATGGACAGAAAAAACAAGGGGGAATTCGGCAAATTCCGGCAGAAAATTTTGGGGTCACTTTGCTTGTTTCTGTCTTGAAGTGAGAGAAGACGGTGATTCAAGCTGCCGTGGAAGAAGGCATTCGCCTTCGCGCGGAGGCGCAGAGGCGCTGAGGTCAAAAAGGGCGGTGAAGATTTGCGGTTCCCTGCGTCTCGGCGTCTCGGCGCGCGTACCCTTTTGGTTTCATCCGAAAGCCGGGCTAAGTTCATCCGTGGTTCCACGCCATCCGTTGAACCATCGCCAAGCTGCGCTTGACGCTGCCACCCGTGGCGCTCGCATCCCGGGATCGGCGGCGGGCGGATCTTGGCAGGGGAGGGGCGGGTGTCGGGGGACGCGTGGTTGAGAACCCACCCTACCTGCCCTCCGGCCTGCAGCCTCCAACCTTGCCACTTCTCTGCGTGCCTCTGCGTCCTTCGCGTCCTCTGCGGTCAAGGATTGTAGAACCATCGCCAAGCTGCGCGTGACGCTGCCACCGGTGGCTGTCCAGGGCCCAAAACAAGGACGCCCGAAAGATAGTACAGGCAGCGCCAGCAGATCGGTCGGCAGTTCTTCTTGCCATGCGGCTGGATTTCGGATAGTATGGGGCGAGCACCTCTTGGGGGTGGGTCCGGTCCGGCTTCGGGTCGGGAGATCAGACAGCATTCAGATGGATATTTGGGAATACAGCAGATGTACGCGGATACGGTACGGAACGTGGCGATCATCGCCCACGTGGACCACGGGAAAACGACGCTGGTGGATCAGCTTCTCTACCAGTCGGGGATGTTTCGCAACGAGGAGTTGGACAAGCTGGCCGGCGGGCAGCACGGCCTGATTATGGACTCCGATCCGCTGGAGCGCGAGCGCGGGATTACGATCCTGAGCAAGAACTGCGCGATTCAGTACGCCGATGCCAATGGCAACGACTACAAGATCAACATCGTCGATACCCCGGGCCACGCCGATTTCGGCGGCGAGGTCTAGCGGGTCCTGAAGATG
>Ga0272441_10006399_pt1 | contig 19769 bp, 19 predicted proteins | sample SSMProp6N_FD_193582 | JGI IMG/M metagenome (GOLD analysis project Ga0272441, IMG submission 193582) | Marine sediment archaeal communities from Little Sippewissett salt marsh, Falmouth, MA, United States - SSM-Prop-6N | ecosystem: Environmental > Aquatic > Marine > Wetlands > Sediment ... | reverse complement strand
TCATCCGGAAGATTGTATCAAAAAAGAAGTGGAGGAAGAAACCGGGTATCAAATACCTCATGTAAAAAAGGTATTTGAATCTTATATGTCACCAGGCGCCGTAACTGAAATACTTCACTTTTTTATCGGGGAATATCAAGATCAAATGAAAGTTGGAGATGGTGGGGGTGCCGAGGATGAGAGCGAAAATATTGAAGTTTTGGAAGTTTTATTTGATACTGCCCTCAACATGATTACAAACGGGGAAATAAAAGATGCGAAAACTATTATGCTTTTACAGTACGCAAGGCTAAACAATATAATTTAGTTATTGTCCCGTATCCATTCGAACACTTGCTGCATCTGTTTTTTTATCTCTGAAGCGGGAATCGTAAAATGATTATTCATAAAACTGAATATTAAGGTTTTCCCGGATTTAGTTATTAAATACCCACTTATATTATGATTGTTACCCAGTGTGCCAGTTTTAGCATAGATATATGGTTGGGGATTTCCGGGATACCATTCGGCTATAGTCCCTGATTCGCCTCCCTCCGCAAAAAGATGGAATAGTCGTTCTTTTGGAACCTCCCTATGAATTGCATTCAAAACATATACCATAGCTTCAGGGCTAAAAAGATTATATCTGGAAAGTCCGGAACCATCTACCCACCTTGGCGGTTGTTTTAAATCTTTCAGGTGATTTTCAAGCATGTACTCTATAGCCGTTCCTGTGTTTAATGTGTCTGATAGGGTAGAGGAGGCCAGTAAGAGTAATTGCTCAGCCAAAAAATTATCACTTTCCTGCATCATTCTTTTATTTATACTATCGGTAAGAATTCCAGAGAGTATCATTTTTTCTTCACAAGGCATTTTTTGAACCACTGATATTTCTCTACCGAGGGCTTTTTCCAAAAGTGTCTGAATTACAGTGCTATCTGTTTTAAATGGAATTTCAAGGGTGTCTTTTCTTATCGGATCGAAATAAAAAGTATTCGTGTCCTTCTCACGATTAATTGTATTTTTTATCAGGGCTACATTAGGCATAAAATAGTTTGGAATCACGCGTAAGGTATCCGAATTAAATATAGTTACTACATTGCCATATATTGGTAAGGCACTGCGTTCGGCAGAATAATACCCGTCATAGTCTTCCCATGCCCAGCCAGGTCCGAATTTGCTATCAGCAAAGTTGTTCTGATTGAGGGAGATATTTTTAAAGCCCTTTAAAAACCGGGTAACAGAACTATCGTTTAAATATGGATGCAAGAGGGAGGGATCACCAGTACCTTCTATAAACAGGGTGTCGTTTACATTACAATATTTCAATGCAGGAATCTGTTTGGGCAAGAGTAATAATGATGTGTAAAGCGTGAAAATTTTTGTATTACTTGCCGGTGTAAAATACTTATCGCTGTTGAGACGGTACAAAGTATCACCAGACATTGGATCGTAAATCATAATTCCTGTAAAATGATTTCTGAAAGTTTCAAGTTTCAATGCAGAGGTGATAGTTTTGTTTAATTTTTTACCAGACGCGCAGGCCCCAATAAGAACTGAGAATAGGATTATAGCACAACTATTTAGGATTTTTTTCAATTTAATATCATGTACTTGGTTAGGGAAAAAATAGATTTTAACATGAATTTATCCAATATTTAACGGAATGTACACAATAATCTAAAGCTTTTTTTGGTTATTTTTGAATAACAATCTAATTAAAACAAACTCTCAATATGGCAAAAGCTATGCTGGAGTATTATAAAACCGTACTCCAAAAAGTAAGTTTTGATGTAAAACTCTTTAGTAAAGAACTCAAAAAAGCAATAACTAAACTATTGCCTGAAGAAATTGAAGAATTGAAAGCCTGGTTACAAGTTTTTATAACCGATAAACCAGAGTTACAACCTACATTGATTTATCTAAAAGTATAACCCATAAGCCACCCAACAAGGTGGCTTTTATTTTTTATGGATTGGGCTAATTATTTTTACATCCTGAAAAGCGATTGCTCCGCGTACAATCCCTGAAATAACTTCTTTCAATGCCTGTGTAATCTGAATTTTAAGTTCGCTTTTGTGATAAATTAGACTTACTTCCCTGGCTGGTGAGGGATTATTGAAATATTTTAAATTTTTCTGTTTTTTCTCATCCAATTCCAGGGTGTTGAGGTAGGGTAATAAGGTCATTCCCATATCCTGATCAGCCAGATTTACCAAAGTCTCAAAACTGCCGCTTTGCAACTGAAAATGCTCGTTTTCAATTTTTTTTGGTGTTTTACAAAGATTTATTACTCCATCCCTGAAACAATGCCCGTCCTTTAACAGCAATATATCACTAATATCCAGATCACTGGGATTTAGTTTATCTGCTGCTCTAAGTCTATGATTTTTTGGTACATACCCAACAAAAGGCTCATAGTATAATGGCCTTTCTATGATATACTCAATTTCAAGTGGAGTAGCGGCAATAGCCCCATCTATATGACCTTCTTGTATATTTTTTATGAGGGTTTCTGTGCTTTGTTCTTTTATAATAAGATGTACTTTGGGGTATTTGTTAATAAAGGTTTTAAGAAACATAGGTAGAAGAGTGGGCATAATTGTTGGGATAATACCCAATGTATATTCACCACCAATAAACCCTTTTTCCTGATCAACAATGTCCTTAATTCGTTCCGCTTCGTTTACAATATTTTTGGCCTGTGCAACTATTTTTTGACCCGCTTCTGTAATACGGATGGGTTTCTTGCTTCTGTCAAAAATAAGTACGTCCAGTTCGTCCTCAAGTTTTTGCACCTGCATGCTCAAAGTAGGTTGCGTAACAAAACTTTTTTCTGCGGCCAGAGTGAAATTCTGGTATTCTGCAACCGCCAAGACATATTGCAATTGGGTAATGGTCATCTATCATAATTTTGAGTAATACAAATATAAAAACTATCAATAAAACTTATACTATAAGAGATAGATATTTAATAACTTTATGCTAAATCAAAAAATATGATGAAATTAAATAGTATTGGCCTGAATACGGAGAAATCCAAGGCACTAAGTAAGGATTTGAATAAATTATTAGCAAATTTTCAAACGTACTATCAAAACCTTAGAGGCATTCACTGGAATATTAAAGGAAAAAGTTTTTTTGATCTACATGTTAAATTTGAAGAATTATACAACGATGCAAACTTAAAAGTAGATGAAATTGCCGAACGAATACTAACCTTAGGGGAAGTTCCACTTCATACTTTTGAGGATTATTTGAAAAATTCAAATGTCCCGATCGGCAAAAATGTAACTAAGGATGAGGAAGCAATTAAATTGATCGTTGATTCTTTAAAAGAGCTTCTGCTCATTGAACGGAAAATTCTGGCTGATTCGGATGCGGCTAATGATGAGGGTACCAATTCTATGATGAGTGGTTTTATTACGGAACAGGAAAAAACGGTTTGGATGATGAAAGCCTGGCTGGCAGAGGAAATATAATACTTTATGCTACAGAATGATAGCTTTGTCATTCAGGATATAGTTTTTATTTCTTTTAAAAAATACCTATAAATAAAAATGCCCGCTTTTTACGGGCATTTTTATGTTTTATACTGATTTAAAAGCGAAGCTTCAATTCAAAATCTTCGTCGTTTACTTCAAACTTTACATCCTTAAAGTTAGGGGGTCCCATGGCCATTTCATTACCGCTCATAGCATATTTTTCTTTTGGCATACCGCTATCGTGAAAGTCCATTCTTTGATTTTCATTTTCATCGTGTAAGGATGAAATTGCATAGGTGCCCGGCTTTACATCTAGAAAAACAAAGGAAATACTCCCGGTCTTTGCTTCAAGCTTAAAATTTTGGATTCCCTGACCTCGCATAAATGTGTCCTGTGTATGTAGTGCTGCCAGGATTTGACCTTCATCACTTAGAACATTTTCAATAGTGACCTTAAGGGTGATGCCTTTTGTATCCTGCGCATTGGCAATAATCCCCGAAATAAATAAACTTAAAATAAGTGCTAACGTTTTCATTTTATTGTTTTTTTAGTTGTTTATGATGGTCCAAAACTCCGAAAACATAAAAACAATAAAAATCATTGTTTACTCAACTGTAGGAAATAAGGAATGAATTGTAAACTACATTAAGCTACAATCAAATTTTTGAAAAAGTAGTAAAATAATATACTGATAAGAAACCTAAAACCTGAGATTAACCCCTATGTGGTTTGTTTGTTTTCTAAATCAACGGTAACTTCATTGTCCTGGACAAAAACACATAATAAACCAGCTATGATCATTGAAATACCACCAATTATCAAAGCATAAATAGAAATATTTCCAAAAAAAGATTTTAATAGAAAGCCCAGGATACCTGCCGCTACAATTTGCGGGATAACTATAAAGAAGTTAAAAACTCCCATATAATAGCCCATTTTATTAGCCGGTAAAATACTGGATAGCATAGCATAGGGCATTGACAAAATGCTTGCCCAGGCAATACCAACTCCTATCATGGATACCAGCAATAAATTTGGATCGGAAATAAAGTAGATAGAAATTAATCCTATTCCTCCTATAACGAGGGCAATTAAATGCGTCATTTTTCTACTTATATGTTTAGCTATTACAGGCAATAAAAAGGCCACCAGGGCGGCAATACCGTTATATACAGCAAAACAAATTCCAACCCAATCTGCTCCCTCATTGTATAGCACTGATGTAGTATCTGAAGTGTCATAAATATGGCTGGTCACGGCTGAAGTAGTATAGATCCACATAGCAAATAATGCAAACCAGGAAAAAAATTGAACAAATGCCAGCTGAACCATGGTTTTGGGCATTTTAAAAATTCCCATAAAGGATTCTTTGAGTCCTGTGAATACTCCTTTTTCTGCATTTTCACTTTTAAGCTTTTCAATATCATCGGGTGGGTATTCCTCGGTGTTAAAAACAGTCCACATTACAGCGGCGAAATAGGCTATTCCCCCCAGGTAAAAAGACCATTTTACCGAATCGGGGATCCCGCCATCAGCGGCTATATTCTCTACGCCAAACCAGTTAGTCATAATATAGGGCAGGGCAGAGGCAATAATAGCTCCTAAACCAATAAAAAAACTCTGCATTGCAAATCCGCTCGTCCGCTGTTCATTAGGCAACATGTCACCCACAAACGCCCTGAACGGTTCCATACTTATGTTAATTGATGCGTCCATCAGCCACAGCATAATTACTGCCATCCAAAGTGCTGTTGAGTTTGGCATTGCAAATAAGGCAATAGTGGCAAGAATTGCTCCAATCGCGAAAAAAGGCCTGCGCCTTCCCCATTTACGGTGCCAGGTTCTATCGCTGTAGTAACCAATAATTGGCTGTACCAAAAGGCCTGTCACCGGTGCTGCCAGCCATAGAATTGGCAATTCATCCTTAGACGCCCCCAGGGTTTCAAAAATCCTGCTTACGTTGGCATTTTGCAGCGCGAACCCAAATTGAATTCCCAGGAAACCGAAACTCATATTCCAGATTTGCCAAAAAGTTAATCTTGGTTTGACTGAACTTATAGAAATTTGAGACATATTAATTGGTTTAGTTTGGATCTGTTTAGTTAGTTATTAAAATTAGTTTTTTTTTATGAATCTATAGAAATAACACTCAGGTATGTCTGAGACAGGGTCAATTTCCGTCTATGAGGTAATTCTTATATTTACTGTGATATGCCAGGCCCGAAACATACTCGTTATTTAAGACAGACCTTGTCATTCGGAATTATCTGGCTGCTATTCGGACTTGTCTATGTATTTCTTGAATATGGATTACTCGGTGATTCTTCCATTTACCCCGCTACCGGAAACAAATATGATTTTAAAAACAGCCTTATCTATACAAGCATTGGAAGCTTTATAATGGGATTGGCCCAAGGCTGGATAGAAGTAACATGGTTAAGAAAGCGATATCAAGACAAATCTTTTTGGAACAAGATATTCATCAAAGGAACCTTTTATACCATCCTGCTAATCATTTTTACTTGTATTCTCACTTTAGTTACAAATTCAATTCGCTTTAATAGTACCGTTTTCGATCCGGTAGTTTTTAACAGTCTTGTTGTATTTATGAAGGAATTCTCTTTTTGGAGCATTATCCTATATGCGGGATTAGTATTAGATATCGCATTATTCTATTCTGAAATAACGTCATATTTGGGAAACGAGGTGTTCTATAACTACTCCTATGGCAAATACATAAAACCTAAACAAGAAGTAAGAATATTCATGTTTCTTGATATGAAGTCTTCCACGACTATAGCAGAACAGATAGGACATAGAAAATATTTTGACCTGATAAAGGCTTATTACGCGGACATGACTAATGCCATCCTGGAAACGAATGGAGAAATATATCAGTATGTAGGAGATGAAATAGTTGTCTCCTGGACTGAGAAAAATGGATTATTTAATAATAATTGTATTGCTTGTTTCCATAAAATTTCTGAGGTGTTTGAAGATAAAAAGCCTTATTATAATCAACATTTTGGTTTGGTGCCTGAATTTAAAGCGGGTTTCCATATTGGCGAGGTCACAACGGGAGAAATTGGAATTATTAAAAAGGATATAATATATACTGGAGACGCTTTGAATACTACAGCCAGAATTCAGTCGGAATGCAATAATTACGGAGTAAGGGCTTTGATATCAGAAGATCTGGTTATAAAATTAAATCCGGATCCCAATTTTTCGTTTACCGAAATTGGCAAACTGATACTGAGGGGCAAACAGGATGCCATTCAATTATTTGCGATTAATTTTAAATAGTTCAAATGAATATTGATTGTAGTTTTAACTAAATGAGATATATAAAAACTGCCTTAGTCTAAATTGAGCCAGACTTTTTCAATCAGCGCCTTGGTAGCTTTGATACCCTCGGGCTCACTTAGTCTTTCACCCTCGTATTCTATTCCTATATAACCGATAAATCCAGAATCTTTTACCGTTTTAAGCAATCTTCCGTAATCCAGAAAAGTTTCATTGCCATTCGCATCAAAATTGTAAGATTTTGCACTTACCCCTTTTGCATATGGTAAAAAATCGGCTACACCCTGATAGGGATCATACATATCCGTGCATTTGTCATTTTGCGTACTTCCCCATTTGGCATTAAGGCACCAGTTACCAAAGTCTGGTAAAGTTCCCAAATGCTTATTGTTAACTTCTTTTATTATTGAAGTCATAAACTTACCATCTGAAGTATGCAAGCCATGATTTTCAATCAATACATTAATATTTTCTTTAGCACCGTAATCACTTAACCTTCCCAAACCATCCACTAAGGAATTCTTTAATTCAATCCTATTTCCCTGTCCGAAAGCATTAACCCGGATGGAGTGACACCCTAATAGTTTTGCCGCATTGATCCATTTGTAATGATTTTCAATAGCCTGGCTGCGTTCTTTATTATTGGGATTTCCCAGTTCTCCTTCATCATCTACCATAATTAGTAGATTTTTAACCCCTGCCGCATTGGCTTTACCTTTGAGTTGATTCCAAAATTTTTCACTTTTTCCGTATTCCTTATAAAATGCATTTACATATTCAACTGCATTAAGGCCAAATGAGTTTTTTGCAATATCCGGAAAGTCAATTGCGTTTAATTCACCTTTGAAAAAAGCCCTGTTTAATGACCACTGTGCAAGTGATATTTTTGGTGCTGTGGAGTTCAGTGCTGATTTTGAAGGAAATACATCAATATAAGGTGCCGAAAGCGCTGCACCACCGAGGACGGTTTTTTTAATAAAGGATCTTCTGGTTTCCATTGGATAGCCTATTCTAATTGATCGTTTTCGCTTCTCTTCGATACAATTTCAACCAGCCAATAAATCAATTCTCCCAATCCGCCCACAAAAATGAACAATAAGATCCATAATAGCAGCATATTCCCCTGCTTGAGGTTCGGATTCTGAACGGCATGTACGATAAAGAATACTAAACTTGCAACAGAAAGCAAAATCACTAAAAAAATCACAATAAAGAAAGAACCTATCCATTGCACAAAAAGCTCCGGGGGTTCATTATGAGCTTGCTCCAATTCGGGGATGTTGCTAAGAACAGAAAAAAGAAAAACAAAATACCCCAGCATCATAATAAATAAAATAATTATGGGCGATAGGGCGAAAAAGGCCTGCCAATATTTATTGTGTATCATGAGTATGTTTTATAGTTCTATAAGTTAGTTATAATTTCATACAATTTGGTAAAATTAAGAACAGAATATCTGTGACATTAATCTTTTTTATATTTTTCAAACCAGGCCAGTACACTAGCTATCTTTGCAATCAGGTTACTGGGTTTGTTGGCAATACCATGTGATGCTCCCGGAATTCGAACCATTGCGGTTTCTACTTTTTCCAGTTTAAGCGCGGCGTAAAACTGCTCAGATTCAGCTATCGGGGTGCGGTAATCTTCTTCTCCGGTTAACAGCATTGTAGGAGTTGAAATATTTCCTACATATGAAAGTGGTGATCTCTTTAGATAGCTGCTTGGATCTTCCCAGGGCTTATTGGGAAACCAGTATTTATAGAAAAATCCGACCCCATCTGCATAAAGCACAAAACTATACCAGTTAATGACGGGTTTGGCGACAACAGCCGCGGCAAATCTATCGGTTTTGCCGACAATCCAAGCCGAGAGTACTCCTCCGCCACTACCCCCTGTAACAAACATGTTTTCTTCATCAACGTTACCTTTTTTTATTACTTCATCAACACCGGACATCAGGTCATCATAGTCATGGTTCGGGTAGTCATGATGAATTAGATTCCCAAACTCTTCACCATAACTAGTACTTCCTCTGGGATTTGTATATAATACCATATAGCCTTGAGCTGCGTATAACTGGATTTCGGCGGAAAATACTGAGCCATAACTTGTAAAAGGTCCGCCATGAATTTCCAGTATTAGCGGGTATTTTTTGGAAGGATCAAAATTAGGGGGTTTTACCAGCCAACCTTGTATCTTTCTTTGATCAAAAGAAGATTCCCACCAAAGTTCTTCAACCCCGGCAATATTTCTAAAGGAGAACAGGTCGTCATTAAGTTTCGTAACTCTTTGATTATTACCTTTATAATACGCGCCTAGATCGGCAGGATGATCTGTGCCTCCCAAAGTATATGCGAATTTGTTGTTTTTTGAAACGGTGAAAGAAGCAGCATTATAGGGTCTTCCTAAGGAGAGACCTCCCAGATTTTCTAAGATTGGAGTTACTTTACCCGCGTTAGAAATAAAACCAACTTTCGTATCTCCTTTGTCATCATATTGAAAGTATAATCCCTTGCCATCTCCGGCCCAACTTATATTTTGAATATCTCTGTCAAAGTTCGCAGATAGTAGTCTGGAATTTGTTCCGTCTGCATTCATCAGGTACAATTGAGTGATCTGATATCCCTGATATTTGTCATCAAATCCGGTATAGGCAAGATACTTCCCATCTGGTGATAATGCAGGCCCATTATCTGGTCCAAGACGATCTGTAAGGGCTTTTATAGAATTATCGGCTAAATTAAGTTCCTGAATTTCACTATTTCGGGGTTCAAATTCATGATTTTCATGAAGGTTTGCCGTGAAATACAGCCTCCGGTTGTCCTTTGACCAGATTGGAGCACCATGATCATATTCTGAAAAAGTGAGTTGCCGCGGTGTACCTCCATCAGCAGATAATACAAAAAGTTGTTCATTACCACTTTTATAATATCCTTTACCATCACCACGGTAGTTTAGTTCATCTATATATATAGGAGGTTTATTCCATTTGGCACCCTCCGGTTTAGTTGGTAATTTAATGATAGACTCAGATTTTTTTGGTACAAACATCGTAAATGCCACATGTGAATCATCATGAGACCAGCTGACACCTCCCGGGGCTGAGGTTGTGTTTGTAAGGGCAACATATTCTTTGGTGTCCATCCACATCATAAAAAGTTTCATTTTATCATCCTGCATGTTTGATTTAAACACAATTTTATTACCATCATGCGACCAGCGTGGAGCAAGATCATTTTGGTTTCCATTCGTTAAGGGTCGGTTTTGGGAGCCGTCAAAATTTACTATCCACAAATTTGATAGATTCTTGTCGGTCATGATATCCTTAAAATTCCTTACATAAATTATTTTGGTCCCATCCGGCGATATTTGCGGATCGGAAACAAATTCCATGTTAAAAATATCTGTGAGTTCAAGATTGGTTTTTTGCTGTCCGAAAGCAGTGGCGCCTATAAGGAATACAATGAATAGGAATGAATTAATTTTTTGCATAATTAGTATTTTGGATTTGAGGGTAAATTAATAAAGATTGTTGTAATGCACTAATAATGGTTTTAAAGATTTTTTTTCCCAGCCGGAGAGGCAAATATTAATGATATAACAAGGCTATTTCCTTGCAGATTAAGGCTAAAAACAAAACCCGGTATTTACCGGGTTTTGAATGGTTGGTTAGTTTAAAATCTATATCATTTTAAACTACAGTATTGGTTTTTATATAGACTAACGGTTATTCCTGTCTGTTCTGAGCATTGACAGTACCGCTCAGTCCGCTTAGGTCTTCTCTAAATGTCCATAATTCTGAACGCTCTCCATTCGTAGCTGCTTCTACGTCTTTAAGAAATTTCATAAAACTTCCTTCTCCATGTACTTCGTCAAACTTTTTTGGAAAAGTATCTTCACGACCCATCCATCCGGAATTACTAAAGAAATTTACAAAAGCCATATCTCGCCCATCCTGGCTATCCGGCATTTCATTGGTATAAACACCATAGGCCTCATCAGGATTTTTTTCCGCATTTACTTTTGTTACTCTTTCCAGAATACTTATCATTTCAGCGTATTTAAACCGTTTAAAATCTACCATGAATACTGATAAATACTTCAAGTTAAAATCAGCGGAAAAATTGGAGAATTGTGGATGAAACCTCCAATAGGTGACGTCGCTCTCGGCTGTTGTATAAGGAACTACATTTTTACTCCAATCTTCATCATGCCCATCAACTGCCGGCCTGCTATCCATTGCGCTCCAGGGCAAAGGTCCCATTGCCCAAATATATTTACCGGCATTTTTCCCATTCGAAATCCAATAAACACGAGCACCATGTGCACCTTCTGCATGGTATTTTTTATTATGTGCAGCTAAACCCGCTTCGAATTCCGCGGTTTTTGTTGGAATAGCGGTTAACATGACATTTTCCATGACCATGTATTCTTGTGCGCCTTGAGATATTACTAAAAAGGGAAAAAGTAACATCAGATAAAGAATTTTTCTCATTTTGATTATAATTAAAGGTTAGAAATTTATTTTACATTCTTATTATTAGTTAGCCTTCGGTGGTGTAACTGTGTATCCTAATTGACTTAACATGTCCATATTGTCGAAAAAGGCATTCTCCTGGACTGCTAGTCCGTTACTATCAAATGCCCAAACACTGTATCCATGGATCTCCATTTTTTTACCGCTTGGAGGATTGTCCATAAATGGCCCCGTATTAGTTCCGGTACAGGTCCAGTTTATATAGGACTTTCCGTCTTTTAGAAAATAACTATCCAGGCTTACTTTGAAATCGGGGAATCCGGTATGGAATTGATTCATCATTTCTGTATATTCAGACTGATTGTTGGTTTGTCGTGTACCATTCGAATTTCTAATAATGCTCACCGAAGAAAGCGCTTTAAAGGCTTCAGCATCATTATTGTTCCAGGCTTCAATCATTTTATCATGATTGGCCATAATGGTTTTTTCAATTTCAGGCGCATTTTTCATCGCCTCAATTTGTTCAAGAGCGTTTTGCATAATGGCGTTGTCCCAAAAACCATTCTCTTGTACTATTTTCCCATTTAAAACATGGACGGAAAGATGCACGGGTAATACAACTACTTTATTATTTTCCTTAAGTGTGCCTTCCCATCTTCCCCAGAGATTAACCCATGTATTCCCATTATCGCTTAGTATTTTTTCATAAATGACATTGTCACCAAATCCGTATGAACTTAATAGCGAAATAGTACCTTTATGTCCTTCCAGAGATTGGGCCACGGTTATACTGTCATCCCATTGATTGTAGTAGACTATTGCGGTGTCTGCATATTTTTCCTGCCAGCTATCCCAATCCCCTTTTTCGTAATCAGCCAGTAAACCTTTTACTAAATCCACTTCAGGTCCGGAGGTACTATATCTTTCCACTTTTTGTTCACATGCCATAAAAAGGGTGACGGCAAGTGCTATTAAAAGTATTTTTTTCATTTATTTTAAATTTTAGTTTATGATTATTATTCCATCACATCTTCTTCCTCTGCCATTTCTGATTCAATTTTTTGCATTATTGCCATGTATTCCGATAAATCATAGTAGCCATGTTCTTCCACTATTTTACCATTGACAAATTGTAAGGTAAGATGAACCGGTATAATGAGTTTTTGGTTATTGGCTGCGATAGTTCCTTCCCAGGTTCCCCAAAAATTTACCCACTTTTCACCTGTATCATCTAGGACCATTTCATAGAATATATCCTTGTCTGTAAATCCATAACTAGATGCACCGGCAAGTAACCCTTTTAGACCTTCTAATAATTCCGCAGGTGAAGAATCTTCGAGGGTGTTATGATGCACTTTGGCGGTATCTGCGTAATGAGTCATCCAGGCGTTCCAGTCTCCTGCGTTATAATCCTTTACCAGAGCCTTAACTTCATCTATTTCCGGAGATGAGGAGAAATATTTTGGTTCCGTATTTTTACAACTAATAAAAAAGACTGTTGCTATGCATAATAAGAGAATTTTTTTCATGTTTTAATTTTTGTGGTTAGTGAATAGCAAAATCCCCAATAATTTTTGATTATTGGGGGTTATAGTAAATATTTAATTTGACGGACTATAAGCCATGTCGGGCCTCATACTTCCTGTGTATTCTTCAAATTTTAGTAAATTTTGTCGAAGTTCACCATACAATTTTGGCCACTCATCACCTAAGAGCTCATTGTTAGCTGTTACTTTCGCACTATAGTCGGTAGCGTTTTTTGCAGCTACTGCTACCATATAAAATTCTCCCCTTGTGCCAAAACCACTCTTGTAAACCCTGTAATAAAATTTTGAACCTTTACTAGCAAATAAATTTGTTATGGCTTCCATGTTCTTTCTGACCACAGCCCGGTTTGTCGGCGTTATATGAAAATAGAAGAATTTACGATAGTTTTCACCTTCCGGGGTTTGCGTAATACCATCTGGCATATAGGTGAGTTTTTTGTCTAAATGAATTATATAATCTTGTTCAATATCATAACATTCGTCCATTCTGTTAAAAATATTTTCAAAAGTCTGCGGACCCATTTTTTCTCTGAGTGATGCAAAAACGGGTTTATCAATATCCGCCATACTGGTAATAGGCGATACCCAGAGATATCGGTCATCCACCGTATTCGTTACTATGACATTAAGTTCCTGGATATTATGTTTTTTTAGGTTATCTGTTAATTCTTTGCAAATGGATTCGTAATCGGTCACTTTAGAAGGTTTTACTACATCCTCATGTACCCAAAATGCCTGGGAATTGTTCTCATCCTGGGCAAGACCTAGCGCCCCGGTAAGTAATAGCAAAAATAAACCTGTTAATCCTGTCTTTAATGTTCTCATTGTTGATTCAATTTTAGTTATACTTATTAATATATAGTGTTCAAATTATTCAAGTACCGGTGATGCAAGGGTATAACCCAGTTGTTGAAGCAGATCCAGTTCGTTATAATAGACGTCTTCCTTATATAATTTCCCTTCTTCGGTGAAATAAAGGTGCGAAAGTCCCTGAATCTTAATTTTTTTACCCGTGGCCCGCATCTCACCAAACACGCCGGTATTACTTCCGGTACATTCCCAATTCATAAATATGTTATTGCCTTCAATATACGCATCACTATATTGAATTTTTAGATCGGGAAAACCTGTAAAATAAACATTCATGTGAGCCGCCATTTCATTTTCATTCCCTGCGACATGGATACCATTAAGAATTCTGGTAAAATTCTTCGCTACCAATTCATTTAATTTAGAGACATTTTGATCATTCCAGCAGGAATCAATAAACATATTTAAATTATTGGAAAGTTGATCGTTCATAGACAGTTCCGCATTTTTGTTCTCTGGTTTGCATGCTGCAATTACAACGAATAAAATTAAAATATGAATGATAGATTTGGACATGATTTTTCGCACAAATTAACCGATAAGCGTTCATTATACTTATGCGGTATGCTAAAGAAGCAATATATTGGTACAAATAAAAGTATGTATGGACGAACAGCCCTATTTACTGTCCGAATGTCTATTTTCACTTAACGAAGCAATTATTATGTTAAAATTTGTATATTTAGAGAATTACGTGCCCCCCTCGACTATTTCTAAATTAACACGGTGAGCCGATTTTTTACGGTTTTGGTTTTCTTCATATGTTCATTTTTGAGCCCTAAAATTCTGCAGTCCCAGATTGTAGACTTTGAAAGCGAAAACTCCTACAAAAGAGTATTTATTGATACGGACAATTTTGGCAGTTCCTATCTCGACATCCTGGAGAAAAGCTACCCATTAAGTAAAATTGATACTATCCAATTCAATATTCTCAATGACCTTGCTTATTACTGGCATACAAGAAATTTAACAAAAGCCTTAAATTTCACAAAGGAAGGCTTACAAATAACCCGCGAAAAGAATGATACCCTCTGGGAAGGCAGATTCCAAATTACGGAGGGTGCTATTCTTTTAAGGATGGAAAAACTAGATAGTGCAAGATTTACCTTAGAATCTGCAATGAAAAAAGTTTTGAAGAAAGACTTGCCACTGGTCTATACTCAGTTGGGATATGTATATGAAAGACAGGGAAAACTGGATAAGGCCGCCGATATTGCTATGGAAACCCTGCTGTTAGGAGATGAATTAAAAGATAAAAGAGCAATGGCCGTTGCTTTTAGCGATTTGAGTAATTTATTTTGGAAACAGTCACGCTTTGAAAAGGCTTTGGAATATGGATTAAAGGCCTTAGTTCTTTTTGAAGAAAGAGGAATAAACGACCTGGATTATGATTTTACACTATATGTAGTTGGGAATTGTTATCTGGCACTCGATAAACACCAAGAAGCTCTTAATTATTACGAACATTCTATAGCCATTGGTGAGCGATATGGATTTTTTAATAATCTATGCGACGTATATATTTCTATGGTATATCTAAAGGCTTACCTGAACGATTTTGATGCAGCAGATCTGGCAGGTGAAAATGCCGTAAAATATGGACAATTGTTGGATAATAACTTTATGTTAATGCGTTCCTGGCTGTCTATAGGTAAATCACAAAACCTACAGGGAAAATACATTTCCGCAATTGAGAGTCTTGAGAGAAGTATTGACATAGCCACAGATGATTTTGGAGATGATTTTTATCTTAGTCAGGCTTATGAAGCATTGGGTAAAGCCTATGCAGGTAATCACAATTACCGGGAAGCATATCAGGCGTATGCAGAGTACGATAAACTAAAAAAGGAGATATTTACTGCCGAAGCAGATCAGCATATTTCAAAATTACTTACAGAGTTTGATGTGGCTCAAAAAGAGAGTACCATAATAGTCCAGGAAAATCAAATTAAAAAGCAAAGATCAAGGCAAACGCTAATGATTCTTATTGGCGCGCTATTGCTAATGATTTTACTACTCCTGTACAATACCGTACAAACCAATAAGAAGAAAAACAGATTGCTTAAAAAGCAAAATGACGAAAAAGAATTTTTGCTAAAAGAAATACACCATCGTGTAAAAAATAATTTGGAAATTGTATCCAGTTTATTATCCCTGCAATCCGAACAGATAGGTGATTCAAAGGTTGCCGACGCTATGCAGAAAAGTCAATATCGGGTTCATAGCATGAGCATGATTCACCAAAAACTTTATCAGGGTAAAAGTTTTTCATCTATTGAAATGAAAGAATATTTCATGAACCTGGGGAATTATATCATAGATATTTTTGGGGCTTCAGACAGAGTACGTGTTGTATGTGAGATGGCGGAATTGGAATTGGATGTGGATACTGCCATTCCAATAGGACTAATAGTAAATGAGTTGCTTACAAATTCTTTAAAATATGCTTTTCCAGAAAATCGCAATGGGCTCATAAAAATTAGTCTAATAGAATTAGGGAATCATTTGCAGCTTGAAGTGTCAGATGACGGCATAGGAAAAAACTATCACGAAAAAATTGAAGGTACAGGCTTTGGCACACAATTAATAGAATTACTAACCAGACAATTAGAAGGTAAAATGTCCTTAAGTATTAAAAAAGGCACAGCAGTTTCTTTTGAATTTCAAAACCATAAAGCAGCTTAAATATGGACAAGTTAATTAGAATATTAATAGTCGAAGATGATATGATTATCGCGGCTAATCTTTCATTACAATTAACAAAGTTAGGTTATGAAGTTATTGGTATAGTGTCCAGGGGTGAAGACGCAATTAGTAGTGCAAACCAAAATAAACCTGATATCATTTTGATGGATATAAACCTTAAGGGTGCTATAGATGGAATAGATGCAGCTATTGCTATTCATTTGCAAAATGAAATACCCATAATTTATTTAACTGCTAATAATGATGACGGTACTTTTTCCAGGGCAAAGGAAACCCAACCTTATGCTTTTATTTCCAAACCGTTTAACAAATTAAATCTTCAGCGAACTATAGCATTAGTTGTTGAGCAATTAAAGGATAACGGAAGTTTAAAACAAAACCAGGTCCAAAGTAATTTACAGGTTTTACCAGATCGAATTTTTGTTAGACATAATGGGAGAATGGTTAAAATATTATTAGATCAAATTCTTTATATTGAGGCAGAACGTAACTATTGCAATATCACAACAGCATTAGGTAAATATTTGGTTGTAAGCACTTTAAAAACAATTGAAAATGAATTAAAAGATAGTTGTTTTATACGTGTCCACAGGTCATATATAGTTAACATATGTAAGTTGGATGTTGTAGCCGATAGTCATCTCGAGATAGACAGAAAGGTTATTCCTATAAGCAAGTCCTATAAGGAATTTTTACTGGGAAGACTGCACACTATTTAACGTTTAATAGAAGGACTTTCCTTAACTATAAACTTACTTATTTAATTTTTTTTGCTTTTGCTTTTTTTCATGGCTTCTGCAATGCCATGCCCACCGCCGGTATTTCGTTTTTCTAGCTCCTTGATTATTTTGGGATGATCGTGTTCCCGGCCTTGTGATAGCTTATAAGCCGCCTGTATTTCCTTGATATGAATCTCAAAACCTATTACACCTTTCACTTGCCTGAGTGTGTTTTTTGATAAATTGTTTAGGGAGATTGGTTTTTCGGATTGACGCTCGTATTTGTCAACCAGTTTATGAAGAGAAGCCATCAGTGCCTGCTCGTCCTGTATTTTTAATTTTCCGTAAATATGCACTGCAATATAATTCCAGGTAGGAACTTCTTCTTCTGCGTACCATGATGAAGAAACATAAGTGTGTGGCCCGTTAAATATGCAAAGTACTTCGGTGTCTTCAGCAAAATATTTCCATTGCGGATTTGCTTTTGCAATATGGCCTACCAGGATATCATTGCCATTACGATCCTTATCTAATTCTAATGGGATATGAGTGGCCCAAGGTTTACCACCTACATAATTAATTAAAATACCAAAGGAATTATTAATAATGAACTCCTTAACTTCTTTAAGGTTTTCATTTATATAGTGCTGCGGGATATACATACGTTTACCATTACTTATTCTCCGCCAAAGGAGGGTCTAAATTACAACTAGTCATGGAAAAACAACAATTGGGAAGATCTTTTTTATATACGAAGATATTTATAGACATATTTGAACATATTCAATCTTATAAAGCCGGAAAGATGAAAAACATATTCTTAATTATACCCTTTCTTAGTGTCGTTTCAGCAATGACCTATAATTTTCCAAGGAACTTTTTGCTAACTTTAATCCAAGAGGAGTAATTTATCTTAAGAATAGAATAGAAGGCATTCCAGAGATTTTAAATACCGGCGATACAATTGAATTTAAATGAATAGAAATTTCATTATTACTTTTTAAATATGAGATATTTGGTTAAGGTTTTGAGAATAGGCTTTTTGGTGGGTTTTGTTTTGTCCGTCATTTTTATCAGCATTGAATTCTTTGCAAACGGGACCGTTGAATTTGATAAGAATTTTTGGGTAGGAGTTGGTTACAATTTTCTCTATTCAATAGTTCTAACGCTAATCAATACTTCTTTTTTTGAGTATTTAAATAAGCGGGTTATTTGGAAAAAATACGGCAAATATAGATTAGCTATAGGAGCTGCAGGCAGTGTTGTTTTAACTATGATCGGAATTCTGTGGATACGCATAGTAATTCGAATGGGTTTTGAGGGAGCGGATTGGGAGGGGTTTCTCTCTGGTGAAAGGGCTATCAATTACTTTATTGCCCTAATAATCACCCTGGTTATAACCATTCTTTTCCATGCCATTTATTTTTACAGGTCTTTACAAGACAGGAAAGTAAAGGAACAAAAGATTATTGCAGGAACCGCCTCGGCAAAATTCGATGCTTTAAAGAATCAATTGGATCCTCATTTTTTGTTTAATAGCCTTAATGTACTTACCAGTTTAATTGAAGAAGATCCTGATCAGGCTCAAAAATTTACAACGTCACTATCCAAAGTTTACAGGTATGTTCTGGAGCAAAAAAATAAGGACCTGGTGACTGTAGATGAGGAACTTCAGTTTGCAAGAACATATATACGGTTACTCAAAATGCGTTTTGAAGACAGTATTCTGTTTGATATCCCGGACAAGTGCAGTAATCCTGAAGCTAAAATAGTCCCCCTTTCTTTGCAATTATTGCTTGAGAATGCAGTAAAACACAATGTAGTTAGCAGTTCAAGGCCTTTAAACATTAAAGTCTATGAAGAAAATGACGTTTTGGTTATTCAGAATAATTTACAGGAAAAACAGGTGGTTAAGAAAAGCAGTGGCGTGGGATTGAGAAATATTCAGCAACGATATTCTATTTTGTCAAATAGGGAAGTCCATATAGATAAAACTGCTGCTTATTTTAAGGTCTCTTTACCTATGCTTTCCAAAAAGGTGAGCCTAACCGCCTCACAGGAAACTTATATAAGCGATAAAAGATATCAGAAGGCCAAAGAACGCGTAGAAGCTATTAAGGGCTTCTATGGGAATCTAACAGCTTACTGTATTGTAATTCCTTTATTGATATGGTTGAATTTAAGGTCGACCAGTTTTCCATGGGCCATCTTTCCTGCACTGGGATGGGGTTTTGGTCTCACAATACACGGGATGGAGGCTTTTGGCTATAATCCTTTATGGGGAAAAAGTTGGGAAGAAAAAAAGATAAAGGAGCTTATGGATGATGATAAATTTTAATCAATGATGCCTCCAAGATTTAAAACAACAATTCGTCATCAAAATAATACAGTTGAGACCAATAATTTTAGAACTTTTGCCAACATTTCGGAATTTTAAACTGTATTTAATATAACGACATGTATAAAATTGAAATCATGAATAATAGTAGTAAAGAAGCAAGTTTTTTAAGAGCAAAAGAACAGGTAACGGCAATAAAACATTTCTATTTAAGCCTGGTTTTATACTGTATTGTAATCCCAATACTAATTTGGATAAATTATCAGACGACCAGTTTTCCCTGGGCCGTATTTCCTGCCCTTGGTTGGGGTTTTGGACTGGTGGCAAAAGGTTTAGCTGCCC
>Ga0272441_10006398_pt1 | contig 19770 bp, 24 predicted proteins | sample SSMProp6N_FD_193582 | JGI IMG/M metagenome (GOLD analysis project Ga0272441, IMG submission 193582) | Marine sediment archaeal communities from Little Sippewissett salt marsh, Falmouth, MA, United States - SSM-Prop-6N | ecosystem: Environmental > Aquatic > Marine > Wetlands > Sediment ... | reverse complement strand
ATAGCGAAACGGGAATGGAAGAGACCTGCCTGATGGATGAGGTTCTTCGTCGGGATACACCCCCAGTTCAGGCACACCCCTCCGAGGGCGTCCTGCTCGATGACGCAGGCCGTCAGCCCCAGCTGGCCGGCCCGGATACCGGCGGCATATCCGCCGGGACCAGCCCCCAGTATTATCACATCGTATCCGTCTGTATTCGCCATTAATGCGGCTCCGGACTGGTGGGGTTCTATACCCTGAGTGTTCCGATCAGGCCGTTGATGTCGTCAAGGTTAGTATCCGACAAATACCGTTCGATTCCGTCAACGATATCCGCGGCTGCGGACGGGTTGATAAAGTTTGCCGTCCCGACCTGGACGGCTCGCGCGCCCGCGATGAGAAATTCGAGGGCGTCGGAGGCATTCATGATCCCCCCCACGCCTATGACGGGGATAGAGACGGCACCCACCGTCTCCCACACCATACGGAGCGCGACCGGTTTTATCGCCGGTCCGGACAGACCGCCGGTAATATTCCTAAGGTGCGGCACCCTTTTTTCGATATCGATCGACATCCCGGTGAGCGTATTGATGAGGGAAAGGGCATCGGCTCCGGCGTCCTCGACGCTCGCGGCAATTTTGGTTATGTCCGTCACGTTCGGGGTCAGTTTGACGATGACGGGAAGCCGTGAGACCCCCTTCACCGCCCGCGTCACCTCCCCGGCGAGGATCGGGTCGGAGCCGAAGGTGATCCCCCCTTTTTTGACATTGGGACAGGATATGTTCACCTCAAGGGCATCCAGCCCCTCGGCACCCTCGAGAATCTCGGCAACCTTCACGTACTCATCGACGCTCTCTCCGAATATGTTTGCGACCACCGCGGTCTCGATCGTACGGAGATACGGGAGTTTCTTATCGATGAACTCTTCAACTCCCACGTTCTGAAGGCCGACCGCATTGAGCATCCCGGAGGCCGTCTCCACGACCCTCGGTGGCGGGTTTCCCTCCCGGGGGCTTAGTGACAAGCCCTTGACAACGATGGCACCGAGGCGATTCAGATCGAGGTACCCGGCATACTCCTCTCCATAGCCGAATGTGCCGGATGCGGACATGACCGGGTTTTTCAGCGTCAGCCCCCCTATATCGACACCCATCTTCACCTTCATGTACCCACCTTATGCACCCCGCGGGGATGATTATTCCTCGAAGTCGATATCGCCGATATCAAAGACCGGTCCTTCCTTACAGACCCTGACCAGTTCTCCTCCATCGGATCGCGTCCTTACAACACACCCGAGACAGGCGCCGATTCCGCAGGCCATTCGCTCCTCGAGAGAGATCTGGCAGACCCCGGGACGGTCCTTCAGAAACCCCTGCAGTGCCTTGAGCATGGGGCGTGGACCGCAGGCATAGATCCGAACGTCATCACCGGCGTAGCGACCCATGTCCCGTTGGAAGAGTTTGGTTACGGGGCCGTGGTACCCCCTGCTCCCGTCATCCGTGCTGATCTCAACCGCGGAGCAGATCCCCTTAAGCCTGTCCAGCCCCGCAAGCATCTCTGCGTTTGCCGCCCCCAGGTAGCAGACAATCTCCGCGCCGTGATTTTCTTCACTGCAACGCTGCGCGAGAAACGAAAGGGGGGGTATGCCGATCCCCCCGGCTATCAGGACGATCTTCCCGAACGACGGGGGAAGATCAAAGCCCCTCCCCAGCGGCCCCAGGATGTTCAGAAAATTCCCCTCCCGCAGCCGCGAGAGGGCCTCCGTCCCCTTCCCCACCGCCTTATAGAATATCTCCAGAAAGATTTCATCGCCGTGGGGATAGACGGAATAGATGCTGAAGGGCCGGGAGAGGAAGGGGGTCGTGTTCCCTTCCTGCCTCACCATAACAAACTGGCCGGGAATGGCTTTTTCGAAAGAGGGAGGGACCTTGACGGTCATCAGAAAGTGCCCCCTGACCGTTTCCCTTTGTGAAAAGACGATTGCACAGGTTCCAGGTTTCATGATTCAAAATCCACCCACATGATTAGGGCGTCCTCGTTCGTGTCCGAGTAGTAAGAAGGCCGTACCCCTTCTACCACAAAGCCGAATCTTTTGTACAACTCTAATGCGGCCCCGTTTGATTCCCGTACCTCCAGGGTACCGTACCGGGCCCCCTCAGCGGAGGAGATGGTGATCATCCGCGAGAGGAGCCGTGAGGCCACCCCGCACCTCTTCCAGTCCCGGTGGACGGCAAGATTCCTGAGGTGGATCTCGTCGCAGACGATCGCAAAGCATATATATCCGACGATCCGTCTCTCTACAAGGGCCACAAGATCGTGACAAAAGGGGTGCTCCATCTCCCCCAGGAAGATGCCCCTGGACCAGGGAGTCGGGAAGGAGGCACGTTCGATCACGAGAACATCCTCCAGGTCATCCGCTCCCATGTCCCGTGTTTCGATATCCAGAGCACCCTCTGCCATGCGACATCCCCTGCCTAAAAAGCCCCCATAACAAGGGTGGCGAGAAGAAAGATCCCCGCGAAGAACGGGATGGTACCACGCAGTTTGATCGTGTTCAGGGCGACGGCGATGCCGAGAAGGGGAATAAAGCAGTAGGTATAGGAAAGGGCCTTCAGGACTCTCTCCGGAAGAAGGGGAAATATCCACTCGAGGACCGCCACGCCCGGCACCAGACAGACCATAATAACGAGAAACGCACCCACAAACACCTTGATCAGCCCGTATTGATGCTCTTTGGCAAGGCCCCTGATATCGCCCAGACGGGCATAGTCGGCTGCCCTCTGGGAAAGCTTGTCATTCGTCTTTATGATCCACACATCAACCTCCCTTGCGAGGAGAGCGCAAGGGAGAAAGAAGAGAATGCCCAAGGCGATCAGTTCGCGGGGGAAAGCCCCCAGTTCTCTTCCTGCCAGTATGGTCCCCGCTGTTGCCAGGATGGCGGCGACCGAATCGTTGGGGGGGATATAGAGCCCCATCGGCAGCCTGTCGATCCACAGCAGTTCCATAAAGGCTCCGATTGTCAACCCGGTGAGCGGTTCCGAAAGGAACAGCCCTATAAGGGGCCCGGCGACAATGGGCCGCGAGATCATGGCCTGCAGAAAGACCCTGTCCAGGCAGATAACTCCGCCCAGAAGGGCTATCTCAAGGGAGTTTAACCACATGATTCGCCTTTAGTACGTTATAACTTATTTTCTGTTTTTTCTGGCAGAAAATAAGTTTGTCATCGTACTTACCACGCGTGTCGGGGTCAGAAACTCTTATTGAAAATCCCGGTTAAAGGGGGCCAGCTTCTTCATCGCTCTCATAAAATTAACGGGCCGATCCCGTGGGACACACCGCAACTCTATCTTGACCCCCGAATCGGCAAGCGCCATGAGCCCCTTCACGTTATCCTCGCTCAGAGATATGGATGGCGTCGGGTGGTAGACACCATCATTCGTGTGTACATTTCCTATATTCAGGGCCTCGAATCTGAAACCCAGGCGATAGGCCCTCAACAGATCATCAATACCGCCAAACAGGATGATGCTGTGCTCTTTCAGGTATTTCTTATAGGCGCGCCCCCGTGAAAATTCTTCGATACCGTAAATGTACATCTCTATCTGCTGGGGTACCGCCATCCGGATGACCGCCTCCCGGAACCCGTCTCCCGCGACCTCATCGCTGACAACCACCATATGCGAGGCGCCGATAAAAGGGACCCATGCCTCCAGTATCTGGCCGTGGACGAGTCTGTTGTCGATTCTTATCAGGGAAGAGTTCATGGGTGGAAGGTGTCGCAGATCAGTCACCCGCTTTTCTGTTCAGAATCTCACTGGCAAGGTAGATGTTTTTCCTGCCGTACACCTTCACAAGATTGGCAAATTCGGCAAGCTTCTTCTTCTCTTCCCGTATATCCGATATCTTAAGTAGCATGGGAAGATTCACACCGGTAACCACCTCCACCTTTTTCTCTTTCAGGAAGGACAGAGAGATATTCGAGGGTGTGCCTCCAAAGAGATCGGTCATGATGAGGACACCTTCACCCGAATCGGCCTTTTTGATAGCGGATGTAATCTCCTTCTTGATATCCTCCACGCCCGTTTTCGCGTCAAGTGAAACGGGAATAAGCCCTCGCGTATCACCCTTTATCATTTCGGCGGCCTGTATCAGCTCATGCCCGAGGTTGCCGTGAGTTATAATCAGTACGCCAATCATCTCCCCTCCCACGATGCCTTATTTTCGCATGGAAATAGCCCTGTTTCTGGTGGACAGTAAATAAATAACCCCGACATGTCAAGAAAATCCGTCCTTGACACGTCGGGGGAGTTCAATTTATATTTTTGAAATTACAGGCGAACGGGGAGCACAATGAGCGGAAAAACAAAGAAAATCTGCCCTAACTGCGGGGCAGAACTGGAAATTTATCATAATCCCGTGCCCACGGTCGACATCATTATCACCGTCGAGGGGGGGGGGATCGTCCTGATATTCAGGAGGAATGACCCCGTCGGCTGGGCGATCCCCGGCGGCTTCGTCGATTACGGAGAATCGCTGGAGGATGCCGCCGTGAGGGAGGCGCGGGAAGAAACCTCCCTCGATGTGGTACTCGAAGGCCAGCTCGGGACATACTCGCGCCCCGACAGAGACCCACGCCAGCACACCATATCCACGGTCTTTATGGCAAGGGCGGCGGGGGGGACCCCCGCTGCCGCAGACGATGCCGCACAGCTAGGGATCTTTACGGAGGATACCCTTCCCGAGCCCCTCATGTTCGACCACCGCGAAATACTCGCGGATTACTTCGGGACAAACAGGGGGGAAAGGTGAGCGATTTTTCCGATCACCCCTCCCCTTCCCATATCTCCTTCCAGACACCCAGGGCAAGTTCGTAGGTCAGATCTCCCTTATCGGCGGCACCGATCGCCACCGGCGTTTCAAGAAAGCAGAGGCAGGGGTCCATCTGCGCGTACGAGAGAACGAAGTGATCGTAGTCATCATAATCGTCCCTGTAGTAACTCTCCTCATACTGGGCGGGGCATTCGGGATCGATCGAAAAGATATGATAGCGAACTCCGTCATCCAGGCACCCGTATATCGTCTCTCCCAGTTTATCGATACTCACCACCTGCATCCGGTCCTTCTCCCGCGCATTCTTTACGCTATGGGGTAATAGCCCTGGGCGACCTCTATACGGCCCAGCTGGCCGCCACCCTCCCACAGCTGGATGATCTTGCTGTCTCTCAGATACTTTTCGACATGATACTCCTTGATATATCCATAGGCCCCCATCAACTCGATGGCCTTGTTACATACCGTCTCCGTCACGTCACAGGCGTACACCTTGGCACCGGTTGCCTTTCCCATCAGATAGGCATCTCCGGGATCGCCGTATTCTTTTCGGTTATCGAACATCGAGGCAACACTCAGATAATAGGCTCTGGCACTTTCTATCCCCATGACCATGTCGGCTATCATCGCCGCCTGCAGCGTATGCTCTCTGACAGATTTTCCCTTGTAAAAGCGGTTGGCTGTGTAATCTATGACGATCTCGAGGGCGGCCTGGGCGTTACCGATCGAAAAAGCGGCAGAACTCAGGCGTCCCCACGACAAGGCTGCCTTAAAAAGGTTCCAGTCCTCTCCCGGACCCGCAGCCCGGTATTCCTTCGGGACACGCACATTGTCGAAGAAGATATCTGCATTGATATCGCTGTACCGCATCCCCAGCTTATTTTCCGGTATACCGAATGAGAGACCGGGGAGACCGTCGGGAACATAGATCAGAGCGACGCCATCATCCCCCAGCGCAGGATCCGTTGTGCAGAGAACACCGTAGATTTCGGCAACACTCGCGCCTCCGGGCCACCGCTTTGCCCCATTGATAACCCATTCATCACCGTCGAGTTTGGCGGTGGTCCGCAGCGTCATTCCATGCTGAGTCGAATCCTCACCGTTGCATCCCCCGGCGGGTTCGGTCAGCGCGAAACAGGCAGTGTGCCGTTCGTCGGAGCAGAACGGCGCCATAAACTTTTCGACCACGGTCTTGTTGCGGGCGCGCATCGCCGGCCCGAAAAGCCATTCAGGACAGGTCATCTCGGTTGCAATGCCGCTGTCTCCTCGCGCAAGTTCCTCGCACACGGCACAGTATTCGGCCGCCGAACCGATCGCCACTCCTCCGTATTTGGGAGAGAGACCATACCGCTGCATCCCGATCTTGACCAGCTTTTCGATCACTTTTTCGCAGGCCTCGCGGCTCTCATCAAGCTCGAGTCTGACCGGCATGATCTCCTTGTCCACAAAATCCCGCACGCTCTGCAGGAGAGTCTTGCTTTCATCACCGATAAAATTCCCATACCTTTTCATACTGTTACCCCCTTACTGATCACATTAAGATATTACCAAACCCCGCCGTCCGGCGCTTCCTGTCTGGCAAGGGCTTACACAAATCTTCTTTCACTATACGGAGAAGAGTATCTGCGTGTCAAGAATATTACACCGCATACCAAGATCTCTGCGGACCCAATATCCCGCCGCCCCTGAAGCTCCTCCTCTCTCTCGAGGGGCAAGGTCTTTCAAAAATAATCGGACACTGTGGGCGCCCGCTGCCCCTCTGTAAAGAAGGGCATCTCTAACAGCCGCACCCCGCCTGATCGATCGCGGGCCCTGATTCGGATGACCCATTCGCCCTTCTTGTCTATCACCCCTCCCCCGATCCGACAGATGTGCCCGTCGACAACGGTCTCCGGAGATGGCCCGTATACCCGCTTCCATTTGCCGGGCTTTTTCCCCTTTCCCACCTCGACGGTATACCTCTCAAGATCTCCCTGGACGGTCCCGTACAGGTCGGCGGAGACAAATTTCTCCCCTTCTCTGTTTATCAGAATTTCCGTGATTCTCGCACTGACCCCTCCTCCGGTGCTCCCCTTAAGGGCGCCCGCGGCATTGAGTAGCCCCGCGCCGGTATACCTGTCCCACCCTTTTGCATCCATATCCCTGGCTGTCGCCATTATAATGTTTTCGACCTCGGTATTTGTCAGTTCGGGATTTCTGGCACGCATCAGTGAGGCGACCCCGGCGACAAAGGGGGCGGCGAAGGAGGTCCCGCTGAGCTGGTGATACTGTGTAGGCGCAATCGGGGTAATCCTCCCGTCATGCCGGCCATCCTTGGATGTCAGAGAGTATATCCCCTCCCCGGGGGCTGTCAGTGCCACCCGCGCACCGAAATTGGAGTTGCCCTTTTTCGTTCCGTCCATCTTCGTCGCAGCCACGGAGAAGACCTTCCGCAGGCCGGGGGGACCGTATTGTGTGATGTCGCCCGCCTGATTCCCGGCCGCCACAACGACAACCGCACCGCAATAATGGGCATAATTCACGCCGAGCTGTTCCAGCCGAGATTTGCCCTCCGCGCCAAGGCTGATGTTGATTACACTGGCGCCGTGATTCGCGGCATATCGAAGGGCCCTGAAGATATTCAGGCTCTGACACCTGCCATCCCGATCGGCGACCTTCAGAACCATGATCTGTGCACCGGGGTTGATGCCGGCGATCCCCATGCCGTTGTTCGTCTTGGCCGCTATGATGCCGGCCACAAAGGTCCCGTGGCCGTTGTCATCGGTGAGGTCGTTGTTTTCATAGGCAAAATTCCAACCGTTGATGTCGTCTACGAACCCGTTTGCGTCATCATCGATCCCGTTGCCGGGGATTTCCCCCGGGTTTGCCCAGACGTACCGGGGCCCGTCGGGATGCGCCATGTCGAGCCCCGAGTCTATGACGGCGACGATCACGTTCTTCTCCGTGCCGTCCTCCAGCCTCCAGGCCGATGCGGGATCGTCAAGGGGAGTGAATCCTACCGCTCGCAGCCCCCACTGATCAACGACGTTATCCCCCCCCGTCCCCGTGCCGACCCCGATCGCGAATCCACCGATCTTGAGGAGCCCGCCGATACCCACGGCAAGCTTTGACAGGCCCTTCCTCACTGCGCTGCCCCCTTTCATATAGTAAGGGTCGTTCGGCGTTACGGCCCCTTTCTCCTGGATCGTGCGCGGGAGATTGTTTTCTCCAAAGGAGAGCCCGCCGAATCGTGTTATCCCGTTTTTTGTGACGACCCTGATCGTCCCGTTGACGCGGGGAAAGAGTTCGAACCCCGGTTTCTGTACACCATTCCTGGTAATCTCAAGGTCCTGCAGCGACGTCAGGTCGGGAACTGTCTGCTGACGGTATGCATAGATTTTGGTGGGCGGGTTTTCACGATAGGCGTTCCACACCCGCTGATCGCCAGTTCCTCTCTTTCCGATTTCATGTGCTCCCCATGAACCGAAAAACCAGAGCTTGTCCTTGATAATGGGACCGCCAAGATTGATCCCCGATTGAGGGATACTCTTTCCCAGTTTCCAGGCAGAGGGATACCGTACCACGGGATAGCCAAGGCCGCCCGGCTTGGGGCTGGCAAGATTGTAGGTCGGGACCGACTGCTTATTGGCAACTTCGTGGGATATTTTGCCACGCTGGGGGGAATCGACCGCTTCCTGTGTTTGCCCCACCGGCGGGGAGGGAGAAAACATGTTTTTCTGCAGGTCCGCGACCCGGATCTGTGGCGACATTACCCGCTGTGGAGTTGCGGAGAGGCTTTGACGACACAATTCCTTGGAGAGATCAAAAGCGACACTACCCGGCCCCGTCGGTCCGGCCTGAACCGCCCGTGGTGTCAGGATAAGGAGAGCCATCAGAACGGCCATCACGATCCGTCCCACCACCTTCTTGCCTCCACTGTTGCAGCACATCATTTCTCTCCCCTCCCTTCCGTTTGCTCACCGCCCTTCACCATCGTTATCTGACTCCGGTCGTGCGCCGCCATGAGAAGGGTAAGGAGATACTCCGGAAGTTCCTTCGCTTCCCGCTTCATGATACCCCCTACAAGGGCGCCTGTCGCGTCATAGACGACAAAATAGGCATTCGATCCCAGTCCCCCCTCGGCAATAATGGGGCCGACCAGCCCCATCCGTTCACCCGGCCACTCGCGGTCCCTGTCGCCCGGTTTGGGGACCTCGAAAGGAAGATTGAGATTCTCCCAGACCACGCTGTCCGCTTCCGGTATTTGAACGGATGCGCCTTTCTGACCAGTCGCCTGTTTCGTCAAAGCCTCGGGTCCCGTCGTCCCACAGGACGAAAGCATTACCACCAGACCCAATAAAAAAACCGATATATGCAAGATCTTCGTGCCCATAGCTTCCCCCTTCTCTCTTTTGTCTCTGCCGATATTTTCAGAATAGCGTGAGTCTATTAGTACTAATATTTCGGTTTCATGGCAACCATTTCTCCAAACTTTCCGCACTCAAGCTTGCGATGGCCCTTCCGGCCTGAGGGTGAAAGGGAATCTTTTCGGATCAGCTCCTTCTTGTTTCTTTCGAGCAAACGTGCTAGCCTCGCCGCAACGTTCAGAATAGAGGAGACCCATTGATGATCGACGAAGTGATGGACCGTTTTTACCGGATTGAGGTGCCCCTGCCCAACAGTCCGCTAAAGGAGCTTAATTCCTACGTAATCAAAGGCGCGGAACGAAACCTGATTATCGACACCGGCTTCAACCGCCCCGTCTGTTTCGAGGCGATGCAGGAGGGGATCCGTGCCCTCGATATCGATCTCGCGGCGACCGATTTTCTCATCACTCACATGCACGCCGATCACGCCGGGCTGGTTGTACGCCTGGCAACCGAAACCAGCACGATCTACTTCAGCAGGGTCGACGCGCAGGTTTACAGGGGAGAGGGGACCTGGCAGCCCATGATAGACTACGCAGGGCTCAACGGGTTCCCTGCGGACGAGTTGATGAAGGCCCTCCATAACCACCCGGGTTTCAAGTACAGCCCGGAGCGGGTTCCCGAGATGACCCTCATCGGCGACGATGACATCATCACGGTTGGAGACTACCGTCTCCGGTGTCTCGCAACACCGGGGCACACACCGGGACATATCTGCCTCTACGAAGCCGACAAGAAGGTCCTCCTCTCGGGGGACCACATCCTCTTTGACATCACACCGCACATCGAATCCTGGTCCTACCAGGTGAACGCGCTCAAGGACTACATTGACAGCCTCGACAAGGTCTACGACCTTCCGGTCGATATCGTCCTCCCGGGTCACAGAAACTTTTTTACCGATCTCAAGGGGAGAATCGACGAACTGAAGGAACATCACGAACATCGCGCGAATGAAGTCCTGGACGTGGTGGGGACCGCGACCAAGACTGCCTACGACATCGCCGCCGGGATGCCCTGGGATATCGATTGCGAGACCTGGGACCTCTTCCCCGTCGCCCAGAAGTGGTTTGCCACCGGCGAGGCGATCGCTCACCTGCGGTATCTCGAGAGCGAAGGGAGGATTCACCGAAACACCGATCGGGAAATCATCACCTTCTCCGCCTGACAGGACAGCCGGACCAGCACTCCCCCCCACAGCGGGGCAGACCCTTTTCCAGAGAACAATCCCTAAGGGGCGGATCGCCCCCGATACCGCGCCCGTCTTCAAATTCTGATTTTGTTGATAAATCAAGCTCGATACGGTACCATTCCCCCTAACAACGGATCAAATATATCTTCACCAAAAAGGGAGGGGAGCACAATGAAATTTGAATCATTGGAAAATGCCTTGACCTTTGCTGCGGACAAGGAAGGCGCATCCTACAAACTGTACACATCCTTTCGGAACATCGTCAAAAACATGGCCGCGCAAAAACTCCTCGAGGAACTCGCCGCACAGGAGTTGAAACACAAAGAGCTCATCGAGGATGTCCTTGCGAGTGGTGATGTCGGTACCATCGGAGGGAAGAAAGACATCAGTAAGATCAGTTTCAGCGACTATCTGGTTGCTGGTGCTATCGGTCCTGACAGCAAGCCCCAGGACGTCATGCAGTTCGCTATGAAGATGGAGCAGGCCGCCTATGATCTCTATAACGGTCTTCTGGAAAACTACGGCGGGACAAACCTGGGGCCTCTCTTTTCGAGACTTGCGCAAGAGGAGCTGAAACACAAAGAGATCCTGGAAGACCAGTACGAGAAACATTTCGCCCAGTGGATGTAGAATTCAGGCGGCATACGGGGTTTTGTCGCCGTCGATTCTCTCTGCACTGCCCAGCGCGCCCTGTAATGCGCCTGACGGAGAGTGGCATTCTTGGCAATGCAACCATCCGTCGACCTGATTTCCTGTTCCCCTCCCCCATTCAATCCTCTCTATAACGATCAACCGATTTCGTGATTTTTCCGCCCTTTCAGCGGTCCTCATTGGCGTTTACGATCCGCGCACTTGCGGAAACGGGGCCCCAAAAAGATCACTACGTGAAGTAAGGAGGAACTGCCATGATAGAACAGGTGTACAAACAGATCGAGATCACGGGATCATCCCGGAAAGGTTTGCAAGAGGCGATTGAACACGCCATCTCGCGGGCATCGAAAACGATCCACCAGATCCGATGGTTCCAGGTTGTCGATACCCGGGGCTACCTGGAAGAGGGAAAGATCTCCTACTGGCAGGTCACACTGAAGATCGGGTTCTCCGTGGATGATCCCGAGGCATAGGGAAAGAATCGACTTGCGGAGTTTTGCCCCCGTTGCACCTGCATGAGGAGCTAGGCTATCGAGATGTCTTCATCGCCTCGGACAATGATCCGTTCCCGCTCGAGCTGATCGAGGATACCCCTTACGCATTCCTTGTCGAAGGGGAGACATTCGAGAAGATCGTGCTCAGACAGCCGGACCTTCTCCAGGATAAGCCGGACGATCGCTCCCCGTACCTGGCGGATCGATCCTTCGAAGGGCCCCTGCCTATGATGATGGGCGCTCCTGCGTGCGGGATTGGTGTGGGCCTTTTTCAGGAAGGTCCCGTAATCCATCAGGGCGTTGTACCACCGTCTCGGATCGCTCCGGTCGAGCGTCTTCCCTATCAGTGGACGAAGGGCTGAATCGGCCACGGTCTCCTCCTGGTTAAAGAAGTGGTGGATGAAGACGGCGCGGATATTGGTTTCGATCAGAATTACCGGTTCGTTGAATGCGAAGGCCCGCACTGCGCGGGCGGTGGCAGGACCGATCCCGGGCAACGAGACGAGCGACTCTTCATCACGGGGAACGGTCCCGCCATGATCGGCAACGATTCGCTCTGCCGCCTCTTTCAGCAGGAGCGCCCGTCGATTGTACCCTAACCCCTGCCAGGCATCCAGGACGTCGTGGAGCGATGCGGCGGCAAGGGTGGCAATCTCGGGGAAACGACGGAGGAAGGCCTCGTATTTTGGAAGAACGCGGGGTGCCTGCGTCTGCTGAAGCATGACCTCCGAGACGAGGACCCGGTAGGGATCGGTGGTCTCCCTCCAGGGGAGATGCCGTCCGTGCCGTTCATAATAGTCGTAGACTATCTTTCGAAAAGCGGCCGCTTGGCGGGTGGTAAGGGCGGTTCTGTCATTCATGGAGATGTCATTCCGTTTCTCAGCCCCTTCCCGTCTCCCGCCCGCCTCCGTCAAAAAGGTGGGGTTCCACCGCCCGTTTCAGGTCCGCCCAGAAGGCCGTTCGTTTCGGCGAACCCACCGGCTCCTGTGTGGGGAACTCGAGAAAGGGCACCGCTATCTTCTCTCCCGCTAGTTCTTCCGCGAGGATCTCGGCCATGATCCCCATGAGAATCGGGTCATCGGGATCGGGCGTTTCGACCGGGTTCGGCGATTCCGTCTGGTAGCGGTTCACCTTGTGTTTCCCCCAGTGAATCCCGCAGGTCGGGCTGTTTTCGAGGCCGATAAAACAGGTGAGGCGGTAATTCTGGGAAAGAAACTCACGAACCATCAGCAGGGGAACGGTGAGCAGCTGTTTGCAATGCTCGCGGAAGAAGATATTGTCATACTGCTGGCGCCCCTGGGGATTGCGCATCAGCCCCATCGCCGTCGTCTCCGGACAGGGATACTGGATAATTCCGACCCGTCGGTCCATCAGATAATTGGTCAGCTCGTGAGAAAGGGGGAAATTCTGCCCCAGGAGATGGACCCTGCAGTAGGGGTTGATGAGACATTGAGCGATCAGGATAATCTTCCGATCCTTCTTAGTCATGGGTTATGACCTCCTCTCGCGGCCCATCGGCCTCTCTTTTTTTATTTATAATCTCAATTAGATACATGTCAACTATTATGTGACGCTTTACCCGGAACAGGCGAACGGGGCTATTCCGCCCCGTCCCCGATCAGCGGAAGGACGCGGTCGACATGAAAGTACACGAGGTATCTCTTCTGATGGGGATCGTCCTGACGAGTTCCGTGACGGGGCCGCGACCGGATCTCCTCGATCAGTTTCGGGTCGTCCGTCTCCTCGGTCCTTGTCAAATACAGGCGCCTCCCCACGTACCGGTCGCCCGATTCCCTGAAGAGGTAGACGGCACTTCCGTTCCCCTGGAGGTTGGCGTGGGTCAGCCGGTCGGCCATGATAAAGGCGACATTCCGGTCATCGGTGAAATGGGGCTTTCCGTATATCGCGGCGTTCACCTTCCCCGACGAGGAGGCCGTGGCAAGAACCCCCGTGCCGTCCATCTTTTCAAAATAGGTTTTCAGCGTCATGATCGACTCTCCCTTCAACGGTTCTGAGCTCTTCCCTGTGCCAGCTACTGCCGGATCGTCAGCCTGTAGGACGGCACCATCATCACCGGATGGTAGGAACGCTTGACCTGGGCCAGGCCCGGAACGCCCATATCGCTTTCCTTATTGGTGTATTCCAGCTCCGGGAAGAGTCTGCGGGCGCACTCCCTGTCGAAAAACTGGTAGAGACCCTTGAACCGCGGCGAGGCTTTCTGGAAATGGAGTGCGCTCATCGTCTCCGTGAGCTGTGAGGCGATGCCGAAGGCCTGCACCGTCCCATCGATTGACAGCAGGATGCTTCTGAAGCCCAGGGCATCAATATTCTTCAGCGCATTTCTGGTGGCGTGCCACTCGCAGGCGAGGTCTTCGTCCCTGTCCACATCACAGTCCCGCTCTTCGCACCACCGATCCAGAAACTCGAGGCATTCGGGGACGTCTTCCGGAGATATGGCCCTGATGACGACATTGGAATATTTTCGCTCGAACTGCTTGATAAGATTTCGTTTCTTAGCGTATCTTCTTCCCGTCAGTGTTGCCAGGTCTTCGGTCCGGTAGACGTAGTCGTCGTACCCCTCCTGCCGCTCGATGACGAAGAGGTCCTCCAAACCGTTTTTACGATGTCGATCGAGGTAATCCTCGGGAATAAACCAGTAGACATTGCACGCCGTCTGACGAGAAATCCCGGCAAGATCTTCAGGGGGGCATTCCCTGCCGGGGGAGATGGGCAGGATCAGGTGAGACCGCTCCTTCCCTCTCGCGAAATCGGCGTGGATAAGGAGGGTGTCGCCATCAACGGCGCCGCAGGGACGATAGATCTCGTTTGTCCAGACGATGATGGAGGAGAGGGCGTAGGGACAAAGGGAATACCTCTGCCCGGCGAAAAAGGGCTTGAGCGCCGGATAATCGGAGGGGGTGAGCGGTCTGAATTTCATTCCTTCGCCCTCAGCATCGGAAGCGCATTCTTCATAACGGAGAAACCGAGACGCTCATAAAACGGGTGTGAACCCTTCTCCGCGATAAGCCCGATCCACTGTATCCCGTCCCGTTCAAGCCGGCCGATCAGTGTTTCCACAATCCGTGTCCCGATTCCCTTTCCGCGGAACGAATCCATCACGGTCACATCCTGGAGATATGCATCGCTGGCGCCGTCGCTGACGGCCCTCCCCATACCGATGATGCGGGCCCCCTGATGTGCCACCAAGAAACAGTGACTCCCCGCAACGATCAGCCTGACCATCCCGGGATTGTCCCCTTCCTGTTTCCACCAGCCTTCACTCCGGTAGAGCGTTGTGATCTGGTTGATCTCGTCGGCAGTGGGTTGTTCGATGAAGGAATAATCGCACATGGGGTGGATGATATCAAAATACGCCTGGAAAAGCCACCCAGGACCGCTGAGAGGCCATCAACCTTCCCCTCCCCGTTCAGGGTCCGTTCGAGCCGATATCTTGCCTAATCGACAACCTGCTCACAACCTGCCAGGTGATCGATATCGTTGAAGAGAATAACATTCCACCTGCCGTCTTCGAACTCCACAACCGTTTTCGAAGCCACATCTACGTGGACTTCTCGGATGTGGGACAGATCCATCTCCCTAATCCTGCAGAGGATCGTCATGATGGTGAAATTGTGTGCCGCGAGGAGGGTCGTGCCCGGTTCTACGATGATCCGCTCGACGACGCCCCAGGCCCGTTCCTGAAGTTCGGCAAGGGATTCCCCCCTTGGCATGACGACAGATGCCGGATCTTCGGCCCACCGTTTCAGAAAATCCCCATGGTTTTCAACCATTTCACGAAAGACGATCCCCTCAAAATCGCCCATATTGAGTTCCATCAGGGCCGCTTCGGATTCGATCGGGAGGTGGTGAAACCGGTTGATCGCCTCGGCCGTCTGGATCGCCCGTTTCAAGGGACTCGATACGATCGCATCGATCTTCTCATCCCGCAGTGCCCGCGCAAGGCTGTCCGCCTGAGCTCTGCCTCGGTTGCTGAGCTCTATGTCGCTCACCCCTTGCGCCCGCTTTTCGCGGTTCCATATGGTCTGACCATGGCGTACCAGTATGAGCTTCATCAGAGAGACCTCCCGGACCGATAATGGGTTTTCTTAACCCGTTCCGAGAACCTTTGCAAGAAGATGCTGCATGGTTTCCTTCAGCGGCCGCCCCTGATCAATGCAAAAGATCTCTTTTCAGGAACACAAATCTGTGGCATCATACAGTCCGCAAAGGGGGTAAATGCGCGCGCGGGGGCGTGCTTCAACCTATCCCCCTTCTTCAAAAAGTCGATAAAAACAAGGAGGATACGCCATGCAGGCACTATTTACCTTAACACCGGCGGAATCGAAGCGGCTGATCGCACGGGGTATCGTTTCGATCCCCGAGGTGCGAGAAGCCAAAGAAAAGGGGTATCTGATCGTGGGGCGGGGATCGACGAACGCCTATATCGTCGAGGAACTGCTGGAAAAGTCAATAGAGAAGGAAAAGTATGTTGCCGGGCAGATCATAAAGGGGATCACCTGCGCGCTCCTCCAGGGGGTCCGCCTGCAGCCGGTCACCTTTCACAAGAATAAGCTGCTGGAGGTGGAGCCCTCCACGGTTATCGACAAATTGGGCCCCGGAGACGTTCTGTTGAAGGGGGCCAACGCCGTCGATCACACGGGGGCTGTCGGTGTCGTCATGGCAAGTCCCGTAGGGGGAACCATGGGTGAGTTTTACCTCCCCATGAAGGCACGGGGGGGGACGGCTATCTATCCGGTGGGTCTCGAAAAGATGGTCCTGTCTGTGGAGGAAGCATCGCAGATGGGGGGAACCCTCAATATCGACCGGAGCATCGGTGCCCGAATCGGCATGGTCTGCGTTACCGACGGAACCGCGTATACCGAGCTGGACGCCCTGGAGGATCTCTTCGGTGTGGAGGCCGTCCACTTCGCTTCGGGGGGATACGGCGGTGCCGAAGGGGCCGTAAGCATCATCGTCGAGGGGTATGAAGAAGAGGTTAATCAATGTTGCGACTATATCGAAGAGATCAAGGGGGAACCGCCTCTCACCGGGATAAAACCCCCCTGCAAGACCTGCCCGATCTTGTGCAGCTTCCAGGGAATGGAGGAGGATGCCCTCCCCGGTTATCTGCGTGAGGCCTGATTTTTCTCAGCTGTCATGGGGATTGATCGGGTTACGAGATCTTCTCGATAGTCTTCACGACCCGCCTGCCGACGGCCTGCGCCTCCTCGGTGGCGGTAAATACCGGTGATCCGCCGGGGCCCTCCCGGACATCTCCCTTGTCCCGTCCGTAGCCGATTCCGCCGCCGGCGATCATCATCCCCTGGACCGTGAAGTAGCTGTAAAGGAGACCGAGTATCTGCCCCCCTCCGATCCGCCGGGTCGCGACGAGGGCCGCGGCCACCTTTCCGCGGAGTTTCCCATGGAGGAGCGAGACGTAGGTCCGGTCGATGACGGCCTTTGCCTGGGCGCTCACGTTGTTGAAGTATGAAGGAGTTCCGAGGATGATCCCGTCGGCCCCCTCGAAGGCGCGGTAGATATCCTGCATGTCGTCTTCGATCCGGCACTCACCGCTCTTCGAACAGGTGTTGCACCCGTCACAGGGGGCGATCTGCCGGTCCGCCACCAGGATCAGCTCCGTTTCGCTCCCCGCCTCGCGCGCCGCACCGAGGGCCTCGGTGACCAGTATCTCGGTGTTTCCTCCCTTCCGCGGGCTGCAGACGATGCCAACAATCTTCATGTGCGATGCCCCTCTCAGAGAGACCGTATCCCGATAACGTCCCTGACATGCATATGCGTTGATTCACTGACGTCGAGGCCTTCCTGGACCCTCTCCAGGACCAGGGGCTTTTCTTCGGGGAACTTGTATCCCTCGTAGTCCTGCCTGAAGAGCAGAACGCCCCGCCGGTCGAGCCATGAGTTCATCGCGTGATCGAAACAGACCCGGGAGGTTACGTCAAGTCCCTGAACCATCAGCTGCACCTCTTCGAGCCGCTCATGCGGGGATGAGAGGTGCAGGTCTTCCCGCTCATAGTCCTCATAGATGGGGGTCCCAATCCTCGGCACGAAGGGCCGCGAACGGATGTAGTGGGGATTGATCGCCGTGAGGACGCGGGCGGTATTCTCCGCGTGCTGGCGCCACCGCTCCCGTCCGCCCAGATCGGGCATCCAGTACTCCGAGAGCTGAAAGCCCGCCTCCATGGCCCTTCTCCCGCCCTCGATCTGTTCTTCGCTCGTCACACCCTTTCGGACAATCCCGAGGAGTTCGTCGTCCCCCGTCTCGAGCCCCACGTGCAGGCGGGTGAGACCGGCATCACAGATCTCTTTCAACTGTTCAACCTTTCTCTGGGCGAGGGTCTTCGACCGTGCATAGGTGGTAACCCGCTTCAGCGAAGGAAGCGTCTTCCTGAGGTATCTCAGGACCTCCACGAATTCCGGCGGCCGCATGATCAGACTGTTCGCGTCCTGGAGAAATGCCGTTTTAGCCCCCGAGGTGAGCCAGTCAAAGACAGAGATAAAACAGTGGTTGGTGTAGAATGACGGATCGGACTGCAGGATGGTTATCGCCACATCCCGGTTTATGCGTCCGTCATGTCCCAGCTTCCGTGAGATTGCCTGTATCTCATCGATGATTCCCCTGACCGAATCGATATCGGCCTTTATTTCCTCCACCGACCGATAGACGAACTTTTCCCCCTTGTACATCTCGCAGAAGGTACACTTGTTCCAGGGGCAGTTCCGGGTAAAACGGAGAAGCAGGGAGAAGCTCCCCCCCTCGCTCGGGGGTCGATACATTCCGATATCAAACGAATACCGTTTGAGCCTTTCAATATGGGCCGCATAATCATTTGTCATACAGGGTACCTTTTTTGTCCTCTCTGGTGCCATTTACATATAGACTAATGGTTCCTAGTCCATTTGTCAAAGAGGGGTTTCGCTCCCCCTCTCTACTTGACACGCACGGAGCAATTACCTATACTCAGAACGTAGGAAAAGCAAGCTTTTATAGGCAGCTATCAAACGGCATCCTCTAATCAATCAGGGCGGAAAGAACGTGATGAGAAAGATCACAAAGCTCCTGCGGAACCGGGATTTCATTCTTTTTCTTGCGCTGGTGATGGGGCTGCTCCTCCCCGGGGCCAGCACATGGACCCGGCACCTGACGCTCCCCGCCCTTGCCCTGGTGATGATCCTCTCGACGATGGGAATCTCCGCGGACCTCTTTCCTTCCCGGCGCTCAGTCGTGGTGCCGGCGCTCCTCGGGGTCTTGATGAGTTACGGTGTTCTCGCCCTCTTTATTCTCGGGATGGGCGCACTTGTCATAGATGACCGGGAACTGTGGAACGGTTTTGTCATCCTGGCCCTGATGCCCCCCGCCGTGGCCGTTATCCCCTTCACCGACCTTCTCAAGGGGAACGGCCCCTTTTCTCTGGCCGGCACCGTGGGAGGGTACCTCGGCGCCCTGTTCATCCTCCCCTTCACGCTGTACAGGGTCCTGGGTTCGGGGCACTTCGTCCTCGGAAGACTGACCCTCATCGCGATCGTCCTGATCGTCCTCCCCCTGGTGGTTTCGCGTTTCCTTCTCCGCGGGAGAATCGCTCAGGGCCTGGAACCCCTGAAGGGCCTTATAACCAACTGGAGCTTCTTCGTCGTGGTATACACGATCGTGGGGCTGAATCAGGACATCTTCATCCGCCAGCCCCTGCGGCTGCTTCCCGTCGCCCTGATCGCCGTCGGGAGCATGTTCGTCCTGGGACTGCTCATCGAATGGGCCGGGAGGCTGTTCCGCATCAACCCCCGGACGACGACGAGTCTGGTTCTCCTGGGAACCATCAAGAACTACGGCCTCGCGGCGGGGATCGCCCTCGCCCTCTTCGGCAGGGAAAGCGCCCTCCCGGCAACGGTATCCACCATCTTTATGTTCGTATATATTATCTGGATGAGTCTCAGGCAGCGGCGGTCATGGTGAGAGATACTGCCGTATTCCCTGATACATGTTGAACGGGCAAGCAGCACCCAAAACATAGAATGTGAGGTACGAACAGTGAACCTGAAAGACAAGTATGCCATTGTCGGAGTGGGGTATACCCCCCAGGGGCGGATCCCCGAAAGGACCACGCTGAGTTTCCACCTCGAGGCCTGCGCCAGTGCCATCGAAGACGCGGGGCTGAGGCGCGAAGATATCGACGGCCTGATCGTCTATCGTCACTTTATCCCGCCG
>Ga0272441_10006397_pt1 | contig 19773 bp, 11 predicted proteins | sample SSMProp6N_FD_193582 | JGI IMG/M metagenome (GOLD analysis project Ga0272441, IMG submission 193582) | Marine sediment archaeal communities from Little Sippewissett salt marsh, Falmouth, MA, United States - SSM-Prop-6N | ecosystem: Environmental > Aquatic > Marine > Wetlands > Sediment ... | reverse complement strand
CTGCGCCGCCCCAGGGAACCGGCTCATCATCGGACGTCGAGCAACTCGTGCCCCGTCCGGTCGCGGCGGCCGGAGGCGACCGGAAGCTCGGCGAGCAGTCGGCCGCGGGTGAAGGACCTCCGCCTCTTCCGCCGCCGCCCGCGCCGCCACCCGGCGAGCCTGCCTCAGCCGAGGCTGCGGCCTTCGACGACACGGAGGAACTCGGTGACACCGACCTCCTGGAGGCGGTGATGTGCAGGCCCCAAGGCGCAAGAGACATCGCCCTTCGGCTCATCGGACAGCAGACCGGCTGGACGGACCTCGAATTGCTGGACGGCCGGGCCGAAGCGCCCCGCGAGGCAGCGCAGGCGGAGGTGCGCCATCAGGGGCGCCTCTATGGCAGTCTCGTCACGGCCATGGCCGCGACGAAGCAGCTTCTGCCGTGGGCGCAGTGGCTGGGGCACTGGCTGGCGCTGGATGCGGCGTATCGTGAGTACCGCCTCATGGCCTATCGGGATGACCTGACCGGGGCGTGGAATCGGCGTTACTTCAGGCGATTCCTCGAGGAGACCATCGTCCAGGCGGCGACGCGCCGCCGCCCGCTGACGGTGATGGTCTTCGATATCGACGATTTCAAGCTCTACAACGACCGGTACGGCCACGAGGCAGGCGACGTCATCCTCTGCGAAACCGTCGCCCTGCTGAACTCGGTCATTCGCGACTGCGATCGGGTCTGCCGCATCGGCGGCGATGAGTTTGCCGTCGTCTTCGCCGACGTGGAGGGCCCGCGCGAGGCCGGTTCGAGCCATCCCGAATCGGTCGAACAGATCGCCCGCCGCTTTCAGGAGCAGATCTGCACCATGCGCTTCCCCAAGCTGGGTCTGGAAGCGCACGGCCCGCTGAGCATCTCCGCCGGCCTGGCCACCTACCCGTGGGACGGCAACGACCCCACCACCCTGCTCCATCTGGCCGATCAGCGCGCCCTGGAGAGCAAGCGCAAGGGGAAGAACCACATCACCTACGGCCCGGGCGCGGCGAACCTCTCTTCCTATCCGGGCGAATAACCGCGCGCCGCCGACCGCACGCCGCGGATCGGCGGTTCAGCGTCCCCCATCGCTCGCCGATACCCTCTGTGCATGGCCGGACGGATCCTGGTCCTCTCCGATCTCCATCTCGGCCGGCCGCACTGTGCGGCCCGGTCCGCCGATGCCCTGCGCCCGTTATGGGACGATGTGGACCACCTGGTCATCAACGGCGACGTGGCGGAGGTGCATCACCCCAACCACTGGACGACCGCCGCGCGCCAGACACTGCGCCTCTTCGACCTCTGCGAGACGGACGGGGTGGAGCTGACGCTCCTCTCGGGCAATCACGATCCCTTCATCACCGACCTGCGCCATCTGCACCTGGCCGGCGGCGTGGTGTTCGTCACGCACGGGGATGTGCTCCACCCGGCGGTCTCGCCCTGGAGCCCGGCCAGCGCCCGCATCCGCGCCGTTCATGAGGCGGCGCTGGCGGCGCTGAAGCCGGAGGAGCGCGACACCCTCCAGGCCCGACTCAGCGCCACCCAGCACGCCGCCTACGCCGAGTGGGCCAACCTGAAGCAGCTCACCGACGAAGCGCTGCACTCCACGCTCTTCGGCATGCTCATCCGGCCATGGGCGCTGGTGAAGGTCATCGCCTACTGGCGGACCTTCCCGCGGCTCGCCGCTCATTTCGTCGCGCGTCACGCGCCGTCGGCACGTTTCATCGTGCTCGGCCACACGCACCGCTCCGGCGTCTGGTTCATCGACGATCGGGTGATCATCAACACCGGCAGCTTCGGATTCCCCGGCACGCCGCGGGCGGTCATCGTCGAGAACCGCACGCTCTCGGTGCGCCGGATCCATTGCCACGGCGGCGTTTACCGCCTCGCTCCGCGGCCGCAACACGTCTTCCAACTGCCCGTGCCGGCGGAAACGGGCGGGACGGAAGACGACGACGCGCGCCGCGCCGCCGCGCTTCGTCTGCCGTCCACTTCAACCTGAACGGTCCGACGGCGCGGCCCAGAATCGCAACGGGCCGATCGTCGCCTCGCACACTTCCCCCTCGGCGCTCACCAGGACCGTCGCGTTCTCCGCGAGGTGGGCCGTGCTGACCATGGCGAATGCGATCGGCATCGCGCCGAGCATGGGGCTGATCGTGCTGCTCGTGACGAGACCGATCGGCTCGCCCATTCCCCGGGCCGTCTTCTCAAACACCTGCGCCTGGGCCACGGGCAGGCGATCGCCCGGCATTCTCAGCCCGGCGAGCTTCCGCCTGGGCCGCCCCCGGCTTTCCATTCGCGCCACGACCTCCTGGCCGAGGAAACAGCCCTTCGTGAAGCTGACGCGCCGATCGAGGACGCCCGTTTCATGGGGAAGGTTGGTGACGCCGAAATCGATGTTCATGAGCGGCGTGCCTGCCTCGATGCGCGCGATGTTGTAGGCCCACCAGCCGATGGGCCGGACGCGGCGCCGACCCTGTCCAACCGTTTCGTCGGCGCCGAGCAGCGCATCCCACACCGCTTCGGCCGCGTGATAGGGCACGATGACCTCAAGCCCCATCTCGCCGGTCTGGTCGCGCCGCGCGATGATGGCGTCGACATCGTTGATGTGCGCGCGCTTCGCCGCAAGCGGCTCCAGCGCGAACGCATCATCTCCGGAAGCGATGGCGATGACCCGCCCCGCCGCCGGCCCGTGCACCGCGATGTGGTGGTAATCGCCCGAGCAGTCGACGATCTGAACGTCCTCGGTGAAGATGAACTGCTCCAGCGTCTGCACGCAACCGGCGGCCTGGTGGATGTCCACCTCGATGAACATCTCCTCGCCGAGCTCGATCAGAAGCAGATCGGCATCGATGCGCCCCTTGCGGTTGAGCCAGAAGGCCTCCGCGGCGCATCCGGCCCGAAGGTCCTTCAGCTCCCGGGTGACCATCCGGTTGAGAAACTCCACCCGCCCGGCGCCGGTGACGCGCAGGGTGGCCCGTTGTGGGCAGTCCAGCAGCCCGGCGCCGCGGCGGATGGCGGCGTACTCCGCCTCGACCTCGCCGAAGGTGGCCGGGATCCGGCAGGTGACGGGTCCGGCCTCGGGCGGGCCGTAGTCGATATAGGCCACCTCCGGCCGCGCCTCGCGCCGGCCGACGGCGGCCCCGGTTCGTTGCGCGGCGACCTCCGGGTCGGGCCCGTCGGCACTCATTCGCCGAACGTACTCTTCGTGCCGTTTGCGGAGCGGCGTCTCATGCAGCATGATGTGGGCCCTTTTGCCCGCACGGCGCGCCTGCCGCCGGAGCCAGACCATGGTAGGCCGTTTCGCCGCCCGCGGGTGCGCCGGATCGGCCGACCGGACTCCGCCCGTTCTTCGACCCCTCGTGGAAGGAATGACCACCATGCAGATCGATCTTCTTCGTCGCCTGTGCGAAACGCCCGGCGCCTCCGGTCGCGAGGAGCGCGTGCGCGAGCTCATCAAGAAACAGATCAAGGGCCTCTTCGACACGATCGAGACCGATGCGATGGGATCGCTCATCTGCACGCGCAAGCCCACCGCCGTCAAGCGCCGCGGCAAGGCGATGCGGGTCATGATCGCCGCCCACATGGACGAGATCGGCTTCTACGTGCGGCACATCGACGAGAACGGCTTCATCTGGGTCAACGCGGCCGGCGGGTTCGATACCCGCAACCTCTTCTCGCGGCGGGTGCTCGTCTGCTGCGACGGCGGCGACCTTCCCGGCGTGATGAACCCGGGGGGCAAGCCCGTCCACATCGCTTCGCCCGAGGACCGCAAGAAGGTGCCCGAGATCGAGGAATTCTTCATCGACCTGGGGATGGAGCCCCGCACTGTCAAGCGGAAGGTGAAGATCGGCGACTACGTGGTCATGAACGAGCCGTTCATCGATCAGCCCAAGAAGGTCGTCTCCAAGGCGCTGGACAACCGCGTGGCGTGCTTCATTGCGATCGAGGCGATCAGGAAGATCGCACGCAGCCGGGCCGCGGCGGCGAAGCACGCCTGCGAGATCGTCGTCGTGTTCACGGTGCAGGAAGAAGTCGGCCTGCGCGGCGCCACCACCGCCGCCCACGCCGTCGGCGCCGACATCGGCATCGGACTGGACACCACGCTCGCCTGCGATACGCCCGGCGTGCCGGAGACGCTCCAGATCACCAAGCATGGCGAAGGGGTGGCGATCATGGTGCAGGACTCGTCGATGATCGCCGATCACCGGCTGGTCGATGATCTCTGCGCCGTCGCGTCCAAGGCGAAGATCCCCTGCCAGCGCTCCGTGCTGCCCCGCGGGGGCCAGGACGGTGCGGCCATCCAGAAGGCGGGCATCGGGGCCCGCACCGCCGCCATCGTCTGCGGCACCCGCTACATCCACACCGTCACCGAATCCATCGACAAGAAGGATCTTCAGGCGGCGATCGATCTCGTCGCCGCGTGGTTACCCGCGGTGAAGTAGCCGATTCACCGGGGAATCCGCGTATCACGCTCGCGCCTTCGCGCCGAGCGCCGATCGCGCGCTTATCCCCAGTGCGCGAGCAGAATCAGGAGATCCTCGCAGCCGACCTCGCCGTCATCATCGAAATCCGCCGCACAGTCGGCCGGCGGATCGGGGCACGGCCCCCAGGCGGCGAGCAGCGCCAGCAGGTCCAGCACATTCACCTCGCCGTCGTCATTGACATCGCCCATCGTCTCATCGGGCAGCTCGCTTCCGGGCGGTGGAAAGTCCTCGGCGGCGTCATCGAGCACCAGCACCCAGTCCTCGCCCCATGCCGGGCTCGTTGCGGCATAGGTGTCGCCGTTGCAGGCGCCAACAAACTCGGCCTCGCCGTCCATCGGGTTGTACCACCAGATGTTCGCCGAAGTGCCGGAGATCAGGTTCATGTCGACCGTGACGGGGCGCTCGGCCTGCGGGATGTAGACAAAGGCATACCGCCCGTCCGCATCGCGCGTCGCATGGATGTGCGTCGGCACGTCATCATCAGGATCCGACAGGAGCAGGTCCTGACCGGGGATGCGGTTGAAGAAAGGGCGGGACTCCATCAGGTTCCGCAGATACCCCATTTGCGCCGCCCCCGGGTAGTCGATCGCCACGTCCCAGAAGTCCAGGGGATCCCAGTCGGGGACCTCATCGTATTCCTTGTTGAACTGGAAGACGCCGTTGGCCCCGTAAGTATGCCCGAACCCGCCGGCGAAGACGGACCAGTAAGCCCGCCGGCGCACGCCAAAGGCCTCCCATCTCGCGGGCGGATTCTCACAACTGTCGTGCCCGGCCAGGATCTGTTCATAACTGGCTTCGGCGTCCAGCACAGGCTTGGTCGGATCCAGTTCGCAGTCGTGCTCCACAAGCAGCCAGTTGTGCGCGCCGAGATACTTGGAGTGGGCCGGATCGTTGGAGCAGTCTCCGAACTGCCCGGACTGGATCATGTTGAAGGCCAGCCACGGGCTGTCGTGAAAATCGTGCGAGGACGTCTGGCCGCTGTACCCGCCGAACCACCGGGGATGAATCGTGATCAGGCGCGCGTTGTTCCCCAGGCCCGCCTGGAGACCCTCGGCAACCTTGGTCCAGATCTCCGTGTTGGAGTCGGGATAGTTGTATTCGGCGGCGATGATGAAGGCCGCGATGTGCGATTCCTCTCCGTAGCGCTCGCCCACGAAGAAGCCGTAGTCATAAGCCGACTGGGGAGTGAATCGCGAGGCCATCCCCCCGCGGGCGAGAACGGGCGTGATGTAAAGCCCGTGCTGGGCGGCGCGTTCGATGATGGTGTCGATGTAGGCGAACCAGGCCTCGTTGGGATTGTCCGGATCGCCGTTGGACACATTCGCGTAGTTCGGCCAGTCCGACAGCAGGTAGGGACCCTGCACGACGTTGAAGCCCTTCTCCCGGCGATTGGACAGATACAGCTCCAGTTCGCCGGGATTCAGGCGAAAGAGCCGCCAGGCCGTGTCCGCATTCCAGAAGAACGGAAGCCCATCATCCGTCTGGAGGAACCGCCCGTTGGCGCTGACTTCAATCGGCGCCGCCTGGCCGCCGGCCTCCGTTCCGATCAACAAAGTTGTGCATGATGCAAGTACAGTACCGGCCACCCACCGCGACAACCGACCCATCACACCCTCCTGAACTCCCCGCGCTCTCCTGTGCAGCCGCGTCAGCGACCGGCGAAAATCAAGCGAGCGCCATTCCCCTCGCACTCGCGCCCAAATCGTGGGCGACGATGCTACAGGACGGGACCGGCCGTGTCCAGCGCAGTGCGCGGCGGGCACGCTTCGAATTCAGATCATTCCGGAGGAGGCCCTACATAAGGATCGAGATCGCAGAACATCGCGCGAAAAGCCGGCGAGGAAGACACATTTGATACCCTGTCGTCGTCGCAAGCGGGGAAAACGGGAGAGAAGGGCAATCTGGATAGAGAAGGGAATTGCGCAGCACCCGCGCCGCGGCCACTTCGATCAACGCGATCCCCAGTTCGCCAGAAGGATGAGCAGATCGGCGGTATTGACGGCACCGTCGCCGTTGATGTCCTCCGGGCACTGGGCCGGCGGATCGGGGCATGGCCCCCAGGCGGTGAGCAGTTGCAGCAGGTCCTCCACGTTCACCACGCCGTCGCCGTTGACATCGCCGTCGATGCCTCCCGTGACGCTGAAGGTGGCATCGCTCTCGTCCCACACGCCGTAGAAACCGCCGCCGGTGTTGTACGATCGGACGCGCACCTTGTATTCGTCACCGGGCTCCGTGGGCGTCCAGGGCCAGCTCATCACGCCGGGATCGGTCAGCGCGACGATGTCGAGCCATTGCGTGTTGTTGACGGCGAGTTGCAGATCATCGATCCACGCCGTGTCGAAGCCGTTGGACTGCGAGCTGTCCTTGGTGTACTCCCACTTGAGCAGATGGTCCCCCTCCGGCAGCGTGGCGGAATAGTACTGCCAGCCGCTCTCGCCGGAGACGTGGATCTCCTGCTGGGCGTCGATGTAGAAGTTGAACCAGTCGTAGTTGTTCTCGCTGGACACGCGATAGAAGAAGCCGACATCGCCGCCCTCAACCGTGCGCGTCATCCAGGACTCCTGGTTGTGACTCAGAACGCCGGCGCGGGCCGAGTAGTCGCCGCCATAGGGCATCTGCGTGCTGACATACCAGACCGCATCGCCGCCGGTGGTGTAGGCCGGGTCCAGCACGCCGCTTTCGAAGTCGTCGTTGACGATGGCAATGTCGCCGAAGTTGGGCGTGTACTGGGCCTGGTACTGCAGCGACGCGTCGCCGGTCCAGGTGACGATCGTCTCGACACCGGCGGGCAATGTCTCGCCGCCGTTGGGATAGACCACCTCCGGGGGCAGGCGGAGTTGGACATCCAGGCGCGTGGAACCGCCGTCGCTGATGACGACATCGGACACCACGATGCGGTCATAGCCGTCCGCCTCGAACACGACGTCATATGTGCCCGCGGGCAGGAACGCGTGATAGCGGCCGAAGGGCATGAAGCTCTGGTTGGTCTCGTCGTTCTGGAAAACCACGCCCTCGTAGTCGATCGTCGCTTCGACCGGATCGCCCGTGACGGCGTCGGTGACATACCCCCACAACGGGGTGGGCTGCTGGAGCATCCACACCACGCCGGGAAAGACGAGCGCCGCCTCGTCCAGAGCCGCCTGATAGGACGGCTGAAAGTCCGTGGCGCATTCGATGAGATGCGCCCAGGCGCCCTGGATCGCGAATTGCCACTGATAATGCTCGCCGTCGGCGCTCGGATCGCGGACCGCCCCGCCGTAGCCGCTGGCGATGGAAAGCGACACGGCAAGCTCGTTCATGTAATCGTCGAAGGGATGCGACCAGCACGCGTAGCCGCGCAACACCTCGCGGCCGTAGTTGTGGTTGTCGATGATGCGCTCGAAATGCTGCTGCCGGCTCCAGGCGATCATCGTCTGCGTCTCGGCCTCGGACGCGGGCTCGGGACCCTTGTAGATTTCCGACGAGGGGTTCGTGGAGCCCGAGCAGCCGTTGTACCAGCCCTGCGGGTAGTTGCGGTTCTGATCGACGCCGATTCCTTCGGCGAACACGCGACGGTTCTTCCGCCACATGTTGTCGACGTCGAAGACGTACTGATACCCGTCGGGATTCCAGACCGGCGCAATCCACAGCTCACAGGAATCGACGATTTCGGTGAGGTCCGGGTCGAGGCCGTAGAGGCTCGTGAACTGCTCGGCGGCATACAGCGCCTGCACGGGCGTCGTGAGTTCGCGCGCGTGATGACAGCTCACGAGCAGGAACGCCGGCTCATCCTCCTCCAGCGCAGCGTTGTCGGAGATCTTCAGAGCATACAGGCGACGCCCCTCGTACGTCTGGGGCATCTCGAGCAGCGCGGTGACGTCGACGTACTGACAGATGTCCGGATAGTCAGAAGCGATGATCTGCATCTGCAGAAGGACCTCATCGTAGTCCGAATACCCCGGCGGCGGGTCGCCGCGCTCGGCGAGGATGTCCCGCAGTGGCCGGCCGCGGGCGATGAGCTGCCCGTGCAAGCCCTTCTCCCTGAGCCGCCGGAGCGAGGCACGGGAGACGATGACATCCACGGAGCGCCTCGTCGTCGCGCCTTCCAGCACGTCGAACCCGGCCCGTTCGAGTTCCTCGGCCAGCGCCGGCCCGTCGCCGGTCGCGATGCGGATGCGGCTGAGCGGCTCAGTGGGCGGCGCGACGCCCGACTCGGCTGCCCAGACCGCCGCCGAGGCGGCCAGCAGCAATCCCGCGGCGAGCAGTGTTCGCCAATGCGCCCCTCCCGTGGCTCGTCTGGTCATTGTGGTCTTCTCTTTCCTTGCTGTCGATGCGTCAGCGCAGACTGCCCGCCAGTCCATGCGCTCTGTGACACTAGCAGCATCGCAGATGGCCGGGGCAGCGTCACCAGAAAAATCGGCTGACGGGGCCGGCGTTTCCGGCCCGGTCGCCGACGAGGACCGATAAGCCGCGGCCCGGCATCGGCATCGTCACCGACTCGCATTGGCCGCCCACCGCCCGCGCCAGAGCAGGATCAACGCTGGCCCCAATGGGCCAGAAGGATGAGCAGATCGGCGGTATTGACGGCACCATCGCCGTCGAGATCCTCCGCGCACGGGGCCGGCGGATCGGGGCAGGGTCCCCAGGCGGCGAGCAGTTGCAGCAGATCGGGCACGTTCACCACGCCGTCGCCGTTGAGATCGGCGGGCTTCGCCACGACTTCGATGGCCGCTCCGCCTCCCTCCACCGGGCCGTCAATGTAATCAACATGGAATGAAGCCGGCGGCACGGGCAGCGCCGTGTCGGGATCGACGCCGTAGATCGTTTCCGTCCCGTCGGGCACGGCATCGCCGCCGGTGTCCAGCGTCATGTTCGGTCCCTGCGTGGAGAAGGCGCCGTGCTCTCCGCCGCTGTTCCAGACGGCGACGAAATCAAGCAGATAGAAGGCGAAGCGGTCGCCCATCTGCGCGCCTTCGAGAAAGATGTGGGCGGTGAACACCGGGCCGTCCGGCTCGGCGGGAATGATCGCCGGCGCCTCGGCGCCAAATTCCACGTAATGGGTTTCCGGCCCGACGAAACCGGGATCGAAATACGGCGCCTCCACGGTCCACGGGGTGTTGGCCGGGTTGACCGGCGTGCCGGCATACACCGTCATGCGCGATACCGAACCGGCATTGTGCGCCTCGTCGGGCATGTGGCCGAAGGCGATACCGCGATCCAGGCCCCCGAGATACCCGATCGACCAAAGGCTTCGCGCGCCGAGGGGATCGCGGATATAGACGGCCACGCTTTCGACGAACGCCGTGCCCGCGGGCACGACCACGGCCGACTGCATCCCCGGCGCCTGCGCATCCATGTCCACGATCACCTCGACCGGCACATCACCGGCCGGGCCGCCGAACAGCGAACCGCACAGGCTTCCCACGGCGACCACCGCCGCAACATGCCGCGCCCCCTCACGACTCCGGCCGAAACGTTTCTGTCGCGTGCTCATGATGTGACCCTCCCTCGGCAGTGCAACCGGACGCGCCGGCGTTGTTCATCCGCCTGCCACTATTATCGCCTGCTTTCCGACGACTGCCAACATTTCGGCGGTGAAAGGGCCGGCCACGGCCTCAATCGCCGCGGCGGGGCCTAGGCCAGCCGTCTCTCGAGCTCCTGGCAGTAGATCCGCAGCACCTTGACGCGAGCATGGCGTTTGTCGTTGGCCTCAATCAGATGCCACGGCGCGGCGTCCGTGCCGGTGCGCCGGACCATCTCCTCCGCCGCCGCCTCGTAGGCATCCCACTTCCGGCGATTGCGATAGTCTTCCTCGCTCATCTTGTGCTGCTTGAACGGCGTCCGCTCGCGCTGGCGGAATCGGCGCAACTGCTCCTGCGGGTCGATGTGGAGCCAGAACTTCAGCAGGAGGATGCCGTGCCGGACGAGCTGCTCCTCAAAGTCGCGAATCTCCTTGTAGGCGCGTCGCCATTCGTGCTCGGCGGCGAAGCCCTCGACGCGCTCCACCAGCACCCGGCCGTACCAACTCCGGTCGAAGAGCCGGATGCGCCCCCGGGGGGGGATGTGACGCCAGAAGCGCCAGAGATAATGCCGGGCGCGTTCCTCATCGTTCGGGGCGGCGATGGCGATCATGCGGTAGTCGCGCGGATCAAGCGTCCTCGCAATGCGCCGAATCGCCCCGCCCTTACCCGAGGCGTCCCACCCTTCAAAAAGCAGAATGCTGGTGAGCCCCTGTTCGAACGCCGTCTGCCCGAGCCCGTGCAGCTTGGCCTGGTACCGCTCCAGGCGCTTCTGGTATTCGCCTTTGGGCAGCGTCTGAGTGAGATCGAGCGCATCGAGAAGGCCCCGGCCCTCGCCGCTCATCTTCGGCGCAGTCGACGGTTCGGCCGCGGAATCGGCCGACGGCGTGCACGGCGGCGTCTGGCCCGCGTCCAGCCTTCTCCGCAGTGCATCCAGTACGGTCCGGCCGATCGTGAGATTGCGCGTGCCGGCATGGCTGCCGTCGACGATCATCCATGGCGCTTCGGCCGTGCTTGTCCCGCCCACGAAACGTTCGTAGACGGCCAGGGCGCGATCGTAGCCCTCCAGCAGATCCACATCGCGCCGGCTGACCTGCGAAGCGGTCTGCGGATCGCCCCGCACGGCCTCGAGGCGCTTGCCCAGTTCCTCTTCGCTCAGGTGCAGCCAGAACTTGAACAGGAGCGTGCCGTCATCCACGAGCAGCTTCTCGAAGTTGTTGATCTCGCGGATGGCATCATCCAGGGCCGCATCATCGATGAGCCCATCGATGCGATCCATCAACGGTCGGCGCACCCACGAGCCGTAGAAGATTCCGATGCGCCCCTTTGGCGGCAGCGCGCGCCAGTATCGCCAGAACGGCGGGCGTTCCTTCTCCTCGTCGGTCGGATGACCGAAGCTGCGGGTCTCCAGAAAGCGAGGGTCCATCCATTCGTGGAGAACATGGATCAGGTCGTTGCGCCCGAAATTGTCGTTGCCGGCAATGACGATGATCGCCGCGAAGTCCGCATCCTTGAGGCGGTACTGGGCCTGCACGAGGCGGGCGCGCAGCTCCCCGGCCTGCCCCTGGTATTCGGTCTTGCTCATGCTCCTTCCCGGCTCGGCGGTGTGAAACACAAGTGCTCTCCGGTCATGCGGCGATCGTCGAGTGCCGCTAGGGTCTGCCCTCGGGGCGCTTCGGCGGCGGCGGCTCGCCCGCCACCGTCTTCGCCATGCGCTTGGCGAAATAGTAGATGCGTTTGAGGTTTTCGATGGTGTCGGCCTCGACGGTGTACAGGGCCAGGCGATGAGGCTCGGGAACAACCAGCCGCTCAGCCTGGTGGGCGTAGGCCTCGTCCACGAGGCGCCCGATCTGCTCCTTCATGCCCGTCACGGCCATCGCCGCATCCCGATCCCGGGCCGCGACCGCGCGCACCGCCCCCCGCACCGCCTCCAGCACGCTGTCGGCCAACCGGTCGATCACCTCCGTCGTCTCGGCGCTGATCGTCACCCGGCGCTGGAGGCGCTCGCGTCCGAGCGTCACGAGGTTCGTCTCGATCGTGTCGCCGATGTGCTCGAGGTTGTTGACCGCCTCCATGTGGTTGAGCACATCACGGCTCCTGCCTCTGGACAGCTCCTTCTGGCTCACCTTCCCGAGGTAGGTGATGATGAAGCCGTGCAGCAGATCGACCTCGTCGTCCATCGCCGCCACGCGGTCCAGATCCGCCCTCGTCCCGCGGAGGACCGCTCTCGGGGCGCCGGTCAGCATCCGCTCGACTCGCTCGCCCATGCGCTTGATCTCCAGGCGCACGGTCTCCATGGCCAGGGCGGGCGTTCGGATCAGGGCGTTGTCGAGATACTTGGGCCTGAGAATCTTCGGCTCGACCTCGGGTCGGAACGGCACCATCTTCCGCACCAGCCAGGCGAAGGGCGCCGTGAGCCAGATGAAGATGAGGGCGTTGATGACGTTGAAGATCGTGTGCGCGTTGGCGATCTGGCGCGGCGTCTCCGCCGCCAGACGATCAACTCCCGACAGGCTCTCCTGATGCGGGCTGATGAACCGCACGACGTCGGCGAGCTGTTCGATGAGACCAAGCCAGATCACCACCCCCGCCACGTTGAACAGCACGTGGATCACCGCCGCCCGCACCGCCTCCCGCGGCCGGCCGATGGCGGCGATCAGCGCCGGCACGCACGTCCCGATGTTGGCCCCGAACGCGAGAACGATGCCCGCCTCGAGGCTGATGAAACCCTGGCCCGCGAGCATGATGACGATGCCCAGCGTGGCCGCGGATGAATGCACCAGCGCCGCGAACACCGCCGCCAACGCGATGCTCAGGTACACGTTGTCGGTCCGCGCCAGCAGATCGACGGCCGGCTGATACGACCGCAGGGGCGCCATCGCGTCGCCCATTGTGTTCATCCCGAAAAACAACAGCCCGACGGCCATCAGCGCCCGGCCGAAAGGCCGGACCCGCTCCAACTTCGGCACATAGGAGGCGCAGAAGCCCACCGCGATCATCAGCAGCGCCAGGTTCGTGACCTTGAAGGCGATGATCTGCGCGGTGAAGGTCGAGCCGACGTTCGCCCCCATGATCACGCCGATGGACTGGCTCATCGTCATCAGTCCCGCGCTGATGAACCCGACAAGCAGGACCGTCGTCACCGTCGAGGATTGCACTGTCGCCGTCACGAACATGCCCGTGAGCAGGCCGGTGAAGCGGTTGGTGGTGAGCCGGGCGAGGACGGTCTTCATTCCCTCGCCGGCGGCGAGCTTCAGGCCCGCGGCGAGCTGCTCCATCCCGAAGAGGAAAATCGCCAGCCCGCCGAACAGACCGATCACGATCGTCAGCACGTTCAGGTCCGCGGCGCTCCGGGCGAGGCTGTGCATCATCTTCTTTGACCGATCATCGGCCGGGCGATGTGCTCCGGCCGCTTCTTCTTGCAGGAAGAACCCCTCGCCGATGTTTCCTGCTTCCTCGGCGCCGGCCGGCCAGCGCGGCCAAATTCACGCCCAGCCGGCCTCCCAAGCCGTCCCGGTCCATACGATAGGAGCCCGTGGACTGCCAACGCCCGATCATACTGATCCTCGGCCCCACGGCGGGAGGCAAGACCCGCCTGGCCATCGACCTGGCTCGGGCCCTGCCGGACGGAGGAGAGTGCATCAGCGCCGATTCGATGCAGGTCTACCGCGGCATGGACATCGGCACCGCCAAGCCCACCGCCCGGGAGCAGGCGGAAGTCCCCCATCATCTGCTGGATATCGTCGATCCCTCCGATGAGACCTTCAGCGTCGATACCTGGCTGAACCTGGCCGAGGAGGCGATCGCGGCCATCCGCGGCCGAGGCCGGTATCCGATCGTGGTCGGGGGCACAAACCTCTACGTGCAGGCCCTGCTTGCCGGGCTGCTGGAAGGACCCGAGCCCGACGTCCCCTTGCGGCGGTCTCTTCAGACTCTCGACACCACGTCGCTGCGGCAGCGCCTCCTGAAGGTCGATCCCGCCGCCGCCCAGCGCATCCATCCCAACGACCGCAAGCGGACGATCCGGGCCATCGAGGTCCAGGAGCAGACGGGGCGGCCCCTGAGCGATCTGCAGCGGCAGTGGCAGAGCGGGCGCATCCGCGACGATGTCCGCATCCTCGGCCTGGAATGGCCGGTGGAAGCGGTCAACCGGCGGATCAACGCCCGGGTGAGGGCGATGATCGAGGCGGGGCTCGCCGAGGAGGCGAGAGGGCTGTGGGAGGCCGGCCGACTGGGCCGGCAGGCCCGCGAGGCCCTGGGCTACAAGCAGATCATCGACCACCTGGAAGGCCGGCTCACCCTCGACGAGGCGACCGAGCAGATCAAGATCCGCACCCGCCGCTTCGCCAAGCAGCAGCGGACGTGGTTGAGAAGATTTCGCCGACACAGGTGCTCGACGTGGTTTGACGCGTCGGATCTTGCACCGCAAGACCTTGTCAGAAAAGCACTTGAGGCGCTTTCCGCGCCCGTCGCACAGCGTCCAGAAAAGGACATGCGACCGGCGAACAATCCGGCCCATGGTGGGAATTGTTCTTGACAGGGGCCGGTTTGACGCTTCAATCGCCGCCCTCCGGTCGGCTGTCAGTCGAGGCGGCCACCATTTCGTCGTCCGCATTTTATCCGGCCCGTGATTCTGACCGATACGCCTAGGCGCTCATGGCTCCATCATCTTCATCATCGAGCAGAAAGACGACCCGACGCTCCTCCTCAGGGCGCGCCCCGGCCAGCGCTGCGGGCAAGCACCTGGTCATCGTCGAGTCGCCGGCCAAGGCCAAGACCATCAACAAGTACCTCGGCGCAGACTACATCGTCCAGGCCTCGATCGGCCATGTCCGCGACCTGCCCGCCCGGGCGCCCAAGGGCAGCAAGCAGCCCGTGCCGGGCGTCGATCTGGAGAACCGTTTCAAGCCCTCCTACGAGATCCTGCCCGGAAAGAAGAAGACGGTCACCGAATTGAAGAGGCTGGCCAAGCAGGCGACGGACGTGTGGTTCGCCACCGACCTCGACCGCGAGGGGGAGGCCATCGCCTGGCACCTGGCCCAGGAGCTGGGCATCCCCACCGAGCAGGCCAAGCGCGTCGTCTTCAACGCCATCACCCGCAGCGAGATCCAGCGGGCCTTCGCCAATCCTCACTTCATTGATGAAGACAAGGTCAACGCCCAGCAGGCCCGGCGGATCCTGGACCGGATCGTCGGCTACCAGGCCTCGCCCCTGCTGTGGAAGAAGGTCGCCCGCGGCCTCAGCGCCGGCCGCGTCCAGTCCGTGGCCGTGCGCCTCATCGTCGAGCGGGAGCGCGAAATCCGCGCCTTCCTGCCCGATGAGTACTGGCGCTTCAGCGCCCGCCTGGCCCTGGCGCCCGATCAGGCCGCCCCCCTCGCCTCCGCCTGGCTGAAGTTCATCAACACAAAGAACGGCCGGAGACGCGGCCCCACCGTCAAGGACCAGAACGCCTGGCTGGCCGAGCATAAGGCCCTCCGCGCCGAGCTGGCCGAGCTGAACGGCAAGAAATTCGAGCTCCGCACGACGGCCAAGGCAGTAGACGACCTCTCCGACGAGGTTCGGGCCGTCTGCCAGGCGATCGGCCTGACGGACATCTCGATCACCGCCACGGACAACCCCGAAGGTCGCGGACCGGAGCGCACGCTGCGCACCGTCACCGGCGCCATCGATCCGGCGGCGCGATATCGCGTCAAGTCGATCGAGACGAAGCGCACCACCTCCCGTCCGTCGGCCCCGTTCATCACCTCCACGCTCCAGATGGCCGCCTCCAACGCCCTGTCGTTCAGCGCCAGCCGGACGATGCGCACGGCCCAGGAGCTGTATGAGGGCGTCAACATCCCCGGTGAGGGGCAGGTGGGCCTCATCACCTACATGCGAACCGACTCGACGCACCTGTCCGAGGAGGCGATCGGCCAGGCCCGCCGCTACATCGGCGACCACTTCGACAATCGCTACCTGCCCGGGAAACCGAACAAGTTCGCCGCCAACAACAAATCCGCCCAGGAAGCGCACGAGGCGATTCGTCCCACCGATGTGAACCGCCACCCCGATGCCGTCGCCGCCGCGCTCAGCGAGCCGCAGCAGAAGATCTACCGGCTCATCTGGAACCGCTTCGTCGCCTGCCAGATGACCGCGGCCCAGTGGGACACGACCACCGTCCTCTTCGAGCGATCCGATCGGCCCACCGGCGCCGTGCTGAAGGCCCCCGGCCGCGTGCTCATCTTCGACGGCTACTACCGCGCGGCCGGCATCCCCACCAACGGCGAGGAACAGAATCTGCCCGCCCTGGCGGAAGGGCACGAGACGGCTCCATTCTCCCTCCAGCCCGAGCAGCTCTTCACCTCGCCCCCCCCACGCTACACCGAGGCCTCCCTCGTGCGCACCCTCGAAGCGGAAGGCATCGGCCGGCCGTCCACATATGCCCAGATCATCCAGGTGATCCAGGACCGCAATTACGTCGAGCAGATCGAACGTCGCTTCTTCGCCACCGACCTCGGCGAGGTCGTCACCGACAAGCTCATCGACGCCTTCCCGAACCTGATGAGTGTGGGCTACACCCGCGAGATGGAGTCCCAGCTCGATCGCATCGCCGACCAGCACACCGACTGGACGGCCATGCTCGAGAAGTTCTACCAGCGCTTCTCCAAGGCCCTGGACACCGCCCACGAGACGATCACGCACGCCAAGGCTGAAACACAGCCGGCCCCCTACAAGTGCCCCAAATGCGGAAGCCGCACCTGCTACCGGTTCGGCAAGAACGGCCGCTTCCTCTCCTGCGCCAGCTACCCGGACTGCGACTTCGCCTCGCCCATCGACCGCGAGGGCCGGCCCATGCTCACCGAGCGCGTCAACATCGCCTGCCCGGAAGACGGCTCGGAGATGGTGCTGCGCAGCGGGCGCTTCGGCAAGTTCCTCGCCTCCGTAAACTACCCGCAGGTGAAGTACGTCATCAACCTTGATAAGCAGGGGCGGATCAAGTATCCGGCGCAGCCGCCGGTGCTGACGGAATTGAAGTGCTCCAAGTGCGATGCGCCTCTGAACCTTCGGCGCGGCAAGCGCGGGCCGTGGCTCGGCTGCTCGACCTTCCCCAAGTGCAAGGGCCGTGCATCCTGGAGCAAGCTGGACAAGCCCGTGCAGGATCGACTCCGCGCCGAACTCGAAGCGCACGAAAAGAAGCACCCGCAGGTGGTGATCACAACGCTTGATGGCGAGCCGATCCCCGAGGGCACGCCGATCGCCGATCTCGTCATCGCCGGCGGCCTGGCGGAGCTGGAAATCCATCCGGATGCCGAGGTCGAGCCCGCCCCGCGCAACACCGCGGCCGCGTAACCGCCCGGCCCGGGGCATCCAAAACTTCGGCCTCCCAGCCGCTTCCCGAGGTTAACCAATCGCTTTCCGCCCTCTTCGCGGCCTATCCAGCCGTAAATGCGGCCAATCGGCGCACCCGCTCCCAACGTAACTCGATGTCCGCACGGCACTAACAAAATCAGGGCCTTCGCCGGGCCGCGTTTTGCGTTGTGATTGAATCTCCGCGAGCAGAGCGCTGTTTTCCGCGATCGCGCCGCCGCGTGTCCTCCTCGCCGGCAACCAATCTGGCACGTGCGAACAAACATGTCTCCACTTAACGGCCGCGCGGTCGCGGATGCGCGCGCAAAACGGGTCCCCGTGCGCCTCGATCGCCGATTCCGGCCCTCAGGCATCGGTTTTGTTTTTTCGGATTTCGGTCTTTTCGCGGCTCGCCCCATCGATGCCCCAAGCGAGCCGCTGGCGAGGACGCCGCGGCTCACAGGCGCTTTCTGCATCAGAGCGAGCCGCCGCGTCCCCGCGAGCGGGTCGCGATCGATCATCACCTGCCGGGTGCCACTGACAGCGACCGTATCCGGGGGCGGGAGTCGTCAGTGCTCACTCCGCACGATCCGCCGGGGTGCCATGCTTCGTGGCGCCAGCCCGAAGCATGACGCCGCACATCCCGGCACGGCATGCTTCACCCTGTCGGGATGAAGCATGGCACCCGGCGTATCCCGATCGCACGCACGACCCGGCCCCGGGAAGCGCTCGCTGTGCATGGCACGCAGCGAGCCGCCGCGTCCCCGCGAGCGGGTCGCGCCGGATGATCACATGCCGTGACATCATGCTTCGAGGCGCCAGCCCGAAGCACGCACGCGCCCGTCTCGGCAAAGCATGCTTCACCCTGTCGGGCTGAAGCATGCCACCCGCTTCATTTCAGCTTCCCGCTTTCCTGCTTTCAGCTTTCTCCGTTCATCCATGCTAGTATTCCCTCACTAGCCTCCCGGCCCCCGGAATGGGCCTGTCAGATTCCCCCGGCAACTCCCCCGGAGCACCCCCCATGGCGCGGATGCGGGCACCTCAGCGTCGCAGGCAACTGCTGGAAACGGCCGTCTCTCTCTTCGGCCAGCGCGGCTATCACGGCACCACCACCAAGGAACTCGCCCGCGCTGCGGGCATCACCGAGCCCATCCTCTACCGACACTTCGACGATAAGCTCGACCTCTTCGTCACCCTCATCGGCGAGGTGGGCAAGGAGGTCATCCGCGCCTGGCAGGCCGTGCTCGATGACGTCGATGATCCCCGCAAGCGTTTGCGCATCCTGCTGGAGGCCAACCCCGCCACGCATACCCGCGGCCGCAACGTCTATCGCGTCATCTTCCAGGCCATGACGGAGCTGGATGGCGAGCAGGCGATCGCCTCGGCGATCCGCAAGCACATCACCACGTTGCACGGCTTCCTGGAAAAGGAACTGCTCGCACTCCAGAAGGCGGGCGTGGTGCGGCGCGATGAGCCGGCCGCATCCCTGGCCTGGCTGCTCATCAACGTGGGCACGGGCTACGGCATGGTCGCCCCCCTCCGCACGCCGCGACTGTCGATCACCACCGGCCGCAAGAGCATTCAGCGCCTGCTCGAAGACCTCCTCACCCGATAGCCTCGGCGCGCCATTGAGAAGAGGATTCACCGCAGAGGCGCAGAGGAGCAGAAAGAACAGATCTGATCCCGTTCAGCCGCGACCCGCAGGGGAGCGCTTCCTCCGACCTCCAACCCTCAAACCTCGGGCCTCCACTCCCCATGTCCTCTCCACGCAACACATCCGACAAGCCCTGGTGGGATGATTTCTTCGATGATGAGTACGCCGCCTACGGCCTGTCGGATTTCGAGAACCCGATCATCCCTCCGACGGTTGATTTCCTCATGGATGTGCTGGAGCTTGCCGAGGGCCGGCTCGTCCTCGATCAGTGCTGCGGGCTGGGGCGAATCAGTCTGCCGCTGGCCGCGCGCGGCGTGCGGGTGATCGGCCTGGACCTGATCGGTTCGTACATCGAGGTCGCCCGCCATCGGGCGGCCGAGTTGAATCTGCCCGCCGCGTTTCACCAGGGTGATGCGCACGAGTTCATCGCGCCCGAGCCGTGCGATGCGGCGATCAACTGGTTCACCAGCTTCGGCTACGATGAGGATGATGAGCAGAACATCGCCGTGCTTCAGCGTGCGTTCGATTCGCTGAAGTCCAGTGGTCGTTTCGCGCTGGACTATCACTCGACGCCGAAGATTCTCGCCGAGTTCCGCGCCACGCACGTCGATCGGCCCAGCGCCGAGGGGCGCGAGGGTCTGGTCATTCTGCAGGAGAACGAAGCGGATTTCACCCGGGGGATGATTCACGGCGCATGGACGGCAATCTACGCCGACGGCCGGCGGGTGGTGCGGCACGTCGAGACGCGCCTGTACATGCCGCACGAGATCATGGCGATGCTGAAACGCTGCGGGTTTGCGGATC
>Ga0272441_10006396_pt1 | contig 19775 bp, 14 predicted proteins | sample SSMProp6N_FD_193582 | JGI IMG/M metagenome (GOLD analysis project Ga0272441, IMG submission 193582) | Marine sediment archaeal communities from Little Sippewissett salt marsh, Falmouth, MA, United States - SSM-Prop-6N | ecosystem: Environmental > Aquatic > Marine > Wetlands > Sediment ... | reverse complement strand
AAGTCGAACAGCGTTTGTAGTTGCAACGCATAATGAAGGTTTGGCGAGGCAATCAGATAGGGCTTTCAGGTTAAAAGATGGAAAATTGAATCCCGAGGTGTTATAATATTTTTTTGGGTTATAGAAGTAAAAATAATAAGATGATTGACATTGATGAAAAGAAAGGGAAATTTGGAGGATGAACAGGGCTTCTCCTCAAGTAAAATGATCAATTAGATTTTCGATCAATATGATCATTAGATTAAATTTCTGGGGGATTAAGAAATGGTATTTGATAGATATACAGAGAGTGCCAGAAGGGTTATTCAGCATGCCAGGAAGGAAGCTGAGCAATTTAATCACAATTATTTGGGCACCGAGCATCTATTACTGGGGTTGATAAGAGAGACAGACAGCATAGCCTGTACGGTTTTACATAAGCTGAATTTAAACCTTGATATAATCCGTAACAAGGTTCTGACGAAAATGTCGATTCGTGGAACGACGATATCGATAGGTGAAATCCCTTTCACTCTTGGAGCCAAGAAGGTGCTTGAATTTGCCATGCACGAGGCGCGGGTTTTACGGCATGCGCATGTAGGAACGGAGCATATTTTGCTCGGTCTTTTAAGGGAATCATCGGGTATTGCGGCTGAAGTTTTACGAGAGCTTCGGGTTGATCCGCTTCTAACGAAAAAATATATCCTTGATATATTAGATAAGGATACAGAGAAGAAGCCTAAAAAGAGTCAGACCCCATCGCTTGATGAATTCGGTCGAGATTTAACCAAGCTAGCAATGGCAGATAAGCTTGATCCTGTAATCGGCAGGGACGATGAAATAGAAAGAGTGATTCAGATTTTAAGTCGTCGTACAAAGAATAATCCTGTTTTGATAGGGGAACCGGGAGTCGGTAAAACAGCTATTGCAGAAGGATTGGCTCAAAAAATAGTGAATCATGAGGTTCCGGAGATTCTTTTCAACAAGCGTCTTGTAACGTTGGATCTTGGTGCTATAGTTGCAGGGACGAAGTATCGGGGTCAATTCGAAGAACGTTTGAAAGCGGTGATGAAGGAGATAACGACCACCCGCAATATTATTTTATTTGTTGATGAATTGCATACATTGATAGGTGCAGGTTCTGCCGAGGGATCGATTGATGCATCGAACATGTTGAAACCTTCTCTTTCGCGGGGAGAAATTCAGTGTCTTGGTGCAACAACCCTTGATGAATATCGCAAATATATAGAAAAGGATGGAGCTCTGGAGAGGAGATTTCAAACGATAATGGTAGATCCGCCATCAGTTGATCAGACTGTCGAGATATTAAAGGGTTTGCGAGAAAAGTACGAAAAGCATCATAATGCGAGAATAGATGATGAAGCTTTAACTACAGCTGTTGATTTAGCCAATCAATATATTTGTGATAGATTTTTACCGGATAAAGCGATTGATGTAATTGACGAAGCTGGTTCTCGGGCGAGGCTTCAGTCCATGATTCTGCCCGAAGAACTTCGAGAGCTTCAGAACGAGATCAAGCTGATATCCCAGGAAAAAAGGTTGAAGGTAAAAGAGCAGGAGTTTGAACATGCAGCTCGCTTGAGGGATCAGGAGCAGCGCTTGAAGGAAAAATACGAGAAAGAGAAGGAACAGTGGAAATGGAGCAGAATCCATAATAAAGTAAGTGTTTCACGAGAAGATGTAGAATACATAGTATCCAGGTGGACAAGAATACCAGTAAATAAACTTGAAGAAAAGGAATCAGAAAAACTTTTTAAGATAGAAGATGAACTTCATAAGAGAGTGGTTGGTCAAAATAGTGCAGTGTCGGCTGTTGCAAAGGCGATAAGAAGGTCTAGAGCGGGTTTGAAAGATCCAAAGCGAAATATTGGTAGTTTTATTTTTCTAGGTCCATCAGGAGTTGGTAAAACAGAGCTTGCCAGATCTCTGGCTTTTGTCTTGTTTAATGATGATCAAGCATTGATCCGTCTTGACATGTCAGAATTTTCAGAGCAGTTTACCGTATCCAAGATGATTGGTTCAGCACCCGGTTATGTGGGATATGGCGAAGGAGGTCAACTCACAGAACAAATCCGCAGGCGACCTTATTCAGTGATACTCCTGGATGAAATAGAGAAAGCTCATCCCGATGTTTTTAACATCCTACTTCAAGTGTTGGAAGATGGTCGATTGACGGATAGTTTAGGCAGGGTGGTTGATTTCAAGAACACGGTTCTCATCATGACTTCGAATTTAGGAGCGAGGCTAATAAATAAAGGGACAACGATGGGTTTTCAAAGTTCAGATTCAGCAGAAGATTTTAAACAGATGAAAGACCTGATTATCGAAGAATCCAAGAGAGTGTTCAATCCGGAATTTATTAACAGGATTGATGAATTAGTCGTATTCCATAATCTCGACAAGGATCAAATGTTCAATATATTAACCCTGTTTATTCAGCGAATAAACAAAAACCTCGAGAACAAGAATATCAAGCTATTAGTTGATGATGATGTAAAATCGTTTATTATAGATAAAGAGTTCAATCCGGTTGAAGGAGCTCGTCCAATAAGGCGAGCAGTGCAGAAATATATCGAGAATAATCTGGCAGATGCCCTTCTTGACGGGAAGCTCAAAGATGCTACAAAGTTAAAGGTATTTCTTCGGAATAACGAGATCTTGTTCTTGAATGTTGATGAACCCGAAGAGGTTCCTTTCGGTGATCAGAAACGTTGATACTCAATCTAATTTAAATTTTAGAATCGAATCGATTAACAGATACTTTTTCTTATTGATGACTGAAACTCCAGCAAAAATGGGCATTTTATTGCTCATTTTTTTATTTTTATCTCCGATAATATCCTATTCCCAGTATGATGAAGATCCCAGAATAATCAAGGATATTGTCATTAAGGGCTGCAGGACAATAGATAAATCCACTATTTTTTACAACATAAGATCTAAGTTGGGTGAGGCATTATCCATAGAAAAAATCGATAGGGATCTCAAAGCACTTTATTCGCTGGGTTTTTTCGAGAATATTGAATTTAAGGAGGAACCAACTCAAGATGGTGTAGTTTTGATAATTATCATAACTGAAAAACCTGTAATTGAAGAGATACGGATAATTGGATCAGAAGGTATTGATATTTCAAAAATCAAAAAGGAGATCACTATAAAATCAGGTCAAATAATTGATAATTCGAAGATTACCAGTGATGTTCAGAAAATCAAGAAGCTTTATCTCGACAAGGGATTTTATTTTGCATTAGTAGAATCAATTATTGAGCCTGTTTCTGATTATGCAGTAGTTGTAACATACAAGATAGAGGAAAACAATAAAGTCAAGATTAAAGACATAAAAATTTTTGGAAACAGGGGTTTGAGTGATTTTAAGATAAAGAAATATATGCAAACAAATGAATCATTCTGGAATGGTTTTATAACATGTTTCATGAAAGTATTCAAAAAATGCGGAAAATTCAATGAAGACACTCTCGACATGGATTTAGATATTATAAGGGAAGTTTATAAAGATAATGGATATGTTGATATAAAGGTGGGAAAGCCTGAAATAAAATTCCATAAAAACAGGAAAGGAGAAATCAAATCGATAAAGATCCATATACCTGTAACAGAGGGGGAGCAATACAAATTCGGAGAAATATCCGTATCGGGCAATAAAGTATTCTATACAGATCAGTTAATGAAGCAATTTACAGATCTTCAGATACCTGGGAAAAAGGTATATAGATTCTTCGGAACCAACAAGCGTGATCTTGTTCCGGGGGAGACGTACAGTATTACGACCCTGAAGCTAGCAGCTCTTAGAATTATCGATATGTATAGCAATGAAGGTTATATCAATGCGTATCCATATCCCAAGGAAAAGATAAATAGTGATGAAAAAACAATCGATTTAAATTTTGATATTATGGAAGGTAGTAAATTCTATTTGAACAAGTTGATTTTTACAGGAAACATTCATACACGGGATAAGGTTATCAGAAGGGAATTTCTCCTGGATGAAGGTGATGTATTCAATGTTGGTTTAATGAAGCATGGAGTAACAAGGTTGGAATATTTACAGTATTTTAAAGAAATTAAGCCGACATATGAGCCGATACCAGGAACTGATGCGGTAGATTTGACAGTTGATGTCAAAGACGAGGGTCATACAGAGTTGCAGTTTGGTATAAGTTATGGAGGTTATGACAAATTTGGAGGAACACTAACATTACGTCAGAATAATTTTATGGGTTTAGGTTACACAACAGGTATTCAAGGTTACATAACAGACCGGCGGATGCAAGTTGATTTGAGTTTTACAGATTACTGGTTCCTTGACAAACCTCTAATATTCAGTTCCAGGGTTTATGTTACCAGTGAGGAGTTTTACACATATGATGAACAGCAGATAGGTGGTCGAATAACTTTTGGTAAGAGGTTTACTCAAAACATCAGTTTGAGTCAATCGTATAAATTTGAACATGTAAAAATAGATCTTGCTGAAGAAGATCTCAGGGTTTTTGACAGGGAAGCCGCAACTTCAAGGGAAAACAATTATGAAGCTCGTCATCTTCCTCTTGAACCGACCTTAAAGTTGAATGTGGATCCAGAAAGCGATACGAGTTCTACGACATTCACATTTTCCTGGGACAGCAGGGACAGAAAAATCAAAACTCCTTCGAGAGGATTTTTGAGTAGAAACTCTTTAGAAATCGCAGGCGGTATCCTTGGCGGGGATAATTATTTCTATAAATTAGAATCTGAGCTTGATTTTTATATACCATTAGGTGAGAAACTCACTTTAGCTAACAAGGCGCTAATTTACTATGCAGACGGATATGCAGGAAGGGAAGTTCCTATATTCGAGTTGTATTATATTGGAGGACCTTACTCCATCCGGGGTTTCGATACTAAATCCGTTGGACCTAAAGATATAAATAACAATCCTATTGGTGGTAACAAGGAACTTTTTTTCTCAACCGAACTCATAATCAGTCTTAATGATCCTTTGAAGCTTGTATTTTTTTATGATGCTGGAGATGTTTTTGGAGATTCCGAGAAATATGATTTAAAAGATTTAAGAACAAGTTATGGTGTAGAACTTCGAATATATATTCCTATCTTCCCATATCCTTTAAGACTAATATATGCGGAGCCGATAAAACCTCTGGAGACAGACAGGACAAATCATTTCGAGTTTTCAATAGGATTGGGTTTCAGGTAACAGAACTTATATCCAGATTAGCTGGAGGTTTAGATAATAATGAACATTGCAATTGTTGGAGCAGGTGATATTGGTGCACATTTAGCACTATCCTTATCACACAACAAACATCAAATTCTTGTGATTGATCGGGATAAAACTAAGCTTGAAACTATTGAAGAGAGGATGGATGTCCAGACATATAATGGAAATGGATCGAGTGTTAAGGTATTAGAAGATATAAATATTTCAGGTTTCGATCTTATAATTTGCATAACAGATGATGATGAAACGAATTTTGTATGCAGTAAACTTGCAAAAGAACTTGGTGTGAAACAAAGTATTGTCAGGATAAAGGAATTAAAGAAGTTCAGAAACAGGCTTTTCTTCTATAAAAAACTTTTTGATATAGATCTGATTTTGAGTTCTCATGAACTAACGATTATCGATATATGCAACCTTCTTTCTGATCAAAATTCAGTTGCTGTTGGGAATTTTGCATTCGGGAAAGTACAGATGCGTCGAATTATAATTGATAAGGGATCAAAGATAATCAACAAACCATTGATGGAATTGAAAATTCCGAAAGAGCTTATTGTTGCGGCAATATTCAGGGGTGATAAGATAATAATCCCCAGGGGTGAGAATAAAATTTTGCCAGAAGACCATGTTATAGTCATTGGTAAAACAGAGAGTGTCGAGAAGATCGAGAGTTTTTTTGGAACATATCATCATGATGTGAATAATATAATTGTTGTTGGTGGTGGTGAAATAGGTCTGGGAATTGCCAGATGGCTGGATTCGTTTAAATTAAATGTCAAGATAATCGAAAAAGATAAGGATAGAGCAGTTGAATTATCTACGATTCTCAAGAATATAAAGATAATTCTTGGTGATGGAACTGATCTTAACTTGCTCAAAGAAGAATATGTAGGTGAATCCGAACTTTATGTATCTGTTACAAGGGATGATGAAATAAACCTCATGTCGGCTTTGCTAGCGAGAGAACTGGGTGCAAAGAAAACAATATCGTTGGTACAGCAACCGGATTTCGCTCCCTTATATCAGCGTCTTGGAGTTGATATCGTGATAAGCCCCCGCATTTTGGTTACTAATAGTATCATGAGTTTTATCGAAAAAGGATCCTTTAATACTGTTGCCATAATTGAAGAGGGCAAGGCTGAAGTAATTCAGATCGATATAAAATCTATAAGCAAAATAACATCTAAACCGTTACTCGAGCTGGATTTTCCAAAAGGAGCCATCATAGGAGCCATTGTTAGGGGCAGAGATGTAATTATGCCATCGGGGGATACTGTATTAAAGTTTGGTGATACAGTTATCGTATTTTCCCTTTTGGATGTCATTCCGAAACTCCGAAAATTTTTCAGGGTATAGGTCCGAATTGAACTTTAAAATTGTCATAAAGATCCTGGGTCTTTTCCTAATATTCATTTCCCTCACCACGATATTTTCTATTCTATGGAGTCTTCATTATGGTGAGTTTGAAGTTGCCATGTCTTTTGGATATACGATACTGGTTGGATTAATTTCTGGCATCATCATGTATCTCATTGGAAGAAAGTCAGATAAAGAGAGTTTTTACAGAAAGGAGGGATTAGCTGTTGTTACTTTCGGTTGGACTATTTCGGCACTTTTAGGGGCTTTACCATTTTATTTTTCAGGTGAAATTCCATCTTTTGTGGATGCTTTTTTTGAAACCATGTCCGGATTTACAACAACCGGGGCAACAATTCTTACTGACATCGAAATTTTACCCAAAGGCCTTCTATTTTGGAGATCTTTTACCCATTGGTTGGGTGGAATGGGTATAATAGTTCTTTTTGTTGCCATACTTCCAGCAATGGGTATTGGTGGCAAGTTCATGTACAAGATGGAGGTACCGGGAGTAACCAAAAAAGGTTTTACTCCAAGGATCAAAGACACAGCTATCAGACTCTGGTTAATATATCTGATACTTTCTTTGGCAGAGGTCATTTCACTCATGTTTTGCAAGATGTCATTTTTCGATTCACTCTGTCATACATTTGGAACGTTAGCAACGGGAGGTTTTTCAACTAAAAATGCAAGTATCGGTTTTTATAATTCACCTTTAATCGAGGGAATAATCCTTATTTTCATGATCTTTGCGGGAATAAATTTTTATCTATTTTATCTAACATTTCAGGGAAAAATCAAAGAGGTTTTTTCAAATCCTGAAATTAAGGTTTATCTTGGAATCATTTTTATTGTAACGCTTTTAATAACCATTAACGTATATTCTGAAGGAATTTACTCAAACATATATAACGCTTTAAGATATTCTGTTTTTCAAGTCTGCTCGATACAAACAACAACAGGATATGGAACAGCAGATTTTGATCTTTGGCCTCCCCTTTCAAGATTTCTTCTTGTAACACTTATGTTGATAGGAGGATCAACGGGTTCTACCGGTGGTGCGATGAAAGTCTATCGTGTTATAGTGATAGCAAAAGTATCAATATCTCAGATTTTCAAATTCATCCGACCTCGTAGAATTATTTCAATACGTATTGGAAAAGAAGTAGTCCCAGGAGAATCTCTTGATACGATTTTAGGTTTCTTTGTTCTTTATATCCTGATACTTGTTTTTGGGGGTATGTTTGTGAGTTCCATGGGAGTAGATCTTATAACCTCTTTCACATCGGTAATTGCAACTCTGGTAAATATTGGACCCGGTCTGGGAAGAATCGGTGCGAGTCAAAACTATGCGTTTTTCCCTCCAATCGTGAAACTCTTTTTGTCTTTCTGCATGTTATTAGGTCGTCTAGAGCTTTTCACCGTTCTTGTATTTTTTGTTCCAGATTTCTGGAAGAAATGACATTCAAGGTTCTATAATTTTAAATTCTTTTGATGATCATTAATTCTATAATATTGATTAAAAATCATGAACTGATATTTTCTTAACATTAAAAAACAAAAAGTTCTTGATATTATTCACCAAAAGTAATATAATTTCCTTTCTATTTATGAAGCTGGAGCACGGATCTAAAAAATATGATCCTAACTTCATGCGAAGCCTTTAATTGTATGAAGAGAGAGATACTTAAATGAGCCAGATTATTTCTCACGATGTAATAATCCTTGGAACAGGACTTGCTGGACTTCGAGCTGCTGTCGAGATTGGGAGAAAGCTCGGTGACAAAGTGAGTATGGGTCTTGTATCCAAGGTACAGCTAATGCGTGCCCATTCCGTTTGTGCAGAAGGTGGAACAGCCGCGGTATTGAGGAAAGAGGAGGGAGATAACTTCGACCTTCATGCCTGGGATACTGTCAAAGGTTCTGACTTTTTAGCTGATCAGGATGTGGTATACAAGTTTGTCGAAACAAGCCCTGACGAGATTCTGCTTTTAGATCATTGGGGTCTCCCATGGTCAAGGCGAGAAGATGGGAGAATCTTGCAGCGTCCATTTGGAGGGCACAGCTTTAACAGGGCTGTGATGGCATCAGATAAGACAGGCTTTTTCGAAATGCAAACCCTTTATGACACATTAGTTCAATACACAAATTTCGAAAGGTATGACGAAGTATTTGCAACATCTATAATTGTTGAGGATGGTGAATTTCGTGGAATAACCATGATTGATGTTTCCACGGGAGAATTCATTGTTCTTGCGGGAAAAGCCTTGATAATAGCATCTGGTGGACTCGGTACCCTTTATGATTTTACGACGTACTCCCAGACGGTAAGTGGAGATGGTCAAGCTATGGCATATCGAGCTGGAATGGCAATGGAGGATCCTGAATTTTTGCAATTTCATCCGACAGGGCTGGTACCTTCAGGTATTCTCATGACTGAAGGGTGCAGAGGTGAAGGTGGATATCTCCGAAACCAGAGTGGTGACAGGTTCATGGACAAATATGCACCGAGCATGATGGAACTTGCACCCAGGGATATCATATCAAGAGCCATGATGACCGAGATCAATGAAGGACGGGGTTTCGATGGTCCTGATGGATTGAATTTCATACATCTTGATCTAACCCATCTTGGTGCACCAAAAATCAACAAGCATTTACCATTGATCAGGGAAGTTTGCATGAAATTTCTCGGTATAGATCCTATTCATAAACCTATACCTGTGCGTCCTGTTGCTCATTATTCCATGGGTGGTATCGAGGCAGATATCAATGGAAAGACGAAAGTCGACGGAATATGGGCAGCCGGTGAGGTTGCGTGCACTTCGTTACATGGAGCAAATAGACTTGGAACTAATTCGACAGCCGAATGTCTTGTTTGGGGAGGTATTACCGGAGCAGAGGTTGTTAAATACATGAAGACAGAACCTAAGATGAAGGAAATTCCAAAAGCCAAGGCTGAAGACGAAGAGAAGCGGATTTTCCAAGACCTTCTTAAAAGAGATGGTGGTGAATGTCCCTATAAGATTCGAAGAGAACTCAGAGAGATGATGACAACTCATGTTGGAGTTTATCGAACAGGTGAAAAGCTTCAGGAAGGACTCGATAAAGTTAAAGCTCTTAGAGAACGCTTCAAGAAGATAACGATCAAGGAAAAAAGCCGTATTTACAACACAAATCTAATAAATGTTTTAGAGATAGAAAACCTTCTCGATCTTGCAGAGGCAATGGTTTTTGCAGCTTTAACCAGGGAAGAATCTCGAGGAGGACATGCGCGTATTGATTTTCCAACTCGGGACGATGAAAAATGGCTAAAACATTCCCTGGTTACTTTTACTGAAGATGGACCTAAACTCGGTTTCAAAGATGTGACCATCAACAAATGGAAACCGGTAGAGCGGAAATATTAAAGGGAGATTATGATGGCGAATCAGAAGAAACATTCCAATCATCTGGGTATCCTGGGTTGGATCGGAGGAGGTAGTTGGGGTCACGAGCGGCTCTTATATTTCATCCATCGTATAACCGGTATCGGGATACTCTTTTACTTTATACTTCACATATTTGTGACAACTTTTGGAAGGTTCAGTAAAGGAGATTGGGAATTGATCATGGGAGGTTTCGAGTCTCCTATTTTCAAAATTGGTGAATTTCTTGTTTTTGCAGCTTTTGCTTTTCATGCATTCAACGGTATCAGACTTGTCTTGATTGAACTTGGTTTTGCTGTTGGTAAGGCTGAAGATCCGGTATATCCTTACCGGACATCTATAAACAAGCAAAAACCTCTTATGTTATTGATGATGATCCTGGCGATGGTTTTGATTCTAGCCGGGAGTTATGATTTTATTCGATTGGCTCACTAGGAGTGATAAAATGAACGAGACATCATACTGGACATGGCATATAATAACAGGGCTATTAGTCCTAATATTGCTCGGGATGCATATGTTGATCATGCACCTTGATGGAATACTCGGCTGGTTTTCTCCTGCTGAAGGAGAAGCTGTATCGTGGGATAATGTATTTTCCAGAAGTAAGCATGTGGGATTTACGTTAACTTATGTACTTTTATTAGGTGCAGCTTTATATCATGGATTATACGGATTGCGGACGATTTTGTTCGAACTCAGCCCACCGGTCAGGCTCCAGAAATTTATTAATGTAACTTTTTGGGTTGGCGGAGTTTTCCTTTTTATAGTGGGAACTTATGGATCTCTCGCAATTTTCAAGCAATGATTAAACTATTTAAGGGCTGAAAATGAATAAAGAAAATGAAAGAACTTATAATATAACATACCATATCAGGCGCTATAATCCTGAAAAAGACTCTGCACCTTACTGGAGTCAATTCACTGTAAAAGTTAAACCCGGAATGACAGTTCTCGAAGGTCTTCATCAAATAAAAGAGACTCAAGACAACTCTTTGAGCTGGCGTTTTTCATGCAGGATGGGTGTTTGCGGTTCATGCGGTATGATGATAAACGGCAAATTAGCCCTGGCATGTAATACACAGATCCTTGATATTTCAAGCACTGCATTGACGATCGGTCCGATACCAAATTTCGATATAATCAAGGATCTTGTACCAGACCTGACCCCTCTTTTTAATAAACACTGTGCAGTTCAACCTTATATAAAGAGGGATGATCTTAAGGATATGGATGTACCTTCCGGTGAACTTTATCAGACCCCGGAAGAGCTGGATAGATATCTTCAATTCACTTACTGCATAAAGTGCGGTCTTTGTATGGGTGCATGTCCGACGATGGCGACCGATAAAGATTTTCTGGGTCCCATGCCAATTACACAGGCATATAGATATTGTACAGATACTCGTGATGGTGGTTTTCATGAAAGAAAGGAAGTCGTGGGAACGAGTCATGGCGCATTCCGCTGCCATTATGCCGCAGAGTGCTCGAATGTATGCCCTAAGGGTGTAGATCCGGCGAGAGCGATCCAGTTCATGAAACGGGATCTCGTGCTAGATTATCTAAAGCTGAAAAAACGCAAAGCTCCATGCAAAGAGATTGGATCATATTCCGGGAAGCCAGTTGATGGTATTCCCGATCCACCGCCGTTTACTGTTGATCAGGGATAAGAAAAAGTACAATAAACTATTTTTGAAAAAGAGAATTTTTCTCTCAAGGTGATTTCTTTTATTTCTCGTTTGAAGATAATTTTTTGATATTTAATGTATTATAAAAGATTCTCAGCGGAAAAGTTAAAAAATGGTCATGTGGTTAGGAGAATTGGCTCGAAATAATCCCTGGTTTTACTGGATAATATTGATAGTCATTGGGATAATTCTTGCTCTCGGTTATTTTTCATCATAAGTTATTTTTCTCGATTTTTGAAAATGGTGTTTTACTTCTTATCCGAAGTTTGAAGTTGATTCAGGTCGAAGTCCTCGGGTATATCGAACATCTTTTTATTCATCATCAAAACAAATGCACCTAAAAAGACAGCGAACCATAACGTTGCCAACCTGATTATAATTGTTGAAGCCGATGCTGTTGCTTTCGTAATTGCCTGCTGACCTGCCATGAACCTGGGAGCATTGACGAGAAGTCCTGTCAGACTTACTTCCGTGAGACCTATACCTCCCGGCATCATTGTAAATGCACCTGCGAGGGTGGAGAAAGCATAAATAAAAGTGGCGTTCATCAATGTAATATTCTCGCTGAAACCTTTGATTACGAGATAAAAACCGATACATTCGAAAAACCATGAGATAATTCCAAGAAGAGTAGTAAGGGTGAGTGAACGAAAACCAATGAGTGCATAAATACTTTCATAAACCTCATGGATTTTGTGGACAAATTTTTTGATGAAATGAACCTTTCTCATCAATTCTATTAGTGGAATGGTTACCTTTCTTGAACTAATTATCAGGATTCCGATTATGATGACAATGATCGAAATATAGATAAAACTTAGACCATATTTAAAAGACAATGCACCAAAAAGAGCAAGAACAATAAGGGCGGTTACATCGGTCAGCCTTTCGGCAAGGACAATGGGTGCTGATACAGCTATGGAAGTGTTGTTCAGTTGTTTCAGTAAAAATGATTTGAATACTTCACCCAGTTTCCCAGGAGAGACAGTCATTATTAAACCGCCGAAGAAGATTACGAAACTCTGTTTCCATCTTATATTGATTTTAAGACGTCGGACAAAGTAATGCCATTTTAGAAAGCGGACGAAATAGTTGAGCATTGTAAGTAACAGCAGAACTGGAATATAGATCCAATGGAAATTTGAAAAAGCATTTATAATCTCCCAGAAATTTGCATAAAGGATCACCCCCAAAAATACAATTGCACCGATCACCATAGAGATGGCTAACTTGCCTTTGATTTTGTTTAAAATCCCCATTAATATTCTGGAAGATTGCTTTGATTTGGAAGGTTATTGCCCGTTTTCAAGATAAGATAAAACATCCTGTAATTTTAATTAACAAGAGCGAAGTTGTCAATTTTTAAGTGAAAATTGCATTGATAGTTATTTTCAGGTTACATGATAGAGATATTTTTTAATTTGATGAAATGATGGGAGCCCTAAAATTGAAAAAGGTTTTTTAATCATGTATAATTAAAGCTTTGTAAATATTATAATTTGAAATGAAACGTTTTACAGGATTTGGAATTCAGGAATAAAATTATTCAGGTTTGCTATTTATCATGCGCCCGTAGCTCAGGTGGACAGAGCAAGGGATTCCTAATCCCTGTGCCGGAGGTTCAAATCCTCTCGGGCGCCCATAATTATCATAGGATAGAATTAAGATGGTACGTATAAAAAAGAAGGAAATAGAACAAGACAAATTCATTACCTATTCAATGAATGCCCTGAACTGGGTGAAGGATAATTCTCAAACAGTCTTTGCAATTCTTATTGGTATTGCACTTGGGTTAGCGGTTATATTTTTTTATAGATCATATAAAGCTGAAAGTAAGCAGGCTTCCATTGATCTTCTTAATGAAGCCGATGCAATGTATTATAAAAATGTAACTTCAATTTCTCAGGATACATTTTCAGAAAATCAGGAACCTGTGATTTCAGATTTGAATTCCGTTGAATTGGAAGAAGCCATAAGCAATTATGATGAGTTGATTGAAGAGTATCCATCGTCCAATTCGGCAACATTCGCTCTCCTGAATAAGGGTAATGCAGCATTTCTTGCAAAGAAATTTGAAATAGCGATTGAATCTTATAAAGAATTTCTGGGTAGAAATTTTGATTCACCTTTAAATGAAATTGCCCAAGAAAATTTAATAGCAGCATTTATTGAAAAGAAAGATTATGCTAGTGCTGCAAAAGAGATAAAAAAATTTGTCAAGAAATCAAGAAGAGACGAATTCAAGTCAAAATTGCTTTTCAGGTTAGGGAATATATACGAACTTCAAAAAGATATTCCAACTGCCATCGAGACCTACAAAAAAATTACAGAAGAATATAGTGAAACTTCAATCAGTAATAAAGCTTCATCCCAGATCAAACTTATTGAATCTAAAGAAGCATCTTCTTCTGAATCCGAGATAAAACTAGAAGATTAGTTTTTTCCGATTTTTTTTTAAAAGAAGGAATTATCAAGGGGAGTGTTTTCTTCGAGGAAATTTTCTGCATTCAAAATGAGAATTTTTTCCCTGAATTCTTCATTATTTTTTGTTGCATCCAGAAGAATGCTAAGAGGAACTGCCGGGTGATTAAATGAATAATCCGTACCGAAGAAAATCTTTTCACCAGCCAGTTTTTCTGCAGCTTCTTTTATGACAAAAGCTGGAGATTCAGATGTTTCGAGGTAAACATTGTCATATTTCAATGCAAAATCAATTGCTTTTTTATATTCAACGGAACCGATATGTGCGAGGATGAATTTCAAATCGGGGAAATTGGAAAATACGGGTTCGAAATATTCCATTCTCGAGGGATCTTTTCCGAATCCCTTTTTAACCGGACCCTGTCCTGAATGAGAGAGAACAGGCATATTCAACTCGCTGCATTTTTGGAATAATTTCATAGCTGAATCACAGGATGGATTGATGCCAGAAACAATTGGATGATATTTGAGACCTGAAGCTCCTAATTTTTTATATCTTTTCAGTTGGTTTTCCATTCCGGGATCTTTTGGATCGACATAGCAAAACATAACAAGATTTTTGTGATTTGATGCTGATTTCAAAATCTTTTCACATTGATTGAGTTTCGGGAAATCAATTATCTGGATAACGATTTTTTTAATGTTATATTTTTTTTTATATTTCAACAAATTTTGTATCGTGCAGGTTGGAAAGAATTTAAACATCTTATAGAGATAGGCAACCGAGTATGGTAAAAAGCCCGGACTTAGCATACTTGGGAAGTTGTTATGGTAGAATTTTTCATCATCAAATGTTCTCGGGTTCGATGTACCCAGATATTTTGCATTGTCGGCATTTTCATTGTTGATATCACATTTTAAAAAGGGAAAAGGAGCTGTCAGTCCAACATGGACATGAAAATCAATTATTTCGGGTAATGAGGGATATATAACATTAAAATCTTTTTTTTCGTATTGCAGGAATTCATTCATAATTTTAATCAATTTTCTACGATTAAAATTTGCAAATCCATGACGTTTGTATAGGTTTGTCCGATAATGATAAGGTCATCAAGAGGAGCGAAAAAGTTATAAGAGTCGTTATTTTTTAGATATTTCATTGGGGACAATCCCAATTGCTTGCTTTTCGATATGGTTTTACCGTCGACAATTGCGCCGGCAGCATCAGTAAATCCATCAATACCATCAGTCCCTGCACTCAAGAATGTGATTCCATCTATATTATCCAGTTCAATTGCGGCTGCAAGAGCCATTTCCTGATTTCTTCCACCTTTTCCTGTTCCCTTGATGGTAACGGTTGATTCCCCTGCAGCGATGATACAGGCTGGTTTTTTAACCGGGAGATCACTTTTTTTCACCTCTTTTGCGATCGATACAAGGAATTTTGCAATTTCTCTTGCTTCACCCTGCAAAAGTGTGGTCAGTAAAATGGTATTGAATCCCATGCTTTTTGCTTTTTTTGCTGCTTCGAATGCTGCTATCCGGTTGTTACCTATAAGCAGATTGTGAACTTTTGAAAAGACTTTATCGTTAGATTTAGGGGTATCAGGAATTAGTCCAGAAATTCCTTTTTTCAGGTGTTCAATCACTTTTACTGGTAATTTATCGTGAAGTTCATATTTTTCAATAATACTCATGCAATCCTGAAAACTGGTCTTATCCGGTACGGTGGGTCCTGAAGAGATAAAGCTCAGGTCATCTCCAACCACATCAGAAATGATCAGGGTAATCAAAGTAGCCGGGTCGACTTTTTTAGCAAGTTGTCCACCTTTGATTCCCGAAAGATGTTTTCTGATAGTATTTATTTCGTGTATAGAAGCGCCTGATTTCAGCAGGATATTGGTTACATTCTGTTTATCAGTTAGAGTCAGTGGTTTTATTGGATAAGATACAAGAGCTGATGCTCCACCGGATATCAGTGCTATGACGAGATCGTTTTCACCTGCATTTTTGGCGATTTCTTCAATTTCCTTTGCTGCCTGGACGCTATTTTGATCGGGGATAGGATGAGATGCTTTAATTATTTTAATTAATTCATATTTTCTGCCGGTGTGATCTTTAACAGCGATTACCCCTTTTTTGATTAAATTACCGAGAATTTTTTCCAAGGCTAGAGCCATTAAACCGCTAGCCTTACCACCACCAATAACGTAAATATTTCGGAATTTATCAAGATGAAATTTTCTATCAATTATATTTAGTTGACTGTTGACAAGTTTGATCTGATTTTTAATCAAGGTTTCCGGAAGGACAGCATTTACGGCAAATTCAAAGATATCTCTTATTATTTTTTTCATTTGATTTTTAGATTAATAGCTTAAATCCTGCTTTTTTTCTCATGCTTTTTATCCATTCATCCATTTTAATCTTTCCTTCTTCCTCACCGAATCCTTTGAAGAAATTTCTTCTAAGCTCGAAATATTTTTTTGCGTAAATTTTTTCCCTTATGAGTTTGGCAAGGTCTTTTTTTGAAATCTCGAATCTCGTGAGTTCTTTATAGAATTCGTCACCCATAATGTCTATCAAATATTCAATTCTATTTTTTACCTCATCTTCTGAAACATGGATAATCTTTAGCATTTTACCTTCTCTATAGATTAATTCTGCATCAATCAATTTTTCAAGGTATTGTAAAATATTTTCGCTTTTCAAATTTTCAAAAACTATTTCACCCAGCAAGAATTTTCGTTCAATTTCACAATCACTTAAAGTGAAGATCTTGCCATTTATGCTACCAATTATCTTTTCGACAATTTTCGGGTAAAGTGGTTTTGGATGAATTAAAATTATTACAGCGAAAAACCAGGCTACAAAATATCTATATTTATATTTGTATAAAGTTTTCAAGGATTTGTAAATTTAATAATGCCGTTGGTCGTTCCACACCAGAGGTTATTCATCGAATCGAATAATAGAGCATTGACAATTTTCGAAGGTAATCCGTTCTTAGTAGTAAGATGCTCAATTTTATCAGGAGAATATACAATTATACCATTTGAGTCTGTTGCAAGCCATATGGAACCATCAACAGAAGAAGTTTGGATATCAGTAATGATTGTATCATCCAAGAGCTCTCCGATTTGTGTAGAATAACCTAAGTATTGAACATGATTACCCTCTTTTGACAGGTCGATTTTAACGAAGTTTTCATATAAGCCGCCCCATCCGATACCATTTTGGTCAACAGCGATTGAAAACATCCAGCCTGAATATGGTTCACCATCATAATATACAGTCGTCCAGATTCCATTATCGAAAATTGCTATTCCCGTTGTTGTTGCAATCCATACACGGTTAAATGAATCAACAAATATATCAGAGATATCATCTCCGGGTAATCCTTTTTTTGTTGTATATTCAGTCCATGTCCCATTATCGTAAACACTAATTCCTGATGATGTCCCAATCCACAAATTCCCTTGATAATCCACTGCGAGGCATTTGATATCATTATTTATTAGACTATCTTCTGTCCTGAATGTATCCCAGTTATTATTTTTATAATAAGCCATTCCGTAGCTTGTTCCTGCATAGACTGTATTATCATTTCCAACAGCCATTGCTTTTATACTATTACTGATAAAATTCAAATTGTGGTTGAAAAATTCTTCTCCATCAAACATACTAACTCCATCTCCACCGAGTATGGGCATATCTGAACCGATCCAGAGATTATTATTACTGTCGAATGCAAATGAACTTATACCATTGCTTACAGGTTCATTTTTAGTAGTTATGAAGTATTCTTCATCCTGGTATAATTTTCCAATACCGTTGAATTTTGAACCGAAAAATAAAGCATCGTTGTTAGAATTGACTGAAGTAATCCAGTCACCCCAGCTGTTTAGATTCCATTCATCATTGGACAAACTACTCAAACCCAGCCAAGTAGCAAACCAAATGTTGCCATTTTGATCGGGATAGATATCGAATACTCTATCGTCGATCAAGTCATATTCATTTGTGTCACGAAAATATGACCATTCTCCATTATCTAAGATGGAGACACCGTTACCGCCGTAGTGGTCGCTAGAGTTTGCAACAGCAAAATATTTTTTGTTGTAATCGTCCACAGCAATTTTCCTGATTATGCTTCCGTTGATACCAACGTTAATCAAATTTGTATAACTTGTCCAAACTAAACCGTCGAAAGAGATAGCTCCATTTTCTGTACCAATCCAAATATTATCCAGTTTATCTAGAGTCATTGATAATATGACGTTATCGGGCAGGTAGTTGGAGCTGTCGTATTTTGTTATAACCTGTCCTTCAGAAAGTATGTTTATGCCGAACCCTTCAGTCCCGCACCAGAGGTTGTTATCTTTATCTAGAGTTATTGAAAGTATGTCGTCTGTGTCGAGTCCGTTATCAGTAGTATAGTTTGTAAATCCAGAACCGTCATAGAAACTAATTCCACCGTTTGTTGCAATCCAAAATCCACCATTGATTTCATCATAGATTATACTCCGAACATCGCCTCCCGCCAGACCATTTTGTGTAGTCAATTTTTCATAAGTTTCATTTATTGTATCCCATTTTATTAATCCACCAGTTGTTCCACTCAGGAGATAATCCTCAAAGCATAAAATACTGTTTATCATATTACCATTCGAGTAACAGGTGAAATTTCTGCTATTTTTGACTATTTGAAAAGGAGCAATTTGGATTCCTGTCATAAAATCAGTTTGTCCGGTAATTGTAGCACCTGTTGCAAAGACATATGAACCAAGATCACCTATTGGAGGATTGACATTAGGAATTGGAAATTGGAAAATTGTGGTTTTGGGAAAAGTAAAACCGCTTTCTAATTGAATGCTTATAGAAGTTACAAATTGCGACCATCCAGGAAAGAAATAGACATTATTTGATGGTACTAATAATGCTAGATAGATATCGAATGATGATGTTGGACCATCATTTGTGAAAGAGAAATCAACATTAATCAAATCTCCATTGGAATAATTAGCTTGATTGGTGTAAATTCCGATTTGAGCAGCTCGAGAATCCGAATAAAAGATTGACAACATAAATAAAACCATTATTAATGTGAAAATGTGATGCAATTTTAACTTTGACATATATATCTCCTTGATGGGCTTAATAAACAAAAAAAGCATATATAATTATAAGGATAGCACTACTTTTTGTCAAATTAGACGGGGTTATAAAACTAATTTTAGCATTATGATTCATCGAGTTCAGAAAATAATATATTAGCAGAAAATGTATTTTTAATGTCGAATAGTTTATTTTGAAGATTTTTTGTGTGAGATTTATAAAGATACATGATGTAGTTATACTTTCAGAAAATGTTATGATAAAATCTCATTTCTATGAATGTGAATAAGAATACAAGCGGTTATCCGAGGGTTTTGAATGTTCCCCATCTTCGTAATCCTAATTTTTCAGGTCGTGGAGATCTTCTCGAGAAGCTTGGGGATAAAATTAAATCCGGTAAGGATATTAAAACAATACTTGCTGTTACAGGCTTAGGAGGTGTTGGTAAGACTGAAATTGTTCTGGAATATATCTATCGTAATACAGAAAGCTATTCTGTTATATGGTGGATTCGTGCTCAAGATCAGACAT
>Ga0272441_10006395_pt1 | contig 19775 bp, 15 predicted proteins | sample SSMProp6N_FD_193582 | JGI IMG/M metagenome (GOLD analysis project Ga0272441, IMG submission 193582) | Marine sediment archaeal communities from Little Sippewissett salt marsh, Falmouth, MA, United States - SSM-Prop-6N | ecosystem: Environmental > Aquatic > Marine > Wetlands > Sediment ... | reverse complement strand
AGACGGCGGGTCGGATGAAGGTGACGGCGGGAGCGGACAAGGTGACGGTATCGAACGGTCTCCTCGAGCTGGTCGTGAAGGGGCCGGGCTTCAATTTGTTCGATTCGGTGAAGGTCAACGGGGCGGAGGTGGTGGGGCCGCACGGCGAGGGGATTGTGGTGGTGCTCGATGGCGAGACCTATCGGCCGGGCGATGACTCGAAGGTGACGGTCGAGGAGAGCGGGAGCGAGGGGGCAGTGCTGAAGGTCGCCGGCAAGCTGGTGGACGGTGCGGACGGACCGTTTGTCTACACCTGCTACATTCACGTTTTTCAGGGCTCGCCCGAGGTGCGGGTCGATTTCACCTATACCAACGCCCGGGGCGGCGAGCCCAAGGACCACGTGAAGATGGAGGACTTGTCGGTTGTGCTGCCGACCACGCTCAAGGGGTTGGCCGTGGTGGGCGGCGAGAAGCGGACCTGGTCGGGCAAGAGCGCCAAGGCCGTGGCGATGGGGTCTGACCTGTGTCACATTACCGTGGACGGTGATCTGAAGCCCGCGGCGAAGGGCAAGAGCCGTAAGGCGACGGACTTGGGCTGGGCGGCGGTCGGCACCGCGGGGCGCGGGGTGGCGGTCGGCGTGCGCTGGTTCTGGCAGATGCATCCCAAGGCGGTCGAGGCGGGAGCGGACGGCAAGCTGCGGGTCGGGCTGTTCGCCCGCGAGGCGGCCAAGCCGCTCGACGTGTACATGGGCCAGGGCCGGACGCACTATCTGACGTTTCGTTTCGGGGAGGGGGACACCTGGACGGCGCCGCTGGCGAACGTATTTGCGGGGCGGCAGATGCCGCTGCGCGCCGCCTGCACGCCCAAGTATTATTGTCGGGTGAGCCGCGCGTTCGGGCCGGTGGCCGACGCGGATCCCGCGCTGTACGAGGCCGACCTGCTCAAGGAGCAGACGCGCTATAACCAGTATCTCCGGCAGAGCGTGGAGCGGATCGAGAAGAAGATCGAGGGCCACACCTACCGAGGCGTTCAGCGGGACAGCTACGGGTACTACCCGTTCGGCGACGTGTTCCACTGGGCCAATACCAGCAACGTGGAGGACCCCTGGAACGTGTTGTGGGAGTCGAACTACTACGACTATCCCTGGGCGGCGCTGGTGCAGTTCGCGCGGACGGGCGATCTGCTCTACCTCGACATCTGTGACCGGCACGGGCTGCACATTGCGGACGTGTTCATGTGCAAGTGGCATCCGAAGAAGAAGCTGCGTGGGGCTTGCCGCTATTCCCCGCCGGCGAACCACGTGGGGCTCGACAGGGATTACCGCAAGCCCAAGCCCTACGTCTCAGTCGAGTTCAATCACCACAAGGCGCGGAGCATTCTGCATCGGCATCTCCTGTTGGGCGACCTGGTGGCCCGCGATCATTTCATGCTGGCGCTGAACAATGCGACGCTGAACCCGGAGGCGAGCTGGCGGCAGTGCCGGGGCCCCGGGTCGAAGCTGGCCACGCTGGCCAGCGGCTACCGTCTCACGCACAGCCCCCTGCACCTGGCGAAGATCAAGGAATGCGTGCACGGCGCCCGTCGCTACCGCAAGAGCCCGCGCGGCTACTGCGGGAACCGGTCGAGCGGGTACTTCATGATGGGGATCGCGGCGGAGGGATTGGTGAACGCCTGGTGGCTGACCGGCGACAAAGAGACGTTCGACACCGTTCGGGCGATGTGCGATTTCCTGGAGCCGGAATGTGGGAAGAAGAACTCGAAGTACATCACCACCAACATGACGCTGGCCTACGCGCTGATGTACCGGGAGACGGGTGAGAAGAAATACCGGGACGCGGCGGTGAAGCTGTTGAAGTTGTGCGGGGTTCAGGCCCGCCCCAAAGGGTTCGGCCAGCAATGGCGGAACTGCGGCTTCGCCTGGCACTATCTCTCGAAGCTGGGCGCGGAGAAAGCGGATTGACGGGGCCTTGGCCGTGGTGCCGCCGTTGATTTCTGCACCGGCCGCGCTATAATCCCGGTCCGGGTGAGGGCGTTCCAGAAAGACGCAAGCCTGGGGAGTCGTCCGAACGCCCTGAGAGGAGAGCAGAATGGCCGGCGAGTTGAGCCCCGTGTTCAAGAATCCCTGGCTGCGCTTCATCGGCCTGCTGATTCTCATCTTCGTCATCCTGTGGATCCTCAGCATCATCAGCGGGGTGCTGATCCCGTTTATGATGGCGCTGATCATGGCCTACATTCTCGATCCGGTGGTCGACTGGCTTGAGACGCAGCGGATCGGGAGATGGAAGGTGACGCGGGGCGCGGCCATCGGCCTGCTGGTCGCCTTGTTCGCGGCGTTGATCTGTCTTTTTCTGTTCGTGGCCGTGCCCAACGCGGTCCTGGCGGCCAAAGGCTGGCTGGCGGCGGAGCAGTTCGATAATGTGAAGGAGTTCCTGCCCCGCAAGTGGCAGCTTGGGGTGGAGACTTGGCTGGGCAGCACGTCGGAAGACCGGTGGGCCATCGCCTCGCGGCTGGTGAGCGACCTGCTGGAGAACCGGACCGCGGCGGACGCCGTGGGGCAGTCGCTGCGGACCATTGTGCTCAGCACGTTCACCGCCATTATGTGGGTGTTCCAGTTTTTCCTTTTCTTCGTGGTGACCGTTTATCTGCTGCTGGATATCGACCGGGTCCGCGAGCGCGTGTCGGAGCTGCTGCCGCTGCGGTTCCGAGACGAGATTTTGCGCATCGCTCACCAGATCGACGTGAACCTAAAGGCGTTCTTCCGCGGGCAGGTGGTGGTGGTGTGTGTGCTGATGTGCATTTTCACCATCGGGCTGTGGATTGTGGGCTGTCCGTTCTGGTATATCGTGGGGGTGACCGGCGGGCTGGCGGCGTTTGTCCCCTATTTTGCGCTGGCGGCCGGGATGGTCCCTGCGGTGATTCTGTCCTTTGCCCAGTACCAGGACGTCTGGCATCCGCTGGCCGCCGCTGCGGTGTTCGGGGCGGGTATTTTCGTGGACAACGTGTTTGTGACGCCGAAGGTGATCGGCACCCGCGTCGGGATGCATCCGGTGACCATCATCCTGTCCATTCTGGTGTTCGGCACGTTGTTCGGTTTCTTCGGGGTGCTGTTCGCCATCCCCATCGCCGCGGTGGTGAAGGTTTTTGCACACGAGCTGTTCACGCGTTACAGGGCGTCTGCGCTTTACACAGGTGGCAATGAAGAGGACGAGTTGGGCCATGAAGGTATTGATCACTGATTCTTTGTCCGAAGCAGGTGTCGAGATTTTGAAGGCGGCGGGGCACGAGGTCCTGGACCGCAAGGGCCTGGCGGGGCCGGAACTGCTGGAGACCATCGCAGACTGCCAGGCGCTGATTGTTCGCAGCGGGACCAAGGTCACGGCGGACGTGCTGGAGGCCGCGGCCAAGCTGATGGTGGTGGGCCGTGCGGGAGTGGGCGTGGACAACGTCGACGTCGAGGCCGCTTCCCGGCGCGGGGTGATCGTGATGAACACTCCGGAGGGCAACACCATCTCCACGGCCGAGCTGACGATGGCGATGGTCCTGGCCTTGTCGCGCAATATCCCTCAGGCCCAGGCCAGCTTGGTGGCCGGGGAGTGGAACCGGAAGGCCTTTCGTGGGACCGAGCTCAACGGCAAGACGCTGGGCATCATCGGCTTGGGCCGCATCGGCCGCGCGGTGGCCCGGCGGGCCGCTGCGTTCGGAATGAAGCTTGTTGGCTACGACCCCTTCGTGGTCGACGGGCCCGGTGGACCGCTTGACATCGAAATGGCCAGTCTTGACGACGTGATCGAGCGGGCGGACTACATCACCGTGCACACCCCGCTGAACGACGAGACACGCGGGATGCTGGGGGCGGCGGAGTTCGAGCGGATGAAGGACGGGGTCCGGGTGATCAATTGTGCGCGGGGCGGGATCATCGACGAGGCGGCGCTGCGCGACGCGCTGCAGTCTGGGAAGGTGGCGGGCTGCGCGCTGGACGTGTACTCCTCGGAGCCGCCGAAGGACTGCGCGTTGATCGGGATGGGGCCGGTGGTCTCCACCCCCCACCTGGGGGCGCTCACCGCCGAGGCACAGCAGAACGTGGCCGAGCAGGTCGCCCGGCAGGTCTGCGAGGTGCTCGATGGTCGGCCGGCTCGCAATGCCGTCAATATGCCGATGATTGAGCCGGACGCACTGGCGGCTGTGCTGCCCTACGCCGAACTGGCGGAGAAGCTGGGCAAGGCGGTGGTGCAGCTTTGGGACAAGCCCATCCGAGAGGTCCGCGTGTCGTATCGCGGCGAGTTCACGGAGAACCCGCTTGACCTGGTGACCGCCTCGCTGCTCAAGGGCATGCTGTCGATGCTGATGGATGGCCCGATCAACTACGTGAACGCGCCGATCATTGCCCGGGAGCGGGGGGTGCGGGTGTCCGAGGTCACCAGCGCCCAGTCGCAGGACTTCGCGAACATCATCACCGCCGAGGTGATCGACGCGGAGGACTCGTTCCTGATCTCCGGGGCGTTTTTCGGGAAGAAGGACCCGCGCATCGTCCGCATCAACGCGTATCACGTGGACGTGGTGCCGCAGGGGCACATTCTGGTGTGTGAGAACAAGGACGCGCCGGGGGTGATCAGTTACGTGAGCACCATCCTGTCCGAGCACCAGACGAACATTGCGAACATGACCGTGGGGCGTGACGAGCCCGGCGGGCGCGCGGTGACGGTGATCAATATCGACGGGGCGGTGTCGGCGGACGTGATGACCGCCATCAAGGTGTCGCCTATCATCTTCGATGTGAAGCTGATTCAACTCTAGGTCGGTGCTCCCCGTCGCGGAACAAAAAGAAGCCGCCCGGCTTTGGCTGCCGGGCGGCTTCTTGCGTCATCGGATTCGTCGCCTACTTCTTCTTCTTTGCGACTTTCTTCTTCGCGACTTTCTTCTTTGCGACTTTCTTCTTGGCGGGTTTCTTCTTTGCGACCTTCTTCTTCGCGACTTTCTTCTTTGCCGTCTTCTTCTTCGCGACTTTCTTCTTCGCTGTCTTCTTCTTCGCGACTTTCTTCTTGGCGGGCTTCTTCTTCACGACTTTCTTCTTCGCCGCCTTTTTCTTCGCCACTGTTCCTCACCTCCTCTCGACGTGGAAACAGGAAGACAAAAAACACACAGTTCCACTTTTCAAAGTGAAACTAATTCAACATATATATCGGTGCACCGATTCGGAAACTTTAGAGAAAAAAAACAGGCTGACGGCCGATCCGCGCGGGAGTTGGGCGTTTGCCGGGTTGACCGGCCGGCGCGATGTCAGTGCGAGTCGTCGCACTCGGCGACACAGTAGACAGAGCCGTCGGGGGAATAGTGGAGGTGGCGCAGATGGAGGATGGGGGTGAGTTCGGCCTCGGAGGGGAAATAGGTGCGCCGCTTGAGCGAGTTGAGATAGGCGACGACGCCGGGCTCGCGCGTGAGTTGTGTCTTCAGCGCCGCGAGTTCGGCGGAGTAGTGTACGTTGGCCCGCGCCGTCGGCGGGTCGACCTTGAGCGGGAGCATTCGGGCGGGGCGGTCCAGCAGGAACCACAGGGCGTCGGCGGCGTTCGAGTGGATGGGTACGTCTGCGGGCAAAGAGCGGAGGTAGGCGATAGTCTTCGCGTTTCGCCAGTCGGGGGAGGTGTATCCTGCACCGTGCCGGTGGCGATGGCCCGCCCATTTCAGCGAGGTGACGACATAACTGCCAAGGACCGCCAGGCACACGACTGCGACGACGAGTCGGGCCCCGCGGCGGCGTGAGGGGCATCGCAGTCCGGCTCCGAGGAAGGCGAGCGCCGCTACCAGTGCGGCCACGAAGGCCGGGGCCAACAGGCGAGGGGTCAGTGAGGCATGAGCGTCGAAGAAGGATATGACCGCCGCCATCATCAGAGCGTAACATGTTATGAAAAGAAGCATTATGCACGCGGGGCGGGCCCTGGAGACCGCAGGGCCGGCGGGGTTGCTGCGGGCCTGTCGGATCATCGCCGCCGCAGCCAGCAGGCCGAGAACGGCGATCAGCGCGGCGTGGATCGCGGCGGCCAGGATGGCCGCCGTCCGGCCCAAGCTCTCCACCAGATCGATGGGCCGTATCGGGAAGAGCCAGCGGCTGATGGTGTTGATCCCGTAGAACAGGTGGCGGGCGCTGATCAGGTGAACGGCAAACGAGCGATTGGTGAGGGTCCCCGCCACCGCGAGGTTGCGGACCAGCCAGGCGGCCATCGGGAGGCAGGCGACGGCGCCGAACAGCGCGGCACGTCGAACGCTTTTCTCGCGCGGGCCGTACAACAGGATGGCGAGGAAACCGGTCGCGACGGCCGCGGCTCCGGCATAGCGAGTGAGCCAGGCCAGGGCCATCAGCAGTGCGGCCCCGATCAGCGTCGTCGTGCCGCCTCGCGCGAGATGGCGCTCAAGGAGGATGAACCCGGACAGGCACAGGAAGATGAACAACGGCTCGGACCATGCGAACGTGTGCAGCTCGAGCAGGTCGAGCGAGGTGGCCGCCAGGATCGCGCCCAGCACCCCCAGCCGGGCACCACCGGTGCAGCGGAACACCAGCCAGCCGATCAGAAAGACATTGGCGGCGAATAAAGATGCGTTCAAGAGTCTCGCGGCGCTGAGCGCGGTGCCGGTCGCGCCGGACAGCAGCGCCAGTGCGCCGGGGAACAGCGGCGGGTAATGCACCAGGGGGCCGGGTCCGCGCCGCGCCGTCTGATTGAACGGTGTGGTCAGGCCGTGCCCGCGCGCCAGATTGCGCGCCACGGCGAGATAGATGACGCCGTCGCTGTCGACGCCCATCCCGCTTTCGGTGCAGAAGGCATGCATCCCCGCGGCGCCCGCGCCGAGCAGGATAAGGAGCAGAAGCACCAGGCCGGTCTTGGGCACGCGCACCTCGCTTTCGTCCCGTGGTGCGGTCACGACTGGCGGGTGAGAACGGTGTTAACGAAATTGCGAACGCATTTCGCTCTGTCCAGCGCCGTGGAGGCGTCGTCTGCGTTGGGCGGCTCGGTACCGGGTTGGGCGGTTACAAGTTGGGCCTGCTCGTCGAGTACTCGGGCGGCGTCGAGCACCTCGCGCGGCGAGGTGATCTGATGGGAGTCGAGCAGGTTGCAGAGCGCCTCGCATTGGTCGGAGGTGCACGCCCAACCGTTGTGGGCGAACAGCGCGGTCAGGGCGCTGGCCGCCGCACGGTGTGCGTGCAGGACCGTGCCTTCGGGGAACCCGGCGCGTGACAGGACGCGGGCCATCGATTCTTCACGGTTACTGGCATTGATCCGTAGGTGCGCTTGCTCACGCATCCTGACGACCTCCTTCCGGGTTCTGCGGCGGGGGGGGCAGGGTGTCTTGTGGTTCGGGCTCGGGTCCGTTGGGTTGGGGCTCGTCCTGTGGGCCGGGAGCGGGGGCGGCATCGGGGGGCGAGGCGGCGTCTTGCTGGGCATCGGGCAGCCTTCCCTCCCGCCGCATTTGCTCGTGGTGTTCCTTAAGGAATCCCTCGACGCGCCGGATGGCCTCGTCGATCCGCTTTCGGGCGCGGCCCAGGGCCTCTTCTTCTTCGTCGATCTCGGCCAGGATGTCCACCTGTTTGACCGCGCCGCCCGGGACAGCAGGCGGGGTGTCGGGCCGGTCGAGCCCGTGTGCCGCACGCACTTCGGCGGCGGTCTGGTCCACGGCCTCTTTCTCTTCGGGTATGCAGACGTAGATTTCGCCGAACAGTGTGACTTGCTGCAAGCAGATGCGCTTGAGTCGGACCAGTTCGAGCAGGGCCATAAACATGGCGACCATTTCATCCCGGCTGTGACATTCGGCGAACACGCGGGAGAAGACTACCTGGCGTTCCTCGGTAACGATCGCCAGAAGTTGGCGGCGGAACTCGTGAAGCGGGCGCTCGCGTTCGAGCATTTGCGTCTGCGGGGCGCCGAAGCTCGTTTCGCGAAGCACCCTGGCGAAGGCGTCAACCAGTTCCCACAGCCCGATGCCGTCCAGCGAGGCATCGGGAGCCTGCTCTTCTTCAGGCTCTTGCTCCGGTCCGGGCAGGAGGGTGCGCTCAGGGCGCGGGTATTTGAGGGCCTGTTGGGCGGCGCGTTCTCCCAGGTCGCGGGCGATATCGCGATATCGTTTGTACTCGAGCAACTGGCGGACCAACTCGCCGCGTGGGTCTTCTTCTTCCTCTTCTCCTTCTTCTTCGCGCGGCAGAAGCATCCGCGACTTGATCTCCATCAGTGTGGCGGCCATTACCAGGAACTCGCCCGCCACGTTCACGTTGATCTCGGCCATGGCGTCCAGGTGGAGTTGGTACTGTTCGGCGATGGACGCGATGGGGATGTCGTAGATGTCGACTTCGTTCTTGCGGATGAGGTAGAGGAGCAGGTCCATCGGGCCGCTGTAGCTATCGAGCGCCACGCGATAGTGCGAGCCGGCAGGCGGCGTGGGGGGGACGTCGTCCGCCGCTGGCTGCGGAGCGTCGGGCGGCTCGGCCTGGGGCTGTTCGGGGGTGTCCTGCAAGCGTGATCTCCGATGCAGTTAGCGCAATAAGCTGCTGCTGATTATTTCCAATTGATTGAACTCGTGGTCGGTGAAGGCCAGGCGCATCACGAAGAAGATGGGCCGGCTGATGATCGAGAAATGGCCGCTGAAGCTGACCAGGATGAGGGCCATCAGGATGTAAGAGCCGAAGTGCTTGGTGCGGTCGTAGGCGATTGCGGCATGGTAACTGAGGAATCCGCGCAGGATGTGGTGTCCGTCGAGCGGGTAGAGCGGGATCAGGTTGAAGAAGCCCAGGGCGAGGTTGAGGAACACCCCGTAGGCGACCATCTTCTCGATGAGTTCGACGGTGGGACCCGCCTTGCCCAGGGTTCCTGGAGCGAAGGCGTCGAGTTGGAGGACCTTGAACAGGGCCCCAAAGCAGAAGGCGAGTACGAAGTTCGACACCGGCCCGCCCAGGGCGGTGAGCATCATGTCGCGCTTGGGCCACTTGAAAATAGCCGCGTTGACGGGGACCGGCTTGGCCCATCCGAACACGCGGAAGACCAGGCCGAGTGTGGTTCCGATAGGGTCGTAGTGCGCGAAGGGGTTCAGGGTGAGCCGTCCGGAGTACCGGGCGGTGGGGTCGCCCAGGCGGTCGGCGGTCCAGGCGTGCAGGTATTCGTGCAACGAGAGCGAGAAGAGAAAGACCGGGGCGGTTGCCAGGATGATCTTGGGGTTGAAAAGGTGGTCGAGCATCAGGGTATCCAAGCGGCCCGCGTGAAGTCCCGCGCCTATCGTATCTCGCCTCTTGAGGTGCGTCAAGCGTGCTTTGCGGCGGGGGAGCGGGCCGGGCGCCATTCAGTGAGGTCTTGCCTTGGAGGGCGGGGCGGGTGCCAGAGCCGAGATGGTACAAGCCTGGCGCGGACTGTGGAAGAATTCCGCGCTGCGCGTCGTGTAATCCGGCAATGTTGCCACGTCAAATTCTGTCAGTTTGGCGCAAGGAGCCCTAAGGTGTTGTGGTACAGGGGCTTGGAAGTACGCGCATTCCCTGGTAATTTGGCATGGCATGTGCTATGCTATATTTTCTGCTTGTACGAGAGGTTATTGGGGGCCCGGCTGAGGGGACTTGGTGTGGTTCGGAGACACTTGGCTCATGTTGGCAACGCCCCTCAGAATAAGGAGTTCCGCACTTGCTCACGCTTGCCTGGCGGTGCTCTTGGTCTTTTCAGTCTCATGCACCTCGGACGAGAGCCGGTTCGCTGCAAAGCCTGGCTGCGCCTATGACCCTGAGACAGGTCTCCCGTTGGTCATCGTTTCGGCGCTCGATGGTGGGGAAATGGTGTTGGTAAAGGCCGGGGTGCTCGCCCAGGGCGATCCAACCGGGATCCCTGCGGCCGTCGAGGTCGACGCGTTCTACATCGACGTGACCGAGGTGACCAATGAGCGATACCATCGGTTCGCCAGTGCGACCGGACACATCCCACCGAAATTTTCGACCGACGATGCCGTGCTGTTGCGCTGGACCGGGGGGCGCTACCCGAAAGGGCGTGGGCAATGTCCCGTCGTGTTGGTGACCTGCGAAGACGCGGAGGCCTACGCGGTGTGGGCTGGCAAGCGTCTACCGACGCAGACGGAGTGGGAGTACGCGGCGCGGGGGCCGAAGGCGCATACCTTTCCGTGGGGAGACGCCAAGTTGCCCGCTGCGGAATGCGGCACGGCCGACCGGCTGGCAGGCCGCGAACTGCTCACGCGAGAGATGTGGCAGAACTGGTACAACACCTGGTCGGAACGAAATGTGAAGGTGCGGAACGCCGAGGCGGTGCGGCCGGTGGGCTCTTTTCCCAAGGATGTCTCGGTGTTCGGGTGCTTTGACATGGCCGGCAGCGTGCGCGAATGGTGCGTGAAGAAGGCCAAGAACGGACATCTGAACGGGAGCGACCCGGAGGCGATGAACAGCCATGCCATCGCCACCGACAGCAAGGTGGTGTGTGGCAGTTCGTGGTTGCGGGACGCGGGGGCGGCCCGAGCCTGGGTGTATGAGACGGTGGAATCGTCACAATACTACGACGTGGGACTTCGCTGCGTTGTGTCCGCCGCCGACCCGGCGGTTTTGGCGCTGGCCAGGCAGCCCGCCAGCAAGCCGCCAGACCAAGTGTCGCGACATCGTTGAACCCGCCGCTTGGACATCGTTGTCTTCCGCACCGTGTGCGATCCTGCCGACTCGGTCGCATTTTGCTGGAGCTATCCCGCCTAAGCAGTTATGCTATCTGTCGCGGATAGCCGGGGGGCCCGCGGAGGAGCGTCGATGACCCTGCTGGACTGGCTGGACGCATTCCTTGAGCATCTGGAGAACGAGCGGGGGCTTTCGGAACACACGGTCCGCGCGTACAGCACCGACATCGTAGAGTTCGTGCGACATAACGACCAGGGCGGGGCGCTGCAGGCGGGCGACGTCGATCACCTGATGCTGCGCGGCTATCTGGCCATGCTGCGGAAGACCGGCCGGTCGCGGTCGACCATCGCCCGGAAGCTCGCCTCGCTGCGGACCTTCTTCAGGTTTCTGGTTCGCGAGGAGGTGGTCGACGACAACCCCGCGGCGGACATGCGGACCCCTCGGCGCGAGCAGCGGCTTCCGGGGGTGATGGATGAACATCAGGTGCGGCGCCTGCTCGAACAGCCCGACCCCTCGACCTTCCTGGGGCTGCGCGACCGCGCGGTGCTCGAGATTCTGTACAGCACCGGCATGCGGGCCAGCGAGCTGGTGGGGGCGAACATCGCGGACGTCGACTTCATCGGGGAAGTGATTCGGGTGCGCGGGAAGCGGCGCAAGGAGCGCCTGTGCCACCTGGGCAGTTACGCGGTGGCGGCGCTGCGCGAGTATCTCGATGCGCGGCGGCGTCATCCGCGCGGCATGCTCTTTGCCAAGCGGGCATTGATCGTGAACCGGTTCGGCAAGCGGCTGACCGACCGCAGCCTTCGGCGCACGCTCGAGAAGTACTTCCAGCAGGCGGGGCTCGAGCTGAAGGTGACTCCGCATACCTTGCGCCACAGTTTCGCCACGCACCTGCTGGACCACGGGGCTGACCTGCGGAGCGTGCAGGAGCTGCTCGGCCACGAGAGCCTGCAGACCACCCAGGTATACACACACGTCTCGGCCGACCGGTTGAAGAAGGTCTACGACAAGGCCCATCCCCGGGCGAAATAGGGGCAGGCCGCCGAGTCGGCACGCCGTCGTCCGGCTTGACAGGCGCGGCAGGCCCGGCTATTCTGTGCCGCGACTTCTGAGGAGGGCCGGGTTTGCAGAAGACATTGGTGATTCTGAAGCCGGACTGCGTGGCGCGGCGGCTGGTCGGCAGGGCGCTGCAGCGCTTCGAAGAAAAGGGCCTGCAGGTCGTCGGGCTGAAGATGATGCAGGTCGGGAAGCCGCTGGCCGCGCGGATGTATGCCGAGCACAAGGGGAAGGAGTTCTACGCGCCGCTGGTGCGTTTCATGACCGGTGGGCCGGTGGTGGTGATGGCCCTGCGGGGCAAGAACGCGGTGGCGGTGGTCCGGAAGATGCTGGGGGCCACGTTCGGCCCGGACGCGGAGCCGGGGACCATCCGCGGCGACTTCGGGATGAGCAAGCGGTACAACCTGGTGCACGGCTCGGACAGCGTGGCCAGCGCACGCCGAGAGCTCAAGCTCTTCTTCAAGCCCGGCGAGCTGGTCGGGCGGCACCCGCCGGACCTCGACGTGGTATACGATACGACCGGGCCGGAGCTGGTCTGACGGCCGTTGGGAAGGACCTGTGATGAAGGCGATTCAACTGGTGGCGCGCGGCACGATGGACATGGGCGAGGTCGAGGACCCGCATCCGGGGCCGGGCGAAGTGGCCATCGCACCCGAGTACGTGGGCCTGTGCGGGACCGACCTGCATGTGTTCCTCGGGCAGTTCGAGGACCGCGTCGGCTACCCGGCCATCCTGGGCCACGAGTTTGGCGGGTGCATCGCCGAACTGGGCGAGGGGGTGGACCGGTTTCAGCCGGGCGACCGGGTGGTGGTGGATCCGGTGTTTCCCTGCGGCGACTGCCCGCAGTGCCGGGCCGGGCGGTTCAACACGTGCCTGAACCTGGATGTGTTGGGTATCGACTGCGCCGGCGCACTGGCCGAGCGGGTGGTGGTGGACGAGACCAACGTGGTGGCTCTGCCCGACGAGGTCGAGCCGCCGCACGCCATCATGGCCGAGCTTTATTCGGTGGCGGTGCATGCCTCTCGGATTACCCGAATCGAGACGGGCGACGTGGTGGTCGTGCTGGGCGCCGGGCGTCTCGGGTTGTCGCTGGTGGACGTGATGAGGCACAGCGGCGCGGCGAAGCTGATCGCGGTGGACCTGCTGGACAGCCGGTTGTCGGTGGCCGAGACGGTGGGGGCGGATCTGACGCTCAACGCCGTGGACGTGGACCCGGTCGAAGAGGTGGCCCGGCTGACCGACGGGCTGGGCGCGGACAAGGTGATCGAGGCGGTGGGTCACGCCCGGGCGGTCGAGGGGCGCAAGCCGCCGATGTACATGGCCTGCCAGATGCTTCGGCCCGGCGGGCAGATTACGGCTTTGGGCCAGGGGGGCGAGGAGGAGTCGTTTTTCTGGAAGTCGTTCGTCCTGAAGGAGGCCCGGCTGTTGTCCTCGCGGCTCAACCTGGGCGACATGCCGCGGGCCGTGGCGATGATGGCTGGCGGCCTGCTGCATCCCCGCGAGATCATTACCCACACGTTGGAGCCCGGCGAGGTCCAGAAGGGCTTCGAGATGATGCACCGTGACCCGGGCAGCGTGATCAAGGTGGTGGTGGACTTGTCGGGCCTGTCGGGCTAGCGGGCCCCGGCGTCGGAAAAAATCCGCCAAAAAAACCGACCGGTGCGCCGGAATGCGGATATGATAGTGTTCAACAACGGTAACATCCGGCTGAATGGGCGATCCGGATGTCGGTGCGGCCGGCCCCTGGGCGAGCGGTGTTCGCTTGGCGCCAGGATCACGCGCTGAAAAATGGGGCCCTGAGGTAGGAGGGCGTTGGAATGCGCCACTCTGTTTGGATCGTGGTTTTGATGGTGCTGGCGATGGCGGTGCCGGTGCTGGCCGGTGAGGATGTGAAGGCGTTGCGGAAGGAGATGGCCGATCTGACTCGCAAGATCCGCACCGCGGAGCGCAAAGCATGGAGCAACGAGGACGTCAAGGCCCTGCGCAAGGCGGCGACGGACGCGCAGAAAGAGCTGATGAAGGCAGCGTCCGAGATTGCCGAGATCAAGGAGGTAGACCAAAAGCTGGGTGAGCTTCGGAAACAGCAGGGCGAGCTGATGAAACAGCGGAACGAGCTGATGAAGAAGAACGCCGAGGTGCTGGCGGAGCCGAAGAAAAAGGTGGCCGAGGCCCACGCGGCGGTCAAGAAGGCGATCAGCGAACTGCCAGAGATGAAGCCCCTGATCGAGAAGCAGACGGAGTTGAAGGCGAAGTTGAAGGCGGCGAGTGGTGCCAGGAAGCCACGTACCCGGAAGCCGCGTGACAAGAAGCCGCGCGTCAGGAAGCCCAAGCCGGCCGCGGGCGGCGGGGGCGAAATGTAGGCCGGTTCGCAACTCATTGAATCAGCAGCGGGCGGCGCGTCAGGCGCCGCCCGTTTTATTTGGGGTGCACCGTATCCGCGGCGCACACCAGGCGAGCGGGGAGCGCCGGCCGCGCTCCGGCTAGGGGGTCTTGCGGCGGGTGCGGAACAACACGCCGAACACGAGTTGGAGCAGCACGAAGCTCGCGGTCCAGAAGAGGAAGAAGGCCGTCACGCGCGGGTGGGGCAGTGGGACTTTGACCAGCTTGTCGCCGATGACTTCGAGGGCAGTGATCTCGCGTCCGTTGGTGGCCCGCACCTCGGCGGCGCCGTCGGGTGCCTCGGCGGGAGCGGTGGTGTGGCTCGCTTTTTCGGCGGCCTTCAGCTTGTCGCGGCGTTCGGCCTCCGCCTTTCGGACCGATTCGAGCTTCGAGTAAACATCTCGCTCCACCCAGGGGACAATCAGCGGGTGGGCGAGGGCGGTAAGCACCAGCGACGCCAGGAAGGCGAGGCCCAGCGAGCGCCTGGAGAAGACCGCCCGGAAGATCTTGACGAGCACGATGATGACCAGCAGGCCGGCGATCGCCAGGGCGAGGGTCCCCGCGGTGGCGTACTCGCGCAGCAGGTTGTGCAGCGGGTCGGAACGTTCGCCCTGCAGGGTTCCGCCGCTCTTGAGCGGCGCGGCTCCGGCGGCCACGTCAGCGGTGAGCAAGTCGATCCCGCCGTCCTTCCGGTCGCGGGCGCGAACGCCGACCTTCAGGCTGCTCTCGACGAGGTCCTGGCGCTTCAAGACCAGGTGCGCTTTCAGTCCGTTGGGCATCTGCTCGACGCTCTCGATGGAGCCGGCCCGGACCCCATCGACGTACACCGCCTCGTTTTCGCGGACGGCGGCTCCCTTGGGGAAGACGACGAAAAGTTCATGGTCCGAGTCGCCGCTGCACCCTGCGGCGGCCAGGAGCAGCACGGCGAGACAGGCAGCCTTGAGCGGAGTTCCCATGCAGTGTTCCTTCCTGGGGCGGTCTTTGGCCACCCGAATCTTAGACCGGCTCCGGGACGTGTCAAGGTCTTTTCGACGGGCGGCGCGGCGGGGTTTTTGAAGTGTCAACGCACCGCATAATCCACTAGAATAGGGCAGTAGGGAAGGGAGCGCACATGGGCGTCCGGCCAACGTATTTCGAGGCGCTCGAGCCGCGGCTGCTGCTCAGTGCAGGGGTCGCGCTACCGGACCCGTCCGTTGAGCTGGCCGGAGCGTCGATCGTGGTGGAGGCGGCGACCGCGTCGGACGCCCGCGATCTCGAACTGTGGGCGGACACGCTGGCGGGGTACCTGTCCGATCCCTTGTGGATAGACCGCGACGCGTACGACGCGGGCCACCACCTGATGGTCCCGCTGCACGCCGCGTTCGAGTTGGGCGAGACGGGGTGGCAAGACCAGTTCGCCGAGCACTTCACCGCGTTCTTGGGCCAGACCGACGACTTGTGCGGCGTACCTCTCTCGCGGCTCCAGTACCTGTACGTCGGCACGCGGTTCCTGGTACTGGCGCAGGCCGCCGGGCGCGCCGACATCGTACCCGCCGGGCTGGACACGTTCATCTATACTGAGCTGAAGACGTACTGGAACGAGACGCCGGCGTCGTCTTGGGGCATGACGTTTGAGGGGGGCATCCAGGAGCAGATCGAATGGAAGCTGACGACCGCTCACCCCTACCGGAGTTACTACCGGGCGGTCCAGGATACCGAGCTGTTTCTTCTTTCGATGGCGGCGGACCTCAGCCAATACGATCGGCTGGGCGGCGGGGGGTTCGGCGCGGCGGAACGCTCGACGTTGTCCGAGATGCTTGACACGGCGTACCAAGTCTTCGACCAGGAAGTCGCGTGGCAGGCCGGCGGCGGCTGGCTGTTCCAGCCGGGGGTATGGAGCGAGCACCCGGACACCAGCTATGCCGGTCAGACGGAGGAGGAGCCGGGCCTGCTGCCCGCCCCGCTGGAGGGCATCGCCTCTGACTCCTCGCACAGTCACCGGATGAGTCTGTGGCTGCGAAGTCTGCGCGGGGCCTGCGAGCCGGGCGGCGAACGGGCGGCGTTTTACGACCGCTTGGAAGAGGGCCTGGCCCGTCAGTTTTTCGGAGCGATCTATGTTGCGCCCGACGGGGCGGCGGCTTACCCCCGGACGACGAATTACATGGACGGCGGGAACGGCGTCTATCGCTGGCAATATGCGACGATGATTGGCGAGGACGGCTACGGGCCGTACGAGTTATCTGGTACGCTGCTGATGGGGTGGTGGGCGTTCCTCGGCACGTCCGAGAGCCAGGCACTGTACAGCGAGCTGGCGACGTCGTTCCCGCTGTCTGCCGAGGCGATCGACTGCTATTACACTCCGGGCACGCGCGGCAGACATCCGCTGGTCTCGCAGCCGGACAAGTTCAGCAACGGGCTGTCGGAGTTGATTTGCCGGCTTGGTGCAAAGCTGTCGGCGGAACCGCAGAGCCCGGCGGTGGTGGGCGCGTCCGAGGCGGTTTCTGTTCCGGTCATCACCGCGCCCGCCGAGCGGACCTGGACCGACCGGCCGCAGTTCGTGTGGACCGCTGTGGACGGTTCGACGGGGTATCAGCTGGTCGTCGAGGACGTGACGGCCGGGAGCGGCGTGGTCATCGACGTGTGGCTGGCGGTGGACGGCGTGCCCGGCGAGGCGGAGGTGGTCACCTGGACTTCGCCGGCGGCCCTGACGGCGTGGCACGTGTACAGCGTGTGCGTCCGTTCGGACAATGCCGGGCAGCTTGGCGGCTGGAGCGACGAGCTGGACTTTCTAGTGGCGCCCGGGCTGCCAATCCTGGAGACGCCGGTCGAGAGCAACGGCGGTGGTCAGTTGACGTGGCGCTGGAGCGCGGTGGACGGAGCCGGCCAATATCGCCTGCGGGTCAACGACGTAACCAGCGGGGTGAACGGGGTGGTCGACACCGTGCTGACTGCGGGCGACTGGACGGACGCGGGACGCCGGCTGGAATGGACGGCGTCGAACACGCTGGCGGAGGGACACGCGTACAAGGGGTTTATGTGGCCGTATGCGGGTGGGAAGTATGCCTATTGGTCGACGCCGCGCGAGTTCACCGCCGGATTGGGTCCCATCGAGTTCGACGCGCGAAGCGAAGTGAGGTCCACGGATGCGGACGGCGACGTGGTCACCGTGTGGATGACGGGTGCGGGCGAGGGGACGGTGACGTTCGATTCCGGGGAGCCGACTGGTATCCGGCGCATCGAGCTGAGCGGGACGGACATCGCGTCCAGTCTCTATGTCGAGGTCGGCGGGCCGGGCGGCGGGCTGACAACTGTCGAGGCGTTGGTCGTCGAGGGGACTGTGGGGAGCATCGTTGCACCGGCCGTTGACCTGGCGGGCTGGGTCGAGGTGTCCGGTGGGCTTAGCCGGCTGGAGCTGCACGACGTGGCGGACCAGCACACCATCGTCATCGGTCCGGCGGCGAACGACGGGGCCACAGTGACGGTGCGGATGGCTCGCGTCGCCGACCTGAGCATTACGTCCTTAACGCCCATCTGGAGCCTGGCCGTCGACGAGTGGCTGGATACCGATGGGACGCCCGACGTGGTTCGGGCACCCTCGATCCGCCGGCTGCGAGTGGAGGGAGACTTTCAGGCGGACATCGAACTGGACGGCTCGGACGCGGCGGAGACGACGCTATACCGCGCCGAGGTCGACGGGGCGGTCGACGGCGACTGGACCGTCACCGGGGCCGTCCGGTCGGTCCGGGTCGGCGAGTGGGTGAGCGGGGGGATCACGGCAGTGGCCGCGGCGGTACCGGCCGCGCCGCCATCGCTTTCCGCCCCGATGGTCACCGGGGATTTCGGTGCGGATGCGGTGCCGACCGGAGCGGGCGGCCCGTTCGAGACGGACATCACAGGTGCGTTAGGCGGGGTCACGAGGTCAGTCTCGGTGGCGGCGCACCGGGTGGGGGTGGGCGTCTGGGCAGCGGTGGATCCGGGTCTGGATGGAAGCTACGTCTTGGTCAACGATCCGGGGCCAGGCCGCGTCCCTTCGGCCGTGGTGATCGGTGAATATGAGGGGGCGGGGGAGCAGTTGTTCGGGGTGATCGAAGCGGCGATCGGGCGCGTTCGGCTTGGCGGAACGACGCTGCTGCTGGAGGCCGGGCCGTTTGCGGAGGGAGCGGTCTGCGTCGAGGACCTATCGGCCTGAGCGAGGCGGCTCAGCCGTCCTTGGCGGGGGGGATCAGAATCCGTGCAGCATCTTCGATCTCACGCCAGTCGATGTCTTTGAGGTCGCTTTCCGTGGACACGGAGTATGCGGCCATTGCCAACTTGTCTTCGGGGCCGGCGATGGCCGCCCGGACGGTGTTGTTGGCCAGGACGCGCTTCAGGGCGTCGTCCTGGGGCAGTCGGGCCCAAGCTTGCGGCTCACGTCGAAGCTGCCAGAGAGCGTTGAGTGCCAGCTCGATCTGGTGCTCGCTCTGGTGTCGAATCCAGTGTCGGAACGGGTTGAAGATGTAGGTGGTCTTGATGCTCCAGGCGTTTGCGGCGCGTGCGGCGGGCTTGGGGAGGATCTGTGGGAAGGCGGCGAGGAAGCAGAGGACCAGCCAGCAGAGCACGGCGGCCTTGAGGACGCCGACCGCGATGCCCCAGTAGGCGACCCACGGCGGCCGCAGTTGGCCGGCGTGTCCTTTGCGGTAGGCACGATTGACGAGTAGGCCGAGCAGGGCGATGGCCAGCCACACCAGCGCCGCCGCGACCAGCGAGAGCCGGACCATCCACTCGACCATTCGGGGCGAACCCCATTCGTACAGGCTGGCCCAGCCGCGCACGAAGGCGGCGCCGAACGGGATACCCAGCGCCCCGGCGAGCACGATGGCCGTCAAGCCGTAGACTTCCGACCGGAACCCGCGCACCAGGCCCAAGAACCCGAAGAAAAGAAGTATGGCAATGCAGATCAGGTCAACTGTCATGCAGTGTGTGCTCTCTTGACAGGGGTCGGCCCATCACTTCTTGAGCAACTGGCGCGTGAGTTCCTGGTGTCTGGGGTGGTCGGAGCGGCCAAGCAGCTCGTTGACCACTCGCTCGGCGTTGGTGCGCTTTTTCAGCTTGCCGGAATGGACGCAGAGGTTGACGATTGCCTGGGCGCAGCGGTGGCCGTCGTTCCAGCTCTTGGAACGGCGGAACGCGGTCTCGTAGTCGAAGAGCGCGGACATGTATTGCTTTTGGCGTTCGCGGGTGCGGCCCCGGCCCAAGTACCCTTGCCAGGTGTAGTGTCTGTATTTTTGTGGGGCGTCGATGAGTTTTTCGAAGAACTTCAGCGCCTCCTTGTAGTCGCCGGCGGCTTCGCTCTGTTCGGCGGCCATCAAGCAGAACCGGGCCGGGAAGTCGTCGACGCCTCGGTAGTCACCGATCAGGCGCTTGGCCCTGGAGATGGCGTAGGTCCGCAGGACGGGGAGTTGTCGGGAGCTTCGGATCATGGCCTGCAGTCGGACATACTCGGCCTGCGCTCTCATGGGCTTGTCGGCGGACCGGCGGTACTTGACGAAGTTCTCCATCATGATGACGGTCATCATGTTGCCGCCAAATCCGGTGTTTCTGAACTCGCTTGCCGCCTCGACTTCTGCCCAGGCGCAGGCGTCCCGGTCCTTCCGCCAGTAGGTGAAGACGGCGTTGCAGCGTGCCAGGCGGGTATCGGGGTCTCGAACGCTGACCCATTCTTCACCGTGCAGTTCGCGGGATACGTAGGTCTGCTGCTGGGCGGCGTCTTCG
>Ga0272441_10006394_pt1 | contig 19776 bp, 16 predicted proteins | sample SSMProp6N_FD_193582 | JGI IMG/M metagenome (GOLD analysis project Ga0272441, IMG submission 193582) | Marine sediment archaeal communities from Little Sippewissett salt marsh, Falmouth, MA, United States - SSM-Prop-6N | ecosystem: Environmental > Aquatic > Marine > Wetlands > Sediment ... | reverse complement strand
GCTGCCCGCCTTAGCCACCACCTTCGACAAGTATTCGGTGGTCAAAGGAAGGCTATGACGGACGCAGTGATGAGTAATCCACCCCGCTACTACAATCAGAGTGAGTGTGAGAGCGAGAGCGAACACATGAGCTTTGCTTTTTTGTTTTATACCATGCATACAACCACTCACACCATTCCTCACTCTTATTCTTTCCACTACCCCTTTTTGGCAATTCATATGGCTTTTCGTCGAGTTAACACATTAACAGGGATATTACTAATAAACATCTGATATGTTTGAATTTGAAAGATTGACATTATTTATATAATGCCATAATCCCTCTTAATTATATACAAATTGAACTGTAACAGTAGATGCAATATTTGTTTTTATCCTGACCCAATGTGCGGAATATCCATCAGGGAATTCATAATGTGAGTACCCATTAGGTTTAACTACCAGGGTTTTGTAAATGTTCCACTTTTCATTCCCCAATACATCCACTTCGATGATAAATTCGACTTCTTGTTCTCCATTATTAATGAAATGTACAGTCTTTTTGTCAAATCCGGTCATGAGAAAAGGATCGGATACGGCATTTGCACTGACCGCTTCGTCCTGCCAGACTGCTCCCCATCCTGCGGGTTTGCCATAATTCCATAAATCATCAATGTTTTGGAACAGCAATCCGGATTGTGGTTGCCCAACCCCATGATCGGTCTGATCACCTGCCATTACAAACAGCCCTCTCCAAAAAACAAAATCCGGGATAATTCTCAGGTGATAAGAGATGGGTTTGATACCCCATACATTTCCGTTATAAGTCATCATGGGTAGTTCATAGAATATGCCAAAGACATCCATAATAAAACGCTCGGTTTGTACTTCCCGAATTCTCATCCATTCAGTATTCCAGGCATGATCAAACGAATGGCTGCCTTTGGGAAGCCTGTACTTTTTCCACTCATTTGATCTGTCATTGAAGCACTTAAGAATAACGGATTTTTTATCCCAGCCTGTTGCAAAAATTGGATTCCCGTAAACTGATCTTCCTTTAAATGTATAACTGTTTTTACCACCTACTCCAATAAAAGCAGTTTCTTCAAGAATGGTCCATTTATCACTATTCCCATCCCATTCTGCAAGTCTTCCGGCAGAAGACTCTTCTTGATAATCCAGTTCATCATAAGAATTATTTGCTACAACAACCCGACCATTTCCTGTGTGCCCATCCTTAAAATGTACATATCCTGTCTCAGGAATTTCCAATTCATCATAAAGATCGAATAACTGTTTTGGTTTCAGGCTATAAACATCGCATTCAAAAAATAAACCTTCCATTGTGAGAAAATAGACTTTATTTTCAGGATCTGTCAGATGCTCCATGGTCGCAGCCAGTCGGTGTTTTGATAGTTCACTACAGGTCCTGACATTTCCATTTTTATCTATGAAATGGGGACCAATTATCGCCTGTTCCGATGGATTGTGGATCATTCTGTTTGCAAAAGTTCCTGTAACACTTTGAGGATGTTTTTTCATTGTCATATCCTCGCTGATTTCGTAAAGTCCTAAACGGGATCCCTGGATATGAGCAACATATCCAATCATCCATAACTTATCAGCCCAGGGAATCAAAGCTCCGATACCACTTTCACTTCTTTTTTTATCGGAAGTCCCCATAACAGTAAGATTTGGAAAAACGCCATTTATTTCAATTACCTCCCTATTTTCCTTACCAGGTTCAGCATTCTGAGAAAATACACTTTGCATAACAAAAGTCATTGCAAGACCTATCAGAAATAATTTTTTACTCATTTTTTTGGTGCTTTAGATCCGGTATTTATTCTCGAAATTACTGAATTTTGATGTAATTCAATTGAAAATTCAACCAGTATAACGAAATCCCTCACTAATTCCAGGTTAGATATTTCAATTGTATAGTCTACTACCAGAAACCCGGTGCGAAAATGCATCGGTTTTTTATTTCATTTAATTTGAGATGGCTTTTTCAGGAGCAGGATAACCGTATAACCAATAGCAAATAAAAGGTAGAGCCCTACAACAGCCCAACCAATTTTCATTAAACCTGATATTGTGCCTAAAACAGATATTATTACACCTATGACATAGGTAATTAGAAATGCCAGTTTTATAGCAAACTGAGCTTTGAGATCTTTTAGATTTATTCCAAACAGTGCTACAAGGGCAATTGCCAGGGATCCTAATCCAGCGTACTGAGCCATTAATTGAACAGCGGGACCAGATTCAACGCCGTATAGTGACAAAACCCTTGTTGGGAACAACAAGGCCAGGATACCGCTAAACCCGAATACAATCGCATTTACTATAAGTAAAATCCTAAATTTCATTTGGCCTAAAAAATTGATAATTAACTGTTTGAAGTTAGGAAATTAAATAATACAAATCAATTTTTTTGCTCGCTAAAATCAATCAATTTTGCCAGATCACAAGGAACGACCCGCCTTGGCCAGAGGCTATGGCGGGCGGAGTGACGAGTAATCTTTCCTTTCAGCCCGAACCGAGCTTGCTCATGTAAGGGTATTTAAAAATAAAGCCCTGGCTATGCGAAGCATAGCAGGCTTTTTCTTTGTAAAGCAACCCGCCAGAAGATCACGAGGAACTGCTTCGTTGGCAACGGCGAATGCATCAGTGGGGAAGAGGAGCATTACTATTATGAGTTATTCGGGTATCCTGTATATCCTTTTATTCACTATATTTGGTAATAGTCGATAATGTTACTTACCTTTAAGAAAGCCTGACAAAAAAGGAATGTCAATACTGAAAATAGTAGTTGGTAAAGACATGAGTCTTATTTTCTACTTTATAGTCAATTAATTATAAATACGATGCTTATAAAGTAATTATTATTATGGAAAAGATTAAGTCCCGTTTTTTTATCTATATAGTAATTATCATACCGTTGAATTTATTTGGACAACCAGATGAACAAATAGACATATTAAGATCTTCAAAAACATTTAATGTTGATGTCGAACAATCATATTTAGGGAATGCTAAATATGAACTTCCGTTTAAAGAAGTTGCGGAGAGTTTATTTGAATTAGCAGGACTGAAAAAAATAACATCAGAATCAGAAGTTTCAGATTTGACTATTTCAATATCAGCTGAAGGTAAAAATTTTTCGGTAGAGACGAATGTAGGGAAACTGTACACTGGCATAGAATTATCCGGATATATCTCTTTATATAGAAGTGAAAACGAAATTTTGACTAGGACATTTAGAGCTGTTGAAAATTATAATAAAGCAGTTTCCGGTCCGGGTATGGTATCTGGGAAACTTTTTCTTTACAAAGAAGACTACATGAAATTATTTAATTTTAAAGACGAGATTGAATCATTTAGATCCGTTACTATTCAAATAATAAGTGAAGTTTTTGGATATACTGCACTATTTGAAATTATTCAAGGGGAGGATCTAATAAATAGTGATTATGCCAAAATTGAATTAGCAGATAGTTATGACTTTATCATAGTTACTTCACCAACCACTGTATCAAAAGATATAAATAGTAATGACTCTAGTATTGTTACTCCACTTAAGGGTATTTTAAAAGATGCAGAAGAAGAAAAGAATTTGTTATCTATGCTAGGCATGGACATCAATGGTGATGAAATTCAAGAATGGTTATCAGGATTTCACCATCTATCAGAAATTAGCAAATTTGACGATTCATATTACTATAACTTTAAGTCAATAGGTCTATCTATGAAATTTGATAATAGTGATAAACTGACTACCATATTTGTCTATTCGGATAGTGCTGATGGTTACAGACAATTTCAAGGTGATCTACCATATGGATTGTCGTTTACTAATACTCGCAAAGAAATTGAATCTGTTTTAGGTACTCCCGATCGATCAGGTGGAGGTGAATATTTTAATTGTTGGAGTCGATATATATCGAAGGGCATTGGTTTCACTTACAACAGTAAAAATTGTAACGACTTAGATGCACAAATACATCATATTACTATATCTAAAATTCCGTAGCAAAAACTTCAGATTATAATATTTATCGTTAATAATACAAACGCTTTCTTTCGGTATAATAATTTGTACATTAGTGATATGCCGATATAGTCAGTACAATGTATGTTCTGCTTTGAAAATAAAAGGAGAATCAACGTGAGAAAAAAATTTTATTTAAGTTATTTTTTTCCGTTGCTATTTTCTTTAATAGTATTTAATTTAAAATCTAAAATCATGAAAAACAAATCATTATTACTCTTTGTAGCCTTCATATTTGTTTTATCTTCTTGTTCAGATTACCGGAAAGTTGGTAAAGGTGGTAATGAAATACCGCAAATTGAAATTAAAAGACAATCAACGATTTCACCAGGTGGCAATGAGTATATTTATATCTTAACAAGCTTGGGTATTGATGATAAAGTCATAAAACTCAAAAATGACAGCATTGTTTTATCTGCAAACTCAAAGAATAAAATTGAAACTGAAAGCATTGGAGATATAAAAATAAAAATTTCCCAAGGTAAGGAACCTGGCTCAATTGTTGTTGGCCTATGGATGACGGAAGAACAAATTAGAAAAATAAAATAAAATCGCACCTAACAGTCCACTTAAGCTTACCAAAAAGCAATGGTTAATCCATCATTACTTATGAAGTAAGGAATGTTATTTAATTGTCTGGCAATATATTACATTGATTTACGGCGCTAAACAAGCTGAATCCCGGCACTTATTTCTGAATAGTGTAATCATACTATAGCACGAAAGTCTGAATATGAACCTAAGAAAGGCTATGGCGGGCGAAGTGACGAGTAATCATCACCTTCACCTGGATGTGTTCTTCTTCACCACCTCCGGGGGTGTATATTTGTTGACGATATTTTACCCACGACTAATACCGGGGCTAATATTCTTAGGGTCCTCCGGACCAGGATTTGGCTTAATGACCAAAGTTCTCTCTGTGTAAAGCTTTCCTCTATGGATAGCGAAAAAAGTGAGCGATCTCCTCTTAAATCTCTTTATTTTACATTATTCACTAAAAAGCCTAATTTTATGATTCAAAGTTAATGTGAATAATTGTATTCATAATATGAAAATAGATGACTTTAATCTGGAACGGTATTTTGCCAAGTATGAATTTAAAGCCAGACATTTATTAAGTTCATCGGATTGTGAAAGTCTTAAGGTTTCTGAACTTATTAATAGGGCAGATCCTGAATGTTTGAGTTTATGGCGGAATCTCAAATTAGGTTATACAGAAACAAAGGGGCATATTCTGCTTCGGGAGGAAATATCTAACCTGTACAATTATATAAAAACTGAGGATATACTGGTCATGGCCCCGGAAGAAGGTATTTTTATAACTCTTAATATCATTCTGAATCCTGGTGATCATTTAATTGTACTTGATCCTTCTTATCAATCACTTTCGGAGATACCAAAGGCAATTGGATGTGAAGTAACCAGATGGCCGGTCAGCCTGAAAAACAATCAATGGAGCCTGGACATAAACTTCTTAAAGAAAAACATCAAGAAGAATACAAAACTTTTAATAATAAATTTCCCTCATAATCCAACCGGATTTATTCCTGAAAAAAATGATTTTATAAACATCATTGATATAGCAAGGAAAAACAAAATTTATCTTTTCTCAGATGAAATGTACAGATATCTTGAATTCTCCGGTTCTTATTTTTATGAATCAGTATGTGATATTTATGAAAATGGTATTGTTCTTTCAGGTCTTTCCAAATCATTTGGATTACCAGGACTGAGAATAGGATGGCTTGCTTCAAAAAATAAAGAATTAATAAAAAAATCTGAAAAATTTAAAGATTATACAACAATATGTAACAGTGCTTTGAGTGAGATCATGGGTATTATTGCTATAAGAAGCAAAGATCAGATAATAAGAAGAAACCTGGATCTTATCAGGTTAAACATGCTGCATATTAAAGATATTTTTACAAAACACGAGAATTTCTTTAGATGGATTGAAACCAAGGGAAGCTCAGTTGCTTTTCCCCTTCTAACTGAAAGGATTTCAGCAGATGATTTCTGCAAAAAGCTGATCGAACAGAAAAGTATAATGCTGCTACCAGCGAGTATTTTCAATTATTCAGGAAATCATTTCAGGGTTGGTCTGGGAAGAAAGAATTTTAAAGAAATAATTGTAGAATTGGAGTCTTTTCTTAGCGAGTTTTGATTAGTCCCAAAAGAATATATTAAAAGCAGGTGATCAAATTGAACTATCAATCTTGTTCCTGAAATACTTAATAGAATTATTTAATATCATGTAAGCCTTCATAAGGTCATCTTCCTGGATTATTACTGTCAGCTGAGTTCTTGTAGATATCAGATCCAGGATATTGATATTGTTATCTGATATTAAGCCGATAAAAAAAGCATAGAGACCAGGAACTTCAATACTAGGCCTTATCTCACTACCTTTAGCTTCCTGAATTCTGATTATTGCTGTTTTTCTGAGTATCTCTTCCGCTTCAGGAAGCAAATGTTTAAGTAAGTACTCATTGCTGCTTTCACATACAATTGTTATCTCTCTTCCACCCTGGTTAATATTAAAGATTTCATCAGATTCCTCAGGAATTCTTTTAGACAATTCATTTATCAGGCTTAGAATTTTATCAGATCTTTTAAATGTTATGTGTAGAATATCATTCTTAATCAATAACTGTGTATAAGCTATCTGCCACGCTAAATTTTCATTCAGATCTAGCTTACTTTTTTCCCGGTTAAGTTTTTCTTCTGAATATTTTCCTGAAGAAACGATATCTGTTCCTCCATGGTTCTCTATTCTACTATTTAAAGTAACTGTATCATCAGTTGATTCATCTATAAAAGGTTTGTTCCTTTTATTATTTGGGTTAACTAAATTTTGCTTTTTACTTTTAGTATTTGCGATAGCATTACTTATTGATTCCTTTTCTACTTTCATAGAATCAATCAATTCCCTTACAGCAAGAGCGATTTTATTAACCTGGTTACGATAAATTGTCCTGTTTAGATTATTGTGAGGATTTTCTTCATTTGCACGCAGTGGTCTGTTTACTCCGGGCTCTTTATAAATAAATTCTATTCCTCTCATGTAACTACCTGTTATTGACTCGTATAGTTTAATATCCTTATCATCAAGATCATGTATGCGAACTGGTACTACTCTGCATGTAACATTACCATTTATAAGTTTAACCTGGAGTTTATATTTATCCTTCGATGCCTGTTCAACAAATGCCTTGAATTCATGTTCCCAGGCAAACGATTTAGGATCACAATATGTCCGTGAGATTATTGGTATAAATACCAAACATTTCAGCTTGTTTTTGAGAGATTTATCAACATCATGGGTCTCGAGAAGTCCGTCATGCGGATTTATATCAAAATAAACGTTGATATCCTCCTTGAATGTTGATTCGAGCTCAGTTTTGAGTGCCTCAACAAATTCACTGACCCACATATCACCTTTGTTGTCTTTCTGGCGATAGCTGATGAAAATGTCGTAATTGTATCCTGAAATGATGCTTGACATTTGATAATGAAGTGGTATTTATCAAATATATGACTTAATGAAAATAAAAGCAAGAATAAATCACTTAGGCCTGATATTGCAAGACAGACTTTCTGACAGTTTTTAAATCCCGTCAGTTCTTTAACTATTTTGTGAAGGGTGTACAGAACTGTTTGCTCCTTTATTTGTTTACACAAAATGTATGGAAAATCCATTGCAAGACAGAATAATTACTTTCTTTGACGCAGAAAGGAAGTTATGAGTGAAAAAAAGTTATTAAAAGACCGGCGCCTGTATGTTATTTTTAGCATCACACTGATTGGTGTCATGGGTGTAGCGAGTCTGACACCTGCATTGCCCAAAATCTCACAAGCCTTAGACCTGAATAAATCAGAGATAGCCTTACTTATCAGTGCATTTACATTTCCGGGTATTTTCTTAACCCCTGTTGCAGGTGTTTTTGCCGATAGAATTGGAAGGAAGGCAGTATTGATTCCCTCTCTTTTCATTTTCGGACTGGCCGGTTTTTCAATCTTTTTTGTAAAGAACTTTCACATGATTATTATTCTTCGGGTAATTCAGGGCATCGGTGCAGCTCCTTTGGGATCAATCAACATCACACTGGTGGGCGATTTCTTCAGAGGAAAAGAACGTCCTGCTGCCATGGGATACAATGCCAGTGTGCTGAGTTTATCCACTGCTTCCTATCCTCTAATTGGTGGAGGGCTGGCGGGTATTGCGTGGTATTATCCTTTTATTTTGCCTCTGTTGGCCATCCCGGTTGGCCTCTTTGTAATTTTTGGTGTCAGGGAACCGAAATTTGAAAAAGTATCTGATTTCAAACAGTATATTAAAGCGATTTCAATCAGTATAAGAAAAAAGGAGGTGATCGGTATATTTCTTTTAGGTATCCTGACCTTTTTTATATTATATGGTGCCTATTTAACTTACATACCTTTTCTGGTCAGTCAAAAATTTGATCTTGAAGCTCCTCAAATTGGCATATTGTTATCGATAAGTTCATTAACCACAGCAATCCTTGCAACACAGGTTGGAAGGCTGACCAGTAGATTCGGTAGTTTATTCTTATTGAAAACTGCTTTTACATTTTATTTGATTATTTCCCTGGTCATTCCTCACATCAATAATTTGTATATCTTCCTTCTTCCGATCTTAATATTCGGCTCTGCCCAGGCACTTAATATGCCCAGTTTGCAAACTTCCCTGGCAAATTTGGCTCCTGATAATCAGAGAGGAGCTTTTATGTCATTAAATGGCATGGTACTCAGGATTGGCCAAACCCTGGGACCTTTAGTTATAGGGATTGGATATTCTATTGGAGAAATGATTGGAGTGTACTACCTGTCAGCTTTAGTAGCTCTTCTCGGCCTGGTGGTATTGTTTACAATGATTAGTTCGAAAAAGATAGAGATTAGTGAACATTAAAAAACTAATACATCAGAAGGGACACGCTAATGTGTAATTATTATTATCATTCGGCCACTTTGACACTATATTGACCATCTTCCATTTTCTCTACCTTAATCATAGCCATACCATGATCATAGCCCCCAACAACAATAATTCTTCCTTTGCCGGCATCAAGAGCTGGAGCAACCTGAATCATATTCTGCCAGTTACTGTGTTCCCAGAGTATTTCCCCTGTTTGTGGTTTTAACCCCATTATCCTGCCCGGTAATTTCTCAGCATCCCTGTGCATAAAGGTATTTGTGGATGAAAATACCATTACAATATGATCCTCTCATGCAATCTTTGCGACGGACAGGCTGGCATAAGTTTCAGCTCCTATTGCTTCTGTCTTCCATATTATATCTCCTGTCAATTTGTTAAAGGCAACCAATCCGGCGTTAGGATCCTGTGAGTAAGATACAATAAGCAAGTCGCCGTATGTCAGTGGACATTGGGATATCGCCCATACAGGTAATTTAATTCCACCGAAATCTTTCATGACGTTCTTGTTCCATATCGGTATATGTGTGTTGGTATCAATGCAGTACAGGTCTCCGTAAGGACCGCAGGAATAGACCCTGTTGCCATCGATAACAGGAACACTTCGTTACCCCGGATATGAAACTGATCCTGGTGCATCATAACTGTAGCTCCATAATTCCTTTCCATCGTTAAAATCAAAACACCGCATGATATCACCTGTTGAATCATCCCTGTCAAGCAAATAGACTTTGCCGTCCTTAATAGCCGGTCCGTCAAAACCTTTGCCAACATTGGTTGTCCATAATACTTCCGGACCATCATGTGGCCAGGAATGTAAATTGACACCTAAAATCTCACACTAATACCTTGCCATTGCACTTTTAGTTTTTAAATATCAGAATATTGAATTAGCTTTAGTCTAATATTTACCACAACTGTATATGTTATGATATTTAGCGTAATAACCTGGGATTTTAATCCTGAAATATTTTCTATAGGCAACCACGGTATCAGATGGTATGGGTTGATGATTGCATTGGGTTTATTAACAGCATACCTGATTTTTAAGCGATATCTCCGCGGTGACAAACTCACACCCAGTATGGTCGATAGTCTATTAATTTATGCTGTAATTGCTGGTATTGTTGGAGCAAGGCTCGGTCATGTGTTTTTTTATGAACCTGGCTATTATCTGAAAAATCCGCTGGAGATCCTTAAAACCTGGAAAGGGGGACTGGCAAGTCATGGCTGGGCCATAGGTGTTCTTATCGCTCTTTGGCTTTATAATAGAAAATATAAAATTCCTTACCTCTGGCTTATGGACAGGATTGTAATTGTTGTGGCGTTAATTTGTGCATTCATCCGTATCGGGAATTTTTTCAACTCGGAAATTTATGGTCTTCCAACCAATTTACCATGGGGTGTGGAATTTGTCAGAGACAGGCTTTACGACAGTACTACTGGTGAATTACTCCCTACTGTTCCCAGGCATCCAACGCAATTATATGAAGCATTAAGTTATTTTTTGATATTCATTGCATCATTTGTTTTTTATCAAAAAAGGAATATGGAAATTCGGGATGGTTTCATATTTAGTGTCTTTATGATTGCTCTGTTTAGTGCCAGATTTTTAATTGAATTTCTGAAGAATGACCAGGTTGCATTTGAGGAAGGTATGAGATTAAACATGGGGCAGTTGTTGAGCTTTCCGTTTATTATTGCAGGTATAGGTATTATTATCTGGACGAAAGCGAAACCAAGGTATTTTTCTATGGAGCGGAATTAATTAATACTTTAATGAGCGGATCGAACCCAGGAAGATCACGAGGAACGAAGCCTAACAGTGCCGGAGGCAAAGGCGGGCGCAGTGAGGAGTAATCCTTTTTTTTACTTAAATTTAATATAAAATTAGCGTTAATAAAGTTATATTTGGTAGTTCTGATCAATGACTTATAAATGGCAACCTATTATGTTCTGATTGTTGGCTGTTTATTCTTACTCGCCATCTCCCTTCTGATTGTAGGTGTTAGCAACGACGCGGTTAATTTCCTCAATTCAGCCATTGGTTCTAAATCAGCTCCATTTAAAATAATAATCCTTGTTGCAGCAATTGGAGTTCTGATAGGTGCAGTGTTTTCAAATGGTATGATGGAAGTTGCCAGGAAAGGGATCTTTAATCCTGAGTTTTTTTCTTTCGGTGAAATCATGGTTATTTTTCTTGCCGTGATGCTATCAAATATCCTGCTTCTGGACTTTTTTAACACAGTTGGTCTGCCAACTTCAACAACTATTTCCATTGTCTTTGGGATTCTTGGTGCTGCTGTTGCCGTAGGAATGATGAAAGTTGCAGGAGCAGAAGCCGGGACAGATTCTATTGGAAATTATATAAACATTGAGAGTTCAGTACTCATTATAATTGGGATATTCCTGTCTATTGTTATTGCATTTAATGTTGGCTTGATCGTTCAATGGTTTGTAAGACTGGCATTTTCTTTTAATCAGGGATCTACCTTAAAGTACTGGGGAGGATTATGGGGTGGTTTTGCGATCACTGCTATTCTTTATTTTCTTTTGATCAAAGGTGCAAAAGGATCCACCTTGATATCATATGAAGCTTTAGACTATATTAATAGCCATATAACATTAATACTCTTAGCCAGTTTCGTGGGTTGGACCATCATATTTCAACTGTTAGTGATCTATACCAGAGTCAACATACTGAAAATAACAGTATTGGTTGGAACATTTGCTCTGGCGATGGCATTTGCAGGAAATGATCTGGTCAATTTTATTGGCGTACCTCTGGCCGGATTTGAATCATTCAGGGATTTTACTACTTCCGGGGCTGAGAATGCCGGAACCTATATGATGGAATCATTACGTGAGCCAGTAAATACTCCAATCTTATTTCTGGTTACTGCCGGAATGATTATGGTGCTGACTTTACGCTTTTCGAAGAAGGCAAAGTCTGTTACTGCAACAACAATTGACCTGAGCAGGCAGGATGAAGGTGCTGAACGCTTTGATTCTTCATCTCTGTCAAGATTTATAGTAAGAATATCCATTGAACTAAGCAGAGGAATACGATCTATAAGTCCTGATGGCCTGATCAAATTTGTTGAGAGCAGGTTCCAGGCAGATATTGACTTTGAAAACAAAGATTATAAATTAGCTTTTGACCTTGTGAGGGCATCTGTAAATCTTGTTGTAGCCAGTATACTTATTGCAATTGGCACATCACTGAGACTTCCTCTTTCCACAACCTACGTAACTTTCATGGTTGCTATGGGAACATCTCTTGCTGATGGTGCCTGGGGGAGAGATAGCGCTGTATATCGGATAAGCGGTGTGTTAACAGTTATCGGGGGATGGTTCTTCACAGCGTTCATAGCATTTCTGGCTTCATTCATTATTGCTATACTTATATTTTTTGGGAAGATGCCTGTAATCATTGCACTTATTGCACTATCCGGATTTATATTATTTAGAACCCATGTCCTGCACAAGAAGAAATCAGAAAAAGAAGTTAAAGCAAATAGTGAAAACATTATTGCTTCGTACCAGGTACTTAAATCCTGTGATGATGAAGTTAAAGACTCTATCATAAATGTTTCAAACCTGTTGAATCATACTTATACGTATTTCTTCAAAGAAAAGCACAAAGCACTAAAGAAACTTAGGAAAGAATGTAAAAAACTCACGAAGGATATAAAACAGATACGGGAAGAAATTCCAAATACTCTGAAGAAATTTGAAGAGAGTGATCTGGAAAGGGGTCACCACTATGTTCAGGTTGTAACCTATATGATTGAGATGTGCAATTCGATGACTCATATTATCCAGCCTGCTTTCAACCACCTGGATAATAATCATGCTTTTGACAAAGAGCAAAAGGGTAGCTTAATGGGTTTTAAAGATCAGCTTAAAGCCTTTTTCGAGTATTTGATTGACCTGTTAGAGCAAAGAAAATATGATCAGGTTGATGAGCTTGCCCTTTTTCGCGACAAACTGATCGGTCTCATTAATGAGATTCTTTACAACAGGGTTAAAATCATCAAGAAAAAACAGAAAGGAGTAAAAGTAAGTCTTACCTATATTGAGATGCTTTCAGAAACGAAAAATCTATTGTTACATGTTGTTCAATTAGTGAAAGCTGATATTAAGCTTCTGGATTATTTAACCGCCGAAGAGAGCTCCGAATAATCTTTAACTTGTCCGGGGGGTTTTATAATGGTTATTGACCATGTTGAGTTATATCTTACCCCGGCTGAAACCATGTGGTCGAAATCAGCCCTCATCTCTCATTGATGAGGTTTCGTATTTCCTTTACCTCAATATTTCCGTACTTTACATCAAGAAACGGTTCTCCCTTACGTAACCCGGCATTACCAAAGCCGGTTTCGGTTGAGATGAATGAGACGAAATCATCCCCGATCCTGCTGTCAATATACAGTATACTGTCAACAGCATCATAACGTATACCTGTTAATCCCTGCAGCAGACCGTAACTTGACATAGCACGGGCGTACCAGTGCCCGCATTCATACTCGTTAAACGGGTTCCTGATCCTGCCATCGTACCTGTCTCTGCAGGTCCTGACAATATCCAATCCTTCTTTTACCTTCCCTTTCATCATAAGGTGGGAGGCAACCTGGTATTCTATACCTGTCCATACCTCGTTACTGTAAACAAAAGGTAAAGATAATTCACCTCCTTTTGGCCATGAACACAGTAGCAGCCCACCATCCTCACCCATAGCAAACGATGGCCTCTGTGGATTGGCATGATCGCTCAGGTCTGACCTCAGGTTATACCTGTGAACAGAGAGAAGGTGTTCTGTGATCAATTTATTGTCTATCGCTTCATTCAGCCCGGCACATGATGCAAGCCACATACCCAGGACGCCGTCTGACAGGCAGCCGTTACCGTACTGGTATTTCGGTCCTTCCTCAATCAGCAATTCTGTTGCTTCATCCGAGTAGTCAACTGACCATGTCTCTTCTGCCATAGATACGGGATCTTTAGCATTCAGCCCGCTGGTTGTTATTTTCTGGATGAAATATTCCCCGTTGAAAAGATTGTTTTCATAGAAAACCTTTCCTTTTTTAAGTAATTCATTATAAAAGCCGGTTTCTGCACCAAGAAAATTACCCATCTCGGTCATTGCCGTCAGTGCACCGAGATAAAACGATGAACACATGGCGTCAGGCCCCCAGAATTCTATATCATATGTATTATGGTGAGGCTCTTCAAGCACCCCCTTATGCCTCGGGTCCCATGTATCGATGCAATAGTCCATGCTTTGTTTTACGTAAGGCCACATTTTCAAGAGCCATTCATTATCTCCTGAGATGCGCCAGTCACGATAAACCTTCATTATGCCTCCCAGCTGGCCATCGGAGGCGGCATAGAATTCATGCCGTACAGGCCTGATAGGCAGGGCCGACCTGAATACCTGATGACCTGATGTATCCTGGCTCACCATGAACTCGGTTTCTCTGAATGACCTTTCAAGTGCAGGAAAAAGATGGGGAATGGCCTGGGCGTAGTTCCAGACGTGGGTACATGACCCGGCACAGCACCCGCTGTTATCCGTGCAGCCCTCCCATGCCCAGAGCTTCCCATCGGCCTGTCTGAGTACCGTGGGTGATTTAAGGATTGTCAGGTTAGCCGCTACAGCTTCAAGCACTTCAGGGGGAAGAGAGGAGCTATAAAAGGCGTCACTGAAGACTCTACTATCAGCCCTGAGACTGTCATAGTGTAGATTCCAGTATTCTGCCACCTCTTTTATATCACTGAATTTTGATGTATACCATGGCTGGTAATAAGGACTGGGAGACTCACAGACTGTATCTCCACAACAAGCAGTTTCCTGTTGCATGTTTGCCTCTCCACCATTTATATCAGCACCATATCTCAATCCTGTGTTTGGTACATACCATGCAAAAAGCAAACGTATCGTTTTTGTCTCGTCCTTATCCAGCTCAAATGGAACATAGAGTGATGCGCCAGGGGCTGATCCCGCAACAGGTTCACCCGGGCGTACGTCACCCTGTGTGATAGTTCTCCAGGCCATAGTCATGGGATCCCACCATCCACCCCTGAACCAGCAATGGTCTACGATTACGTCAGGATCATCTGTGGACACTGCAAAATCACCCAGGTACTCAGGATGTCCGATTATTGTATCCTGATGCAATATGAAGCCGCCATTTATCGGCTTAATACTATTGCCCGGACCTGTTGACATGAAGTTCTTTGCATTCCATGAGAACACTATCTCCAGTTTCCTGTCGGATGTATTTGTAAAATTGTATTCAATAGCCCCGGCAGGCAGGGATGAATTATCTGCATCACCTGGAATAAATGGGCTCCAGCACTCCATGGTTGTACTCACAGGTATATCATTATCTTTAAGAGAGACCTTGGCAAATGGGAACCTGGCAATGAATTCAGCCTCCCTGAAGCGAGGCAGGCCAAAAGAAGTCCCTGCAGCACCATTACCCGTTCCACTGCTTCCAAAAATCTTCCAGTCGGGTACCGGCCCTTCCAGTACTTTTGCGGTATTCTCGTACCCTCTGACACTGATTGCAGCAAATGTACAAGGCTCGTTGAATATATCCGGCCTGTTCCTGACAGACATGTGAGATATTGCACCGGTACCTTCAATGCAAAACATTCCTGCTCCCATTCCTCCAACAGGAAAGGCAACCCTGTTAAGATATTCATTGGAGTATTTATCATTAAACTCCCTCCTGGTACTTTTATTTCCAGTGCAGGAGTATAATAAGATCAGGCTGATCAATAAGGTAAAAAGTGGATAATTCCTTTTCATTGGTTACTGTATTAAGAATGAAGCTGTGTTATTTCATTACAATAAAGATAGCAATTGACAGTTTATCAAAAAAATAGAGAACTTAGATAAGAGGAAATAAATTTGTATTTTTGCATCTCAAATTGGTATGAATGCATCATCCTGAGTAAATCCGGATCATTTACACAGGATAAAATAAAATCTGTGAATTATGCCACGCGTATTTAAAGCCATAAATATTGAAGAAGAGGAGAAAGAGGTTAAAAAAGACTACCTCGACAGACATATGCCTCATGTTATATGTGACGATAGTGTGAAGAAAGGTGAAGTTTTCAGGGTGAAGGTAAGGATGGGAGAAGATTACACACATCCTGACGATCATGATCATTACATAAGTACCATACAGTTATGGAACAGGGAAACGCTTCTTGCTGAGACCAGGTATTCATCAGGAGTATACGGAAACAGGCCTGCCCATGTTGAAGTGGATTTTTACATAATATCATCTGAAGTATCAATGAACTTATCGGCTATGGCTGTATGTACCAAGCATGGTTTATGGCAGAGTGAGGACAAACCCGTCAAAGTTATTTGATATGGCAAAGACTGATCCCAAGAAGAGAAGCTGGAGAGACAAGTACCGTTTTGCTATTTATAATGATAAAACATTTGAAGAAGTATGGCATGTACGAATGACGAGGTATAATGGATTCCTCCTGCTGGTTTCTCTTGTTCTGTTTATCGTCGTCGTCACAACCATGCTAATCTCTTTCACCAATCTCAGGGAGTTAATCCCGGGTTATCCTGATGGTAATACAAGACGTAACATCATTATGAACGCTTTGCGCCTTGATTCACTTGAAAACGAAATGGAACTGAGAGACCAGTATTTTGCTAACCTGAACGCGATTATATCGGGAAGAGAGCCTGTAGACAGGGTCGCCGGTCAGGATACTACGGCTAACTATGAGGAAATAACTTTCAATAATTCAGAAGAGGATTCTTTACTCAGGCTACAGGTTGAGCAGGAAGAACAGTACAATCTTACTTTCCTGGCTGATAATGCGGGAAGGAGCTTTAACTTATCAAGCGTTCATTTTTTTCCGCCCGTAAAAGGTATTGTTACCGGGCATTTTAATCCGCGCACCAGGCATTATGGTACAGATATAGTAACATCACCCAAGGCTGTTGTTTCTGCCACTCTTGACGGAACGGTAATGTTTACAGGCTGGACATTGGAAACGGGATGGGTTATACAAATACAGCATTCCAATAACCTCACTTCTGTCTACAAGCATAATGCAACATTATTAAAGGAGCCGGGTGATGGTGTACTGGCGGGTGAAGGAATAGCCGTGGTTGGTGATTCAGGTGAGCTATATACTTCGGGTCCTCATTTGCATTTCGAAATATGGCATAATGGTGAGGCGGTTAATCCGGAGAATTACATACTATTCTAACAATTAAGGAGGTAAAGAGTGAAGAGGCTGGCTGTTCTCGGTTCAACGGGTTCTATTGGCACACAAACACTGGATATTATTGAAAGTCATCCTGATGAATTTAAGGTTGAATTACTTACGGCATACAATAATGTTGACCAGCTGGCTGCGCAGGCCAGGAAGCATAATCCTGATACGGTTGTTATTGTAAATGAAGACCACTACAAGGTGCTTAAAGACAGGTTGTCAGACCTGCAAGTAAAGGTATATGCAGGCATTAGTGCTGTTGAACAGGTTGTTGCCCAGGCCGGCATCGATATGGTTGTGGCGGCCATGGTGGGTTTTTCAGGACTACGACCAATTATCAGAGCCATCGAAACGGGTAAAGATATTGCACTGGCAAACAAGGAGACACTGGTTGTTGCCGGAAGGATAATTAATGAGCTCGTACTAAAATACGGGGTAAAAATAATACCTGTTGATTCTGAACATTCCGCTATATTGCAATGCCTTGCCGGTGAGACAGACAACCCGGTTGAAAAAATCACCCTGACAGCTTCGGGTGGCCCTTTCAGGCACTATTCAATAGACAGGCTCTATAATGTGAAACCGGAGGAAGCATTGAAACATCCTAACTGGAGCATGGGTAACAAAATAACAATAGATTCGGCATCGATGATGAATAAAGGACTGGAAGTTATAGAAGCTAAATGGTTCTTTGATCTGAGGTCTGACCAGATAGAGGTTATCATACATCCACAGTCAATCATCCACTCATTTGTTCATTTTTCTGACGGTTCAATTAAAGCACAGCTTGGGCTGCCAGATATGCGATTGCCTATAATTTATGCTCTGGGATATCCTAACCGTTTTCATACTGACCTGCCCAGGTTTGATTTCAGGCAGTATAATAAGCTGACTTTCGAGGAGGTTGATACAAAAAAATTTCGTAACCTTGCACTCGCTTATAAAGCTCTGGAAAAGGGAGGTAATTTACCATGTGCAATGAATGCTGCTAATGAGATCGCAGTGGATGCTTTCCTGAGTGGTAATATCGGCTTCATGCAAATGACTGAGCTGATAGAGAAAATAATGAGTGATACAGTGTTCATGCAAAAGCCTGGGATTAAAGAACTTGAAGAGACCGACAGGCATAGCAGGATGGCTGCCTTGGAGTATATTAAAAAACAGACGTGAGATGACGGTATTGATAAAAATTCTGCAATTTATTTTAAGCCTATCCGTGATAGTAATAATTCACGAGTTAGGCCATTTTCTTTTTGCCAAGTTGTTTAAAACAAGGGTGGAAAAATTCTATCTTTTCTTTGATCCCTGGTTTTCCTTGTTCAAGTTCAAAAAGGGTGAAACAGAGTATGGCATAGGATGGTTGCCACTTGGGGGATATGTAAAAATAGCGGGGATGATTGATGAATCCATGGACCGTGAACAGATGAAGAAACCTCCACAACCCTATGAGTTCAGGTCAAAACCATCCTGGCAGAGGCTGATAATTATGCTGGGCGGTGTATTTTTTAATTTTATCCTGGCTATTGTGCTGTACGTGATAGTACTGTTTTCATGGGGAGAGACATACCTGCCCACAGATAATGTAAAATATGGGATAGTTACTGATTCAATTGGCCATGAGATGGGTCTGATGGATGGTGATAAAATAGTTACTATTGATGGTATGCATATCGAGAATTTCTATGAAATAATTCCTGATATAATACTTAACGAGAGAGAACAGATTACCGTAGAAAGAGACGGGCAACCGGTGCAAATAAATATTGACAGGAAGTATATTCCACATATCATTAAAGGGAAGGGTGGAATTGATGCACGCTTACCTTTTACTCCATTTGAGATCGTGGATTTTGATAAAGAATCGCCTGCAAAAGAAGCGGGCATGCAGATTGGTGACAAACTTGTGGGTATTGATGGCAGGGAATTCAGGTTCAATGACGAATATGTGCATTATCTGTCGGATAAAAAAGGCAAGGAAATAACAGCAAATATCCTGAGAGGGGATGACTCCCTCACCATTGACCTTAAGACAACGGATGAAGGCATGCTTGGAATATTCAGAAGCACGGCGGGCCTTCTTGAATTGCGTACGATTAAATACGGATTCTTTGAATCTGTACCTGCCGGGATATCAAAGGGATACCAGACAATGAAAGATTACCTGAAACAGTTTAAACTCATATTCTCAAAAGACACCAAAGCATATGAATCACTTGGCGGATTTATTACCATAGGCAGTATTTTCCCAGGGATGTGGGACTGGCATGCTTTCTGGAACCTCACAGCATTCCTGTCGATAATACTGGCAATAATGAATATTCTGCCCATACCTGCACTCGACGGTGGACATGTGATGTTCCTGCTTTATGAGGTAATTACCGGTAGAAAACCCAGTGATAAATTTCTTGAATATGCTCAACTGGCAGGGATGTTAATACTTATTGCATTGTTGATATATGCTAATGGCAATGATATTTTGCGTTTGTTGAGGAAATAGCTTTTTTTTTGATTAACTTTGTACATATTA
>Ga0272441_10006393_pt1 | contig 19778 bp, 24 predicted proteins | sample SSMProp6N_FD_193582 | JGI IMG/M metagenome (GOLD analysis project Ga0272441, IMG submission 193582) | Marine sediment archaeal communities from Little Sippewissett salt marsh, Falmouth, MA, United States - SSM-Prop-6N | ecosystem: Environmental > Aquatic > Marine > Wetlands > Sediment ... | reverse complement strand
GAATATTCCAAACAATGGCAGTACTTTCTTTATCATTTTCTATACACCTTTTGATTTGTTTCTGAAGATTCGTGTGTCTCAGGCCCTTTATAAAGAAAGCGAACTTGGCGTAAGGAACAGTTGAAAGGAACATCTGGAAGGAACATTGTTCTATTTAATGGATAAATATATATAATATTAGAAATATATAATATTTAGTTATAAATAGATAATATTAAGTTATTAATTTATAACATGGTGAGAATATGAATAGTAGAATTGAGAGATATGTATGGGCCATGCTTGCCATACTGGCATCTATGGCCATATTGGCATACATCTCAGTGCATGAGTGGGGCATGAGGGAATCGATGGCCCTATCCTTAACCTGCATCATGGGCATTGTCGTGCTATTTGGATTTGGATGGTATCTCAAGGAGAGGTTGCGTGAGAAGGGAATGGGCATTCCCACTTCAGATGAAAGGACCGTGGCCATTGAAGGAATAGCGTTCAAATATGCCTTCCTTTCATCATTCTGGGCAATCATCGCTTTGGCCTGGTATAATATATTAATGAGATACACTGGAAAAGATCAGATGCCTGCAGACATAGCAATTGTTGCGGCACTGGCGATAATGGCCTTGACATGGGTCATCTCAAGCTATGTATCCAGAAAAAGGATCATGATAACTGAATAGGTGTGAACTTGAAGACAAGGATCAAAGAGCTTAGGGCAAAGCATGACCTGACACAAGAGGAGCTTGCGAGAAAGGTGAATGTCAGAAGGGAGACGATATTGTTCTTGGAGAAAGGCAAGTACAACCCTTCCCTTGCCCTGGCTCACAAGATATCAATGGTCTTCGATGCGCCCATAGAGGATATCTTCATTTTTGAGGAAGAACATATCGATTGATGTTCACGTCTTCGATATCAGAGAATAACCATGCAAGTCCGTCCAAAAAAGAATCAAACACGACGCTGTTGTGATTTTCCCCATAATATATCCTGTCCATCATCTCAAGAACATCATATTCCTTTGCCCTTATCCTTCCCACTAGGTCGTCGTGGCTTTCTATAAATCGGCCCTCCTCATCCCCTCCAACAGCTAAAAATAATCTGTAATCCAGTTCGCTTTTCCTAAATCTATTATAGAAAGAGAGCTCATCCGAGAGCAGGACGCTCTCTTGGGTATATATTGGGGAGCTTACGGCCAAGTAATTTTCAAAGAAGGTGTCGCCGCGAAACATTGTGCTTAGCACAAAGAAACCGCCAGATGAATGGCCCACCAATGACCTCATCGAGACTTCATGTATATTGTGCTCCAATTCCAATATCTCCGGGAGCTCATACTTCAGGAAATTGTAAAAACTGCTGGGGTCTTGATGAAAATCCCTGCTGCGCTCGGTAGCGCCATCGTATCCTATGCCTACCAATATTACCTCTGGGATGATATCGTTCTCTGAGAGATTGTGGACTATTCCGGCCAGCCCGCAATAATCTATCCTATATGAATCTGTGAAGTACCAGTCCCCGTCCAACAACACGACGAGGGGATAGCACTCATCTTCTGAGAAGCTGTCAGGCAGCTGGACGTATATATGGTAAGTGTCGCCGACATAGGCGGAGTAATGGTACGATGAGTGGTAAAGAGGACATTCAATCGAATAATCGACTGACACTGTCCTTTCATTCTCCCCTCCGATGCATCCAGAGAATATGATCATCAGTACGATTACAAACGTTAAAGCCCTTGATTTTTTCATTTGCATGGCATATTGGAAAATAGATTTATATTTTTTCGCAAATTGAAGCATCGCCCTCTAAAAACATCAAAGGATCGAGTCCATGTATCTGAGGAAAGGCCTCAGTACTTTGTAAGTCGTTATGGTCTCATCGAAGAAATCAGATGCCAGCACCTCTCTGTCGGACAACATCCTTGAGACCGTAACGCTCTTAAGCCTGAGGAGATCCATCTCTGGATGGTCCTTGGGATATCCTCGGGGGACGGACTTGAGCTTTTCGCCCTGCACTTCTCCAAAGAACTTCTTGAATCTCTCATTGTCCACTATGCTCTTGAACTTTTCAGGATCGCTGTCTATGGAATCCCTCCAAGCGGACAGCTGTGCCGGATCAGGATGATGCAGCCCTCCTGCAAGCATAGATGCCCCAGGTTCGATGTGTACATAGTAACCCATCAGATGCGACTTTCGACCGCCGGGAGCTATATAGGCGCCCATGTTTGTCTTATATGGTGACTTGTCCTTTGAGAATCGGGTGTCCCTGTATATCCTGAAGATGCAATCCTTGGGGCTGAGACCTGAAAATGGTTCTGTCTCCGAGAGAAATTCAATAATGGAGGAGACATAGGACTCGAACTGGCCAAGGGCCTCATCATATTGGGCACGACGTCCCTCAAACCATCCCCGATCGTTATTAGATTTCAATTCACCAAGAAAATTCATCACAGGTTCTAGATCGAATTGTTGGGCCATCTTTCTACACCTCGCTCTTTGGTATTACTATGTGCATTATCGTTTATTAATAATATCACGAAATCAATGATAAATTATATTTTTGATAAGGAACTAATAGTAATAATGGCTGAAGAAACTGAATCGAACATTGGCGAAAAGCTTCCCCTTATAGTAGGGAACGACCTTGAGAAGAAAGAGGTCAGATTGCCCAAATCGGCCGAGGGGCATGTTACATTGGTCGTTCTGGTGTCGGAGAGGAGCGCCCAAACGATGGTTGACTCGTGGATATACTATTTTGAAAAGGAGCTTTGTAGCGCGAAGGGATACATGTATTACGAGGTGCCTTTGATATCTGGCGCCTGGGGAAAGTTCTTCTCAGGTGTGATCGATGGTGGAATGAGGGCTGGAATTCCAAGTGAAAAACACCACAACGTCATGACTTTCTATGGGGATTATGGAAAGATATACAAGGACCTCAACATAATGGACAAGGACATCGCACATCCATTGCTGCTAGACACTAAAGGCGTTATCAGATGGAGGGCAAAGGGATACTCGGATATCGGTAAGATAAAAGAGATGATAGACATGGCCAGAAAGCTCAATGAAGAAGCGTCAGGTGTATCTTCTAATAAAGGTTGCGTGTAGGGCTCCTGTGACAATGCCTATGTTGGGGAAAAAGATCAGTTTTGACTGAGAAAGAAAATATAACGGCGTGTCCCAGACCCTTTATATCAATATTTCAAAGGCCTTATCATCAATCTGAGAGTTTCAAAATGTTGAGAATTTTAAATATTTTTAAATAATGATTCTTTTATATAACCTATATTTTTATATCCATTGACAGACCATTTGACATCATTTATTTTTGAAAGTGATCTTTATGCAGGAGAAGTTGAGGGAATTGGCATCCAGGATACATGAGCTCAGAGAGCTATCAGAAGTTAACATCCTTGAGATGGCAAACAAGTTGGACATATCGCTTGAGGTATACAAGGAATATGAATCTGGAAATGAGGATATTCCTGCTAGCATGCTTTTCGAGATATCACGCATACTCAATGTCGACATGGGCACGCTTCTGACCGGCGAAGAGCCCAGAATGCATATATTTACTATAACAAGGGCCGGAAAGGGTGTTAGTGTTGAGAGAAGGAAGCAATACGTGTATGAGAATCTGGTTGAGAACTTCATACACAAGAAAGCTGAGTTTTTCATTGTGAGCGTGGAACCCAACGGCAACGGCAGGCCGAAGATGAACTCGCACCCTGGCCATGAGTTCAACTATATGCTGAAGGGGTCCATGAGAATATACATACATGACAATGAGCTGACATTGAAAGAAGGCGACAGCATTTATTTTGATTCCAGCTATGATCATGCCATGGAAGCGCTGGATGGCGCCCCCGCCAAGTTCCTGGCGGCAATTATCTGAGGGGGGGCTGATATGACAAATATGCTAGTGGACTACCTGGAAAAAGTGGATTTCGATTCATATGAGGACTTCATGAAGAACTTCAAGATCAAGGTGCCGGAGAACTTCAATTTCGCCTTTGATGTCGTGGACAGGTACGCAGACTTCCTGCCGGACAAGATGGCAATGGTCTGGTGCAATGACGAAGGGGAAGAAAGAGAGTTTACGTTCATGGACCTTAAGTACTTCAGCAGCAAGGCGGCAAACATCTTCAAAGATCGGGGGGTAGAAAAGGGAGACTATGTAATGCTGTCACTCAAAAGCAGGTATGAGTTCTGGTTCTGTATGCTTGGGCTTCACAAGATAGGGGCCATACCTGTTCCAGGGACCCACATGCTCAAGAGCAAGGATATAGAATACAGGATAAAGAAGGCCAATGTGAAGATGATAGTGGCCATCTCGGAGGAAGGCGTGCCTGAGGAGATAGACCAGGCGCACAGATCATGTGGGAATGTTGACTTTGTAAAGGTCATTGTGGGAGAAAAAAGGGAAGGATGGATAGACTTCCGCGAAGAGCTCTCAAACGCCTCTTCCCATTTCGAAAGGCCGACAGGCAGCGATGCGACTGCAAACGAGGACATATTGCTGGGATACTTCTCCTCGGGAACTGCGGGCCACCCAAAGATGGTACAGCATGACCTGACATATCCACTGGCGCACATACTTACGGCAAAATACTGGCAAAACGTGATGGATGACGGCCTTCACTACACGGTTGCGGACGGCGGGTGGGCAAAGTGCGTCTGGGGAAAGCTATACGGCCAATGGATAGCGGGCTCGGCAGTTTTCGTATACGACTATGACAAGTTCGATGCCAAGGAGCTTCTCAGGAAGGCGACCGAACACGGCGTCACCACCTTTTGCGCTCCGCCCACTCTCTACAGATTCCTCATCAAGGAGGACCTCTCGCAATATGACTTCAGTTCCTTAAGCTATGCCGTGGTGGCGGGGGAACCCCTCAATCCAGAGGTGTACAACAGATTCCTAGAACATACCGGACTTAAGCTGATGGAGGGTTTTGGACAGACGGAATCGGTCGTGACCATAGCTACGTGGCCATGGCTTGAACCTAAGCCGGGATCCATAGGAAAGCCCGCACCCCTATACAATGTCAAGCTGATGACCGCGGATGGAAGGCTACCCGACATAGGCGAGGAGGGCGAGATAGTATATCACACCAAAGATGCCAAGCCCCCAGGCCTTCTGGCCAACTACGGCGGGGACCCGGAAAGGACAAAAGAGGTATGGCATGACGACTATTACCACACAGGGGACGTCTGCTGGCAGGACGAGGACGGATACTACTGGTTCGTTGGTAGGGCAGATGACCTCATTAAGTCCTCCGGATACAGGATAAGCCCCTTCGAGGTGGAAAGCGCCCTGATCACCCATCCCAGTGTTCTCGAATGTGCCATCACCGGCGTGGAGGATGACACCAGGGGGCAGGTGGTGAAGGCCACAATAGTCCTAACAAAGGGATACGAATCATGCGAAGACCTTCGTGTGGAGCTGCAGGAGCACGTGAAAAATGTCACGGCTCCCTACAAATATCCAAGAATAGTCGAGTTCGTGCCAGAGCTGCCCAAGACGATAAGCGGAAAGATCAGGCGTGTTGAGATAAGGGGAGAAGAACAGGGATAACACAATCCCCTTTTTGATTTCCCAATGTTCAACGCGAAGCCAGATACAGCAAGACCGACAAAGCCACGGTAGTGAAGAGCACTGGAAGTATGCTGAACGGCCCGAGATTGTACTGGGGAAAACCAAAACCCCTGCTGATGAAAGGATTGGAAGCAAGAGTATGGAGCATTAGGGCCATAGATAATACTATAAGTCCGACTGTGAACTCAGAGCGGGTCTTTCTCCATATCTGCAAATACAAAAATATCAGCACTGCGCACAACGTGATATTTACAATATTGAAAAATAGCGCTATCTCTTTGAATATGGGGTCCCTCACTGGAAGGGGGGGTTCCATCATGGATGTGGCAGCCAGTGTTCCTATCGTAGCAAAAAAAATGATCTGAACCAATAATAATACATATCCTTTTCTCATCCTATCCTCTCCAAACCCATCTTTTTGAATATATAATTCAGCGTTTCCTTGTCCCCATCATCAAGCTCCTGAGGGAAATAGAGGTTCGCATATCCCGAACCAACTGATTCCAGCAATCCGTTCTTCTCCAAAACGCCGAGATGATGGCGCACCGTCTTATAGTCAAGCTCAAGAATCTGTGAAAGCTGATTTGCGTTTTGAGGTTCCCTGTTAAGTTCCAAAAGGATCATGGCGCGATTGAAACCGCCTTTTGTACCTGAAAAGATCCACCACAGAACCTGTTTGCGGGTGCGCATAAATCCATTCAAGGGAACTCTTTATATGATTTATTACTTTTCTTTATCACCCCTAAGGTCGTAGATTACAAATACAATGCCAACTGCCACCAGTATGAAAGCTATTTGGTAGGGGAATGCTACGGGCACATGGCTGTACAGATCACTGTCTATAACCGAATAGCCTGTCCCCCTGACAGGGTCAGACTCATTGATCATTATCCGCCTCAGTTCCGTCTGATCGTCTGAGCTGACCTCATGGAACATGCCCGATGTCGTTGCCCTGCCAGTGTAGGCTGTGATAAGGCAGCCGTTGACCCCCCCTTCGACGACGATTATGTCGTTGGGTTCCGTGTTCTCCATTATGTCCTCTATAAGATCGGACATCTGTGGTGTCGTGTACGAAGGGTAATTAAGCGTGTCACCGGTCAAGAGCATATACAGGGTCGTAGGACTTTTTGCAAGATTGCCGCCATCGGGGGATGGGGGCATTTTGACATTATTATTTGGATTTCTTATTTCTTGGCCATTGTTCTCCGCACCAGGCCGCTGAAGAGGTGATTCATACCTCCCACTTGGCTGCTGCATCGCAGGCGGGTCCATTGGGGGCATGGCCCCATACATATCATAGTACTGCTGCATTGCGGGAGGGATGGAATTTTTGTCCATGCCAGCTGGGGGGATAATTCCCTGATCCTGCTGCATATTAGGCAAGATATTTTGATTATTATCCCTGCCCTGGACAAGATTGTTCCCAGTGGCAGAGTACATGACGCCCATTGAAAGAAATATGATGGCCACAAAGAAGACCGCTGTAAATCCCAGGTACCTCCTCTTTATGTTTGCAGAGGATAGGGGGATCTTTAATAAGTAACATATTGCCAATGAGCCAAGTATGGCCATCGGCACTGCCGAGTGAACAAAGAATCTTGACCTGTAAAAGAAGAACACGGGCACCATTGATACCATCATGGCCAGCGGCAATATGTATTTCCTTTCTCCTTTGAGGTACATATGGGCCGCCAAAGCTGCCCCTGCTATGGCAGACAGTACCAATATCAGATTAAAGCTGATGCCTCCGCCTAACATCGACATGCTGGAGACGGAGTCCATATTCATCACCATGTGAACAATCCATGGAGAGAACAGTAGGTAGGAAGCTGCCAATGTTTTCCCGATGAACTTCCTGCGCTCAGGGTCCATCAGGGCCCATATGACAAGAGAGAGGGATATAAGATGCGGATAGCTCATGTGAGAATATAGGCATAGTGACATGACCACTATCGAGGCCCTTAACTTTCCCATATATATAAGATAGTATGCGAACAAGGCCAGAACAGTGGCCAGGGCAGAAGCACTTACTACTGCTGTCGTATAGAAGAACTGCCAGCTGCAAAGCATTAGGACGAGGGCCAAAAAGGCCTCCAGCTTTCCAAACACCTTTCTGACAAGTAACCATATCGCCATCATAGTAAGAGGGAACATGCCCGCACTGACAAACGTTCCTATAATATCGGCCGATAGGCCGATCTTGTATGCCCCAAGCATCAATATGTGCAGGAATGGAGGATACAAATGATCCCTGCCGATGGGGGCGAATTGAAGGAAATCGTTTGAGACAATGCCTCCTGCCTGGTCGAACATCTCCATGATCGAGAGATGATAGTAAATGTCTACGAAAAATGGGAAATTGTCCCACCTTAACGCAATTAAAGCTATTATTAAAAATATTAGGCCCAGGGACGCTATGTCCCATAGGCCGACCATATGTGCGTTCTTTGAGGGATTGCTATGCACAACGGATAGTTGTACTATGCCTTATAAGCGATTATACCAACTTTATACCCAAATCTCTACCAAAACATCTAGCTATAATATAGATCTATGGCCAAATATATGGAGACGTGAAGGACCATGATAAAGGTATGAGGCCTGCCGCCATCGATGGCATCCTTGCCAACACAACATGAGCGCCGCCTACAATATCATAAGAAAAGCATTCCCAAATGCCTAGGTGGTGGATAAGGGATGTCAGCTTGCATCCGGTACGCATGCCACTGTGCACTGTGTGCGAATGAACTAAAGATTTTATATACATTATGTTAAAGCCATTGCTTTTCAATGAAAAATATTATATTATGCCCGATATACTTGATATCATGAAAATTGACAATAGATTCCTCGATGATATTACTGATCTTTACAGAAGGACGCCACTAATGGCCTTCATGCACTTCTGCAGTGAAAGCAAGAAAGAAGGGGTCGTCCTGGACTGTGGCGCAGGCGCCAAGGTGCCGCCGCTGGCACTTTTCAAGATGCATGGATATGAGACCCATGGGATAGACATCTCGGAAAAGAAGCTTGGAATGGCCAAAGAGTTCGAAAACAGGCATGATATCACACTAAATATAAAGAAAGGCGACATGAGGCAGATAGAGTTCAAGGACGACAGTTTCGACTTCGTATACTCATACAATACGATCTTCCACATGGAAAAGAACGAAGTTTACAAAAGCATAGGCGAGATGAAAAGGGTGCTCAAGCCCGGTGGCCTGATGTTTTTCAATCTGCTTTCAGTGGATGATGACGGGTATGGGAAAGGAACACAGAAAGGAGAGGGAGAATTTGGGGAGACCTACGATGGCGTGGATGTACTGCACTCATACTTCGGGGACGAGGAAGCTGACAAGCACCTTGAGGGGCTTGGGGTAATTGCAAAGCAAAAGAGGGCAGGAAAGCTCAATATCGGCGACCATGCAAAGGGATATGCTTTCGTAGACTACTTCCTTGCCAAGGCCCCATGATATTGTTTTTCCATTTTTTTAGGGAAAGATTTTTAAATAGACTGTATAATATTCAAATTGAGCAGTATGAAAATCATGAACTTGAATCCAGGAATTATTTATCGTGATTTTTATAGCTCAAGCTGGTTTTTCTTTAGCTTCTGATACTATATGAAACTATCCTTTTGGTTTCATTTGCTGTCTGTCTCTATCTATGAAAACCAGATTTCCATTTCAGGTGGATAAAAATGAGAATCGGGAACAACTGTACAAGGGGGGAACGCCTTTATCCGGGGCAAATTTGTTCCGGGCGATGGGTTTTCCTCAAAGACATTGAGTAAGGTAAATGCAATTACATTGCCTTCGGCTATTCTATCGCAGATGCCGGTTTTAGGCGTCAAAGAACTATTGTGCTCTCCAACGGAGGTGGCACTATGAATGGTAAAGTCGTCAGACTGAACAGAATAACACACAACGGTAAAGCAGTGATAATACCAATGGACCACGGTACCACTGTCGGACCGATCAGCGGTCTGGAAAGTATGAGGTCCACTGTAGCTAATATCGATGCGGGCGGAGCTAGTGCCATAGTGCTTCACAAGGGCATTATAAGGAATTTGACAGAGCCACCGGCATGCGGAATAATAATGCACCTTTCAGCCAGCACGCATCTGGCCAGGGACCCCAACAACAAGGTCCTGGTAGGTACTGTCAAGGAGGCCATAAGGCTTGGGGCAGATGCGGTCTCAGTGCATGTCAACGTAGGGGGATGTGAAACAGAGACGGAAATGCTCTCAGCGCTTGGATCGGTCTCCGAGGAATGCGACAGGTGGCAGATGCCCCTGATGGCCATGATGTACCCCCGTGGAGACAACGTTGACAAAGTGTCCCATGAAGAAGGGGTGGCGTTGGTGGCAAGGATCGGCGCCGAGCTTGGTGCGGACATCATAAAGACCGTCTACACAGGAAATGTGGAGACCTTCGAGAACATAGTCAGATCTTGTCCTGTGCCCATAGTCATTGCCGGAGGCCCTAAGTGCAACAGCGACCTGGAGGTCCTACAGATGGTAGAGGACTGCATGGAGGCTGGGGCCATTGGAGTATCTTTGGGAAGGAACGCCTTTCAACATGCCAACCCGACGGCAATGGTGCATGCACTTAGGTCCATAATAGTGGAACACGCAACTGCCAGGGAGGCGCTTAAGGAGCTAGGACCAAATGTCAAAAAGGCTCGTTGTATCATCTAAGGATGAGGAAGTCCTCAAGGAGGCCCTCTTCCTCGGGATCCCCACCATCGAAGAGCTCGATGGTGTGGCAGATTTTTTGATATCCGACAAGGGGGATGAGGAGAAGATACTCTCAGAGGAACTTCCAGAGATAACACTGCTAAGATTCAGTGGGGATGAGATCATTCCCCTTGAGAATCTGATTGCCAACCTTCACGGAAGGACCGAGCTGATAGTGGCCGTTAGGACGGTGGAGCAGGCGCAGACCGCCCTAGATACGCTGGAACTGGGTGCCGATGGTGTCATGATCGAGACTGACGACGCATCCATCCTGCCTCAAATGCTGAGGCTTGTCTCGAAGGGGGGTGGACTCTCCATTGATGAGGCGACCGTCGTAGAGGTCAAGCCGCTAGGTCTGGGTTCGAGGGTGTGTGTGGACACTTGCAGCATGATGCAAAAAGACATGGGGATGCTTGTTGGATCCTCCTCCCAGGGGATGCTGCTAGTGCAGGCAGAGGTGGAAGACAACGAGTTCGTCTCTCCAAGGCCTTTCAGGGTCAATGCAGGGGCCCTATCGCTCTACACCATGACCCCTGAGAACAAGACCCAGTACCTTGAAGAGCTGTCCGCGGGGAGCGAGGTAATGATAGTCTCATCCGATGGAAGGACCTCCTCATCCAATGTCGCGAGGTCGAAGATAGAGCTTAGGCCTATGATGTTGGTGATTGCAGAAGGGAACGGAAAAGTAGCAAAGGCCATACTTCAAAATGCCGAGACCGTCAAGCTGGTCTCCACTAAAGGAAGCATTGCCGTGACAGACCTCAAGGTGGGGGACAAGGTCATGGCGCACTTCGAGGAAGGCGGAAGGCACTTCGGGGTGCTAGTAAAAGAAGAAGAGGTGATAGAAAAATGATGCTATGTGCATGTCTGGCAGAGAACACAATAGAAAAATGCATGGAAAAGGCAAGCAAGATAGACACACGGATGATAGAGCACAGGATAGACTATCTTGATGATATTGGTCCGCTTGATAAGCTGTACCAAGTTATCAAGCAGCCGGTCGTATCGACCATCCGCCCGAAATGGGAGGGGGGGAGATACACTGGAAGCGAGAATTCTAGGCTGGATATCATCAAGAAAGCTATCGATGCCGAATGTGCGGCTGTGGACATTGAGTTGTCAACGCCAAAAGAGAACAGGGACGCAGCTGTCAAATATGCAAAAAGGAAAAGTGCATTGGTCATCTTATCCAGACATGTAACATATGGCACACCGTCTCTTCCAGAGCTTATCGGACTGACAGACATGATGAGGGAGCAGGGCGCCGACATCGGAAAGCTGGTGACCACTGCCAATACTTTGGAAGACTGCAACACCATCATGGAGCTTCAGAAGCATTCAATGACTATGGAGTTCCCCCTCGTATCCTTTGCAATGGGAAAGATAGGGCTTCTGACAAGGGTATCGTCCCTCAAATACGGAGCGCCATTCACCTACGTTTCATTCGGTGAGGAGACCGCCCCCGGGCAGGTAAATGCATTTGTCATGAGGATGCTCATGGAGGAGATGATATGAGGATGTTCCTTGTGGCAGGCAATCCCATATCACACTCTATGAGCCCTGTGATGCACAACGCGGCCTTCAGAGAGTTAGGGCTTGACGATTGCACATATCAATCCATGGAATTGGACAAGGAATCACTGCCTTCCCTCATTTCCCTCCTGAGGGAGGGCAAGGTAATGGGGGCAAATCTCACGACCCCCCTAAAAGAGGCTGTCATTCCATACCTCGACAAGCTCTCACAGGATGCCACGTCCTGTGGGTCTGTCAATACCCTCATCCCCAATGGAGACATACTGATCGGCGACACGACCGATGGTGAAGGCTGTGTGAAGGCCCTCTCCAGCAAAGGTATCAACTTGATGAGGAAAAGGGTACTTGTCATCGGTGCCGGAGGGGCTGCAAAGGCAATAACCCATTCGATAGCCAAGCGAGGACCGAAAAAGCTCTACATAGTCAACAGGACCGTTGATAGGGCAGAAAGGCTCGCTGAGACCCTCAAGGCCTACGACAATATCTCTCCAAGGGGATGGAAAGGCCTAGATCACTGCCTGGAGAGGTCGAATATCGTGATCAACTGCACGACATTGGGGATGAGCGGCAGCAACGGAGAGGTCCCCATCTCGATGGATAAGCTAGACAGCTCAAAGGTGGTCATGGATATCGTTTACGAACCCTTGAGGACCCGATTATTGAAAGAGGCCGAAGATGCCGGTAGCCTGACCATTGATGGACTGGATATGTTGGTACATCAGGGCGCGATCAGCTTCGAGAGATGGACAGGGCTTAAACCTCCCTTGGATGTCATGAGATCGGCCATAGAAGATAAGCTTATGGTGATCCCTAATGGAAGGTCCACTGGTATTAATAGGGTGCATGGGTAGCGGCAAGACGTCTGTTGGAAAAAGGATCTCAGAGATGACTGGCCTGAGATTCATAGATCTTGACAACGAGATAGAAAGAATGGCAGGCAAGGACATCACACACATCTTCAAAGACATGGGCGAGAGCGTGTTCAGAAAGCTTGAATCACAAGCTCTTATCGAGAGTCTGGAGAAAAAGGATGCTGTAATCAGCTGCGGTGGGGGCGTTGTCCTGGATAAGGCGAATCTGGACAAGTTACAGGACATTGGGAATGTCATACTCCTTACCGCCGACCCTAGCACACTTGCGAAAAGGCTCGAAGATGACAGCTCAAGACCGCTTCTAAACAATTGTGAAAAAGAGAACAAGATCATTGAGATATTAAAGCAGAGATCGGAGCTTTACCTATTGGCAGCCGACATGGTTATAGACACCACGGGTCTTACCAAGGACGAGATAGCAAGTATCATATTGGAAAGGGAGTGAATTATGGAGATTATCATCAACGGAAACGCTGCCTCGGGCAAAGTGGACGCCCCGTCCTCCAAAAGCCAGACTCACAGGGCATTTATATGTTCCCTGATGTGCGACGGCACAAGCAATATCAGAAGGCCGCTGATATGTGATGATACCATGGCCACCATTGAGGCATGCAAACAGTTTGGAGCTGAAATTGAAATAACGGGCAAGCATGCCGCAGTATCCTCCCACAGCTCCCTTGAAGCACCTTCTGGAGCGATAGATTGCGGGGAGTCTGCCAGCACCCTTAGGATGATGATGGCCCCTTCAGCCCTATTCAGGGGCAACACCACATTCACAGGGAAGGAGGGACTGCTGAGAAGGCCGATCAAGGAATTGGTAAACGCCATGGAGGGCCTTGGCGTCAGGTCCATCTACAAGGGCAGGGAAGGCTTTCCGCCCGTGGAGGTAATCGGAGGCGGCATTAAGGGCGGCAAGATATCCATCAGGGGAGACATAAGCTCCCAGTACATTTCCTCACTTCTTCTTGCCCTTCCCGGGGCATTGAGAGAGAGCACCATAGAGGTCAGAGAGAGATTCGAGTCAATGCCCTATGTGCAGATGACCCTTGATGTGATGGAAGAATTTGGGATCACAGTAGAGGCCGCGGGGGACCTCAGGCACCTACGGGTGCCAAATGACCAGGGCTACCGTCCATCCAAGGTCGGTATAGAGGGCGACTTCTCCTCTGCCGCATTCCTTATGGCAGCGGGATGCCTTGGCGGAGAGGTTAGTGTCGGCAATCTGGACCATGGATCAAAGCAGGGCGACAAGGCCATTGTAGGCATCCTGCAGGCAATGGGGGCGAACATGGAAATAGGAGATGACCATGTCGTGGTCTCCAAATCGGAGCTTAGGGCAATCGATCTCAATTGCTCCCAGATACCAGACCTGGTCCCGATAATCGCCGTGCTATGCTCACAGGCAAGGGGAATCAGCATCTTGAGAAATCTTGGAAGGCTCAAGATAAAGGAAAGCGACAGGGTCTCGGCCATATCGACCGAACTCATAAAGATGGGCGCAGATATTGAGGTCACGGATGACACCATGCGGATAAGGGGGAAAAGACCGCTGGAAGGAACTGCGCTTCATTCGCACAACGATCACAGGATAGCGATGTCGCTGATAGTGGCATCCCTGTCCGCCACAGGATATTCGACCATGTCAGGGACAAAATGTATATCCAAGAGCTACCCATCCTTTCTGGACGATATGAACAGGCTCGGAGTTGATATTGATGTCTTATAGCTTTGGAAATAAATTGTCGATGCATGTATTCGGAGAAAGCCATGGTGAGGTCGTAGGCGTTGTAGTGGAAGGCTTTCCACCTGGGATTGGCATAGACGAGCCCCTGATCCAAGGTGAACTTGACAAGAGAAGACCTGGCGTGGGCAGGCTGGTAACCCCCAGGGAGGAAAGCGATAGGGTGAGCATCATGACCGGAGTGCTCAATGGCAAAAGCACCGGGGCGCCCGTTACCATGATGATCAGGAACACAAATGCAATATCAAAGGACTATGAAGGATTCAGGGAAAGGCCAAGGCCTGGACATGCCGACCTGGCCGCACAGATCAAATACGGCGGTCACCATGACATCAGGGGGAGCGGGGCATTCTCAGGGAGGATGACCGCAGCATTTGTCATGGCGGGAGCGCTTGCAAGACATATTCTCTCATCAAGGGGGATAGGGGTCACAGCACACATCACGCAGATAGGTGATATCGTTGCCAAGGAAAGGAAAGGATTTGTTGATGGCTCGCCCATCAAGTGCATGGACCCATCAGCGGCAGAGAGGATGGAGGAAGAGATCTCCAAGGCGATCTCAGAGGGCGATTCCCTTGGCTCCAAAATAGAGTGCATAATTGAGAATATGCCCATTGGCATAGGAGAACCCATGTTCGACTCCGTGGAATCCATCATCGCACACGGTATGTACAGCATCCCGGCTGTAAAGGCTGTGTCCTTCGGGGCGGGTTTCGAGATGTCGCGCATGAGGGGCTCTGAGGCAAATGACGAATACACGTATGACAACGGAAAGGTCACTACGCTTACCAACAACAACGGAGGGATACTTGGCGGCATGAGCAATGGGATGCCAATAGTGTTCCATGTGGCAATAAAACCAACCCCTTCCATATCAAAGGTACAAAAGACTGTTGATCTGGAAAAAAGAGATAACGCTGAGATAAGGATCAAAGGACGCCATGACCCCTGCATAGGGGTACGGGCTGTCACAGTGGTGGAGAACATGGCGGCTTTTTGCATAGCCGACCTTTTGTTGAGGTGTGAAGATGGAAGAACTTGAGAAACTTAGGGAAAAAATAGATTTAATCGATGAAGAAATAATCGAAAGGCTTTACGTCAGGACGGACCTATCAAAGAAGATCGGAAAGATAAAGAAGGACATGGGAAAGGATGTCATGGACGGCCCCCGGGAAAATATCGTAAAGAATCAATGGGAGGAGCTCTCCAAGACCCATGACCTACCTGCCGACAAGATTGTACAAATTCTCGATATTATACTTTCCATAAGCAGGAGTGAACAGGAGAAGGTATGATGAAGGTAGCCTTTCAGGGAGAGTTCGGGGCTTTCAGCGAAAGCATGGCCCTTGAGATGTACAACGATGCGCTCACACTGCCATGCAAAAGCTTTGAGGAGGTGTTCGACAAGGTCTCCAGGGGGAAGGCGGATACGGGGGTGATACCCTTGGAGAACTCCATAACAGGGCGGATATCCGCCGCCACCAATCTTCTCATGGAGAGCGATCTTCTGCTCTGCAAGGAGGGAAAGCTCAGGATAGAGCATTGCCTCATTGCCCAGAGGTCTGCAAATAGAGGCAATCTCAAAAGGATATACTCACATCCTGAGGCGATATCCCAATGCAGGAGATACCTGGATAGATGTGACAGCGAGATAGTCTCTTGGTGGGACGGCGCCGCAGCCGCCAAGAAGGTCATGGAAGACGTCGAGTGCGCGATAGTTGGCAATATAAGGATCGCATCGATATACGGGCTCAAGGTTCTGGAGAGGGGGATACAGGACTCCAAGGAGAACTTCACCAGATTCGGTTCCATAGGAACCTTCCTTCCCAGACCAACGGGTAATGACAAGACCACCATCACATTCAAGGTCCTTCACAAGGGCGGAAGGCTGCATGACGCCTTGGGGCCGCTAAGCAAGGCGAATATTAATCTTACAAGGATAGAGTCCATGCCTATAAAGGACAGGCCCTGGGAATACGCATTCATAGCAGACCTTGAAGGGCATTGCAAGGACAAGGGCATCGAGAAGGCGCTTGAGGATATGGAGGCTATCTGCAGCGAGTTCAAGGTACTTGGATCCTACCCAAGCACTGACAGGTGACGCCCCATGGACAGTATCGGGATAATAGGATTCGGGCGTTTTGGCCAGCTTATGGCATTGCATCTCAGGGACAGAATGGATGTGTTCGTAACTAACAGGTCCGACAGGTCAAAAGAGGCCGAAGAGCTCGGTGTTGAGTACGCGAGCATCGGGGAATGCGCATCCAAAGACATTGTTGTGCCCTGTGTTCCCATCTCGAACCTGAGGGCGTCTTTGGAACGCATCTCCGGAATGGTAAGGAGCAATCTCATCTGTGACGTCTGTTCGGTGAAGATGTACCCTACTAGGTGGATGGAAGAGATACTTCCAGGCAAATGCTCAATATTGGGCACACATCCGCTGTTCGGCCCCGACACGACCAAGAAGGGTCTGGTCGGAAAGACTATAGCTCTCTGCCCAATAAGGGGCGTTGACATTGAATGCATTGAGGGATTCCTTAAAAGCCTGGGACTTAATACCGTCATTACTACGCCCGAGGAACATGACAGGCAGATGGCCGGTTCCCTTGCCATGATACACTACCTAGGAAACGCCCTTGACAACATAGGGGTGGAGGAGATAAGATTGGCAACAAAGACCCATGAGAAGCTCAAGGAACTGGTGAGAATAACAAGGAATGATTCCAGACAGCTCTTTTTGGACATGCACAGGTACAATCCCTTCGTGTCAGAAAAAAGAAAAGACCTGATAGAAGAGCTGAAAAAGTTGGATATGGAGCTTGATCGGGAGAGCGAAGACACTATATGAAATGGGAATACTCCGCTCTCATGAATTCGACAACGTCATCCTTTAGATCCTCTGTGAGATCTTCATTGATCTTAGAGAGCTCATGATACACTTCTTCGAAAATAGCCTTATCTTTCCCTTTGCCTGCCAGGGCCAAGGCAGATAGCATCTCAGACATCCCCCTTATGGAGAGCAGAATTCCCTGTATCTCCACTTCCGTAGTGCTTAGCACGGCCTTGCAACTCTCGCAGCAGCAAAGGTCTGGCAGCTTGAATCCCTTATCATCACCCATATGGGAAATAGAGTGCGATGCAATAAATAGATTGTGAGAGTATGGTGATTGCAATGTCAATGTGGCTAAGCAAATAAATAAACTCTCAAGTCTAAAATAAAAATTAATATAAAAATTAAGAATTTCTGATTACTTTAGGATAATAGCAATCCTAATATCTGTCTTCCCTGTGCTTTTGATAGCAGTCCCTGCAGTATACAGGCCTGCCCTCTGTTGGCTTGAAAGGCACTTCACACTCTTCTCCGCAATCGGAACAGACAGCTTTGTGCATCTCTCGAGGACCGAAGTCTCTTCTGCCACCACGCCTATCTCTATCGTAACCCATGGAGTTTCACCTCTTTTAAACTATTACCCACTAAATTAATCAAAAAGCATACTACTTACCTAATTAACGACCATGGGTGCTTGTAATATATGTGAACCCTTTATAAACCTATTTATCATAATTGTCTAAAAACTTATAAAAATTAAAAGATCCGTACAAATTAAAAGATATATTTTGATGTTAGGATAAGAACAAAAATGATCCAATTTCGGTCTAAATACATAAATCTTATATAATGGATAAAAAAAAGCCTTTTTAAACGAAAATTATTTATTACTTATAATATAAAGTAATCTAGGTGTCAATTATGAACAAAAAAATAATTATTCCATTTATTATAATCGTGATGTTGTTTTTGGTTTGTTGTACCCCTGTATCTTCTCAACCGAGCAATGTGGCGATCTTCAAGGACGTCGATCCCTGGGACGAGGCCACCAACGAGATAGTGCTTAATAATCTAGCAATAGCGTATGATGTTTTCACAAGTGCCGACATTGGCGTTGCAGACCTCAGCAGCTATGACAAGGTCATAATAGCTAGCGATCAGACCACTGCTTTCTATGCGGCCGTGGAAGCGAACAGGGCATACTTCGAGAATTATGTTGCAGCAGGAGGTGTCCTTCACCTACATGCTACGGATGCTGGCTGGCATTCTGGATATTGGCCAACGGGAAAATTGCCATGCGGATTCCAATACCAACAATACTATGGGGACATAATTGATGTCATCATACCAGACCATCCAATATTGAACACGCCAAATGTCATTACAGACCCAGAACTAGATTATTGGAATTATTCATACCACGGGGGCATATTATCAGGATTCCCTCCGGGATCAGAGATAGTTCTTCATGACACCACGGTTAACAATCCAATACTGGTGATCGCCAATTATGGTAATGGTTCTGTCATCGTGACCAGCACGACAATAGAATGGGCAACCAAGATGAACTACACATACCTTTTGGAGAACTCCATCCTCTATGACGCAGGCACATACGGACCTGGCAACGTCTACATACTTAACACAACCACAAGCCCATTTGCCATCTACATGCCGCTGGCCAAGACAAATCTTGCTAAGGCAAACGGTTACTGGGAATGCATAATGGAGAATCTTCCGGAAGGATTGTCTGAGGATTTAAATGATAAAGTGGAAGAGGTCGGCAACTACATGGAAGATGCCATTACACTGACCAATCCAATTGCGACCAACGGCAAGCTGATAAACGCAATGACACTGATGAAACAGATAAGCGAAGAGTTGGATCTTGACTGTATAACCTCCAGTTCCTGATCCTTTTTTTTATTATTGGGATTTTTATAGATTTAGCTAATATATACTAAGTATATGATATAAATACTAGAAACACATATTTATATGGTGTTTCTATGAAAAGGATTTTTTCATTCGCCCTTTTGATAATCCTCCTGGGATCCATTCTGGGAGGATGTATATCAGAGGATGATAAAAACACGATTGCAGAAACGGCCAAGGAAAACGGGAACTTCACAACTCTTGTTCAACTACTGGAGCTGACCGGCCTATATGAGACACTGGAAGGAGAGGGACCATATACTGTCTTTGCACCTACGGATGATGCGTTCGACGCGGTGCCTGAGGAACTACTAAATCAACTTCTTGCAGACACTGAAATCTTAAAGCAGGTGCTTTTGTATCACGTAGTTAGCGGTTCGGTGGACTCTACCGCTGTCACATCGTATGATTCTGTGGATTCGGTGCAGGGAGAAACCATATCTATTACGACAAACGGAACAGTGATGGTAAATGATTCCACCATCACGACTGCCGACATAGAGTGCAGCAATGGGTACATTCACGTGATAGATTCTGTGA
>Ga0272441_10006392_pt1 | contig 19783 bp, 28 predicted proteins | sample SSMProp6N_FD_193582 | JGI IMG/M metagenome (GOLD analysis project Ga0272441, IMG submission 193582) | Marine sediment archaeal communities from Little Sippewissett salt marsh, Falmouth, MA, United States - SSM-Prop-6N | ecosystem: Environmental > Aquatic > Marine > Wetlands > Sediment ... | reverse complement strand
TGATTTATGGAAAAAGATAAATCAAAGGGGATAATGAAATGAAAGATATCACGAAGGCATTTAAAGACATGGATAGAAAAGACTTGGAATTATTTGCTCAAACTTTGTTTTATTGTAATGCTTATTATCATAAATTATTGTTTGATAAATATAATAAAAATGGTAAGGAATGATAAATGGAATATATTCCTAGCTGGTTCGGAATAAACGAATATTATGCTTTGTTAATTACTGTATGGCTATTTCTGTTTAGTTGGATTGTTGTTAATCTAATTAAGATTAAAGCGAATTTATCTATCAAAGATAGATTGTTGAAAATTAAAAATTGGTGGAATGAACGAAAAAAACGAAAGGAAATGAAAAGCCTAAATTAAAGAGGTAATAAAAATGCATATAGACAAATATAATTTACCATATATTTTAAAGTTTGATTACAAAGCACTTAAACCACAATTGATAAGACCTATGATAGAGCAGGTAAGAAAAGAGAATTGGAAAAATATTATAGGCGTTGAAATAGGTGTTTACAAAGGGTTTAACTCTGCAAGTATTATGAGAAATTTGGATATGAAAAGACTGTATCTTGTTGACCCGTATATCAGTTATGATGAATATACAGAGGTTGATATGGATAATATAAAACAAGAGATGAAACGGAATTTACACAATTATTCTAATAGATTATTTATCAATAAGACCTCGAAGGATGCGATTAATCATATTCCCGATAATTTGGATTTTGTTTATATTGATGGTAATCATACATATGAATATGTTAAACAGGATATAGAACTTTATTATCCGAAAGTTAAACAGGGTGGTTATATTGGTGGTCACGATTATCCAAGAGAAGGTCTTGTGGATGCTGTAACAGAATTTTGTGAAAAGGAAAACAAGAAATTGTTTCATAAACGGATAGATTGGTGGGTTAAAATATAAATTAAAAAGGATATGATGAATTGAAAAATAAATATCGCTGGAAATGTGATGATTGTGGTGCAACAGGATTTTATGAAGAATTAGAATTTGATACTATTGTTGTAAGATGTTCTGTTTGTAGAGGATTAAATATAAGTTCAGAAAAGATAAATTAAAAGGGTAAGGAACGATAAATGGAAAAAAATAATATAAAAATAGACGATAAAGAATTGTTAACACCTGAACATGATAGATTATGTATTTGGGTGGACAATAATTTTGAAAATATAATTGCTAAAACACTCGGTCTTGTAAGGTTACCAGAGTATGAAATTGTTTATAAAAAACTTGAATGGGAAAGTCCAATTAAAAATATTGGATACGTAATCGGGATTCCAGATTTTAAATACACTTTTACCATTAGAACTGTAAAAGAACCTTTTTTGAATTTTTGTGGTTTTATAGAATGTAAACCACACATATTATCTATAGGAGATACAATGAGGCAATTAAAGTTATATAAGTCTTATTATTTTACACCCCACGATAGAAAAATATCTCAACGCGTTGAGTCTGAATTTAAGTTTCCTAAGAATAGCACTTATGAACAACAAATGGATTTTATTTTAATTACATATGATAAAAAATATAAAGATTTATTTGAAAAACAAAACATAAAGTATTTGGTTGTTAATCCTAAATTATGACGGATAAGGTGCGATAAATGGAAAAAAACGAAGTAGCAGTTCAATGGATGGTTTTATCTAGACATTTCGGAATGCCTGGCGGTTTATTTGATTACGGTGAAGCTACTATAGAAGAATTTTTTGATTCATTTGAAGATGCAGTTAAATATGCAGAAAATTTATTTTTGACTACTCATGAAGGTTTAGTAGACCCGAGAGTATGGGTATTAAAATGTGAAAGGACTTACGTAAGAAGTAAAGAAGGACCAGCATATGTTTTTTCAAAAACGGCGTAGAAAAAGATTTGAAGGGTTTTTAAAAAAAGCAGGTTATGGAGACATTGACCTAAACAACATGGTCTGTTCTAAATGTGGAGAAAAGATTAAAGGAAGTTGGGTTCCTATTGGAAATGGAAAAGTAAGATGTTCAAAATGTTGGGATTGGTTGTAAATGAAAAACAAAGGAATAATTTATCGATGTAAGAAATGCAATAAAGAAATTACTGTTCCGGAAAAGGTATTCAATAACTATCTTTGTAATTCCTGTAAGTGGGAGCAGGAGGAAAAAGAAGATGCCGAAATTCGCAGATGAGTTATTGGTAACAAAAGTTTTTGTAGCATGTTTAAAAAGAAGTAGAACAATCGAAGAAATAACTCGCCACATATATAAGAACGGGTACGCGAAAAATCAACTACGAGTTTTTCAAACAATAGAAACATTCATTGGTGAAGGAATCATAGTTCCTAAAGTCAGTAACGGTTCTTTACGTTTTCAGATTAATACTGAACTTATTAAGGAGTTGATGCATTAATGAAGGAAGAACATAAAAGTGAAATTATAAAGCTGGTAACATTCATAATTGCCGCAGTTCTTGTTTTCGTTGTGGGAAACATAGTTTATCAACATATGACAGAAGTAGTTACCTGGGCAGATGTTGAAAAGCCAGAGATGTATAATGCTACTACAAGTAATTTAGACACCGTAGTTAATATTGTTCCGGTCTTAATTTCAATTGGAATTATATTATTAATACTCGGGTCATCGTACGTATGTATATCTACACCCGTCTATAGTTTTAAGCGGAATAAATTCATAAAGTTCTTTTTTACTTCTGCATATTATTTCGGATATGGTATTTTAGGAATAGCTTGTTTATTACCACCAGTTATCTTATCCTATTGGTTAGTAGATTTCGTAGTAGTTCAAGGGAATACAACCGGGGTATATTCGACTTTACGTTGGCTAATAATAATCATCATTATTTATTTCGGAATTGCGGGGTTTGGATTTATATTCAAAAAGACTATTGTCGACTTATTTAAAAGAAAATGGAAACAACGGAAGGATTCAATCGAATGGGCAAAGAACATGGAAGACTTACCAAAAACTCCGTAGGACACGTGTGTACTTCTCTTACAAGAGTTAAAGATAATCTATGGGAGTGTAATGAATGTGGTTCTACGTATACGAATGAGGAATTAGTTAAGAAATATTTTGGCTAAGCCAGATAAAAATTACAATATTTAAATAGCCTGGCTTACTATCTAATTTGTCTCTAACTCCTTTGGGAAATGACAAATGCGCCGGCGGTTTTTTATGTGTTCCGCCGGCTCTCCTCATTACTTATTTTTTTTGTTTTTTTGTTTTTTATACCTGCAACCTGTGCACGTATCATAGTGTTTTTATATCTCTTATTTTTTTAGCCGCCAGGGATAAGAATGAGAATATTTAAAAATATACGTTCAATATCCAAACGTATAAAAAAGTGAGGAAAGTTGGAAGAAATTGTGTTAAAGAATGGCACTCGAATTTTAAGGCCTTCTGAAGTTCGGATTTTAATGGACCACATTCCAAAAATAGATTTACAAACGAAATTTGAAGCATTATTATATAGCGGTGCACGTTATTCGGAAATGCGTTGGCTATACAAACATCAAAAAGCTTTTAAAAAAACACACATTCAAATGCCAAGTTTCAAAAACTTGACAAAAATGGACGAACGTTTTATCCGATTAAATAAATCTGGCCAAAAAACTGTAGATTATTTTTTACGCAGTCAAAAAAATTTACCTAAATATAGAGGTTGGCAGATTAATTTAAAAAATTGGTGTAAAAAGGCTGGGCTTTCAACGCAAGGCATCGGCGTAAAAACCACACGAAAGACTTGGGAGAGTTGGCTGGTTACAATGTATCCCCGTGATTTAGAAAGAATTTTTTTAAGTCAGGGGCATGACCAGATGACTGCCTTAAAATTCTATTTGATGTTACCATTTACCGATACCGATATAGAGGAAATGAAATATTTTACGGATGGTTGGTTATAATGGGACTAAAAGAATTAAAAGAAAGACTTCAAAATAAAAAAAAGGAATTAAAAGACCAATTTGAAAGAGGAAAAGAAGTCACACGTCAAATGCAAGACGAAAAAAGAAGAAAGAAAGTCAACAAGTTAGCTAATATGAAGCCAGGCGCAAGAAAAGCTATAACCGAAGGTTTAATCGCGAAGAAATCCGTTACTCAAGTAATGAAGGAAGAATATGAAAGGAGAAAATATGAGCGAGAAAAAAAACGTAAATAAAAAAAAATACGATTGTAGAGCAAGACATAAAATTAAAAAGCTGGCATGGATGAAAAGAAAAAGGGAGCGTGAATTAAATAGTAGAACTAAATTGTCGAACATGCGGGAAATGCAATCGCAAGGGAAAGCCTAGCGTAACAAAAGGCAGCGCATATTGTCGGCAACAAAGAAGAATTATAAATCCTGAAAATAAAGGAAGATGGATGAACTTTAAATTTGGATTACAAAATTTATTTAATCAAAAAGGAGCTATGAGAAATGCTGGAGCGACTAAAAAAAATAAAGATAAAGAAGCAAAGGAAACTAACGAAGATTGAGAAAATAAGATTGTATGCACATGTAGGTGCAATATCTTGTTTATTTACGGTATGGGTTACTTTTATTCATGCATCAATTAATGGATTATCTGGAAAAGGATATTATTCTATAATTAAAACAAATACTTACAATGAGCATTGGTTTGAAGTAGTTTTGATATTTTCTTTTATTGTTGCATATGTGATAATACTTTGTACGGATTTAGAGACTATAAAAAAGCAGAAGAAGGATTCACCGGGAAGTAGGAATTAAGGGCGTTTTTTGCGGAGCATCCCATTCCGAAAAACACTTCTAGCACATCCCATTCCTTCCTAGAGGTGATTCATTCTAATGCTTAAAAAAATTATCGATAGGGCATGGGATTTACAATACTGGATTGAGGAAAGAATATGGCCATTCCCTATCGTTAAGCTACATATTTATTTTTTATTTATAACCATTGTCTTTTTCATTACCGGTTACGTCTTACTTATGTATTGTTTTTTAATCAATCAAAATATTTTCGAATTAGCAGTATTAAGCTGCCCGATATTTTATTTAGTTCAAGGCACTTTTTTTTGCCTGATATATGTATTTTCTTATATTAGTTTTAAACGTAGGAAAAACTATTTATAAACATAAACGAATGCTTAGTTCTCGATTATTCTATGGGATTCATTAAAAAATTAAATAACCAATTTTTACCAATTAGTTTTTTGGAGGATGGGAATGACAAATGGCAATAATAATTCACAAATAAATCAAGCTCAAAGAACCGATATAATGATTCAAGCTCGGCCATTTGGTTTACCTTTTCCCGTAAAATCTTTGCCTTACCCTATAACGCCTGAAGAAAGAATTTTTTATGAGACCGGTGAAGCAGTTGGTTATATGCGGAATATTCCGAGCGTCCAAAATGTTTCTAGGCCTCCTTCTGAAGTCAGTGCACGTTATCAACAATTTCAAGGGAGAAAATACGAACGTGACGCAATGGAACAAATTCTTTATAATCGGGATTTACCTAATCCGGGGAATGTAAGTTTACCTACTTATCAACAACAATTAAGAGAACAGCAAGGACAGGTAAGTGCTAATATCGGACAACTTCAAGCAGCGAAAGCAAATATAATTTCTTTAACACCTCAAGAAGGATATACTTATACTTTATACGGGCCAGAAGGAAATAAATATACTGTTTCTTCTTCTTCTTTATTACAAAAAAAACAAGAGTTATTGCCGCTTTATGATAAAGCAATTGCAGAACAGCGTAAAACAGAACAAGCATTAGGAAAAGAAATTACAACTACCCGAGACTGGGACCCAAAAACAAAAATACAAGTAGAGTTAGGTGAAAAAGGAACAGTTAAATATACTCCCCTTGTTAAATATCGTGGTCAATTACAATATCATTCTACTTTAAAAGAAATCAAATCTTCACACGGAGGAGGTTTCGGAGGATTATTGGCGACTGCATTTACTGCTGAAGACCCATTAGGTTTAAAATCAGCAATACAAGTGGCTACGGGAGATAAAGAAGGTGCAAGACGAACAAAGGTAGAAGCGTATAGAGGGATTAAAGATGTTCCTTTTCATGAATATTATATTAAATCGCCAATAACTCAAATAGGACTTGCAGCAGCAGGTGGCATGGCGATAGGAGGAATCAGTAAAACTGCTACTGCTGCGGCAATGGGTAAAACTCTATTAGGCGCAACGGCAATAAGAGGAGCCAAGTTAGTAATCGGCGGCGGATTAACTTATTTAGCAGCCAAAGATATTCAAAAATCATATTGGAGAGGCGGTTTTCCGGAAGCAATTGCTAAAGGAACTGTTACTGGTTTATCTTTTGCATCCGGTGCAGCGGGTTATAAATCAGTTACTCCTAGAACTTCTCCTACTCAGCCTAAGTTCGAACAACCTAGTCTAATAAAAGAATCTGTAAAAAGAACTGCGAAGTTTATACCACGTGTTTATGAAAATGTTCAACAAAAATTTCCAACAGTATTTAAGGGAACTCGTACTGAAAGTGGAAGGTTATTATTTCCTACTAAAACAGGAGCAAAGGTTTATCAGTTTGGAAAAGATTTTCAGACTACTCGTTTCTATAGGAACTTAAGCGGTTGGGCAATAAGGGGTTACGTTCCTTCAAAAACATATTTGTTAAGAGAAAGACCAGTGTATGAAAAAGGCGGAATGAGAGTTCAACGAGTAAAATGGGTTAAACAAAGAACTAAATTCACAGAAGGCAGAAAGTTTATGCCTAAAGAAGCAGCTCAACGTTTTTACCGTTATGTGGAAGACCCAGATGTTATTAAAATTAATTTTCCTAAATCTAGAACTTTAACAGGCGGCGATATTCAAATTGAGGGGATAGTTCAAGGTAAAACGGTGAATTGGCAAAGAGGTTTTTTTGAAAGAACTTTATATAGTAGTAATATGGCGAAACAAAAACCTTTGTATACTCTTAGAACAGATTTAGATATGTCTTCAGCTCAGGGAAGCTTTTATAGAAACCGTACTTCAGATATTATTTTAGGTCTTAGAAACAAAAACATCTTTTCTAAAGTAAGCGAAATCCAATTTAAACCAGTGGAGACAAAAAGTTTATTCGGTCAAATGGTAGAGCAAGGATATTGGACTACCAAATACGTAAAAGGCGAAACAAAAATAGGACGTTTATTTTCTAGAGTTAAAGTAAATGTTGATGCGAAGATTCCAGAATTCCGTTCAGGGTTTGGGGCAAGGTATCGTCTAGGATTTCCAAAGTCTTCAACACAATGGAAAAAAACAATTCCACCCGGATTTGATGAAGCATCTGCAGTATTAGGTCTTCAGACTAGAACGATTCAAGTAGGAAAAACGTCAACCTCTTTATTGAAGGCAAGGGGTTTAGCAATGGATATTCCTATAAGAACTATTACTCCTAAATCTTTATTGATTTCTCCTATCGCTTCTTTATCTATTTCACGTAATTTTACGACGGAACTTCAAAAAGGATTAGGTCAAAGACAACGTCTTGTTCCTTTGACTCAACAAATTAAAATGCCTATTATTGATACTATTCGTTTAACTGGAGTTAGAAATCTTAAACAACAGATAGTTAGGCAAACCCCTATTCTGGAAACAGCTTCTTCTGTTATACAAATTCCTGCCTTAGCACAACGACAGGAAATTATTACGAAGCAAGATACTATAATCGAACCTTTTATAGATATTCCTACTATTCATTCAATTGAAATTCCTAAGACTTTTAATATTAATAAATCCCGACTTCCTATTCCCGTAGGTTTAACAGGACCAATAGGAGGAAGAGCCGGAGGCGGAAGTGGAAGAAAAAGAAAAATGTTCACGGGATATAGATATCGTAAATGGAAAGTTCCAACTTTGGAAGACTTTCTAAAAGGAGGAATATAAAAAATGGGGTTATTTACCAAAAAAGAAACAACACATTTCGAAAGAGATGAATCAGGTAGGGTAGTTAAAGTAATCAAAGGCGGAGGAAGTAAAACTCCTATTTCAGATAAACTTCTTAAACAATCTAAATCACAAAAATCTAAATCATCATTCTTTGCAGATTATACTGCTAAAAAGAAAGAAGAAAAAAAAATTTTTCAAGAAGAATTTAAAAAGGCCAGAATGTCGGAACTTAAAAAACAAGCACGTTCAAAAGGAAGGCAATCAGCACAACCAATACAAATTAAAATGTCTATGCCAAGTCTTTTTGAAGGGACTCTTGGAATGAATTCAAACACAGGAACAACGACTAAAAAAAGAAAGAAGACTAAAAAGAAAAAGAAAAGAACTAGTTCGTCTTCTAAAAATAATGATTTAATAGGATTTGACCCAGTAGACAATTTTGGGTTTTTATAGGAGGAAAAACATGGTATCTAAAGCATGTAAAAGACAATGGGAGAAAGAGCGGCAAGATATGATTAAAGCGCTCACTAAAAATAAAGCTGAAGCAGACAGAATAGAGCGGGAAGTTGTTAAAGACATGAAACATTGGAATCGCAGGAGTCGGTTGAGATAATGGCAATTGATACAGGTCCGATATCGAAGGGAATCGGCATAGCAACAATGGGAATTGGTTCGGCAATTGCATTACGTGCAATGAAAGATGTAGTAGAAGAAATACCTAAAAGCCGTCCACGTTCCAGAAAATCCAAAAAAGATTTTCAAATGTTCGAGATGCCTGATTTTAAATGGTAAAGGAAAAGAATGAAAAAGATAATACATAATAACTATGCGTCTAGTATACCTTTTATTTTATTTATAGTAACGATAGTAGTCTGCGGCGCAATGTATACTTTATTCTTTTTAGAAGTGGGTTTTCCTGCTCTTGAAAACTTTATACCTGCAAGCGAGAGTAAGACTTTTATAATGATGGGATTATACGCTATACCATTAATAATCTTAGTGGTAGGGATTATTGCGATGATTATCGCAGGTCAAAAGAGAGGGGTATATCCATGAGATTTCCATTAGCCGCACTATTATTTATAATTGCGGGATTTATTTTCTTCGTAATCTGGGCAGTTATTTCTTTATTATTAAACGAAACTTATAATGCTTTATCCCCGCTATCAGTAGGATTAGATGCTAAATTAGCTGAAGAATTAGCTTTGATTCCTACCGCTTTTGGTATACTTGCAGCATTATTCTTCATAGTCGGTATTATATTAATATTTGTTTTAGATACATTTCAAGATGAACCTGAAACATATTGGAGGTAGTAATGAAAACAAAACAAAAAATATTTAGAATTTTCATTTTATTTTCTTTGATTAGTAGTTCTTTCTTTATCTTTACAACTCAACCCGTTTCTGCTTATAGCATTATTATTGTAGACGACGATGGCGGCGGGGATTATACGGTAATACAAGAAGCATTTAACGCAGCAAATGCAGGAGATTATATTTATATCTGGGATGGAAGTTATTCCGGATATTTTTCAGCTACGAAAGATGATTTGACAATCATAGGAAATAGTTCTTCGACAGTGACAGTAGACGTAACATCTTATGAAACTGCGGAATTAAACGGAGATAGATTATATGTTTCAGGAATTACTTTCGACGAAACGAGTTCTAATACTATTACAATTACCGGGGATAATGTTACTTTATTAGATTGCATAATCAATACAGATGATGATTGGGGTATACTTGTTGAAGGAAAAAATACTACGATTTATAATTGCACAATTACAAACGGAACTTCTACTAATTTCGACGGAGGTATTTTAACTTCCGGAGAAAGTAGTAACAATTATTTTTCAAACATTAACATAAAAGATGAATATGCAGGATACGGAATACGACTTGCAGGGGCAAATGATAATTTTAATTTAACGGAATTTACTTTTAGTTGCGACCCTACTTCTGATGCAGACATAATTGCAAGTGAAGGATGTTGTGATTGTGATAAAATATGGGCTACCTTCGGATTACCTGCAACAGCTGAAAACCCTACAGGGGCTTGGGATGTTTATGCGATGGAAGTAAGAGGAAACACTAGTAAGGAAACCTGGTGGAAATGGATTGAAGTAAAATATCAAGATACTTCTTGGCATGATATGTTTGAAAGTGACATAAACACAAACAATCCTTTTTTCGCTTCTTGGAATAGATATAGTAATCCGATTGAAGACGTTGCGGCATTTAAATTTATAGGATATTATTATGATTGGCAAGCAATGACTTGGGAAGACATTTATGGAAAAGTCTGGGTTTACGAGCCTACGAAACCTGTTGGAATGGAAAGTTTTGATACAATTTATGAATGTAATATTAGTTATACTCGCACAGCGGGGATAGATGCAGAAAACAGTTACGTAAATATCTATGATACTAATGTTACAAATAATGCGGGTTCAGGAATAGAAATCAGAAATAACTCTGTTGTATATAATTGTTGGATAGATAATTGCACATATGGAATACGGCCAGAAGGAAACAATAATTATATTTGGGCAAATGATGTTTGGAACTGTACCCAAGGAATTAGAATATGGTGGTATAATGATTTCAATAATATTTCCTATTGTAATTTATCTAACAATAATTACGGAATTTATTCTACTTGGGCGGATTATAACGAGATATATAATAATGTGTTCTATTCTAATTCAAATAATGATATTTATTTACATCATTCTAATTCTACAGAAATTGCGGCTAACGGAATATATAGTCAGGGATTAAATTTAACAATGGGAACAAATCTTTACGTTGCGGAGAATGTAATACAAAACAAAAGCACGGGAGTTTATGCAGGGATATATGTAAAAGATACATATGATTCTGACATTAAAACTAATTATGTTTTAGACTATCCTTATGGAATTTATTTTAAAAGTTATGTTCATGATTCAGCTAGGAATTATATTTATAATAATTATTTTGACAATGACATAAACGCATATGAAAATACAAATAATGTATTACAAGGAAGTTTAAATTATTGGAATGCTACACCTATTAATGGAACTAATATTTTAGGAGGTGCTAAAATTGCAGGGAATTATTGGTCTGACTATGACGGGGTTGACCAAACAGGGGATGTAATAGGAGACAATAATGTTCCTTGGAATTGTTCGGGTAATATTTTTCAGACAATAACTACAAATGGGACAATAATAACATTAAGACCTAATGGAGATGTTTTAACTGGCTTTACGGCGAAAGGCGGGGGAGACAGTTATGTAGAAATAGATGAAGCAATTTTAGATGATGACGATTATGTATCTTATTCACCGGGAGACGGGGATTGGATTAATGATTCATATGATTTTACTGACATTGCTGATACTTCTGTTCATATCTTTTCTACACATTTATATGCAATAGTAAAATGTACGGATTCAGAAAAATTTTATTTTAGACATAATGGAACAGGAATTGTTCAAACTTATGAACCAGGTTCTTCATTCGAAAACCAAGATGAAAGCGGGGGTTCAACTGGGCCAAACGACGATAAACCTTGGACAGTAGAAGAAATAAACGATAACAGATGGGGATTCGGTACAAGTAAAGAAGGAGCTGGTGGGCCAATGACCACGTATGTTGCACAATTTTGGGTTAATGTTACTTTGGGAGATTTAACTCCCCGCGGAGATTATTATCCATTAACTAGCACAGCTGGTCATCCTGAGCCACCTGCAAACGTTTCAGTTAAATATTGGGCAAACAATCAAACACTTAATTTTAGTTGGGATAGAGGAGATAGAAGTACTCATGACGTAGTATTTACAAGTAATGATTATTTTACTTGGAATCCTTATACGGGGACAGAAGCGCAAAATAGTTCTTCCAATACTTCATATCAAGAAATAACGGAAAGTTTCAAGTATTATACTATCTTTAGTTACAGTTCTGAAAATAATTTATATTCTTTAACCGGCGCAGATGTTCACTGGGGAGCCATAAAAATTTCTGATTACGATGAACATAATTACAATAATACAGAAGCTAATAATAGCATGTATTGGATTATTAATTACAGCGTTTTTATAAGTAATAAATCAGGTACGGAAGTTTATTCAGCAGAAGACAGGAACAATCCTGTTTATATCAGCCTCTTTGACGTACCTTACGGGGATGATACCGTTTTTCTTTTAGAAGCAGCCTTTTATCGTCCCCGTATTTATTACTATGATTTGGCAATAGATAATTTTTATAATTTTACCTTTTATCAACCACCATTATCGATATCCGTAGACAACGGCAGTGGAGACGACGGGGGTAACACCACTGCTGCAAGACTTTATTTGATTACAGTTGTTGGTCCTCAAGGGGAATTTACAAGCACCCCAGAAGAAAATGTTAAACTTACTTTCAAAAGGTATATTCCAGTTAGTGAGACTTACGAACCTGTAAGCATTTTATATTCAGATGCTAACGGTCAATGCAGCGTTTATTTATTACCGGATGAATTATACAAGATTGTGCTTGAAAAGGAGGGGTATAGCACGAAAATAGCGGACTACTTCCCTCAACGTGACCTTCAAACACATACTTTCAGAATAGAACCTGATTACGGGGTTCCTTCAGATTACGTTCCGTTTAAAAATTATATAACTTGTAATTTTACAATGCTTTCAAACGAAACTATTAAAATGGTTTACATTGATTCTAATTCAAGTACCCAAAATCTATCTATTTCTTTATGGAATATTTATAATGGTGGATATTCATATAACGCCAGCTATAATACTTCTTCAAATTCTTTTATTTATTATTTCGAAAATATTAATATTACTCGTTCTCATTTAGTAAGAATCTATTATAATAATACAGCAGACTTTTCGCCTGAATATAGCTCACCTCTTATTTATATTATTTACAATATTGAAACATGGGAAGATACTAGTAAAACCAAATTCAGTTTAGAAGAAAGGGCGAGGGGAGTTTTTGGAGATTTTATCTTCGAATACGGAACTACGATAGTTGTAGTTCTTGCGATAATAGTTCTTCTTTCGGTAGGAGTGTTTAGCGCAGGATTAGGCATCATAGGAATGGGACTAGTTATTTTCTTTATGGAAGCAATTTACGCAATGTGGCTTACTGATGTTTTTAATCCGCTTTTAGCATTACTTGGTCCATTCTTAATCGCGATAGGGATACTTTGGTTTATGACTAAAGGGGAAGGTGAGATGAAATTATGAGGTTTTTGTATAAACTTTTATTTGGCCTTATAATTTTTAATGCTATGCTAATATTGATAGCAGATTTTTTCCCCGCTTCAGTCGAAGAAGAAAAAGCAACGGATAGTGATTATAGCGAATACGAAACTATTGACCAAGGACTTTTTCAAAATATGTGGGTTAGGGCGTTAAGTACCGGCGGTGCGGTATTCGGATTATCTTTAGTCGCAGGAGTATTAGCTAGACAAGTTGCATTATTTGCAGGTATCGGTGCATTTATTGCATTATTTGTAGGTTTATGGTCAGGAGCAAGCGCAATTATTACCCGAATAACTAATTATCCCGTAGTAGATGGTTTAATGAACGTAATTACGATATGCATAGGGATATTAATGGTAATTTCTGTTATAGAAATCCTTACTGCGCAGAGGGGTGCGGACTAATGCATAATTTTACTTATTGGTCTGAACATTTTTTTGAAATGGCATTTCTAGGATATCAAAACGCAATAGGTTTTTTATTTTGGCCATTAATATTTACTGCCGTATTAGCATATGTTTATCAAAAATCACAGAGTTTAGTTGCCGTAGCTGCGACGATATTAATTATAACAGCAGGTTTTGGAAATCATCTTATGAACGTTAATATTTATTTTAGCATTCTACATATTTTTACGGCGTTAATCCTTTCAATATTGGTATTAATATTTATAACTAAAATGAGGCGATAAAAAATGTTGATGGACATGTTGATATTATTTATTATTCTTACAATCATATTATTTATTTTAAGTGTTTATACTATGGAAGACGAACCTAAATTAGCATTAGCATTTATAATGTTAGGGATGGTTTTTAGCGTACTTTGTGCATACGGACTTTGGAAAGTAGAATATTTTTACACAGGGTATAACGCAACAGTAGGAAATACAAGCAGCTATCTTTATTCTACTTATAACTACGGAGACCCTTATAGTTATGTTTTCGTATTAGTATTCTTTATATATGTGATACTCTTTTTCAAGACTGGATTCAATCTTTGGAAAGAGGCACTCGAAACTCCAGGCCAAATCGATTATCGTAGGCCAGGGAGAGGAAGGTATTAAAGATGGAAAAAGAAAAAAAATTAGGTAAGAAAAAGACCTTTCTTCTAGCAATTTTGGTAGTAGGAATGGTATGGGCAGCAGGGTCTGGTCTTATTCCCCACATAGAACAAGACCCGACTACATTGGAATGGAAAGTCGTCTGGGAAGGAAATTTTGCAAGTGCAGCGGAAGCTGACCCTGGAAGTGGAGCAACAGGTTTTTTAGAAATCTTTTGTTATCCTCATGACGGAGACCCAGGAACAACTTACGCAGAAAATAACAGCGCAACTTTAGAAGCAGCAGCATTAGCATATGCTTCAGCAGATAATTTTGAAGAAGACTTAGATAGCGAAACAGCTTTCGACATTGTAGTCCGTGCAAGATTTAATCAAACACATTGCTGGGATGGTTCAAAATTTGTAGATACCAGATGCAGATGTAAGATTACTACGTCTAATGGCGGGGCATGGTTAGACGGAGAAGATATTTCTGATGTAGAAGGAACTGCGGTGGTAAGTGCAAACGAGACTGCTTATGATTTTATCTACATAAATTTCTACTGGAATGCAGAAGATAATAACGGATATCAGCTTTTAGACGATGGAAGCTTCGACGTTACAGAAATAAGTATTGAAGCCAAATTCTAGAGATTAAATGGCAAATTTCTTACTTAAAAGAAAAAATATTCTGAAAAAATCGTTTAATCGAAAAAGTGTTTTTCAATTTCTTGGCCTTTCAATCTTATTTTTTTTAATCGGTTCATTGATTGCTCCAATTTATAATGGGCGAAATTTTTTAGAAGTAATGTCTGAAGAATTATCAATGGAAGAAGAAAAAATGGAACCTGTTGCAGATGAAGATGACTATCCCCTTAATCCTGTTCCTTATTTTTATGAAGATTTTAAAGCTCCTGAAAATAGCTTCGGCATTAAAGAAATGACAATTAAAACAGTAAATTGGAGTTTATTTAAACAATTATTCAATGCTCATACCTATTGGCAACTTGAATATGATATTGGAAATGGATGGACTGAGGGGAATCAATATTTGGAAGTAGAAAAGACTTGGCATGAAGGAATGGGAAGCTGGAAAATTAATCTTACTTTTAACAACCCAAGTAATCAATACGTTAAAGCCAGGTTTACTTTTGTATGTGATTTACCTGTTTTAAATTATGCAGAAAGAGACGGATGGAGTGTTTATCTTAATTATACTGTTCCAAATACTAATGAACAATATAATGTTTTTTTCGATTGGAGTGATTTGCAGGTATATGAGAACCTTTGGTTTAATAAGGGTAAGACTGATGATTTATTCTGGTTTAGATTTGGGCATGATGATATACCTCCGCAAAGTAGTTGGACTTTTGACCCCGAATTTGGTTTTGATACTTATGCGGGGGGTAGTTTCATGGTTAGAGATGATACTTTAGTTACACCTATGACGTCATATATTTCAGGATGGGTTACTGACTGCACCATGAGATGTGATGCTGGTACGAGCTCTGGCTCTCCCTTTAATGCAGGATTATATACTTATGAAGATGTTCCAAAACTCTTAACAGCTTGGGTTGATTCTCATCATTGTGAAGCTGAAGAGGGCGAGTGGTATACTGAGGATGTTAATGTAACCGTCATTCATTATGATACACAATATTATCTTGCAGGTATAACTGATACTGTTCCTTCTATGGGTTCTTTATTCGGGGACGGACAGCCAGGAATAGATGCAAAAAGAGACCTTACTGCATATGATGGAACTTTTGAGGGTCAGTTAGCTTTAGTAGATGCAACTGATGAGGGGAATCTTGCTCAATACTATACCGTTTTTCCTGCATTTGATGAAGAATATCCTAGTGATGATTCTTATAATATTAGTCTTACTCCTACTGCATCTATAAAAATTCAAAACTACAATGATACATCATCAACTGTCGATTGGTATTTTTCTACTGATGGTGTAACATATAATTGGGTTCAGACCAATACTTCTTTTACTGCTGGTGATAGAGTAGAATGTGTTTTCTCTGATGCAACTAATTATAATACGGTATATTATTGGAAGGTTTATCAGAATGATGGTTCTGATAATTTTAGCAGTATCCCCTATAATTTTGAGACCACTTGTTATCAACCAACTTTTTATAATGATACCTTTATCTCTGAACATCAAATACATAATAGTCATAATTTAACATATGATTCTGATGGATATTATAATCTATCTTATGGTTATGTTGATGATGGTGGTGGTATTGATGTTGATGCAGATAGATATGATTGTGGTCAAGCTTCAGATGAAAGTTCTTGGGTTATGAATCGTGTTAGGTTTAATACTATTGATGATTCTGATTCAGCAGAATATGATTATGTCGATAATACAGATATTATGACTTCTGTTGCCATAGGTAAAAGCTATACTATGACCATTAATGCAGTAGTTGGTTCATATAATTGGGGTAGGCGTGTCTGGTTCGACTGGAATAATGATAGTGATTTTGGTGATGCAGGTGAATCTTTCGATATCGGTTCAGTTAACAATAATGCAGAAGTTTCAGATACAATAACTGTTCCTGCAACTGCAGTCGAAGGTGCTAATATAGTTATGCGTGTTGCATATGATTATGGTAAATATCCTCCAACGCCATGTGAAGATGTAAGAAGTGGTGATGTAAAAGATTATAGTATATATATCATGCCTTATCAGAATGATGGTTATTTTCTTACTCAACCTATATATAGGCAAGATGATGCATGGGATAAAGCATATTTCACTACTAATAATACTGGTGCAACAAATGTATCTTTAGTATCTGAAAATTTTACTATTGAACATAAATGGCTTAACGTTAATTCAAATAATCTTTTGGCATATAGTGATTTAGGTTATTTTGGACACGATATAGACGATGCTCTCGATGGTACCAATTATTGGGATGCTAATACGTATCCACAGCAATTCGTTCTTGACTTAGGACAAAACTATACCATAAATACCATGCGCGGTAGAAGCGAATTAGGACAAGACCCAGATGATGTTAGTATATGTGTCAGTGAAGATAACACAACTTGGAAACCCTTTGCTTCTAATATTTCAACTTGGCAGGACACAAATACATGGGTTGAGGTAGAGGGTAATGCGGTATATGGCAGATATGTAAAAGTAAAAGTTGAGAGTACGGAATCGGGGGGAGGTGCAAGTGATTTAAACTGGGGAGATATTCCTTATATAACTATTTTTGATATAGAAGTAAATGGAACTATTGGTGGCGAAGTTTATATGACCGATATTTCAAACGGTGAGGATATTAGTAGTATCACTGCTTCTTCTTTAAGATATTACATACAAATGAATGATGATTGGGGGTCTATTAGGGATATACAGACAACTTGGACAAGCGGAGGGGAAGAGGAAACTTGGCAAACTATAGGAGATGATACGAATGGAACGTTCTTAAACACCACCCTTTGGAAGGATGTAGATACTACTTTAAATGGAACTTTTTTCAATACTACTGTTTTTCAAATTGTAACCGATTCTATTAACGGGACTTTCAATAATCTTACTGCATGGTATATTATTAATAATGACATAAATGGGTCATTTATTAATTCCACGAATTGGAATATCATACAAGAAAATATCAATGGTAGTTTCATTAATAGTATAACTTGGCAGACGATAGATGATACAGTAAACGGTAGTTTCATTAATAGTATAACTTGGCAGACGATAGATGATACAGTAAACGGTAGTTTTAGGGCAACAACAGAATGGTCTATCGTTTCAGAAGATATTAATGGTAGCTTTTTCAATACAACTAATTGGAATACTGTAATAGATTCTTTTAATGGAAGTTTCTTTAATACTACCGTTTGGAATATAATCGAGAGTAGTTTAAATGGAAGCTTTTTCAATACGACAAGTTATCAAATAATCAATGATGAGATTAATGGGACATTTAACGGAGTACCTAATAGTCCTGTCCAAACCGCTAATGAAACTCCTCTTAACAATTCGATTTATTATAGTCTTTTGTTTGATTATTCCTTTGATATTTTTGATTTGAATGATGATACTTTTAATTATTGGGTAAATTGTTCTAATAATGTTTCCGTTTCCGGTAATACAGGAGATGCTAGAATATATTTAAACAGCTTAATTTTTAATTGCACAGATTCTACAGGTTCTTATTTAGTAAAAGAACATTATGACATTGGTCAAGGCTTTAAATATCCTAAAGAAATAGAAATTAATTCCGTAGAGCTAAAACTGTTAAGGGGAGGAACACCGGGAACTTGTTATGTAACGATTCGAAATCTATCCGGAGGTAAACCTTATCATTCTGAAATTATAAATATTTCCTTTAACGGAGATAGTTTAACTACTTCGGCGGCGGGGGAATGGAAAAGATTTTATTTTGAACCTTTTATTATTAATGCATCTGAAGAATATGTTTTATGTTTAGAAGCGCCTAATGGCGACGCTGGTAATTATCTTAAATGGCGATGGAAAACACCTAGATACATTGATACTTATCAATATCAAAGATATGATGCAGGATGGAGTACCGGTTTTCAATATACCCATGATTTTAGAATTCATACTGTTAATTTAAGTTCTAATACTCTTTATTGGGTCAATATAACAGGTAATGATGGAGTTGATGTAACTTATGATAAATATAAATTTACAACCTATAATGTTAATCCTGATTGGCAGATTGTAGAAGATTCAATTAATGGTACCTTCTTAAATTATACTTACTGGAATATTATAGATGATACTATTAATGGGAGTTTTATTAACCAAACAAATTGGCAAATAATAACAGATACGGTAAACGGAAGTTTTGTCAATACTACTAACTGGAAAGTTATAGATGATACTATCAATGGAAGTTTCAATTCCGCAATTACTTGGAAAGTTATAGATGACTCTATCAATGGAAGTTTTTATAATTATACCGGTGGTTTTGGTCCAACAATTACTTTAAACCGTGCAGGAACAATAAGTGAAGATTATGTTAACAATAGTTTCCAGACGTTAGATTATATTTACATTAATGCAACAGTAACAGATGAAGATGCTTTTACAGTTTATCTTCATTGGACTGCAAATAATAGTTGGGATAATACAACGTATACTCTTTCGAATTCTGGCGGAGATTTTTATGAGATAACTATGTCCAATTTATTAAATAATACTCATTACAGTTTTGACATATATGCAGAAGATGAATACAGGCATGGAAATACTACTACTTGGAAAGCAGAAACAACCGATAATAATGTTTATACAAGAAAATTCGTTCGGGTTGGAGCAGGGTCGTATAATTATGATTTGAATTATACTTGTCTTTATCTCTATAAAACAAGAGTTGAAAATGCCGCAAAATTAGATTTTGAACAAATAGAGGGAACGGGAAATGATACGGGTATGGGACGTTTTAGTTTACCAGGTGAAACTATTCCTGACGGAGAATCTAGCCATGTCCATTGTGGAATAATCGCAGGTTTCCGATTCGGAGAAAGTATTCCGGTAGACGATTGGACGATTACTAACTACTACAGCCA